>JAAUYH010195467.1_pt1 | contig 28301 bp, 17 predicted proteins | sample 7278061 | NCBI WGS metagenome assembly JAAUYH01 (sample SAMN14350203, study PRJNA611818) | marine sediment metagenome | isolation source: surface marine sediment (0.6m) | place: French Polynesia: Moorea | collected 2018-08
ATTAGACTGTAAGGTACCAGCACGGTACAGCGCACTAAATTAAATGGTGCAATTATCCTAACAGTTCTAAAATAAATTCTAACCAATTATAATCTAGGGTTTGTAATAGAAATGAAGGCAAAACAACCAACTTCCATAATAGATAATTGGTTGTATCTTCGTAAAAATCCCAGCAAGGAATAGGATTAATAATAACATACAGCGCATACAACATAATGCAGGATAATAATGATCAGCAAAGAAATAGTGTAGCAAATGTTCTTTACAACTGCGAATAGTAATATCTTTTCCATATCTGGAGCACCCAAAAGAAGTGAAGCAAGAAAGCATGCTGGTAACCAAAACTTTTTGGTTGGTTCATTTTAAACCATATAGGCTAGATAAGTATGCGAGAAAAAATCCACTGATATTAGTCCCCCGACAGTGTCTTTCAGCCCAACAGCTGATAGTCGTAAATTCACTTTGATCTCTTAGAGTGTTTTTATCTAAATTGGATCTATAGTTTATTGCATTCTGATAAGAATGACTACTCAAATCACTTAGTACCTACGATTGGGTGGGTGGGTGGAGGGTGATATTGATCTCTATAGAAGTAATTGAATTTAGTTTTGATGTTTCGTTAGATATTAATTAATTTCTACTCAACCTACGTTGTAGCAAGAACTCAAGTACAATCTTCAGTTGGACTTTCAATTGAAATTTAATGTTCTTTAGATACTTACGGCGGAACAGTCTAGCCACAAAGCTTGTGTAAAACTATGTACCAGAATATTTGGGACTGATGTTCCAATGTAGTATTATCCAAACCCTATTCTCAAACCTTTGACTCACTTCAATCAGTTATGAGACAGGCAAGCAAGAACCCTTCCTGCATGAATAACCTGGAAATTAGGTTTATGTTGAGCCATGTTTAACCGCTTACGTATCTAGTTCTCGTTTGAACTTCAAGATTTCTGAGTTATTCGTTCAAATATAAGGACTGGCAAATAACATGTCAACCATACCTTTTAATTCGTGCAAACTCCTTAAAGAGCTGTTTGCATATCGCTTCATCAATTAATTAATAGGCGTTTGGATTCTACTAGGCAATAAATTTTATGAACAATGGAAAATAAGCAAGCTATCTAGGTTGAGCTCTTTTGAGTTAGTTCTTCTCCTTAAACGAATGAATAATCAGCAATTTTGTTGCCAATAGTAGCTATGACTCATGAGTATCCCCTGAACCTTTTCACTTGTACAACTGCAGGTCGATTACCATTGAACAATATCGAATCTTTCTTCATCGATTAACAAATATCGAACAATAATGTCATTCAGCATGCAAAATTCACTGCTGAATTTCAAAATAATTATTTCTACATTGTTTACCGATACACCCGTTTACTTCATGATTTGGTATTCTTCTGAATACGCCGTGTCTTCTTCGGGGATGATTCAGGGAATATTCCTTCTTAATTCCCTTTAGTCGATAATTCGAAAATTCACGTTTTTCGCAGATTGATGAGTAATTTGCCGTACGTACTTTCTCTCATTCGAAACTGAAATTCTATTCGTGAACATGTAGGAGCGAAAATATTTGGGAAAAGCTACGATTTATCTTGGATTGTGCGTTTCATGCGCTTTAAACAATGATTACTTGCTTCGCATTCCAATTAATTATCCCAAAAGAGCTGTTTTGAGTAGTACAACAATTTGAACAATGAGAAGTTGTAGTGTGATGAAGCATGTATACACCACGGCAAAAATTTAGATGAATTATTGTTTCTTAAAAGAAGGCTTTCATGCAAGTACGAGACACTGCGACAAAGTAAAACACTGGCATTTGATTGAATGATACTTCTTTTTGTTTCCTGAAACATATACATTATTTAGAGCGATAGTTGCATTGAGTTCTTACAGTGTGATCTATACATGCGCTAATATAAGTGTATAGATGTTACACGGAAAGTTCGCATGCACAATATATTCATAGAAGTTACTCATGGCGTAGGATTCGGATAGGCCTGGCTGAAAAAGAATTAAAGAACAGGATTGAACTAGGATTAAAAGGGGATCTGCTTGATTGAAATAATGAAAAGGATTCAAAAGGAAATGAATCAAGGGAAGACGAACTATCATAATCATTGCAAAGAACTTGTTTTTCACAGCATTCCTTATCGCATGAAAGCGAAATCAATCGTATTGTTACGTACAGAATCGCATCACACTCACGGGTAAGCTTGAATCCTTCTTGGATTCATTATAATACTTTAAGGTGAGCTTAGACTCACAAGAATTCACACGTACTAGTCAAATATGATTTCACGCTTGTATTACTATTAAGCCACTCCTTACTGCGGTAGAAGTATAAAGTAATGAGTTATGACTCTCAAAACCTGTGTTCTTCTGATAATCTGGTTTCATTATTCCCTGCATTAAGAGCTTCGCAGAAGGGTACGGAAACTTCACACATTGGCCAATGATTCTAAATTGAAGTCCTTCACTGCCGCCAATCCAAACCAGTCTCAACGATTACGGAAAAGTCGAAAGAAAGAACGAGGCTGACATCGAATAGAATACTGTGAAAAGGATTCCTAATCAAAATGAAATCACTTTGAAAATCTTGCTGACGATCCAAGTTCTCCACCCATCCCTTCTGCCACTCTCTTCCAATGGTTTGTGAAAACAGTTTATGCATCAAATTAATTGAGAAAAATCATGTAACTCTACTTCTAGCCTCGAAGAGATTAAGTTAGAGCCGTCCTTCGTTTCTCTACAGATATTCGATCGCTCAATAAACCGCTCTGTCATGAAAAAGTGTAAAAGTATGTAGCGCTGAACCTGTTTGGAGAAAAGTAACAACAAAAACACCTCCACTTCGAATCAAGTCAGTAACCTAGGGTTGGAGAGCGAATCAGCCTAACGATGAGGGGTTGATCACCAACAAAGTGCCCAAGGCAGCATGATATGTGTAAAAACAAACCGCCCAGAAGCTAAATAGTGAAAATACTCACTGCAATGCCTTAGTGGAGCGAACAGTAAACCGCAAACCACCAGTGAACATCCTTTGGAATAACCCTGTTAGTGCCAAAACGTGTGTGCAAATACCAATTAGTCCGCGCACCGTCAATGCCCATATTTCTTGCGTCGCCGGTCCCATGGATCACCTGAAAGATGCCAGTCAATGCAAATCGCCCATACAACATAAATGTAGTCTAAATAGACGTGTTGGCTGTGCGGATAGAACATAATCCTATCGGAAACGTCTCTGGATTTCCGGCTGGTGCAGCAATATCGAATTTATTTTCCAGTAAGTCTAGTTTATTTAGAGAGTCAACAGCAATAATACATGCACAAGTATTAAATGATATTTTTAATCAATTACATTGGCAACATCAAACCAATCAACTACACATTTCGGCCCAAATTGACTATGAAGCTAAATTAATTCAAGGAATCTACGATACAGAAAACTGATGCATGTCTTCTATTTCGGTCTTTCTGTTTCAATAAAAGATATATAAATATACAATTTGAAAAGCTTTTCTAAGCTTCTTGGAGTAGTTCAGTAAACGCTACTCTATTCGTTCAGCGTATTGATTCTAAATTTTGTATTCAGCAGTAGAAAAGGAACTTGTAAATATAAACAGATTTATCTAGCATTCGGTTGTTGAATAAACGCTTTATTCCCGATATCATTCACTTGCTGATATTTGATACAGCGCGTTTATGCTTCACAACCCTTGCATGCCTGACAGACTTTCGGAAAATGCGCGCATGTGTTTCGAAAATGAGAGAACGGAAGAAGCAGTTTCAATGAATTCTGATGTTTCTGAAAATTCAATGTTGTTCATGGGCAATCAATAATTTTTCCAATCTTGATGATAGCTCGGTTCATAAACATAATTTGCCGCTCTTTACTTGTGAAAGATATATAACAAAGTGTAAAAAATATGTGACAAATTCTGTGAAGCTGTAGCTGTCTGGTTTAGGACATATGTTGTTAGTGTGGATAAAACAATTAGATAAGGTCATCGAAGTTCAATGAACTTCTATAGATGCTCTATATGACCCCCGTTTTCTCGTATTATAGCATCCAAACGATTTTCCAGATCTTCCCGTACTTTAATGATCACTTCATGTGTCACACTGCTTCTAGCTCTTGTGATTATTCGTTTAAGCTGCGATAAGTTTTGGATCGCAGCTTTAAGTAACTGATCTTTAACATATCCCCACAAGAAAGAGTCGGGAGGTGTAAGATCAGGAGATCTGGCTGGCCAGTTCGAGGGCCTATATTTTCCGATCCAATTTTGACCAAAAATGTCAGCTAAGAGACTTATAGCTGCTAGATTTGTCTGTGGTGGAGCACCGTCTTGTTGAATTAAAGTATTCTCAGAAAAATGTTCTGCTTCGGATCGGAAGTAAGAGTCTAGTAGCTCGCAATAATCTTCTTTTGTCACAATTTCGTTGTGAAGCAATAAGGGTCTTGCGCGCCTTCGCAATGAATTGCGCACCACACCATCAATTTGTCACTGTGCCTCTCATGCTCTTGTACTTCTCGTGAGGTTACTGTCACAGATTCGCGTGTTCTTTCTGATACAGGAATGATAAACTCATCTGAAAAGCTATGCGACGTAAAAAAATTCGGGTTCGTCGACATTCTGTGCTTGCACCACTGTGCAAACTCGACACTTTTGGTCTTATCGTCGTTCCGCTAGTGCTTGAATTTCGTTATTCTATACGGAAACATGTGAATTATCCTTTCTAGTATTTTATGTATTGTTGAATGAGGAATCGGCAAATCACTAACTGCTCTTCGCAGAGATCTTATAGGATGATGAAGAAAGTATCAATCGACCCGATTTATAATCTGTTGTGTCACCGGAGGTCTCCCTTTCCTTGAACTACTTTGAACGTTTCCACCAGAATTGAAGTTATCAACCCAATGTATGATATTATTCGGAACAGGCGGTGAATTTCCAAGCTTTGTTCAAAATTTGCGCTGAACTCTTGTGATCGATTGCGTTTCGATGTACCAAGCCATGTATTTCGCTTTCTATTTCCCTTTACGAATTTTATTACATGAAATAGCATGGATAATAACTCGACAAATATGTGTATTACCCAAAGAATTAGGAACTAAAAATATTATTAAATATTCCCCGTACAAAAACCAAAATGTGTTACATTTTTGTAAAAACCAGGTATATTTCATCCAATTGTAGCTTAAGTGTTCAAATCAGCGAATTAGATAAATGAAACATGTTCATCTACTTTAACAAATTTAATAACATACAATTCATACGGATCGCTATGCAGTGGTTGAATATTTGTTTACATGTGTTATAAAAATGCACTTTGATGTAAAGCTTCTTGATTTTTGGTTTTACAGATTAGCTTTGAGAAAACATAGGGTTCACGTTGAACATTATGGAAATCTCATACAAGCCCACAGTGAGTTGTTTTCTTGCGAGTATCAGGCCTGCCTCTGCCAAATAGCGACGACATCAGTGGGTTTATATGTTTTGAGGGAGTGAACGATATAATGTTTGAACAACGACAAGCTTGCTTACAATCTGACCAGGAAGTCGCAGAATACGAACAAAATAGTTGGCACGAGAAAGAGATTGATATCAGGAAGCTTGATTGCAGTGCAGAAACGTATATATCTACCTCCCCAGCTGACATAAAGAAAAATCCGATTGAGGGAAGAAAAAAAGGACACACTTTAGAAGAACCCTACAGTACAGTCTTATGGATCAATACTTAATTCAAATGCGTAAATTTAGGTTTTTCTCGGTCAGTTACGTATGCTTGTCATTACTAGAATCGACAGTCTATCCTTCTTGTATACTTTACCGCAGACGGAAAGAAGTTTAAAACAAGTCGAATTCGCAACCTTGCCTATTCAGCAACAACAGCCGAATGCTGAGGCGTGGGCGCGGTAGCCGAAGCCAGTTCAGTTCGCAAACCACCAATCTCTACATCTCTGCACCGTTGTTATTGTCACCTCGGCGTATGTAACTAACAAATTTTTACCTCCCAGTTATGTAAAACAAAGGTTTGAGATGTTCTTGTGCCTGGAGAAGTGGCGAACTGAAAAACAGCAATTCTAATGCTATTTTCGTTCCATTATACATTTTCCAGAACTCCTCAGTCACTCCGGAAGTGCTTGGATACATAATGCGCAAGCAAGAATTGAATATTAGCTTCATGCATTGAAGGGTTAAGTGCAGAAAAGATTGGGTAAACATGAGGCTTGTTCTTCTAACTTATATAGATATGTTCTGCATTTGATTTCCACCTTACACTTATACAACAGCTGTTCATAATATCTTTATGCACTCAAAAGTTTTTCTCATATTCGTCGATCAAAAACTTGTGTAAGAAGGAGTGGACAGTGAATTTCGAAGCGCCGCAATATTCTTTGCTTAACAGGGACTATTGAATAATATTGTTTCATCCTTGCAGTAGAAACGTCTAGACGATCCAGATCTTTAAACTCCATGAAAAATATGACAGAACATTTTGCAAGCAAGTGGATTCCACTAGAGGAAGGTAGGACCACTGAAGCTAACACAGATCCTGAGAATCTGAGTAAATTTTTCCTTGCAACAACGGAATCAATTGGTTGAAGTTCCTCAAATCTTTGTCCGACCACAGGAGTTTAGACACAAAATCATCATAATACTGACAAGAACTTGCTTTTCTCGTTTTAATTGAAGTTCTAAGCTGTTTTCGCTAAAGGATGGTCTTCAGTCAGAGTTCAATATATTTTTCAGGGCCGAATACAATATTTTGATTTTGATAGAATACTATTCACGATTTCTTAAAAATTTTAACATGAATGATAAGAAATATTCATATGTTTTTACAAACAAATACTGCGCCGTAATTGTGGAAGCTAAGTAACTCATTCAACAAATGCAAGTTCAGCCTGAGAAACGGGAATACCACAAGTTTCAATCGATTTTAGAAAAATTGAGAGGAAGAATCGAAATTTTTTGTCGATCGACTTTATTCCATGGCTATAGAGAATATATTCTGCAAATGATACTGCTTCAAAAAATTTAAACAATGGAGAATCGCATGACTCGGCAAAAAACTAACGTATTCAAGTTTCGCGGGATTATATCGAGCCAATTTCAACTATGATGCAACTGAATATTTCCCTAGCGAAATAAGTGACAACGGGAATTTGAGATGAACTAACGTAGTTTTGGTGTATCTAATTATTTGGAATTACGTAAGCTAAATTTTCTCGCTAAGCCAAAAAAATTTGAAGAGAGTGATTCATATTCATTGCATCCGAAAATGAAAAGCGTATTAACTAGAAAATTTATCTTGGAATGGTAGTCGACTTTGTTTGGGAACATCACATAAAAGTAGTATGCCCAAAGCTGAGAAGTAGATAGAATGATGTAACCTTCGCGACGAAACAATTGCAGAATTTAGCTTGTAATCTTATTGGCCTATTTCATTTCTACGATTTAAAACGTATTAAAATCATCCTTAAATGAAACAGGAGCGCTTAAAGTAACATTTCTATGTCTACACCGCCTATACATTATTTTAAAGATTGCCTGTACCATGCCAAGAAGCAGCATAGTCTGTTTCGAAGATTACAGATCACTGTACAGCGCAGCGAACTTCTGCGGCCTTGGGAATTTTACATCCAGCTTTAGTTCCTTTGAGTATTTTCCGAAAATCGACATGCATTTCAAGTGATCTTACCTTTGGAAAAACGTTTATGGCTCGATAACTTGTGGGAAGAGTTCAATCTTGAATGCAACAAGCGTTAGATTCAGAACTGTGGTAGTTCTGGTTCTAGTACTCCTTCCAAGCGCAAAGAAGCCCCATGCCCTCGTTTGGTCGTGGTTTTTATTGTCGAATAATTTCTGCGCCGTGACGCGTGCAACAACAATCGCCTAGCCGGATACAGTAGTCACAGTAGATGTAGATTGGTGTAGATGAGCTGTTGTACCAATGTTTGTACCTCCAGCTTCCGCCCTTGCGGCTAGGCGTCCGGCTAGTATAGCTTCTGAGATGTTCAGATATTCGTCTTGCCTTTTTCTTGTCGACGACGGTTAATCATCGGCAAGGATAGATGCCTTTATGTTCGAACGCAACTTCCTTCAAATATTTCTAACTAATTAGTTTCGATATAATTAAATATAGATCAGGAAACCGTAATTTAGACAAGAACTTACTAATTACGGTATTGGCAACAATTTCGGAAAGTTCAAGCTCTCCTCTGCTATTTTCTTATCTCGTTTCAGAATGATTTTCTTTTCTGACTTCCGAAGGCGCATCAAAGTTGGATATTAAAGTCGAATAGAGTTGAATATTCCAACTAAAATGGTCTAATGTTAAATTTGTACTCTGCTGTTGAGTTCATAGATTTCTTCGTACAAAAAGAGTGTTGCTTGAGGAGGCGGAGGGTTCAATGTTGGCACAGATTTGTCTGATGTCCGCTTTTATAATAGCACTGAATATACTCTCTTCCTGAGAACTTTCAGGTTCTACCCTTTCGCATTCCTTTGTGAACGAGCGCGCCATAACAGAATGGAATGCATTTGAATTGCTCCAGAAATTTAATGGAAATAAATCTCCTTTAATCCAATTTGTCCTCCGATTATTGTTGACCATCTTACTTTCCATCCTTCACACGGCTACACTGTATCACAAATTATAAACACTAGCTTCGGAAGAATCAATAATTCTATTTTCTCCTCATAGTGCCCTCGAATTTACCAGCGACATATTCTTCACGACCACATGGCTGGATTATCTAAGTTTGGGGTCTGATCCATGCTGTAAGGGAGATTTTCCCCGATAAAGATTCTGCGGATGTCTATTTTTCTCTAATTCTAGTACTGCTTTTGCGATCAATATGACGTAGTATAGGTATCAGTTGTGGAGCCTGTTGCTATTCCTCTCAATTGATAGCTTGAGGCAGAGTTCGAAATAAGTAAGTGTGATTGCGTGGATTCCATGAGCTGTTTTTGAATCTCTTCAAGACATCATTCATTGCAGTCCAGCTATTCCTTCTTGCGCTACTTATGATTCCTTAGCAGTCAACATAAAGTTTTTATTATAACATATTGCAACGTATGTAGAGGTAGAGTTTGGGATAATTCCCTTGTCAGATAGCATTTTTTCACACGGCAAAGCCGAACCAATGTTGGGTTTGTCATGTTCTACAGTCTCGCCAAGACTAGATACTAAAGAGACCAAGTGTGCCATATATCCCTCGAAGAGATACAGCAGGGGAGGTATAATGCTGACATATACTTAACTTGTTGCTGCTCTAGCACGACACGCAGGATAATGCGGCACCCAAATAATATTTCTCAAGCTACTCGTTCTATTTTATTAAGTTAAAGTCACTCAACAGAGTTTGAAGAGGAATAACATTGGATTTTAGTGTAATCCTCTCTAGATCTTCGCTGACATGCTTTTCAGCTTTTAATATGATATTATCGTGAGGCGCCCGAACACGTCGAGACATCAATAGTTTCTATGGGGTTAGATCAGCTGAATTAGGCTTAACTTATCAACGGAGATTCTGTAAGTGGCTGTCAGCTCAACTACCTGATTGGAATGTGACAATGCACATCCAAAAAATTATTTCTTCACAACTAATTACAGAAGCAATAGTCAACAGACATCAATACACACTAAATCACAGCTGTGAAATGGAGTCCGCATTTCTACAATTTGATGTATGTCTCTGGTTCTTTGTGTATACACTCAATTATTATTCTACATATCTTCTACTACTGCCGCTTCCAAGCGGTCATAGCCGAAATGTACTTGAAGCGCCATTATGAACACAACTTTTGACGCAAGATAAATTTATTGCAAGAAAGAAGGAATATCAACACCGTATTTTGTTGGATCGCCCACTGCCTGGCACTCTCTTGACGCTGCGCTAACTTCGTTAATAACGAGCTTCCTCCTTTGAAAAATTTCCGCTGCAAATCTGCAGCGAAGCATTGAACATTTTTGAAACCTCCTCGTTGAGTAGGGATGGATCAGTTTCTGAATATAAATCGTCTTTTAAAGATTTACCTGTTATAGATAATGGGGCAAACAATTCTTCAAACTCGATGGCAGTTCGACGCACATCGTAGTCAAAAAAATTTACGTCCAAGTTGTGATGGATATCATCCTGTGAGCTGCTTTCGAAATTTTCATGGATTTTTTTCAAACAATCCAATGCTGACATTAGCAGTTGCGATGACTCCGTTCTATTATTTCCGACAGCGACACTATCTATTAATATTTTTTCATGAAACTATGGACATCTTTCCAATGTTTTTTGGAGATGTTCAACTGACGTAAGGCATTACTTTTCCCTTTCTCTCAATATGGAATATGTAATATGCAATCTGTGGATTCCCACATCTTTGCTGTCTGCTTTATGTATAGAAATCTGAAATTCGCTTGATTGAATGAGCAGCCTCAATTGGGCGAACCCTAGGTTATGAAAGATAATCGATAGAACGAGCCGATAGAATGCGTTGACGGATGTAATTTTCAAGTAGAAAATCGAAATTTCAATCTATTGACTGAGCTAGTAAAATTCTAAGTATCCAGTCAATGAATTAGGACCCATCAGTGTATTACAGCACATTTTCCAGAATCTAAATAATGTACACACTTTTAAAATCTCGTTGCGGTCCAAAAAACACAGGATTGAGACTGTCTGAATATTTGATTTCTTTGAATTTAAGAAATTCCGTAAAACGACGCTGGAAGGACCTTTGATTCTAATATTTTAGAATCTCCTCACGGGCAGTTTGTTCAAGACACCTCAAAAGCTATGACATTTCCTGAGACATCTCCGTGAGCAAATATTCACAGCTTCCGATGCATCAGATGCAGTAGTGAACGAACATGTTTTTCATAATTCTCATGCTTCGAACCCTATCACTTGCTGTCTGCTTTTCTATGTAATATTTCTATGTGGACAGGCCACAATCAATTGAATTCATTTCCATGGATGTAAGATTCATTGAGGTATACCAAATCAACTCCAGTATGCTGTGAACCAATGCATTCAGAATACTGAATGAGTATTGTAGCAAGCGTCATGATAGTAAAATTAAGAAGGGAAAGAGAGCTGTCGAATGCGATTTTAATCAAGATTGTTTGACTTAAGTAAAATGGGTAGTGAGCCTATTTACATCATTGTATTTTTCGCATGACCGTCTTAAAAATATTTCCTTCTCATTACGTTGAGCGGAACTGCTCACCAAAGAATCATGGTTGTCAGGCTGACTTCTACTTGGAACCTCAACCGAAATTGCGGCAACTAATCAACTCACATACGGTTTTTCTTCCTCGATTATAGAGTCTATCGACGCTTATTATTGGCTTTCGAAGAACGTTGATAATTTCTATTACTGTCGCATTGATGCTCATTTGGCTTCTGGCAGAAAGCGAATTTCTATCAGTCGTGAAAACTAGATGCACGCTATTTGGCTTATTTTTGAATGGGCACACGGACAGACGACAATCAATCTATCATACTACGACGGCAATCTCTCACGCCTTCGAGATATCTTGAATATAAAACTCCAAACCTTCCGGATTCACCTTTTCCAATTATTTACTAAATAATCTATGACTTCAGCACTCTTCTCTGAGTTTCGAATTCGTATATGAGTATAACACACGTAGTTGTCAAACGTTTTTGGTTCAAGTACTTTCTCATCCTAGTTTCGTCGAACTTTTCCCTAACTGTGAAGAGGATTGACCTCAGCCTTTCCATATAATAGCGCACGAATAAATCCTCATTTCTCATTAACAGTTCAAAGCTTCTCCAGAAAGGAGTATCCTTCCTTTGGAGCAACAATATGCATATTTACTTGCAGGAAGACGCCTAAAGCTTTGATTCGAAGCGATTTCGCATGAGAAAGCAATTTTTCATATTATTTTACTCTGACAGCTCATTAGTTGCTCGGTTTTCCTGGTCGCCAATACGTAGGATCTAAGAGCAATATTGAATCCGTACTTTTCTCGCATCCCGGTCGAGTCCATAGCATGATTAGCCAAAACAATCGCAAAGTACAATCTTGTCCAATTATTTTAAATTTAGTATTGAAAAAATCAAAGAAACTGTTTCCCAGTCCTTTACAAAAAACTTCAAAGAAATTATATTTTACTCTTTTTCTCGACTCAAATTCAGAGACTATTCTTTTAAACTCATTAATTTTTGAATATCCCAACGATACCGAGTTAAATATAAATGCGTTGTGCTATTAACGCATCATGCAGGAGAACTGGTAAACGACATCTGCATACTCCATTAAGTCTTCTGAAATGATTGACATCAAATAAATCTGAAATCAGATCAAGTACGTCTTACTATTATTTCTGAATGGCTACAACATGAAATCAGATCTTTCTCGATGGAGTAATTCAGTTGAGAAAACGCAAAGGCTACATTCCTTCGACGTAAATTATTTTCAGAGATTATTTAAAAATAAAAAACACCTAAAAGACTTCCAGAATTGAATGATCGTGAAATCATGCGTTATAGTAGTTGCATGATCGAATTCTAGCTACAACTACTATATTTGCTACTACTTCGCTATTGCCTTGATTTTTCGGTACTGCTTGCTTGGCACCGAACACGTATTCAGGAAAAGGTTTCTACTTTTTGCAGGTTTTGATGTTTTCTTATAAAATGATTATATTTATCCTTCTTGACTCTTTACGGACTGAATCTGAAATCTTTTCGACGGTAAAAATTCAAGGAAGAACTTCATGTAAAAGCTATTTTGCTACAAACGGATAATCTATTCGAATATAAATTTCCTGGTGTATTCCATAATCATCCAAGAAAAGGCATGCTCCCTCTATGAAGGAGAAACAGAGAGCCGGCCACCAATCGGGCACCCTAATGACCTTCTAACTTTTCATGATATCGAATACGCATGTAGTGAACAAATACCGCGAAGATATTTGGGATCAGGGAAAAACAAATAGCCCCATCTAAATTAATTTTGTGAAACTTACGAAACCAAGATAAGCTTCGATTAACTGGCTTGAAGGAGATAGTTTCAATATCGGGCTTGACATTCTTGAGTGATCAAGATGGCGACATCCGGATCTTTGATTTTCGGTCCAAAAATGTTCCAAGCAGTTCGAGTTGACTTCAAAATTCTTTCGTATCACAGGAATATTGGACTCTAATCTTAACTTAATACCTAGAACTAAACACCATACATACTTCAATATATCTTGAACGAAGTGTTTTCCTTTCTTGATTCTATCTTATATTTCTGGGATACTAGCAAAATTTTATGAATGTGAGGTCCTCGCTAAACTTAAGAACCTCTTCATAGGGTATTCATGATTTTCGCTAAAACAGCGTTAAACGTTTCTCCCCTAAATGCAGACCACGTCTTGCACATCCTTTGGCAACTTTTTGCTGTTTTGTGCTCTATATTTGATTACTCTGTGACTGTATCGTGAAATTCAAAGTAAAGTTCGATCTTCCTACGTAGTAGACTGTCAAACGGCGCTCGGACTTCATCTGATGTGACAGAGTCGAGACCCTATGAAAAATTTTGCTATAATCGGATGTGCTTGCAACCTTTTCAGTGAAGTTTTACCAATATAAAATATTGTTGTTGTGAAACGATGTCATAGCAATGCCTAATCGAGAGCAGCAATAATGCAAATTTTCAGAATACGCTCTCCAGATGAGGCTGGGCTATCTCCGACTTTTCGATTTCATCCTCATATCAACACACATACGTTAAAGAAGACTGAATTCGTTCCGGGAGATGCCATGTAGCTTTGTACTGTGAGGAACCCTAGATACAGTTGGTTCACATTTTCTATGACAAATTTCCCCAGCTCTTTACACAAAAATACATAGCTGGGCCACGAAGAACTGAAGTAGTAGCCCCAGTAGCAGAATTTAGCGTAAACTAATAGTAATTTTTCTTTGAATCGAGTCAAACGTAGCGCTGACGAATATAGTAGTCTCCATGCATTGGGGCAATTGTGTAGCCTTAGCAGATGCTCGAACCTTAAAGCAATTCCGGGAATGATGCACTCCTATCTTGCATTCTTGCATCATCATGATACCGAGTAGCTTGGAATATTTACAAATGCATTGATCAGTAAACAATCCGAAAAATGAAAATCCAACTACAGATTGCATTTTCAGCAAGAATTATTTTTCAACCATCCAGATTTGCCAAATATTTTTGACGATTAAAGTTCGGATTGATAGAAGAACTAAATTTGCTGCCTATTTCGAATGCAAGATAGTCATGGTATCATTCTCTCTCTCTCTCTCTCTCTCTCTCGACGGATGAACCCTGAATTAAGTTTCTTGATACAATTATTTGAAAGAAGCTCGGCTTATATTTGTAATAAGCTCGAATCAAGCCTCTAACGTCAGTTAACTCTGCATCGCTTCACTGAAGCCTAGTATCTGCCAAATTTTTGTTAGAGCGTAGTTAAAAAGGACGCCAAGAATATTGCCCACTCACTGTTTACTAGTATATAATTTCTAGCTTTCCTTTATTCGCCATATGTACTGAATCTTGGTCTCTTTTCTTCCATAAACTTTAAATACGTTTTAGGCAAATCCTTGAAAAATGACGTGGCGTGTAGCTATTTTACTGTTTTTGGATCATCAAAGCAATTCGATCATATTTTGCTGCTCTTTTCCTTATTTAACATCAACCACCTTCCAGCAAAAATCAATGCGACTTGAAAAATGATTGCATTAGTAATCTGAAAATTTTATTTTCTCCTTCACTAAGCAATTACAATTGTATTCCATAGCTTTCCGAAGTAATTCAATCCTGAAAAGTCCGGCATGATTGAGAAGTGATAAGTAAATATATTAGGAATCTTTTTCGTGATAGATATGAAAATAGTAGTTTTTCTCGATTTGCGTTGACCAGTAGATGCTATTTCTGTTTCTTCGACGTTTTGGTTTATAAAAACTTTATTCATATTTACTTCAAATTAGGCCTCCGCACCGTTTTCTAGGTATGGAATGTGCTGCAGAAAAATAATACAGAACCAGCTTGACTTTGTTTTTCGTACCGTCGAAACTCTTGGAAAAAATTTTACTTATTGGGTTAAAAAATCGTGAACTATTCGTAGTGCCTAACATTTCAAAAGAAACAAACTGGGTTCTGCCCGTAAGCGACCTATTACATTTTTTATATCTTTTCCTTTTCGACTCATTTCCAATTATTGCTACTAAATGAATCGGGCATCCTTAAAAGCGTCAGCATACTTCAGTTCTCATAGATTCATGAATCTGAATCGGCAAACTTATTGAATTGAAGCGTGTATTCAAGATATTCGATTTTCGAGATTGAGCTGTAATTTCCGATATTCAGCTTTTCACTGTACTATAGACTCACTAGAAATCTCATCGATAATCTGTCATAAATGCAAATCTTGTCCTCTAAACTGAATACTTACTTACGTTTCTTGATTTGCTAATAGGCAGCCATTCAATATACACTAAGCATTTATTTTGCTATTTTACTCTACTTAAATCTTGTTCAGTTTCTTTGGCAGTTTATACTTATTATGCACTGTAAATGTGTTTTGCATGTAAAACTTATAAATTTTATTTATTCATTTTGTTCGTACTGCACCAAGGTGCTACTTGAATGATTATGTAAAGTTCATTGCACAGCCTGCATATGCATCAATTTGCCCTTTAGATGTAATTTTGATTCATATCAATCGATTGTGGTTTGCTGTACTAGTGCTAATCATTCGTACATGAGATTTGAATAAGACATACCTTAATCCATTTACTTCTCGAAAGAGAAACCATAGCGGGCATAATCCGTATCTCTGTATTCTTTGCGGCAGCTAATGGCCGTCATAGAACATTACTTTCAGTGGATAAGCTACATAGTTCAGAAAAGTCCCAGAATCGGCATTTCTAATTTATATTAGAGTTATCTAACGTGCAGTAGGCTATTCGCTACTTGTAAAGCATTAAAACGACGTTCGACCCTGAACATATCGATATCAAGCGAAGCGATGCAAGAAACACTCAAACGGGAAGTGTGTCGTAGACAAGACGTACTAAAAGACTAAGTAAGTCGTCGTCAACTAATAGGAAATTAGCTGCAATGCTGGTTTCCCTTTCAATAAGTCACATTGCTCTCGGACGTGCTTTCAGTGGAAGTTTTCTATAATTTCTTAAGAGTACAGTCGAACGCTGCAGCGTGCACTAATGCAGGAATACGCTTTAATTTGATAATAATCCCATCGTTGACCGCAGTACTTGATGGCGCCTCGTCGGCCTGGCGATTAACATTGGAATAGAAGAGTGCAATTCTGAAGGCATGCAGAGGATACCACGGTACGACTGTACATGTTGCGATTGGCTTTCAGACTGCAATGATGTCCTAACAATCGTTCATACACAATTATCTATCAATCTTGTCGTGAAACAACAGTTTAGTGTCGTTTCAAGCTGAATGCTGATCCAGATGTTGTACACCCAATCTGGTTCGATGCGAAAAATCTATTCGACATACGGAATGTCCATAAGGGAGAGCTGCTTTTGGAACTCAAAATTCAACTATGTTTTCGAACGTATTTAAATGATCAATACAAGTCCAAAGCAGAAAACTCAATGTGAAAAATTCTCTGTTTGATAGTTGCCCAAATGATCAACCGATTTCTTTTACAACGAATTTCCGAACGCATCGGTGTTCTTCGTAACCTCTTGTAACGTATCCTGACTGAAAGCTCGAACCGCACGAACTATTTTGCTCTTTAGCTCGACAATGGACAGAGGAGAGTTCCGGTTTGAAATCTCGATTTAATTTCCCCACAGGAAGAAGTCGCGAGGCTTCAAGTATGGGTAGCGTGAAAGTACGCAGCGTGCGTTCAGAACGTCCGTATAGCCATTTCGTTGCATTTTTCGTTTTTCAGTGATTTTGTATCAAATTTCTTTTTTCATTTCAATTTTCTAAATTATTTCAAGCACAATATTTCTAATATACTGCGCGCCGGATTCTTTTCATTCAAAGATTTGTATTCAAATAGTTATAGGTAATACTGCATTGCAAATGGCCCTCAAAAACCGAAAAAGGCTCGTGTAACATTACAATCCGTAAAATAGGATCAGAGCACGAAATATCATTAGTTTTTTCCTTCCGCATTTCCATTTTTTCTCACATTGCAAGAATAAGTAGATCATATGTTCTTTCCTCGCAAAAATAGTAGGAAATTGAACAAGGGTCTTTTCTGCAAGCACCCTGTATAGTAGCTGAAATTCTGTTCTTGATCAAATCTACGCAGCATTTCATGGGTATTCTCTGACATCGTTGGTTGGTGAAGTCGATGAATGCCGAAATTAAACTTAAGGAAATCAGTTGTATACGGATTAGTTAATTCATGATAACTAAATGCGATTGGTAATCCAATACATTGAACAGTGATACATTTTTAATCATCTTCCTCTAAAATAGACGGAGAGAGGAATGGTAACTCAATGTAGTACACCAGACGAACGTCGAGAGACGGCGGCAGTAGTAAAAGCAAGTTATATTCGCGGAACGACTATGACTATTACTCTAACGTCTACATCGAATTGGCAATTATCATACTATCTTCCTTCATATCCCCTGGAATAATTGGGAGCACCGGTACCCACATGAAACACATTTCTCCCCTTTCCTCGTCTTTCTATCCAATTCTCTTTGATTCTTTTCTCTTTTGCCCTTCATATGTTTTCTTATCTACATCTCTTTTCTTTTATTTCTAATTCTAATGGTATACACGGATCGTTTCCTATACTGTAGATACGGCTGAACCTGAACTTCCTATGACTTTTCCCAGATCTGGCACATCTAACGATTTTACCTTAAACACGATTGCTGCGTGTACCACCTACACTCTTACAAGAATTGAAGCATTAGTTTAACTGTAAGTAATCCAGGGGCAGATCCTGCGGAGGCCCTAGCCCCTTCCTTCGGGCGGCACGTCGTTCTGTCTGCAATGTCTTTCTGTTAGCCGGGCTGAAACCGGAGACTAGCCGAAACCAGCTTAACATTTCGGTCGTACTAATTTAGCAATATAAAAAGTACCTTAGACCCCTATTTCTCGGTCAGCGATATATCAGCCTGAGCCACTTTTTTCTGGTTTTTCTCACCAGGATAGTGAAATCATCCGGAATAACAACAGTGAGACCGAAGTCGAGAAGTTGACTTATTTTTGTGGTTCTCATCGTTTCGCTTTGGTAAAAAGCAAACAATCTGCCTACGAAATACTGGGATATCACGATATTGTCCATACAATGGCGTGTTATCGGTTGGTAGTGGACAAACTGGTTCAATCGATCTAGCCATTGAAAGAAGGATGCGTGGGTCATTCACCTTTTCTTCATCCTAGAGTAATCAAATTCGAATTCCCTCGCATCCCTCCTTAGTAAAAATTTTGGTCGTGCAGACGAGCCGACAACTAACGGTGACAACCGATGGATGCTGTCCTCATTGCAACATGTAAGAAACATTACGAGGTACTTGCTTTGCTTTTTGTCCTTTAAATTTGCACAACCTTATCTTCACATTCGGCGCGCACCTATAGTTTTGGCAAACTCATCGTCGTTGAAGACATTTCTCTTCCATACTGCTGAACGAGTGAATGCAATGCTCGGAGTTCTCGCTCAACGGCTTCGAAATCAGCGTCGCAAGCCTCATCTTGAGGCTTATGACACTTGCAGTGATGCCGATTTTCAACGGCGTAGAGCCAGTCGTTACTAAAATCATGGCCGAATTTATCGTCAGATAGATCTTGACTACTACTTCAGTTGCTTAGTCTGTGCGTTTCTCTTGTGTTATACTCTATGAGAAAGAAATGTGACCAACCCACGTTTCATAAATCCAATTTCTCTGTGTGTCTTCAACTGATTCAACCACCAGGGCTGAACGTTTTCGCAATTCGATTGTACTTCAATATTTCAATATTGGTACTATAGTACGGTAACAAGGTATTTTTTGTAATTCTGATGTAGATGTTTCCCAAGTAGAAATTTTGAATCACGAGACTTCTATCACTCACCATTCCCCTACTGCATTCGTCCGAAATTTGCGATTTTCTGTTATAATTTCAATCGCGGGCGCTGACGAGGCCCCGTAAAGGAGTGCAATGGAAGCTATGTTGATCCCAAGTTCACGTCTATTTCTAGATTAGTGCACATTTCAGCCTTCCACTGCATTCATCAGAATCTACAAGAACCTTTTACTGAATGCACGTACGAATTAATTGTCACTTACGGAAAGGGAGACATGTACTGATACCGTGCCAAACGTTTCTTCGTTAGACTACTACCTCTGGATCCATGTGCAGAATAAGTTCGTTTCGTGATCTTCTATTACCATATTCTTCATCTGTGACATTCAACGATTGTCTTGGTTCTTGTTGCTTCTGTGTTCGCCCCTTCAAAGAAAGTTGTAAAGGGAGACAAACTCTACTTACTGACAATTCAGAAAGCATTTGATACGTCTGTCCTCTTAAATTCAGCGAATCATTCCTCGTAACTGGACCCAAAGATAAGTAGGGTTCAATGCCCGAAATGGGAACGAGAATAGAGTTACGCAGATTTTTACTGCTCTATTTAATTGTCTGATATTTCTTCATTTTATGACAGCAATGAAAGGAAATCCTAATCTCCCTTTATTTATTTGTACTCACACGCTAACTGCTTATTTCTTTTCATAAATACTTTGCCTCGAACTCATCGTTAACTCATAGTGAAGCCAGTACATCATTGCCCTTGATTTTAATTATCGAAGATCTCCGCAAAAGAATTTCCAGGTTCATTAAATGCGAGTCTTGTCACTTTCGCCTCCAGCAAACTTGAAATGCGACAAGCAGCAATCTCTGAATTTAACGTAATCGTTGCTCATTTACATATGTTCTTATCGGTTACTTACTGGATTGGAAGTCATTCACTCACCAGTTCTTGGTATACGACAACACTTAGCGAAGGTTTATATGTTAGAGGAAAGCCATTAACCCTTCTTTCAATCGTTCTATTACACTTATTCCAGCACTGCTAACGCTTTCTCTTTCCTTTTGCGCTTCTTTCTCCAGAAGTTATGTGTTTGAGATTGACAAACATCTGATTGTATCAATAACTCTCGTTAAATATTTTTGTATGACGGTGATGAAGCTCTCAAATGGTGATTGCGACTTTTTTGCTTGATTTTGAATCATAAATTCCTTCAATAAGTCTATCCTGTGTCAGCTATTCTTCAAATAAACTCAATTCTCATTCACTACTCCGGGATATACTCCATTCATCCAATTTGCATAAATTAGTCGTCACTCAAAGTTCAATTGTGAGAAGTTCTGAAATATTTCTTTCCTTGCATCAAACTCAGTATCCCACATCAAAAAGAACCATAAAAATTCCACGGATGATGCGAAGGAGCGGCCAGCAATCTATTTCATTAAATCTAGAAATTCAGACCCGAGTAGCTTTTCATTTTTCGTGCACCATAGAGTCAAATTCATGTGGATTCAGTACATCGCTTCCAAAACTGAAAGCAAGGAACTCTAGGTAATCCATACTTTCCTGGTCCGTGAGAAACGGCAACCAAATAAAAATCAGGTATCAGTGGATATGTCTTTGACTGAGCATTGAAAACAATAAAATAATAGTAATCCTTATTGATGTAGGTAAATCACAGGATTCTTACTCAAATTAGATCTAAAAATAAAGTTTTACATCCTGAAATTTCGTTTCATTTTCCCAATTTACGATCAGGTAGAGCTTTAATTAAACAATCAAATAGTGCTCGAAACCGTAGAAAATAATACAGAAATCAAATAATATCTGCCAGCTGAAATGTTGTTGTTTATAATACAATTAAGTTTGATATTCTGGAAATGCAGTGTACAGCATTATTTTTTGTTTCCTGTTCCAACATTCAATGCACTACCGAGCGGAGATTTTTGTAGATACATCTAAATGTTTGTAATTCTTGTAGACCTGGAATGTGATAAAGCTGTAAACTGCGATAAAATAGCACATATACGGCTTTCGTTGGAGGATAAACTCTAATAGTCTAATTTCAGCACAAAAACTTGTGAATTAGTATAGCATGACAGTAAAAATGAGCTAAAAGTATTTGGTCAATGTGTTCGCATGATTATATTGCTGGTTCCGGTGTCATAATCTATTCAAACTAAATAAAACTCGTTCACTGGCATTTGACGAAGCCGGAGCAGATAATGTTCTAATTGCAAGTTTAGATAGGATAGAAATAATTGGTTTTAGGTACCAAAACTGAACAAGGCAAATGAATCATTTAGAAATACCAAAGGGTTAATTTCGAACACCAAAATTGGCACGCCATCGTACACTTCCGATTCAATTGGCGACCTCATTTTTTATCTTTTGATATGAATTTGCATCCTTTCAATTCTAAATCGGTGAAACGGTAAAATTTTCATCAATTCACCAGCTGAGTTATGAAGGATGGGGTTTCTATGCTAAAAATTGTAAACGCAGGAGGTCACGTTCTTTCTTTAAATTCATTGCTTTCTTTTGGATAACTCCAGACAACCATTTCTCAAGACAGGAAAGGATAAACAAGCAAAACGAAAGAGATCATGCTTAGCGATTCTTTGCAATTCTAGCTTCATTACACACATAACTTCATTGAAATTAGTGATATTCGCCTTCATTCTCTATCTTCACCAACACCTGAATCACTTTATTTGAATTTTCAAGCTGAGGGATGCAAAATTGGATCGAGTGAAGAATTTCGGGTAACATCCGTTCCTTTACTTTCTAAAATTCCATCAACTTTCCGTAGACTGGCTTGAAATTGTAAGCGACAGATTCCAAGGCAAGGAAAATATCAAAACAATCTAGAATAATGTGAATCCCTCGCTTCAAGCTTGGAAAGAATTCCTCAGCACTGCTCTATTTCAGGCATAGATTGTATTCCGAACCTTTGATGAAGACTTCATGAACTGATTGATCACTACAAGCACCGTTTCAAATATTGTATTGATATCAGAAATTACTAACAACTTCAATCATCAGTTTCCTTGTGGACTCCTATTTCCCCTTGCAAATTCTTGTATTCGATCAGTGTTTCACCTAATTTCTGAGTAATTTCATCTGAATACCCTCTGTTCGAAGTAATATTTTACATTCTGATTAAATTAGTTTAGTCCCTGTCTGAATCTGGAAACATCCGGAATTTCTCGATATACATACAACCCTTTTACCTATGCTAAATAGCGCTTCCGTATAGCGACACTGAATTTCTATATTCAACACGCTGGCTTGGATTTTTGCCATTACCATTCACCTGAAAATGGAGTAGATTCATATACTCGAACATAAATTCGGTCTACAATAATATGGCGTTCGAAAAGTCTTTCTTTTCAATCTGTCGCTACAGATTATCTATTAAACTTGATTTTAATCAGTGAAAAAATACAGAAGGCGCTTTACATGAAAGTGCCAAAGCTTTTATAATATTCCAGGCTATGTACCTTTAAGTTCAATCGTCAACCCTGCAATCGGACTTTCCCTTTTCTTGTTCAAGTAAGATATCAGAAAAGGTGAGTCCAAAGGAAATATTCAGGTGACAATATGATCGGTATTTTTAGGCAACAATTCAAAAATCGGCAGCATATCAAAGCTGAAAAAATAAATATAGCTCTGATCTTTCGATTAATACTGTGACTATGGGCTTCGAATAGAAGGCTAGGGAGATGTGAGGAAACTAGCTTAGTAACATCGAATACAGAAGTCTTTTGACTTAATATTCTCATCAATGTGTCAATATGATACCCGAGGCACGCCTTCGGCTATGATAGCTATCATTGTGAAAATCAAAAAGAGACCATAAACTCAGCTCCGATCTTACCTAACACTATAGTGCGAACTAATTATGTAATTCTTCATGGTACTGCTCGCAAAACAACAAATCAAAACGGGCAGGAACCTTTTGGGTGCCGTATCTTACTTCAGTAAATTTTATTCTTCTGCAATAGACTTCTTGCACTCCCTGGCTAATTATTCTACTCGTTTAATTTACATTTCCGAGAGCTATTAAACTGTTCTTGATTTCTCTAAAATTCTCTCTGAATGTACACTCAGTATACGCTTTTGTCTTGCCTCCGTTTCCTGTGCCTTTGCTCCTAATAAGCACCGGAACCCGAAGGGTCTGCGCCGAGATTCTCCCATGATCGATTCATTTCCGTGCTGAGCCCCAAAAACTTTGCTAACACTCATTGTTTTTAGCTTTAGGAAGATAAGTGTAATTGGTATTTATTGAGGCTCGTTTCATTTTTTCGAGTTTCGACTTTACTATATTTTAATTACACAAAATCAACTGACCTGTTACTTCTTTTGCATGTCATCAACAATTCTCACGATACGTAATTGTCCAGTGTAGCCTGAATAGAATGAGAACTTTTCAATTAACGTGTTAATTTCAGAGCTGGTACTACCACTCTGAGTGCTTAGACAGCATGGACTCGCAAGAATTAACATGTGAGCAACGAGACAATGACTCGGATGTGGAAAGCCACTTATCGACACAGTCCGCAAGAACGGGAAGTACAAGTGTAGGTGGTGCGCATCGGTTTTTCGGCTGCTACCTCTTGTTATCAGAAAACCCAGAGCCAAGATCGCGCAATCGCACCTACATCGGGTTCACAGTTCATCCGGCGCGTCGTCTCCGACAACACAATGGTGAGTTAAAGGGAAGTGGAGCAATGCGCACTACCCAACATCGGCCTTGGACGATGGCAATAGTAATACACGGCTTCGCATGTAAGAACCAAGCACTTGCATTCGAGTGGGCCTGGACGAATCCACATCGAACTCGCGCGCTGGCATCCGAACGCGGTACTGGAAAGTTTCCACGAACCCCGCGAGGTCGTATTCACGCTTTAGCCGCGCTTTGTGCCGCACGACCGTGGCGCCACTGCCCACTAACGCTCACTGTAACGAAAACGCCAGAGGTATGGGCCGAGATGCTTGACGGCAAATTCCCTATTGAGATACCGTCTACTCTGCGCGTAGAGTTTCGACAAATCGCAAACCTTGGCGACTTGGCACGCTATAACTTTCGTCCAGCGGAGGCTGCACCCCCCTGTAGTGCCGATGAAGGTTGCATGGTTTGTCAAAAGGATGTGGGTGTGCATGCTCTCCAAGCACGTGCCCAGTGCGCCCATTGTGGTCGGTTGGCGTGCCTAGCTTGCGTAGCACAGTTTGTAACTCCGGATGGCGACGATGGAGAGGACCGATTAGTTCCTGATGAGGTATTTTGTCTAAAATGTCACAAAACTATGAAATGGGACCTGGTTCTACGTCTCAGTCGCGCGCTCGAAGCGGAATCCAGAATTGCGTACGACCTGGCTGCTGCAACAGGTGGTGCATGACACTACGTTGTTGTCCGGTTAGTTCATTCATTGCATAATGTTGTACAAGAAGAGAGAATGTAGATCTGTAATATCTATCCAGGGATTCTACTCAACCCCCAAGCTGAAAATCATCCGCGCCTTCACACAATTCTCCAAGCCGCAATTGGTCGGAAAGAAGCCTCGACTAGGCTGCATTTTTACCAATCGCATGTGCCATTGTGAAGGCACCAACAAATGCCAGAGTGTTGATACTTTCTGAAGCGCCAACCGAAAGGCGATGTTCGAGGTCAGCCAATTGTGTGTAAAGGTATATTTTTGCTTTCTCGTGCATGTTCTTATCAAGAACAACACGCGGATACATCGCTGAAATAAGGTCATTCAACGCAAGTCCTTTGTTCATCGACAGTTCCTTTGTGTGCTGGGCGGACTTATTAAAATCACCTTCATTCAACACTTTCCATAATCTGTCAATATCTGATGGATGGGGTGCTCCAGTAGTGGCGTAGAACGCGTCCGCAGTAAGCTTCGCTCCACCAGACGCCATATGAGCAGACTGCAGTACATTTAGTGCACGGCGCATATCTCCCTCCGCTAATCCCAGAAGCGCATCAAGGGCACCGTCCGCAAGTTGTACATTCTCACCTTTCGCAATTTCAGCAACACGAGCTCGAGCCGCAGCAGGAGGAAGTGGACCGAAACGGAACTTTGTGCATCGACTTTGAAGGGCAGGAATAATTTTGTTGACATAGTTACAAATGATACAGAACCGCGCGTTACCAACATACTTCTCGAGCACTCGACGCAACGCCATTTGAGCAGATGACGACATGGCATCGGCTTCATCAAGAATCACGAGTTTGATACCGCTTGACCACATCTGCTTCATCGAAACAAAACCCTTAATTGTATCACGTACGACATCGATGCCACGATCATCACTAGCGTTCAATTCCAGAACCATATTTCTGTAGGAATCGCCATACATCTGCCGTGCACATGCCACTATTGTTGAGGTTTTGCCAGTTCCCGGCGGTCCACAGAACAAGAGATGCGGCAGTCGATTATTGTCGATGAGTTTTCGGAGGACGGCGACAATACCTTCGTGCGATATCAACTCATCCAAGGAACGAGGTCGATATTTCTCGATCCACATAAGGCCCTTTTCATCTTTCGATTTTTCCTTGTCGGTTGCGACGGGCTCGACATCCATCTTCTCCATCATGACGTGAGAATACTGCTACTTTGGGCTATGGAAGTGTCGGTACCTTGGATCTATCCCGACTTGGCGCGAAAAATACAATTACCATAATTAATTGACTAAATGGGTATCTGTCAACAATTGCAAGAGTAGGAATCTCAAAGGCCCATCGTAAATCGGGACCAGGCCCCGAGTCCTCTGTCGCAAGCATCTTCACTTTGTCGTTTCGAACAACTCGTCACTCTACCCGTCTTCCATGGGACGCAAGGACTGAACCATACCCAGTAGACGGGCATCTACTCAGCTGCACTATCTTTTCCGCCACTAAGGAAACTATAGTATGCATTGAAGCGACCTGCAAAAATCGGATGCAAGAGTGTTACTTCCACGACATAAGATTGACACGCGTCCGGAATAAACAGTCACTGGAACTTCCACTCGGCTAGTATTGTAATAAAATTAGGCCGTTTAGAAAACTCCAGAAATATCTCGAAAACAACACTTTCCAAAAAACCTATCGCTGGTCGTCAGCATACTACTTCAAAGCTGAGGTGGGCTCGACGTCGTACACACGAATATACGATGGGGAAGCGCGGCACTCAGATTCGCAAAAAGCAAAACAGACGCAATAATCCCGCTAACACGACCGGCGCGAAAGCGACCAAGGGCACTGCTGTCCCGGCGAATGCGCCCAATAACAAGGAAGCGCCCGCGGACGAACGGGCGAGCAAGCGCAACAATGCGAGGGGAAAGCGCAATCGATATCGCTTGGATCTCGGTGAGGCCTCCGTGAACCGTGGCGAAGAACGCGCTCGTGCGTTTGTTCCTGTACTCAATGGCCACAACACATCGCTAGCCACCATGGATGTCCATGAAGTGCGCCCGATGGGATTTGCCCTGGTCCCGCGACGTCCGTCCTGGAGTTACGAGGATGACAAGACCACTTTGGAGGAGCGCGAACTAGCGGAATTCACCAAGTGGAAGAGCTCTATCAGCAACGACTGTCTGTTCGAACGAAATTTGGAAACTTGGCGTCAATTATGGCGCGTCGTCGAGCGCTCGGACGTATTGGTGCTCGTCGTTGACATTCGATTCCCTGCGCTACATTTTGTACCCGATTTGTACACACTCGTTCGAGAAACGCCGGGGAAGCAAATGTTGATTGCGCTGAACAAGTGCGACCTTGTTAGTAACAATGTGCGCGAAGCATGGTGCGCCTATTTCAGGTCTGAATTTCCAGAATTGCAAGTCGTCTCATTTTCTTCGTTTCCCGACGCGAAACTTGTGCCTTGCGAAGCGAACTCCGAAATCTTGAGCAAGCGCGAACGGCGGATGGCGCGCTCGAAGTTGGCGGCGTGGGGTTCGGATCAACTTGTTGACGCAGTGTACGAGCTTCCGCTGTCGGCCGAAAAGAAGAGATATTTATCTGAGTGGCGAGATACGGTTCACGAGGAATCTAAAGTTAACGACAATTTTAACCTCGTTAATGGCGATGATTTTAACCGATTAAGTTCGCTGCGAAGTTTCTCCCCCATGTCCGATGATGTCGTAGATAATCGTGATTTGGTGGAAACAAACAAGGAGCGGCGAAATCGTGGAAAGAAAGGGCGTAAACGCCCTCGTGGAAAATCGAGTGGAAAACCTGATCTCGCCGCTATCGCCGCCGCCACCCAAGCCAAGGAAGAAGATATTAACGCAATCTCAGATGTACCTGCGGAAACGTCGGATGTGCCGACCAGTATGGTGAGCCATGACGATGACGACCGGATGATGGAAGACATGATTACAATTGGTATCGTGGGTCATCCGAACACCGGCAAGTCGTCGCTCATCAATGGGATTTTCAAGAAGAAAGTTGTGAGCACTAGCCGAACTCCTGGTCACACGAAAATCTTCCAGACGATGTTCCTCACGCCTCATGTCCGCTTGTGTGATTGTCCTGGACTTGTTTTTCCAGCCCATGCGCCTCGCGAACTGCAGACATTGGCAGGAATGTTCCCAATATCTCAACTCAAGGAACCATACGCAGTAGTGAAGTATCTGGCCGACCGAGTCCACCTTCCTAAAATTCTGGGAGTGGATGACCCTCGAAGCAAGGCCGAACTTCGTGAAGAGAAATGTATTGACAGCGATGAACCCTGGACAGCGTATTCGATATGCGAGGCGTGGGCGCTGAAGCGCGGGTTCCGGAATGCCAAGTCGTCGCGTCTGGATGTGTACCGTGCCGCCAACAGTATTTTACGGATGTCTCTAGAGGGTCGCATAGTATTGCACACAGTACCGCCTGGTTATGTGGCGACAGATGAGGCGGATGGAACGGAAAAGGTATGCGGAGCGACAAGAACGGCTAAGAATCTACTAGAAGTTGGAAGAATGAGTGAAGCTAACGAAGGAGAGGGAAGCGAAGGTGAAGATGAGAAAACGGAGACGTCATCAAGCGATAGCAGTGGTTCGGAAGGATTTGTAGCAACTGAGAATATGTTGAGCCAAGGCAATGGTGGTAGTTTTAATTTGTTCAGTGCACTGACACATGAAGAAGAAAATTAGGGCAGTGGTGGTGGAGGAATGAAAAAAATAATTTGCCGTAGACAGAGAAACATAGAGCAGCGCACACGATTTCAAAAGTAGAGCCGTTTCTTAGGTCGAAATTGGTAATGAAAAAATGCTGTAAACGGATTACCAAGATTTTATTGAAAAAATACTGCAC
>JAAUYH010199011.1_pt1 | contig 28289 bp, 25 predicted proteins | sample 7278061 | NCBI WGS metagenome assembly JAAUYH01 (sample SAMN14350203, study PRJNA611818) | marine sediment metagenome | isolation source: surface marine sediment (0.6m) | place: French Polynesia: Moorea | collected 2018-08
ACCAGGCATGGTGGGACCTGCGCACGAAATACCAGGGCATCGCGCCGCCGGTCGAGCGTACGGAAGCCGACTTCGACCCGGGCGCGAAATACCATATTCCGGCAAACGTCTCGTACACGCGCTATTTCCTGGCGCACATCCTGCAGTTCCAGTTCCAACGCGCGCTTTGCGATGCCGCCGGTCACGAGGGTCCGCTGCACGAGTGTTCGATTTATGGCAGCGAGGCGGCAGGCGAGAAGCTGTGGTCCATGCTCGAGGCAGGCGCCAGCGCACCGTGGCAGGACACGCTCGAAACGCTCACGGGTACGCGAGAAATGGACGCGAGTGCGGTGATCGATTACTTCGCGCCGCTGATGGCCTGGCTCGAGGAGCAGAACGCGGAACGCAGCTGCGGCTGGTAGACAGCTGATTGTGGGAGGGCCGTCCCGGCCCGATTAGGAAATCGCGGCGAGACGCCGCTCCCACGAGACGGCCCTCCCACAGGACGCCGCTCCCACCACGGTGCCTACAGAATCTGCCGGGCGGATTCGGTAAACTGCGCTGATCCATTGGCAGGGGGACCGAGATGTCCGAAGAAAAACAACAAGCCAGGGTGGGCGTCGGTGCCCGCATGCTCGCCGGCGTCGAGCGCGTCGGCAACAAGCTTCCCGATCCTGCAGTGCTGTTTATCGCGCTGTTGTTCATCGTCTGGGTTCTGTCCTGGGCGCTGTCGTTCGTATCGTGGGAGGCGATAGACCCCCGCACGGGCGAACCGCTGGTCGTCAACAACCTGTTGTCGGGAAGAGCGTTCACCGAGTTCCTGTCCACGATGGTCACGAACTTCTCGCACTTCCACCCACTCGGCGTCGTGCTCGTTGCGATGCTCGGTATCGGCGTCGCCGAGCACACGGGGTTCATCACGACCGCTATTCGCGCGATGCTCAACGTCACGCCGACGAAATTGCTCACGCCGATGATCATCCTCGTCGGTATCGTAAGCCACTCGGCTGTCGATGCAGGCTACGTACTCGTCATCCCGATGGGCGGCGTCATCTTCTACGCGGCCGGGCGTCATCCGCTGGCTGGTATCGCGGCCGCCTTCGCCGGCGTGTCTGGCGGCTTCTCCGCGAACTTCGTACCGTCGTCACTCGATCCGTTGCTGCAGGGCCTGTCGCAGGCCGGCGCACAGATCCTAGATCCGGAAATCGTCCTCAACCCGCTCAACAACTACTTCTTCACGACGGCATCGTCGCTGTTGATCATCAGCCTCGGCTGGTTCATCACCGACCGCATCGTAGAGCCGCGCCTGCAGGGCACCGAGATCGACGGTGACAAGGAAGACCTGCCGGAGGTTCACGACATCCAGCCTAACGAGCGCAAAGGCTTGCGCTGGGCCATGGTCGCGATGGTGGTCGGCCTCGTCCTGCTGTTCGCGACCGCGGTCCCCGAGGGTTCGCCATGGCGAGCCGACAACGGCGACCTGACCGCAGGGTCAGCGCCGATGATGCGGTCGATCGTTTCACTGATCTTCCTGCTGTTCCTCGTACCAGGCGTCGTGTTCGGCATCGTGTCCGGCTCGATGAAGAGCTCGAAAGACGTGATTGACGGTATGACGCACTCGATGCACACGATGGCGTACTACCTCGTCATCATGTTCTGGATCGCGCAATTCGTTTACGCGTTCAACGTATCGAACCTCGGTGTACTGCTGGCTCTGCAGGGCGCCGCCGGCCTCAAGGCGCTGGCGTTGCCCGCGTCACTGATGATCGTGGGAATCGTGCTGCTGACGGCGTTCGTCAACATCTTCGTCGGCTCCGCCAGCGGCAAGTGGGGTTTGCTCGCACCGATATTCGTGCCGATGCTGATGACGCTCGGCATATCGCCCGACCTCACCCAGGCGGCGTATCGGGTCGGGGACTCCAGCACCAACATCATCACGCCATTGATGCCGTACTTCCCGCTGGTCGTCGTGTACTGCCAGCGCTATGTCAAAAATACGGGTATCGGTACCGTGACGGCGATGATGTTGCCGTTCTCGATGTGGTTCCTGCTGACATGGACGATATTCCTGGTCATCTACTTCCTGATCGGATTCCCATTGGGAATAGGCGCGAACTACACGTATCCACCCAGCTAGCGGATCAACGATGCACGACTTCGAGAAGCTCGGCGCTTTCTATCTCGGCAAGCGCTACGACAACGATGCCGGCAAGCTCACCGACGAGCTCGTCCTCTACGACTCCAAGGACCTGACGACGCATGCCGTGATCATCGGCATGACGGGTTCGGGCAAGACAGGCCTTGGCGTCGGCATACTCGAGGAAGCGGCGCTCGATCACATCCCGGTCATCGCAATCGACCCGAAAGGCGATATGGGCAACCTGCTGCTGACGTTTCCGCAACTGCGTGCCGAAGATTTCCGACCGTGGATCAACCCGCGCGCCGCAACCGACAAAGGCCAGACCCCGGACGAATACGCAGCGGCGCAGGCGGCGCTCTGGAAGAAGGGCATCGGCCAGTGGGGGCAGACCGGCAAGCGCATCGCCCAGCTCAGGAAGAACGCGGACCTCGCTATCTACACGCCGGGCAGCAATGCCGGGTTACCGGTGTCGGTGCTGCATTCCTTCGAGGCGCCGGAAGCGGCACTCATCGACGACGTCGACCTGTACCGCGAACGGGTCCAGGCGACGGCGACAGGCATCCTGACCCTGCTCGACATCGACGCGGATCCGGTCGCCAGCCGCGAGCACATCCTCGTGTCGCGCCTGCTCGATAACGCATGGCAGGAAGGTCGCGATCTCGACATCCCGGGATTGATCGCCGAGATCCAGGACCCGCCGATCACCAAGGTCGGCGTCATGAGCCTAGATTCTTTCTTCCCGGCGAAGGACCGTTTCGCGCTGGCGATGCGACTCAACAACCTGCTCGCAGCGCCGGGGTTCCAGGCCTGGCTCGACGGCGAGCCGTTGAACGCGAGGAACCTGCTGTACACCGAGGACGGCAGGCCGCGAGTATCGGTGATGTCGATTTCGCATCTCGATGACGCACAGCGCATGTTCTTCGTCACGACGCTTCTGAACCAGCTCATCGCCTGGATGCGCGCACAACAGGGTACCTCGAGCCTGCGCGCCATCCTCTACATGGACGAGATCTTCGGCTACATGCCGCCGGTCGCCAATCCACCGTCGAAAAAGCTCTTCCTGACGTTATTGAAGCAGGCGCGCGCGTACGGGCTCGGGCTCGTGCTGGCGACACAGAACCCCGTCGACCTCGACTACAAGGGCCTGTCGAACACCGGCACGTGGTTCATCGGCCGGCTGCAGACCGAGCGCGACAAGGCACGCGTCATGGAAGGCCTCGAGGGCGCCAGCGACGGCGACTTCGACAAGCAGAAGATGGAGCGCACGCTGGCGGGCCTCGGCAAGCGACGTTTCCTGTTGCACAACGTGCACGAGGACGAGGCTGTCGTGTTCAACACGCGCTGGGTGCTCTCCTATCTCGCCGGCCCGCTGACCCGCGATCACATTCGCCGGCTGATGGGCAAGGCCAAGAACAAGCTTGCCGCGGCCGCGAAGGCAGTAACGAAGCCGCGACGCAAGGCCGCCGACGCGGCGCCAGCACTGCCGCCATCGATCGAGCAGTACTTCGTCGACGGTGTGGCGGAGAACATCGTTTATCACCCGCGCCTCATCGGGGCGGGCGACATCGTCTTCTCGAACGCGCGCTACAAGATCGAAGACGAGCGCACCGTGTTGTACACCGTGGAACTCGAGGACGGTCCCGTGGCCGTGGATTGGGATGCCGGCGAGCCGCTCGACCTGTCCATCGATGACTTGCTCGACGAGGGCATCGACGGCGCCGCGTACGCGGACTGCCCGGCGGCGGCCAGCAACACCAAGTCCTATACCGCCTGGAACCGCGACTTCAAACGCTGGCTGCGGCAGAACGAGACAGTGACCCTGTATCGCAGCAAACGCTTCCGCCTGTCGTCCGAGCCCGGCGAGTCGGACGGCGACTTTCGCATCCGGCTGCAGGACGTGGCCAGCGAGAAACGCGACCAGGCGATCGCGAAGGTACGCAAGCGCTATGCCAGCAAGGTAACGACGCTCGAGAACCGGCTGATGCGAGCCAACCAGGCAATCGAGCGCGAGCAGCAGCAATCGACCAAGAAGAAACTCGATACGGCGATTTCTTTCGGCACCGCGATTCTCGGAGCCGTGCTCGGCCGCAAGCGCTTATCCAGTAGCACGGCCACAAAGATCGGCAGCGCCATCAAGACCGCGGGCGGTGCGAGCAAGGAGGCCGCAGACGTTGCGCGCGCCAGGGAGACGGCCGAAAAGGTCAAGCTCGACCTGGCCGAACTCAACAAGCAATGCGAGAAGGAAGTCGCCGAGCTCGACACGGCGTTTGACGCGCAGGCGGAGGAACTCGACGAGATCGTGGTGCGGGCCAAGGCCACCGACATTCACGTGCCAGTCGTGGGCCTCGTCTGGATGCCGTACTCGGCTGACGACAGGGGACGGCTCAAACCGGCCTGGTAAAACTGGGACATTCTGCTTTTTCGAACGCTGCAAGTATCGCAGCGTTCGAAAAAGCAGAATGTCCCAGTTTTAGTTCTGCTACCGTTAGCTGCCGAAGCACGCGCCGGCGTACGCTTTCTGCACACCGGCGTTATCGAGCTGGCACTCGTTATCGTAGGTCTGCCCGTCCATACCGCAGACGGGTTTGTAGTCATTGGGACAGTTCCTGCCGAGCTCCTCGCAGACACCCGCGTACTCGATGCGCATACCGAGCCGCTCGGCGAAACAGGCGTTTGCATAGGTCCGGCTGTCGGATCCGCAGACCGGCACGAAACGGTTGGTACAGGGCCGCACGTTGCACATACCGGGGGTGAATGCCGTCAGGCCGGCCTTCTCGGCGAAGCACGCGTTGTCGTAGGTCACATCGTTATCGCCGCAGACCGGCGCATAAACCTCTGGGCAGTTATCCAGATCGCAGGCAGAGGCCTTCTGTACCGGCACACGTACCGCGCTCGCTTCGCAGCGATTCGGATACGTTCTGCCGTTGACGCCGCAGACAGCATCGCCGCCGCTCGGACAGCCGCTCGCCGTGCACGCGCCCAGACCGGCTATCTCGACCCCGGACCGGGCCGAAAAACACTCGTTGATGTAGGTGTTGCCATCGACGCCACAGACCGGGTCGAAATCTTCACTGCATTCTTCCGCGCCATCGGGGCAAATGCCCGGACCGGCGACCTCGACGCCCGCTGCACGTGCGACGCAGTCGTTGCTGTAGGTTTGCCCGTCGACGCCGCAGACCGGGTCATAAACCTGCGGACAGGCGGTTTCGATCTCGGCGAAGCTCGCGAACGGCACGAGGCACGTGAGCAATGCGACTGGAAGAACTCGTTTCATAGGCGGTATCAGCGGCTCTTGACGGAGCCTCGGTATTTGTTTTCGACAGTGTGGAAAGCCGACTCGTTCAACAAAGCCCATGCGATGGCTAACGGCCGACGGCAACCCCGGCATTCAGGGTCGGTTGAACAGCCTCGGGGCTCGTGAACAACGCACTCACGGGAACGAGCTCGATGCCTTCCTCCGCAAGCCGCGGCAATTCGCGCTCGAGCAACGCCAGCGTCGTCCGGTACGGGTGGCCGATGGCAACGACAGTACCGCGTTTCTTCGCGAGACGCTTCATGCGCTCGAACTCGCGCGCAATGGCTTCGGGCGAGGCATCGTCGTCGAGAAACACGTCGCGCCGCACGGCCGACACCCCGGCTTCCCGGGCCATCTGCATCGCAACGCTACGTGGCGTCGTGAAACTGTCAACGAAAAAGAGATCTCTGCGCGCCCGGATCTCATCCATGAGCCATCGCATGTGCCCGGGATGCCGAGTGAGCAGGCTGCCGCGATGATTGTTCACGCCAATGACGTACGGAACCGACGCCAGCGCCGCGGCAAACGTCTCTTGGAGTCGCTCCCGGCTCATGTCCAGCATGATGCCGCCCGGTTCGGGTGGCCCCTCGTGGCTGACCGCCTGCAACGGCAGGTGCAAAAGCACGTCCTTGCCGGCACGGTGGGCCGACTCCGCAAGCTGGCGCGCCCGCGGTGTCCCCGGGAGCACCGCAAACGACACGGGCCCGGGTAATCCGATTGCCCGATGGCCTTCGTGATACTTGTAGCCGAGATCGTCGATGATGATGGCAACCCGTGCGTTTTGCGCGTGTGCCGGGACGCACAACGCGATCGCCAGCAGCGTCATACAGGATGTCGCACGGATCATTGGGCGTTGCTGTGCATCACGTGGCCACGTTGCAAGCGGTCAATCGCCTCGATCAGCTGACCGTCGTTCTGTGTGTCGACGTCGCCGGTCAAACTGAGCGATGGAAAGCCGTGCAGGTCTTCCACGTAAACGTCCGGCGTTATGCCGGTATCGTGAATCGAGTCGCCGGAGGGCGTGAAATAACGCGACGTCGTCAGCTTGATGGCCCGGCCCTGCGACAGCGGCATTACGGTCTGCACGAGACCCTTGCCGAACGTGGCCGTGCCGATGACGACGGCGCGACCGTGATCCTGCAGCGCGCCGGCGACGATCTCCGAAGCCGACGCCGAGCCCTCGTTCACGAGCACGACGATGTCCGCGCCATCGAGGATGTCGCCGCGATGTGCGGAGCGAATGAATCTCGAATCGTTGTTGCGCCCGTCGGCGGACACGATGACCCCGGTCTCGAGAAAGAGGTCCGATACGTCGACTGCCGCATCGAGCACACCACCCGGGTTACTGCGCAGGTCGAGCACGAGCCCGCCGAGCATGCCGTTATTCTCGTCCTGCAGGGCATCGACCGAACGACCGAGCTCCCGCGCCGTGGTATCGCTGAACTGGTTGACGCGCACGTAACCGATCGACGGTCGCAACAGCTCGTGGTGCACGCTCGCCACGCGAATGACGTCGCGGAGCATTTCGTGATCGATGATCTCACCGTTACGCGCGACGGTAATCGTGATGCTCGAGCCGCGACGGCCGCGCATGCGCTCGAGGGTCTCACCGAGCCTGCCCGGGATGACGGCGATGCCGTCGACGGCGACGATGTCATCGCCGCTGCGCAACCCGGCACGGGCCGCCGGCGAGCCGGCGATCGGCGAGATGATGCGGATATTGCCGTCGACTTCGCTGATCTCCACGCCGACCCCGGTGTAGCTGCCCGTTGTGCTGATCCGAATGTCGCGGTATTCGTCGGCGTCGAGATACTGCGAGTGTGGATCGAGGTCGCTCACCATGCCGCGGATCGCGGCTTCCAGGAGCTCGGCATCGTCGATCGGTTCGACGTAGTCGCTCTTGACGCGCTCCAGCACTTCGGCGAACAACTGCGCGTGTTCCCAGGCAAGCGCCTCGGCGGGCGCTTCGACGTCGCGATTCACCAGGGCGCCGCCCAGCGACAGGCCGAGGCCCATCACGACACCGATGGTGACGACCAGGATTGCCCGGGTTTTCAGCGACATGCAGCCCTCCGCGCTGTCAAGGATCGTCGACCATAGCACAGCAGTGCTCGGGAGGGGCGCGCATTATGTTGCAAGTGATCAACTTCCCGGGCGTCTTGTGAACCATTGCCGCGGATTCACGGGCCGGGTCTCCCGGCGCACCTCGAAATACAGGCCCGTTTCGGATCGACCGCCGCTATCGCCGACCGTGGCCAGCACGTCACCCGGCGCGACCCAGTCGCCGGCATTCTTGAGGATCGTCTCGTTGTAGCCGTAGAGCGTCATGTAGCCGTCGCCATGATCGACGATGACGAGCAGCCCCATACCGGCCAACCAGTCCGCGAACACCACGCGACCGTGATACACGGAGCGAACCTCGCGACCTCGGGGCGCACCGAGGACGACCCCGTTCCACGTGATTGTGCTGCCGGCCCTGGGCTGGCCGAAGTCATGCAGCAGCGTACCCGCGACGGGCCACGTAAGCCTGCCCTTATGCTCGCTGAACGGTTGCTCCGAGCTGATGGGATAATCGGACAGGATGCTCGAGAGCTCGGCGATCAGCCGCGACAAGTCCTTTTCCTGGGCGGCAAGCCTCTCGACCTCCTTGCCCTCACTGGCAATCCGCTGCCGCAGCGATGCCAGCAGTTCGCGACGACGCTGCTGGGCTGCGTCGAGCTCGCTCAGTTCGTCGTACTTGTCCTTTGCCAGTCGCTCGAGCCGCGCAACCTCGGCGGCGATCTGTGCGCGGAGTTCGTCGAGCCGCCGGATGTGCTCGATGACGGCCTCGATGTTCCCGGTCCGGTAGTCGTTGAGGTAACGGTAATAGGCCATAAGCCTGCCGAGTGTGGCCGGGTCCTGCTGGTTCAGTAGCATCCGGATCCGCTCCTGGTTGCCGCTCATGTAGGCGGATCTCAACTGCGCGGCGAGCTGTCCCGATTCCTCGTCCAGCTCCGCCTGGCGCTCGGCGAGATCCGCCTCGAGTTGCTGCTTGCGGCTTTCGCTGAAGCGCTGCTGGCGTTCCAGCTCCGCGATGTGAGTACGCTTCTCGGCGATATCGACTTCCGCCGCCTGCAGCTCGCCGGTCAGCCGGTCGCGCTCGGCCGCGCTGCGGTCCATGCTCTTCTTGAGTTCGCTGATACGCTCGCGCACCTGCTCGAGCTCACGCTCCTTGATCTTGGCGAGTTCCTCGTGCGAATCCTGCGCCACGCCGGGGCCCGCAAACAGCAGCGACAACAGGGGAATCAGGCGCAGGATTTTCATGGCGGCAGAGTGTAGCAAGACGGCCAGATTGGTATAATCGCGTCCCTTTTTACCCGTCAGACCATTCATGGACAGATTCCTGGAATTTGCCAGTAACCACATGTTGCTGGTGTTCGGCCTTCTCGTGAGCTTTTTCGTGCTCGTGTTCTCGGAGCTGCGGCGCAAGGCGGCGGGGCTGATCAATATCGAGGCATCGGAGGCCGTCAGGCTGATCAACAATGACGCGGCGATTATCGATCTGCGTAACGCCGAAGCGTTTTCGCGCGGTCACATCGTGAATGCGAAGAACATCCCGCTCGACGAGCTGGACGGCCGCAAGGAACAGCTCGCGCAGTGGAAGGACAAGCCTATCGTCGCCGTCTGCGAGGCGGGCATCAGCTCCAACAAGGCTGTCGACTCGCTGCGCAAGTCGGGCTTCGAGACCGTGTTCGGGCTCAAAGGTGGAATGAGCGGCTGGTCGCAGGCAGGGCTGCCGGTGGTCACCGGTAAGAAGACCAAAGCCAAGGGCAAGAAGTAGGGCGGCGCGGTCCGATGGCGGCGGAGGTCATGCTCTACGGTAATGAGACCTGTCCCTGGTGCGGAGCGGCGCGTATGCTGTTGGCGCGACGGGGCATCGCCTACACCGAGAGATCCGTGTCCGCAGATCCGGCCGCACTGGACGAGATGGTCAGTCGCAGCGGCAGCCGGTCGGTGCCGCAGATCTTCGTCGGCGATACGCACGTCGGCGGATACGACGAATTGAGTTCCCTGGATGCAAGCGGGGAACTGCAGGAACTCCTCGGCAACTAGCCGCCGGGGGTATTTTGAACGAGCAGGACGACAAAATGAGTGAACAGGAAAAAAATTCGGACGACAAACGCATCACGATCGGCAAGATCTATGTGAAAGACATCTCGTTCGAATCGCCGCAGGCACCGGGCGTTTTTCGCGGCCGCGAATGGCAGCCGCAGACCAACCTCAACCTCCGCAGCAGCACCAACGAGTTCGAGGGCGACCAGCACGAGGTTGTACTGACCATCACCGTGGACGCGAAAGAGGACGACAAAACGATATTTCTCGTCGAGCTGCAGCAGGCGGGCATCTTCGAGATCGCCGGTTATGACGAAGAGGAGTTCAAGGCCGTTGTCGGCAGTTTCTGTCCCAACATCCTGTTCCCGTATGCCCGCGAAGTCATTGCCAGCACGATTCAGAAGGGCGGTTTTCCCGAGTTCCTGCTGCAGCCGATCAACTTCGACGCACTGTACATGCAGTCGCGGCAGCAACAGATGGAGAATGCGCCGCAGGAGACGCACTGATAGGCACGACCGCGACATCGCTGGCCGTTATCGGCGCCGGCTCCTGGGGCACGGCGCTGGCTATCCAGTTCGCACGCAGCGGTCGCGAAGTGCGGCTCTGGGGCCGTGAAACCGACCTGCTCGAGCGTATGGTCGAGTCACGCGTCAATGACGTGTTCCTGCCCGAGGCGACTTTGCCGCCGTCGGTGGTCGTCTGCCCCGACTTCGAGGACTGTCTTGCAGGCGCCGACGACGTCCTGATCGTCGTGCCGAGCCATGCGTTGCGCAAGACGCTCACCGACGTAAAACCGCTGCTCAAGCCGCACGGTCGCATCTGCTGGGCCACGAAAGGATTCGAGCTCCACACCGGCAAATTGCCGAACCAGGTGGTGGCCGAGGTACTCGGCGCCGATCGGCCAAGTGCGGTGCTGTCCGGCCCGACGTTCGCGAAGGAAGTTGGCGCCGGTCTGCCGACGGCGATAACCATTGCATCGACCGACGCTTCGTTTGCGCAGGATCTCGCCCTGTCGATTTCCTCCGACAAGTTCCGCGCGTATACGTCCGATGACATCACGGGTGTCGAGGTCGGCGGCGCGGTCAAGAACGTACTCGCGATCGGCGCCGGCATGTCGGACGGGCTCGGCTTCGGCGCCAACACGCGTATCGCGCTGATCAACCGCGGCCTCGTCGAACTGATGCGCCTCGGCGTCGCGCTCGGTGCCAAGCAGGAAACGTTCATGGGGCTTGCCGGCATGGGCGACCTCGTATTGACCTGTACCGATAACCTGTCCCGTAACCGGCGCATGGGGCTGGCGCTGGCCGGCGGCAAGACTGTCGACGAGGCCAAGGACGAAATCCAGCAGGTCGTAGAAGGCGTCAAAGCTGCCGAGGCTGTAAAAGAGGTTGCTGAGGATCTCGGCATCGAGATGCCGATCAGCCACCAGGTCTATCGCATCATCTATGAAGGCGCTTCGCCGCGCGAAGCGGTGGGCGAGCTCATGACGCGGGCTCTGAAGTCAGAATCCTTCGACGCCGGCACCTGACGCCGGAAATCTCGCGACGTGGAAATCGATCCATCTCAGGCCGATCCTTCGAAGCCGAGCTGGCGCCACATCTCGTAAACCACCACGGCCGTCGCATTGGCCACATTCAGGCTTCGGCTGTCTGCCCGCATTGGCAGGCGCAAGCGCTGCGCCGGCGGCAACGAGTCCAGAACTGCTTGAGGCAGTCCGCGGGTCTCGGGCCCCATCAGGATGGCGTCGCCCCGGGCAAACGTCGGCGCATCGTAGCGCGTCTTGCCACGCGTGCTCAGCGCAAACAGTCGCGGTCGACCGAGCGCCTCGAGGCAGGCGTCGAGCGTCGCGTGCGTCCGCACACTGGCGAGGTCCCGGTAATCGAGGCCCGCGCGTTTCAGCCTGGCGTGCTCGAGTGTAAATCCCATCGGCTCGACGAGATGCAATGACACCCCGGTGTTGGCGCAGAGGCGCATGATATTGCCCGTGTTCGGCGGGATCTCGGGCTCGTAAAGGATGACGGAGAACATCGGGACATTCTACTTTTCGCCAGAGCGAAAAGTTGAATGTCCCGGTTTTTGAAAGTCTTCCGTCGCGGGGCAAAATGGGACATTCAACTTTTCCCTGCGGGAAAAGCAGAAAGTCCCAGGTCCCTGCGAAAGGGGAAAGTTGTGGAATTGGGGACATTCAACTTTTCCCCTGCGGGGAAAAGTAGAAAGTCCCGGTTTCCCCTGCGGGGAAAAGTAGAAAGTCCCTTAATCAGTGTAGAATGCGGCCGCAATGTCCGATCCCCTGCAAACCGATTTCTGCGGCCTGTCTTTCCGCACGCCGATCGTGCTGTTGTCGGGCTGCGTCGGCTTCGGCGAGGAGTACACGCGTGTCGAAGGTTATTCGAACGCCGACGTCGGCGGCGTCGTGCTGAAAGGCACGACCGGCGACGCCAGGCTGGGCAACCCGCCGCACCGCGTATTCGAAACGCCGATGGGAATGCTCAACGCGATCGGTTTGCAGAACCCCGGTGTAGACAAGGTCGTCGATGACATTCTCCCGGGGCTCGATTTTTCGGAGACGCGCTTTATCGCCAACGTTTCCGGATCGACCGTCGAGGAATACGAACGCGTGACCGAACGCTTCGACGACTCGCCGATCGATGCTATCGAGATAAACATCTCCTGCCCGAACGTCAAGGAAGGCGGGGTGGCGTTCGGCAACGATCCCGACATGTCGGCGCGTGTCGTCGCCGCCTGTCGCGCAAAGACCGACAAGCCGCTGATCACGAAACTGTCCCCGAACCAGACCGATATCCAGGCCAACGCGCGGGGCTGCATCGACGCGGGTACTGACGCGTTTGCCGTGATCAATACACTGATGGGCATGGCGATCGACGCGGAGCAACGACGGCCGGTGATCGGCAATGTGCAGGGCGGTTTATCCGGCCCGGCGATCAAGCCGATCGCGTTGCTGAAAGTCCACCAGGTGTACCAGGTCGCGAAGCAGCACGGGGTGCCGATCATCGGGCAGGGTGGTATTACGACGCCGGCCGACGCGATCGAATTCCTGATCGCCGGTGCCGCGGCCGTCGGTATTGGTACGGCGCTGTTCTACGACCCGCTGATCTGCCGGAAGATCAACGAGGGAATCCTGGATTACCTGCAGCGGCACGAGATGGAAAACGTGTCGGAACTGGTGGGATCGCTGCTACTCCAGCTGTAGGGCCTTCATCTTCCTCGCGAGCGTGTTTCGTCCCCAGCCGAGCAGCCTGGCGGCCTCCTGCCGGTGACCGCCGGTCTCCGACATCGCGATGCGAATCAACGTCTTCTCGAATTCGGGTAGTGCCGTGTTGAGCAGCGGCGCCTCACCGCTCGAGAGCTGCTGTTCCGCCCACGCGGCGAGCGACCGGGTCCAGTCCTGGGCTGCACGCTGCCCCGAGTTCGCGCCGCCGAGCTCGGTGGGAATGTCCTGGGCCGTGATGACGTTACCGGGCGCCGTAACCGTCAGTCGGCGTGCCGTGTTGATGAGTTGCCGGACATTGCCAGGCCAGTCGAAGCTCCTGAGCGTTTCGAGTGCGTCGGCGTCGATCGATTTGGCCGGTGCCTCGAGCTCCCGTGCCGCCTCGGCGAGGTAGTGGTTCAACAACAGCGGGATGTCGGCTCGCCGTTGCCTGAGCGGCGGCGAGTTGATGCGAATCACGTTGAGGCGATGATAAAGATCTTCGCGGAATCGGCCTTCCTTTACAGCACGCGCAAGATCCTGGTTGGTGGCCGCGATGACGCGAACGTCCACGCGAATCGACTGCTGGCCGCCGACCCGGTAAAACTCGCTTTCCGCGAGGACGCGAAGCAGCCGCGTTTGCAGCCCCGGGGACATATCGCCGATCTCATCGAGGAACAGCGTGCCGCCATCGGCCTGTTCGAAACGGCCGATGCGTCGTGCATCGGCACCCGTAAATGCGCCCTTCTCGTGACCGAACAATTCGGATTCGAGCAGCTCTGCCGCGATGGCCGACGTGTTCAGCGCAATGAACGGCTTGTCGACACGCGGGCTGTGCTCGTGCAGTGCGCGAGCGATGAGCTCCTTGCCGGTTCCTGACTCGCCCGTGATTAGGACGGTCATGCTGGAGCCCGCGAGGCGGCCGATTGAGCGGAACACCTCCTGCATTGCCGGTGCCTGCCCGATCAGCGTGGGGATGGGGCCCGCGTCGTCGCCCGCAGCGTCCAGTTGCCCGAAGCCGTTGATGCGCGCTGCTTTGTTGACCAGCGCAATCGCCTCGTCGATGTCGAATGGCTTCGGCAGGTACTCGAACGCGCCGCCCTTGTAGGCAGCAACCGCATTGTCCAGGTCGGAGTGCGCGGTGATAACGATGATCGGCAGATCCGGATGGCCGATGCGCAAGCGCTCGAGCAGGGCGATGCCGCTCATGCCCGGCATGCGCACATCGGTAATAAGGACGTCCGGTGAGCTCGTCTCGATTGCCTCGAGCAGGTGTTCCGCTCGCTCGAAACTCCGTGACTCCATGTCGGCCTGCCGAAGCGCTTTTTCGAGCACCCAGCGGACCGACTGGTCATCGTCGACCACCCAGACATTGAGTTTGTTATCGCTCATACAGACGGTGTCTCTGTTTGTTCGAGTGGGATATTGACGAAGAACACGGTGCGTCCCGGGCGGCTTTCAAACTCGATCAGGCCGCCATGGCGGCTCAGCAATTCCTGCGCCGCGGGCAGTCCGAGCCCCGTCCCCTCGGTACGGGTCGTGACGAGCGGATAGAACACCGAATCCTGCATGTCCAGCGGGATACCCGGTCCGTCGTCCTCGATTTCCACGCGCGCAATGACCCGATGGCGCCTGTCGCCGATCGTGAAGTTCGTGATCGCCTTCGTGCGCAGCGTGATCGTACCGTGCCCTTCGAGAGCGGTTGCTGCATTGCGGACGAGGTTGAGGAACGCCTGGATCATCTGGTCACGGTCGAGATCGATGAGCGGCAGACCGGGATCGTACTCACGCCGGATGTTGAGCCGCTTCTGGTCTTCTGCCTCGATGATCCGCACGACGTATTCGATCAGCTCGTGAATATTGACGGGCTGCTTGTTCGGCGGACCACCCGGGCCGAGCAGCGTGTCGACAAGCCCGGCGAGACGGTCGGTCTCGCTGATGACGACTCGGGTGTACTCGTGCAGATCCTCGTCGAGCAACTGCCGCTCGAGCAGCTGTGCGGCGCCCCGAATGCCGCCGAGCGGGTTCTTGATCTCGTGCGCGAGCTGCCGAATCATTTGCCGCCCTGCGCCATGCTGAATCAGCAGGGCATTCTCCCGGCTGATCTTCGATCGGCGGGTGACGTCGGTGATCTCGACGAGCAGGCTGGCATCGTCGATCTCCATCGGCGATACCCGGCAGTCGACGACGCGCTCTTCGGCATTTGCCTCGTTGGGCGCCAGCCGCATTTCATTGGCATAGTGATCGCCCGTTGCAAGCACGCGCGCGAGGATTTCCTGAAACTCGGGCTCGTCGTCGACAAGCTGCAGCAGCGAAGAGTGTCTTGCCCGCCGCTCGCTGATGCCGAGAATGTTCTCCGCCGCCGGATTGAGTCCGACGATCAGAAGATTGCGATCGACGAGAATGACACCCGAACTCAGGCTGTCGATGATGTCGCGGGAGAATCGTTGTATGGGGCCGTCACCGCCATGGCGGCGACGCCTGGGCCGGGCGTCGTCTAGAAGTTGACCGTGTTCTGCTGCACGTAAAACCGGTTCGGCTGGCTGCGGATCACCATCTGGCCGTCCGCGTCTATGACTTCCGCCTGCAAGTTGTGCACGCCCCGCCATACCTCCTGCAGCCGGAAGCTGGTTCCGCTCACGATCTGTGGCTGGCCGTTGTGGTACACGCGGACCTGGTGTCCTTCCTGCAGGCCCGGCGTCAACGCCAGCGATACGTTCAGGACGCCCTCGATGTTCCATAGCGTTTCCTCGGCGGCCGGCGATACGACCTCGAGTTTCTCGTAACGGAAAGGCGTTTCAGGCTGAGCCGCTTCTTCGTTGGTCCGCTGGATGGCGGGCACCGGAGGACGGATGACATTGGTGCGCTGCAAGGTGACCCGCTCGGCACCCTCGCGTGGCTGGTCGGAGAAGTGAATGACTCCGTCCTCGTCGACCCACTTGTAGATGTCCGAAGCGGAGGCGGCACTCGCGAGTAAGGCCACGAGCAGCAAAATTGGACGCGTTTCCATGCAGTTAGCATAACAGTCTGAAGCGATTTGGTGGTAGTAACCGGGCGACATAATGCCGCCCGGTTCACTGTATCGACGCGTTTACAGGCTGTAATACATGTCAAATTCGACCGGATGGGTCGTCATACGGAGCCTCGTGACGTTCTCCATCTTGAGATCGATGTAAGCGTCGATGAGGTCGTCCGAAAAGACGCCGCCGGCTTTCAGGAATTCGCGGTCCTCGTCGAGCGCGGCCAGCGCCTCGTCGAGCGAGAAGGCGACGAGCTGCAACTCTTTCTCTTCCTCGGGCGGCAGGTCGTACAGATCCTTGTCCATGGCGTCGCCCGGGTGGATCTTGTTCTGGATACCGTCGATGCCGGCCATCATCATGGCCGAGAAAGCCAGGTAAGGGTTAGCCATCGAGTCCGGGAAGCGAACCTCAATACGGCGCGCCTTCGGGTTCGCAACGTACGGGATACGAATCGATGCCGAACGGTTGCGAGCCGAGTATGCGAGGATCGTCGGTGCCTCGAAACCGGGAACGAGTCGCTTGTAGCTGTTCGTGGCCGGATTCGTGAACGCATTGATCGCCTTGGCGTGCTTGATGACGCCACCGATGTAGAAGAGCGCCGTCTCGGACAGACCGCCGTACTCGTCACCCGTGAACAGGTTCTCGCCGCCTTTCGACAGCGACTGGTGAACGTGCATGCCGTTACCGTTGTCGTTGACGAGCGGCTTGGGCATAAACGTGGCCGTCTTGCCGTAGGCGTGAGCGACGTTGTGCACGACGTATTTCAGGATCTGTACTTCGTCGGCCTTCTGCACCAGGGTGTTGAATTTGACTCCAATTTCGCACTGGCCGGCGGTTGCCACCTCGTGGTGGTGCACCTCGGTCTCGAGACCCATCTCCTCGAGTGCCAGGCACATCGTCGACCGCAGGTCGTGCAACGAATCGACCGGCGGTACCGGGAAGTAGCCGCCCTTGACCGTCGGGCGGTGACCCGTGTTGCCTTCCTCGATCTCGCGATCGGTATTCCAGGCTCCCTCTTCGGAATCGACCTTGTAGTGCGCGCCCTGCATGTTGTCGTCCCAGGAGACGTGATCGAATACGAAGAACTCGTTCTCCGGGCCGAAAAACGCGGTATCGGCAATACCCGAAGACTCCAGGTACGCCTGCGCACGGATCGCGAGCGAACGCGGGCAGCGATCGTAGCCCTGCATCGTCGCGGGCTCGACAACGTTGCAGCGAATATTGACGGTCGGCTCGTCCGTGAAAATGTCGACGACGGTGCTGGTCGCATCCGGCATCAGGATCATGTCCGACTCGTTGATGCCCTTCCAGCCCGAGATCGACGAACCGTCGAACATCTTGCCGTCTTCGAACAGGTCCTCGTCGACAGTATGGGCGGGCACGGTTACATGTTGTTCTTTGCCTTTCGTGTCCGTGAAACGAAAGTCGACAAATTTGACCTCTTTCTCTTTGATGAGGCCGAGTACCTCTGCGGGCGTCATGGATAACTCCTCTTTATGGATTGCAGACGAAAAATGGCCGGGGCCTTATCCCGGGCTTGCCTGTGTACTGCAGAAAGTGTGCCAAGTTGGGGCAGCACGTAACTGTATGATTTCACGATAGTTTTAGCTGAACCCATCGCGGTGTTCGCACCGTATTGGTGCATGGCGTGGCCGAACGCGCACCATTATAGTGCAGAGTAAGGGGTCGCGCACCCTTTTGGACACAGGCCTGTGGGAGCGGCGTCGGGCCGCGATCTGTGGGAGGGCCGTCCCGGCCCGATCGCGGCGGGACGCCGCTCCCACGACCGCTCCAACAACCGTGCCAATAGATGGTTCTCTGGGTATACTTCGCGCCTTTGACGCGCCGCAAGACCCCGATGACCGCCGCTAGCGCACCTGAACAGTTGAGCTTTCAGGACCTGATCCTGCGCCTCCAGGAATACTGGGCGGCTCGCGGCTGTGTCATCATGCAGCCCTACGACATGGAGATGGGTGCCGGAACGTTTCATCCCGCCACGTTCCTGCGGGCCGTCGGGCCGGAGCCGTGGAGCTCCGCCTACGTGCAGCCCAGCCGGCGGCCGACCGACGGGCGTTACGGCGACAATCCGTTCCGGCTGCAGCATTACTACCAGTACCAGGTCGTGCTGAAGCCGTCTCCCGACGACATCCAGGAGATGTACCTCGACTCGCTGCGGGCCATCGGCATCGACCCGACGGTGCACGACATCCGCTTCGTCGAAGACAACTGGGAGTCGCCGACACTCGGCGCGTGGGGCCTCGGCTGGGAAGTCTGGCTGAACGGCATGGAGGTGACGCAGTTCACCTACTTCCAGCAGGTCGGCGGCCTCGAGTGCCGGCCTGTGACGGGCGAGATCACGTACGGTGTCGAACGACTCGCGATGTACCTGCAGAACGTCGAGAGCATTTTCGACATTGTCTGGACCGACGGCCCGCTTGGCCGCATTACCTACGGCGATGTCTATCACCAGAACGAGGTCGAGCAGTCGAAGTACAACTTCGAGGAAGCCGATGTCGATGCCTTGTTCAATGCCTTCGACCATGCCGAGCATGAGAGCCAGCGCCTGATCGAGCTGAATCTCGCATTGCCGGCCTATGAGCAGATGCTGACGGCGTCGCACGTCTTCAACCTGCTCGACGCCCGCAGCGCAATCTCCGTTACCGAGCGGCAACGCTTCATCCTGCGCGTACGTACGATGTCGCGCTCGATTTGCGAAGCCTATTACGCAAGCCGCGAAGCGCTCGGATTCCCTATGGTCGAGTCCGTCGCCGGCGGAGGAGCGTCCTGATGAGCGACGATTTCCTGATCGAGGTCGGCACCGAGGAAATGCCGCCGAAGGCCCTGCGCTCGCTGATGGAAGCCTTCGCGACAAACCTGGAGGACGCGGTCGACGAAGTGCGGCTCGAGCATGGCGACGTCCATGGCTATGCAAGTCCGCGCCGCCTGGCGGTCCTCATCGAGGATCTCGCCGACGGCCAGGCCGATCGAACCGTCCTGCAGAAAGGACCGCCCGTTCACGTCGCGTTCGATGACGACGGCAATCCGAAACCGGCCGCGACCGCGTTTGCAAAAAAGTGCGGCGTCGACATCAGCGACCTGGGTCGCGACAAGACCGACAAGGGCGAGTGGCTCATTCACGAGGCTGTCGAGAAAGGCGCCAGCGCTGCTTCGTTGCTGCCGGGACTCGTCGACGCCGCGCTCGCGGCGCTGCCGATTCCGCGACGCATGCGCTGGGGCGCGAGCGATACGGAGTTTGTACGCCCGGTCCACTGGATCGTCATGCTTCACGGCAACGACGTCGTTGACGCGCCCGTCATGGGCATCGCTGCCGGCAACGTGTCCAGCGGGCACCGCTTTCATACCGACAAACCCGTAACGATTGCCAGACCTGCCGATTATCTCCAAGCGCTCGAGAGCAAGGGGTACGTGATCGCCGACTTCGAGCGCCGGCGTGAGATGGTTCGTGACGGCGTCGACGATGCCGCGAGACAGGCGGGCGGCCATGTCGTCGACGGTGAGTCGTTGTACGACGAGGTGACGGCGCTTGTCGAGTGGCCGGTACCCATGACCGGTAAGTTCGACAACGCGTTCCTGGAGCTTCCGCGCGAGGTCGTCGTGTCGACGCTGACCGGACACCAGCGCTACTTCCCGGTGGCCGATAACGACGGCGAGTTGCTGCCACGTTTCATCACGGTCGCCAACCTCGAAAGCAACGACCCGGACCAGGTGCGCGATGGCAACGAGCGGGTCATCCGGCCGCGACTTGCCGACGCGGCGTTCTTCTGGGACAGCGATCGCCGCACGCCGTTATCGGCTCGCGCGGACAGCCTGCGCGACGTCGTTTACCAGCAGGGCCTTGGCAGCGTGCACGACAAGAGTGTCCGCGTGGCGGCGCTGGCCGGCTGGATCGCCGGCGCGCTCGGCCACGACGAAGCAGTCGTTCGCAGGGCCGGCACCATGGCGAAGTGCGACCTCGTTACCGGCATGGTGGGCGAGTTCCCGGAGCTGCAGGGCACGATGGGCCGCTATTACGCGCTCTCGGATGGCGAGCCGGCGGCCGTTGCAGACGCGATCGGCGAGCACTACGCGCCGCGTTTCGCCGGCGATGCGTTGCCGGCTTCCGATGGCGGGCGCGTTCTCGCGATCGCGGACAAGCTCGATACGCTGGCAGGCGTGTTTTCGCTCGGCAAGAAACCGAGCGGCAATCGCGATCCTTTCGGGCTGCGGCGCGCCGCGCTCGGTGTGGTCAGGATTCTCGTCGAGTGCGAGATCGACCTGGACCTGCGGACGCTTATCAACGAGGCGGTCGCTCTTCAACCGAAAGGCAAGCTCGATGTCAGCGACGTCGCAAGCGACCTGCACACCTTCGTGACCGAGCGACTGCGTCGGTATTTTCTCGACAGGGACGCCGATCTGACCACAGAGACGTTCGAGGCCGTTCGTGCCCGGGAGCCCGCGTCGCTCGTCGATTTCGAGTTGCGGCTGCACGCGGTGCAGGCGTTTCTCGGCCTCGATCAGGCGGCCAGCCTCGCGGCCGCGAACAAGCGTATTGCCAACATCCTGCGGCAGGCCGGGGTCGACGACGCAGGGGCCGTGAAACCGAAGGCCCTCGAGGACCCCGCGGAAAAGGCGATGTTCACCGCTCTCGGCGAGGCGCGCGACGACGTCCGCCCGATGCTCGACGAGCGCCGCTACACCGAAGCGCTGAAGCGCCTTGCAGGTCTTCGCGAGCCCGTCGACCGCTTTTTTGATGACGTGATGGTGATGGCAGACGATGCCGCACTGCGCAACAACCGCCTCGCATTGCTGGGTGAGCTGCGTGCGCTGTTCCTCGACATCGCGGATATCTCCCGGCTGTCCATCGCCTGAGCATGGGCGCTCCGAAGCGGCGATTGCGACTGGTTGTGCTCGACAGGGACGGCGTCATCAACCGTGAGTCGAAAGACTTCGTGAAGACCCGTGACGAGTGGCAGCCCTTGCCGGGCAGCATCGAAGCCATCGGCGCCTTGTCGCAGGCGGGTTTCACCGTTGCCGTCGCCAGCAACCAGTCCGGGCTCGCGCGACGCTTGTTCGACCGTAACGCACTGCGCGCTATGCATCGCAAACTTCGACGCCTCGTCGACGCCACCGGCGGCAACGTCGATCGCATCGTCGTCTGCCCGCATGGCCCGAACGAGGGTTGCTCGTGTCGCAAGCCGGCGCCGGGTCTGCTGCGGCGACTCGGCAGGCACTATGGCATCGAAATGACGAATGTCCCGGTTATCGGCGACTCGCTGCGCGATCTGCAGGCGGCCGCCGCCATCGGCGCGCGCCCGATACTCGTTCTGACGGGTAACGGCCGGAAGACACTCGAATTGCTGAAAGGTGAGCTTGCCCGAACCGAAGTTTTCGACCACCTTTCTGCTGCGGCCGACGCGCTGATTGCCGAGTGACGCTTATGGTGTTCGTTCGTTCGCTGTTGTTCAACGTTTTCGGTTTTTCGACGGCTGCGCTTGCTGCGGTCGTTATCCTCATTACGTTCTGGGCGCCGTTCCGTTTCCACTGGGCCATCACGGTCGGCTGGTGCCGGCTCGCAATGTGGGCCGCGAGGTTCTTTTGCGGTATCAGGATAGTCGTCGAGGGGCGCGAAAACCTGCCTGACGTGCCGAGCGTCATTCTGATCAAGCACACGTCGACGATGGAAACCCTCTGGCAAGTCACCGAGTTTCCGGGAACGACCTGGGTGCTCAAGCGAGAGATTACCTGGGCCCCGATCATCGGCTGGGCCATCGGTCTGGCGCTACGGCCGATCGCGATTGATCGCAGCGGCGGCGCCTCCGCCGTAAAACAGGTGATTCGTCAGGGCAAGCAAAAGCTGGCCGAGGGCCGCTGGGTGACGATCTTCCCCGAAGGCACGCGCATGGCCCCCGGCGAGACCCGTCGTTACGGCGTCAGCGGGGCGGCGCTTGCGCGCGATGCGAAAGCACCCATTGTGCCGGTTGCCCACAACGCCTGCGATCTCTGGACGCGTCGCTCATTTTCCAAGCGCCCCGGCACGGTTCGCTTCTGCATAGGGCCGGCCATCGACGCGACGACACAGAACCCGAAAGAAACCAACCTGATCGTGCAGGACTGGATCGAATCGAAGATGGCCGAGATCAGCCTCGCTTATAAAAACAAACCGGATAACTCTCGCTCGACCACCTGACGGCTCGATGCCAACTACGCGTCGGTTGCCCGCGCTACAATGTAGTGACTCGCCTTGCGCTTCGGTTGCCAGATCTCCTCGAAGTCGAAGCCCGAATCGCCGATCCACTGCATAAACTCGCTCTCGCGGAAGACGTTTACGCGTGGCAGCACGCCGAGTTTGCGGCCCAACGGCGCAACCCAGCCCAGCCACGCCGCGCTATCGCCGATGCACTGCGTGTTCGAAATCAGCAGGCCGCCCGGCTTGAGCATCCGGCGCAGCTGACGCAGCGTACGTGGCACGTCGGCAACCAGGTGAAGGATGCTGTGCGCGAGGATCACATCGTACTGTCCGGGTGCGGCATCGAGATCGTCGATGCTCGAGACCTCGAAGCGCACGTTGTCGACGCCGGCGGCCCGCGCTTTCTTGCGTGCGATGTCGATCATCTTCGCCGAGATATCCGTGGCCAGGATGTGCCCTGCCCGGGGCGCGTGGTGTAACGCCGTCGTGCCGGTGCCGCAGCCGATCTCCAGCACGCGGTCGTCGGGCTGCAGGTAGCTGTCCGTCTTCGCGAGCTTGGTGTCGTAGGCGGCCTGGTCCGGCACGGCCTTGCGCGAATAACGCTCGGCGATGCGATCCCAGAAACGGGCGTCAGTGTGTGGCTTGTTCATGATGAGGGTACTCATGGGTTCAACTCCCTGCCGACAATGCCGGCGCTTGTATTGTGTCCGATTTGGGTGGCATCCTAGCTATACGATTAGCGAATAGAAATTCCCAATTTTTCGATATCTGGTATGCATATTTTATGAACTGGAAGGCCGTAAGCTTCGACTGGAACCAGGTTCGGGCGTTTCTCGCAACCGCCGAGGAGGGTTCGCTCTCGGCGGCGGCACGCGCGCTCGGCCTCACGCAACCGACACTCAGCCGGCAGGTGGCCGGGCTCGAGACCGACCTCGGCGTCACCCTCTTCGAGCGCGGGCACCGGTCGATGGACCTCACCGAGTCGGGCCTGGCGTTGCTCGAGCATGTGCGTGCGATGGGCGACGCGGCCACGCGCGTGTCGCTCGCCGCGACGGGCCGATCGGAGCTGATTGACGGACATGTGAGCCTGACCATGACGGACGGGTTCGCGATGCGGCACCTGCCGGCGATTGTCGAACGCGTCCGCGACAAGGCGCCGGGCATCGAGCTGGAAATCATCCCGGCTAACGAATCGCTGGACCTGATCCGCCGCGAGGCGGATATCGCGATCCGCCACGCGCGGCCCGAACACGGCGATCTGATTGCCAAGCAGATTGGTGGCACGACGGCGCACTTTTACGCGGCCACGCAGTACCTCGACCGCATGGGCAGGCCGGAGACACCCGCCGATCTCTCGAAGTACGACTTCATCGGCTTTGAAAGCCCGACGCGACTCCTGGACCTGTTCAACGGCATCGGCGTTCCCGTGACGCGCGACCACTTCAAGGTCTACAGCGCGAGCGGTATCGCGATACTCGCGCTCATGGAGTGGGGCCTCGGCGTTGGTGTCGTCCCGAAAGACATTGCCAATACGCGGCCCGTCCTCGAAGAAGTACTGCCGTCTCTGCCACCATTCGACGTGCCCGTCTGGCTCATCACACACCGCGAGCTGCACACGAGCCGGCGTATCCGGCTCGTGTACGACTGTATTGCAGAGTACGTCGGCAAGCTCGCGACGGGAGGCACGCAGCCGTGATCAGATACCGTCGTTACCAGATCTTCACGCGTTCTTCCGGCGGCAGATACAGGGAATCGGTCTCCGCGACGTCGAACGCCTCGTAGAATTCCGGCACGTTCCTGACAGCACCGTTGGTGCGGTACATCGCCGGCGAATGCGGATCGGTGCCGATCTGCAGGCGTAACGCTTCCTCACGGTACTTGTTTCGCCATACCTGTCCGTAGCCCAGGAACACGCGCTGGATGCCCGTGAAGCCATCGAGCACCGGCGGCTTTTCTCCCTCGAGCGACATCTTGTACGCCAACAGCCCGATGCTGATACCGCCGAGGTCGCCGATATTCTCGCCCAGCGTGAACTCGCCATTGACGTTCAGATCGTCGAACGGCGCAAACTCACTGTACTGTGCAATGAGCCTGCCCGTGCGTTTCTCGAATTCCGCGCGATCCTCGTCCGTCCACCAGTTGCGCAGAACGCCGTCGCCGTCGAAGCGGCTTCCGGAGTCGTCGAAACCGTGCCCGATCTCGTGTCCGATGACCGCACCGATCGCACCGTAGTTGACGGCGTCGTCGGCTCCGAGATCGAAAAACGGTGGTTGCAGGATGCCGGCCGGGAACACGATCTCGTTGAGAGTGGGGTTGTAGTACGCGTTGACGGTCTGCGGCGTCATGCCCCATTCCGTCCTGTCGACGGGTCCTCCCTGCCGGTCGAGTGCACGCTGGTGCTCCACGAGCGCCGCGCGCTCCATGTTGCCGTACAGGTCGCTCGCCTCGATGTCGAGCTTGCTGTAGTCCTTCCAGACATCGGGATAGCCGATCTTCGGCGTGAACTTCGACAGTTTGTCGAGCGCCTGCGCCCGGGTGTCTTCGGTCATCCACTCGAGATCCTTGATGCTGACTTCGTAGGCCCTGATCAGGTTACCGACGAGCTCCAGCATGCGCTCCTTGGCCTCGGGCGGGAAATGCTCCTTGACGTATACCTTGCCGACGACCTCGCCCAGCGTACCGTTGACGACGTTCACGCCGCGACGCCACATCGGTCGTTGTTCTTCGGTGCCCGACAGCGTCTTGCCGAAGAATTCGAATTGCTGCTTGTCGAAGTCCTCGGTGAGTCGCGTCGCGGTCTGGTTGAGCGCGCTCCAGCAGAGATAGGTCTTCCAGGTCTCCAGGTCCGTCGAGCGGATGATGCCATCGAGCGCTTTCTGGTAGTCGGTCATGATGACGATGACGTTGTCCAGATCGGGCGCACCGAGCTCCTCGAAATAGACGTCCCAGTTGAAGTTCGGCATCAGCTCGCCGAGATCGCTGACGGCGACCTTGTTGTAGTTGGCCGCCCAGTTACGCGTATCCTCTTTCTTCATCTGCTGCTCGGCCATCGTTGTCTCGAGCTGCATGATGGCCTGCGCCGCTTCGGCGCCATCGTCGAGGCCGGCGAGGCCGAACATCTTTTCGATGTGTTCGACGTACTTGTCGCGAATCGCCTGCGACTTCTCGTCGTCTGTGAAGTAGTACTCGCGATCGGGCAAGCCGAGGCCGCTCTGGAACATGTAGATGCCGTAATACTCCGGATTGCGCATGTCGGCGAACTGGGCGAGGCCGAACGGTGCGTCGAGGCCGCGCTTGATGGCGCCGCCGAAATAGACGGCGAGATCGTCGTAGCTCGCGATCGCTCCGATGCGATCGAGTTCCGGTTGCAGTGGCTTGATGCCGCGCGCATTGCGCGTGTCCCAATCCGTGAAAGACTTGTAGAGATCGCCTACTTTCTGTTCGTCGGTGCCTTTCGCGAAATCCCCCGTAGCGGATCGCTCGATGATCGCTTTTACGTTTTCCTGCGCGACGTCATTGAGCGACGAGAACACGCTGAACGACGGCTTGTCCGCAGGCAGCTCCGTCTTCTCGACCCATGCGCCGTTCACGAAGCTGAAAAAGTCGTCGCCGGGACGAACGGATTTGTCCATGTTCTCCACGACGATCCCCGAATGCAGCTGTTGGTGTTCGTCGACGACTGCTACATCGGCCGGCTTTTGGCCGCACGCAGTCACGAGCGTCAGCGCCAAAGCGCCAATCAGTACTTTCTTCATTGCTACTCCCCTGTTATAGCGTTGCGCCGGGTGCATCTCCCAGCGACTTCAATTCTTCTGCCTGGCCATCGTTGACCGGGTATATCTTGTCGATGCGACAGCCGCGAATCGTGTCGAACCGCGCACGGATGACGTTCGCTTCGCGCCGGTAATCGGGCTTGATCGTGAACATGTCGTTGAGCTCGCTACAACGGCGGTCGAACCTCACGAGGTATTGATCACGTCGGGTCTTCATGAGCACGTAATGCTCATTGAGATATTCGTAGTGCAGGTCGGTGTGATAACGGATCTCCTTGGTGTCTTCGAGCTCGCCGACCTCGATGAAGTCCTCGAACGCCTGCAGGACCGGGTCGGGCTCGATCTCGGTCGCGCAAGCGGCGAGTACCAGGAGCATTGCTGTTGCGAAGGTGTTTTTGACAGCCATCGTCCTAAACGGGTGCTTCATAGTCTCGTTCATTCGACCCCGGAACTGCGATTAAGTTTTGGCCAGCCGCTCATTGGCATACAGGTTCTGTATGAATGCAACCGCCTTAGGATAGTCCTCGATCCAGCGTTCGATATCCCGGCGCATGCCGTCCGGCGTCGACGCCCTGTCGATACGCTCGCTGTCGGCCTTGCCGCCACCGTACCCTTCGGGTTGCAGCCACGCGCCGCTCATTGCGGCAAAAGCGATATCGGTGTAGTTTATCGCGTCGCCGCCGAGGATCGAGCGGCGGCCGTCGGCCAGCCGCATGTCTATGCCCTCGAGCAACGCCTCGATGCGCTGCACCGACTTCTCGTAGTGTGCCTGGTTGACGCGAAACGACCTGCGAATCAGGAACGTGAGCAGCGGGTAACACGCCTTCGCGAACAAGCGCTGCCAGCGCGGCGCGGCCGGGTCGTCCGCGCCCCAGGCCTTCAGCATCAGTTCGCGATTTGACGGCAGGTGATAATAAATCCAGACCTGCTGGCTGCGGCCGTATCGATCGAGGTCTTTTTCGAGTGCAAGCCGTTCGGGCGTCGGTTCGAGAAACACGGCCTGTTCGTTGTCGATGCCGTATCGTCCCCACAGGTAACGCAGTATTTCCGTGGAGTTGCCAATCGACGATTCGACGGCGCCTGTGCGGAATCGCAAACGGGGAACCGTGCGGCCCGTCAGCCACACGAGTACGGTGCCAACGGCTTTGGATTCGGTGTAATCGAGATCCAGGCGATCCATGCACCAGCGGACTTTCTCGGCGAAATGGCTGACGCCAATCGTGTCAAGGACGAGCGCCGGCGTACGCTCCGGCACGACCAGGCCGCTGATCGATATCGCCCAGCGCCACACGAGCATGAGAACGACGAGGGCAATGCTGCCGGGAACGGTGATACCGAACGCCGCAACGACTACGGGCAGCAGCAGCAGAAACACGCTGTGAACGAACAAGCGCCGTCGAGTCATTGTTGCAAGCCGTCAGATGTCGAGGTTGGCGACCGTAAGCGCGTTCTTCTCGATAAACTCGCGGCGCGGTTCCACCTGGTCGCCCATGAGGGTCGTGAAAATCTCGTCGGCCTTGACGGCATCCTCGATCTTCACCTGCATCAGGCGCCGCGTGTCCGGATTGACGGTGGTATCCCAGAGCTGCTCGGGATTCATCTCGCCCAGACCCTTGTAACGCTGGATCGACTGGCCGCGGCGGGCTTCGTTCATCAGCCACTCGACTGCATCGGCAAACGTGTCGATGGCCTGCTGGCGCTCGCCGCGTTTGACGTAAGCGCCCTCGCCCACCAGATCGTCGAGCTTGCCGTAAAGCTCCATGATGAGTCGGTACTCATTGGTATCGAATATCTCACGCGGCAGGTAACGCGTTACGCCTACGCCGTGCTGCACCCGCGTGATCGCGATACGCACGCCCTCCCCGTCTTCGTCACCTCGCTCGAGCATCGCCGAGTAGCTGCCGCCGTTGCCATTGCCGGCACGATCGCCACTCGATTTTGGCAGGCGTGCCGACAGTTCGGTCGCCCAGCTGTCCAGCGCATCGAGGTCTTCCGCTATTTCGGGTGTCACCTCGGGCAAATCCGCGACGACTCTCAGGACCGTCTCGTCGTAACGGCCCCCGAGACGCACGAAGATCTTTTCGACTGCGATGAATTCCTTTGCCAGCGTCTCGAGCCCGACACCGGTCAGTGGTGGGGCCTCCGCGTTCACGTGCAACGCTGCCTTGTCGAGCGCCGCATTCAGCAGGTAGTTGTCGAGCTCGTTGTCGTCCTTGACGTACACCTCCTGCTTGCCGCGCTTGATCTTGTACAGTGGCGGCTGCGCGATGTAGACGTGGCCGCGTTCGATGAGCTCCGGCATCTGCCGGTAGAAGAAGGTCAACAGCAGCGTCCGAATGTGCGAACCGTCGACATCGGCGTCGGTCATGATGATGATGCGGTGGTAGCGAAGCTTGTCGGGATCGAAATCCTCGCGGCCGATACCGGTGCCCAGCGCCGTGATCAGCGTGCCCACCTCGGCGGACGACAGCATCTTGTCGAAGCGCGCCTTCTCGACGTTCAGGATCTTGCCCTTGAGCGGCAGGATTGCCTGCGTACGACGGTCGCGGCCCTGCTTGGCCGAACCGCCTGCCGAATCGCCCTCGACGAGAAACA
>JAAUYH010050176.1_pt1 | contig 28286 bp, 27 predicted proteins | sample 7278061 | NCBI WGS metagenome assembly JAAUYH01 (sample SAMN14350203, study PRJNA611818) | marine sediment metagenome | isolation source: surface marine sediment (0.6m) | place: French Polynesia: Moorea | collected 2018-08
ATACACGAGGGAACCTCACCCCGTCCTGCGGACACCCCTCTCCTTACTAAGGAGAGGGGAAGGGGGTGAGGTTCATCTGTATTCTATCCAAGTGAAAACCGCTATATTTTGTTGGTGTAGTCTGCGCTTGCGCTTACAACAGTAAAGATTTTGGTGCGTTAGACTAAAGTCATAACGCACCCTACACCTACACCTACCTAAGAAACCGGGTTTCTGTGAGACTAAGTACGATAATATTCGATACTCCACCCAGAGAAACCCGGTTTCTAACTACACCATCGACTTAATATTGACTTTATAAATGGTCTCTAACAGCCAACCCTATTTTCAAACTGGTTCGGTAAACTCGATAACTAATAGTTGATGAATAGTCCTCAAGGTTAATCTATTTTAAGGAAAACTTGGAACATTTATGGAGTACGGTAAACTGCAATGTGAAACTTTTTAAATGCCCGTTAAAATCGAAGATATAAAGTAAGTTGAGGAGCCGCCATAATGCAAGTCACATACAATGAAGATAAGCGTAAATTGCTATCTTGTTTGTGTCATGGGGCGATTTTTTTTAGTACAACATTGTTTTCTGTTGGAGTTCCCATTGTAATTAATATTATTTCTGACGACCCAGTTGTTAAAAGTAACGCAAAAGAATCAATTAATTTTCACTTTAATGTTTGGTTTTGGGCGACTTTAATTGGTGTACCAATTGGAGTTTTATCTTGGCTAACTTTTGGTATTGGCGGAATTTTGTTTTTCCCTGTAGTTGCTTTTGGGTTTCTACTACATTGGGGATTAACTATTTGGGGTTTGTTGAGTTGTTTAGCTAATTCTGAACAGCCTTTCCGTTATCCGTTTATATTTAGATTGCTTTAGTTCGAGTTAAAAGAAGTAGAATTGGGTTCTTGAGGAGGGGGTGTGATAAGCATCCCTTTTTTAACAATCTAAAATCTCTTGAATAACACTTTTTAAATCTTTATCACCAGGACGTTTTCTAAACTGTTCGTGGCTGTAAATCCAAACAAGTTTGATTATAGAATCATTTGTATTGACTAAATACATCAATCGAATTTGTCAAGATGCTCCTTTCCCAACCTTCAATTCCAATTTGTGAAATGTCCATTCATCTGGTAAATTAATTTTGCTAGGTAAAGGTTCTTGACGGGAATTTATGGGATATTGGTCTTCAAGCAAATTTTGCAGTACTTCAGCAATTAACTCAACAAAATTATTCCCGTGAACCTTTGCAAGTTTCTTGAACGAACGACTAAAATTATCGGATTTCTCAATCGAGAAGGGAGTTAAGCCAGTCACGCACTTCTCCTTTACCAATACGAGTTGAAGATTCCGAATTTAAAGCATCATTCAATACTTCCGACATTACTGGTTCATAAGCAGGGTTTTCACGTTCCATCACATCCAATTTTTGCTCACCCAATGCTTTCATGTCTTGACGTTGAATTGGTTCAGTGGAACTTGCTTGAGGTGGTAATCCCTTTCTAGCTTTTTTCCAGGGAAATTCACCGTGAGTCATATCACTGAGTCGATAAGCATGATAACCACCAAAATACCCCCAAACCTCTTCTAACAATTCCTTAATTCCATCAGGTATGGTTCCTAAGGATTCTTCTTTATTCGGAATAGGTAATTGATTAGCTTCAAAATTACTGTAAAATCTATAAGCAGGAGGACACACTGGACCATATCGCCATGCTTGAATTTCTTCATCAAACAATGGTTGGTCGTAAAGTGCTAAATGCAAGCTTTGTGTGTAATATAGAAGCTTTTGAACCTTCATGTTGGTCATTTCAGCTTCTATCCCATCCTCATATGCTCTCACTATAAAGTAGCGAGCCACATCTAAACAGTCAATCATACTCAGACTCGCCTTCCAAGTATCGCTCACTATACCATTATAATCTATTCTCTAGCAAAATAGTACTAAAATACTATATTACATTTCTAATTATGGCGGTTAGCTGCTTTGTCTAATTATATTCCTAACCAACTCCGCAAAGATTCCTCTAGTTGTTCAGAATCAGAATCAGCTAATTTACCGATAATTGCAACAACTAAACTTTTATCTACTGTGTATAAACCACGCTTAACTGCTGTTGGTACATTTAGTCCTGCTGCTGACCATTCAGTAAGTATAAATTCCCCAGGAAGTAATGATGTGGTTTTACTTGTCAGGGGAACAATAAAGATATCTTGGGATACGTGTGGTGCATTTACAACAACAGCAGGTCTGACTTTTGAACTTGATAAATCTGAAAAAGGATACCGCACCAAGATGATGTCATTTTTGGAGTAGCTGGACATAAACATCATCCTCTGTATTATCCCATACTTTATCTAAAGAAGCTTGACTAGTTTGAAGCCAAAAATCAGCCTCATCATCAGGTAATAGTGTTACCAATAGTTTTGTACCTTCTGGAATTTCTGTTGGTTCCAATAATTCAATTTTTCCGTTTCTAACAGTAGCCCAAAGGGTTTTTAGCATTTGTATTGTGTAATAACAACTATACTTTCTATTTTATAATTGCTCGTGCAATCTTTGCCAAATTTCAGATTTAGATGCGATTTCAAAAAATAATTCCAGTGCTTCAACCAGATTATCTCGTGCTGATTCAATTGTCTTCCCTTGACTAGCAATATCTAGTTCGGGACAGAGTGCTACATACCAATCGTCTTCACGTTCAATAATAGCAGTTAACTGTTTTTTCTGCTTCATATTTTTATGTTTCATATTATGATCTAGATGCTTTTTCTCCATGGCGAAATTTTTCCAACAATTCAAAAAAATTATTCAGAGCATCTTTTTCATCAGCAGAATAAAACAAAATAATGCTGTCCCAACCATGAGAAGATTCAATTTGAAATCTTTCCTGTACCCAAGTTTGGAATTTATCAAATTCAATTTCTTCTTGTGTTGTAGCTAAACTTAAATCTTGTCTTGATGCTATATATCCATCTAAAAATGACTTTAAGCGGGTAATAGAAGGTTTTCCTAAGAACATTCCTGGACGCTGCTGAATGCGTTTTAGCATTTCATAGAGATATTCAGATGTTGTCCCTAATTTATGTTGGGTGATTTCTTGCATAAAACCTCTATTAGTTTAAAATGTTGATTCCGTTATCTGGAAGTTTTTACCAGCATAAAGTTTTCCATAAAACTGGAGATTTTCTAGCCATTGACTTTTTGGTATACCGGTGGGATGGTGATTATCAAAAACAATTTCTATATTCTTAATCAAGATAGAAATTCCCTGATGACGACCATTCATAGAAATAGCATCACCAGGCACATTATCATCATAAATATAACTATCTCTACCTGTTCCAGCACCTGTATAAATCTTAATTAATTTTCCGCTGATTCCTTGTAAAAGTAAGTACTTTTTAATAGCGTTAGCACATTCAACACACTCAAGATTTTGAAATTCACTGACAATTACTTGAATTTGTTGTAATTGGTCTAAATTTATTTCCTCAATAATATGCACTCCCTGATTAACTCAAAAGCCAGTAGCGACTGTCTTGATTGTCAAGTGCAAACTGACAAGTCAGCGCTTGAGCTATCGCTTGTATCTTAAATAAGCTGGATTTAGATCCCCGACTTCTTCAAGAAGTCGGGGATGTGAACATCAACCCAAACCGGTTTGCAAATCACCCCGCGCTTTTTCCAAAGCTTCTGGTAACTTACTGGCATCTCTTCCCCCAGCTTGGGCTAAATTTGGTCTTCCACCACCACCACCACCGCAAATCTTCGCAATAGCACCGATAAATTTACCCGCTTGTAAACCTTTCTTGTTTACCTCTGGGGAGAATGCAGCAACTAAGCTGACTTTACCCGCTTCCGGAATAGAACCCAATACCACCGCAGCACCGCTACCGATTTTCTGCTGTAACCTTTCCGCTGCGGTTTGCAAGGAAGCAGCATCCACATCTTCCATTTGCGCGACTAATATCTTAAACTCACCCACAGTTTCCACCGTTGAGATTAAGCTATCAGATTTGGCGATCGCCAATTGCGACTTCAAATTTTCTATTTGCTTCTGGCTACTTCTCAGTTCACTTTGCAGGGTAGTAATTCTTTCTGGTAATTCCTCTGGTTTGACTTTAAACCTATCGCTTAAATCCTTAACTACCACATCCCGAACATTGAGATAATCAAGGATAGCAGGACCAGAAACCGCTTCTATCCGCCGCACACCGGAAGCTATTCCCGCTTCAGAAACAATTTTAAATACTCCTATCTCCGCAGTATTACTGACGTGAGTTCCCCCACACAATTCCATCGATACTCCAGGGAAATCAATTACCCGCACCACTTCTGCGTACTTTTCCCCAAACATAGCGATCGCACCTTTTGCCTTTGCTTGTTCCAGGGGCATACTTTCTATGGTAGCGGTGTGTGCTTCCCCAATCCAAGTATTTACTTGTGATTCGATTTGAGTAATTTCCTCTGGGGTTAAACTCCGGGGACAGTTGAAGTCGAAGCGCAATCTGTCGAAGGATACCAAAGAACCAGCTTGGGAAATCCCATCATCGACGATTTTCTTTAACGCTGCTTGCAACAGGTGAGTTGCGGTATGATTTGCTTGGGCACGACGACGACAAGCGCGATCGATTTGGGCAGTAACTGTATCGCCTACTCTGATTGTACCCCGTTCAATGCGTCCGAAGTGAACAAAGAAGTCAGATTCCTTCTTCACGTCGTCAATGGTGACAACAAAGCCATCACCGGATAAATAACCCTTATCCCCAATTTGTCCCCCGGATTCGGCGTAAAATGGGGTTTGGTTGAGAACTATTTGTACTTCTGTCCCTGCTTCCGCTTCTTCTTCAGCAATACCATCAACTAACAATACCTCAACTTGTGCAGATGCAGCAGCTTGGGTATAACCGAGGAATTCCGTCCCGTGGATATGTTCTGCTAACTTATCGAGGGAACCCTGTACAGTTAAATCGATGGTTTCGTGGGCTAATTTAGCCCGTTCGATTTGCTTTTGCATTTCTACACCGAAACCATCGCTATCGACGCTTAAACCCTCTTCCTCGGCGATTTCCTGGGTTAATTCGAGGGGGAAGCCATAGGTATCGTAGAGTTTAAATGCTTCCTCACCACTAATAACAGTTTTACCCTGTTTTTGCAACTGGGCGATAATCTCTGCTAGCATTTTCTCCCCTCTTTCCAAAGTCTTCAAGAAGCGAGATTCTTCCCGTTGCAATTCCGCTTTGATAGCATTTTCCCGTTGACGTAGATTGGGGTAAGCAGATTCTCCCAAACTAATGGCACTTTCTGCCACTTTGGTGGTAAATTCTCCCTCAATACCAATTAGTCTACCATGGCGCACCACCCGGCGAATCAAACGCCGTAATACATAACCCCTCCCCACATTGGAAGCGCGGATTTCATCGGCTATCATATGTACCACAGCACGGATATGATCACCAATCACCTTCAAGGAAACCTTGGTTTTCTCATCACTGGTAGCGTAATCAATCCCCGCAATTTCTGCTGCTGTTTGAATAATAGGAAAAATTAAATCAGTTTCATAATTATTGGGAACTTGTTGGAGAATTTGCGCCATTCTCTCCAAACCCATCCCCGTGTCAATATTCTTATTCGCTAAGGGAGTCAAATTACCATCTGCATCCCGGTTAGATTCCATAAATACCAAGTTATAAAACTCGATAAACCGGGAATCATCTTCTAAATCGATATTGTCATCCCCCAATTCCGGGTGAAAATCATAGTATATTTCTGAACAAGGACCACAAGGACCAGTTGCACCAGAAGCCCAAAAATTATCATCTGCCCCCATGCGCTGAATACGTTTTTCCGGCACACCAATCTTATCTCGCCAAATAGCAAAAGCTTCGTCATCTTCCTCAAAAACACTGACAACTAACCGTGCTTTCGCTAACCCAAATACCTCTGTAGAGATTTCCCAACCCCAAGCGATCGCCTGTTCCTTGAAATAATCCCCAAAACTGAAATTACCCAGCATCTCAAAAAACGTATGATGGCGTTTAGTGCGTCCGACATTTTCAATATCATTAGTACGGATACACTTTTGAGAAGAAGTAGCACGAGGAAAATCGGGGGTGCGCTGTCCTAGAAAAATAGGTTTAAATGGTAGCATCCCCGCGATAGTCAGCAGTACAGTTGGATCTTCCGGTACCAAAGAAGCACTAGGGACAACTTGATGTCCTCTTTGGCTGTAAAAGTCGAGGAACTTTTGACGAATTTCCTTACCGCTGAGTTTTTGGGGATTATCGCTCATGGGTGTTTACAAAAAAAGTATTAGCAAATATATTTGTAGGTTATTGGTCATTGATCGCGTTCCCACGACCAAGCACAAACCTTTACACACAAAGTATGCCGCACAATTGGACATCTGTGCCACAAATGAACGTTACAGTTTTACTAAATTATCAAGTCAAATCTTTTTTGATGTCAAAAAGCAGCACCAAGCGCTATTAACTTTAGGCAACAGGCAACAGGCAACAGGCAACAGGCAACAGGCAACAGGCAACAGGCAACAGGCAACAGGGTAAGATGAAGGGAGTTGACTTTTGAATTTTGACTTTTTCCGTATACTGAGGTGATTTATGGCATGGACATTGAAAGTACCAGACATTGCTTGTGAAGGATGTGCCCAAACCATTACTGAATCTATCCACGCTACAGAACCTAATGCCAAAGTGAATGTAGATGTTAAAACTAAAACTGTAACCGTGGAATCTACAGCCAATCCTGAGTCGATCAAAAAGGCAATTGTGGATGCGGGTTATACCATCGATTGAAATCTCCATTAACACACATCTTGCACCTGGGTCAGAAACCGGGTTTATTGGGAATATTGACCTGTCAAAATCCTAATTTTTCGTTCATAAACCCCGGCAGTCGCTACCCTACGGGAAGCCGCACTCCGTGCGTCTATAAGTCGGGGAACCCGACCAACGCGCTGCCTCGCTTTCTCCATACTTATTGAGAATGGTGCAAGATATGACTTAACCTAACTATGAGAGTAATCCGTTGTATTAGACCTCCTCAAATCTACTCACAGCTAGACTCTGCCCACAGACTAACACTGTCTAACTGACAGCTTTGCCCAAATTAATGGAAGCATTTAAGTTGTACTCATTTTCTAGACCACAGCAATAGTAGTTAAACACTCTTTAGGATAGGGAGAGTGTTTCTTTTTTGGTTCCACAGTTTGAGTGGGCTTTACTGGTAGTAAAATATGGATCAGCCAGGATTAATTTAGATCCTGATAATTATTTATGATACTGAATTTTTTACGCTAAATCTGATTATATGATATTGTGGCTTAAGGGGGATGAGGGGTTAAACACATCACCTGAAACCCCAAAAAATACTTGCCAAGGACGAGTGGCAACTGTCTTCCCCTCCAAGGTAGTCCATCAGAAAAGCCGAGTTTACCGATTATTTTACCGTGGTCAAAAAAGGTGGCAATGAAAAAGGTTTCGATATTATCAGCTTTGGGAGGGGGGTTTTTCTTTGAGGGTAAATAGGTGATGAAAATTTACAGCCATACCTGTGTGTCTTTGCAAAGAGAATCCTTATATCTGAGACAAAAAATAATTTGTGACAATATAATAATTTGACATCCTAAGGATAGAAAAAATCTTTCATTAGGAATAGAAATGCGAAAACTTGGCTCTGGTAACAATTCCAGGCTTTTAGCACCTGGAAATTACTGTTATGCCTTTATCCTTAAGCGATAATATTCCGTATTTATACTGTTTGAAATCAAGGATATAAAAGCAGAAATTATGTATCAGAAATCGCAACTACACTGATTGTAGTTAAGGATAAGTAGAACAGAGGTGATTAACATTGAAAATATATAGTAGATTTTGCTGTCAGATTATAAAATATAAGAACATAGCTCCTTGCCAAGAATACCTACAGCCTTTGGCATATGATTAAGTATTAACAAGGAGCATGTAAAAGTTTTAGTAGGATTTATTTTTAACAGTTGAAATAGGGCATAAAGCAAAGCAATGAATATTTCTGTTCTGGTCTTTGGAAGTGACAACTTTCTCACGACTCTTCCGGATCAGATTCGTGATACAAGTACTTTTAATGTAGAAGTAATTGGCAACCTTAATCAGGGGGTGTCCCGTATTCAAATAACGCCACCAGACATCTTGTTAGTACAGGCTAGCTGGGATGGCAGCATGGAACTTTGTTCTTGGTTAAAAGAACAAACAAAGTTATCTTGGATATACTGCATTCTCCTAGAGGATCGTGCCCAAGTACTGGCTCTCAAAAGTCAATCTGACTCGGAATGGGAGTCAGAGATGAACGCAGCAGCACTACAACAAGGAGCAGATGCCTACCTATGGCACCAAGTGAGAGAAACATCAAAGCAATCCTCAGGAGAATTAACCCCCAATCAGCGCTTATTGCTAGCTCAATTGACAGTTGGCTTACGCAAAGCCCATAAGTATCGCGATCTGATGCGCACAAATGATTTATTGTCAGCGATCGCCTTGGCTGATTCCCTCACACAACTGAATAACCGTCGTGCTTTGGAATGGGATTTACCCAGACAAATCCAAAAAGCCCGTGCTAAAGGCTCTTCTTTGAGTCTAATTATTCTAGATGTGGACTTCTTTAAGCGCATTAACGATACCTACGGACATTTAGTAGGCGATCGCCTTTTGCAATTATTGTGTACCCGTATCAAGCACAACCTACGGTTTCAGGATACCCCTTTCCGTTATGGTGGTGAAGAATTCGTAATTATTTTGAGCGATACAAATTGCCAGGAAGCACTCCTTGTGGCAGAACGTATTAATCGTATTGTTGGCGAACAACCATTTGCCGTCAGTAACACACTGGCTATTAACGTCACCATCAGCTTAGGAACAGCCTGTTTACAACCAAAGGATGACGATAAAGGAGAAAGCTTACTAAATCGCGCTGATCAATACCTGTTAAAAGCCAAAGCCAGTGGACGTAATTGCGTTATTGGTTGCGATCGCCATCAGGGGGATTCAGAGGAAGATCATCCCTTGGATGACTCCCATAAATCCCATCTTCAAGCAATTTCATCCTAGAGAATCAAAAAAATGAGGATTTGTGAATTATTACTGTTCAAGTAAATACTTAAAATTCTTCCATTGCTTCTATGCATTCTGCTACCGATGCCCTTTGTGTCATTGCATTGACTAAAGCTTGGTACGCCAACCAATTCTCTTGAATCAGGGTTTTTGCCTGAACAGAAGCAAACCTTTGTTTTTGCTCGCAAGCTGATATAGAAAAACCTAAATTTATTAAAGCCCCTGCTAACTTACTTTTATCATCACCTCCTCCTTCAGCGCGATCAAAAACCAAAGTTTCTGCTGTAATACCAGCCATCCAAATGGTACAGTAACGATCCAACATTTGAGCGCTGATAGTTCCCCCCTCCAATTGAGATGCCAATTCTCGATCATCAAAGGTAACTCCCCCTTGTCCTGGTTGTTGTTGTTTCCATGCTTCCCAAGCGCTAAGGGTGTAACCAACTACAGGAACACCCAATAGGTAAGCCACTAAAAAGTGCCCTGCTTCATGATGGACTATCCGTTTTCGATATTCCGGCCAGAAACCAGCTATCCAATCTAAAAATAGGTTTCCACCCCTACCGTCTAAGCTAAAAGCATCAAAAGTCGCTATTCCTAATACAGTGAAGGTAGCAAGTGCAGGAACTGTCGGTGACAAGTGAAATAATCCTCCCAAGAGGGTGGAAACAGTCATTACAAATACTGATATTGCCACTAAATTCAGAGCGATGCCCATACTTAAATACGGTTATACTACTTAATATTTTTCTAATTATCATCCCAACGCCCTAGGTATGCTATAACCCTTTGAAATTTTTCGTAATTTATACGGATAGGTACAAGATATGATTTGGTGCAAGATATGTACTAAGGGTAAATGGTAAATCAATGTTTCTGTATATGAGGAAACATTGAATCTACTTTATACGTCTATCCCTCTCATGTACATTTGTACATTGGTTCAATTTTGCTACTTTACTTTGCAGTACAAACCAAACATTACCAAAGCTTTACTTAAAAATTAGCAGTAGTGAATTATACTTTTTTCTTGAAGTTTAGGAGGAATAATAAATTTTATTTCCCATGTCCGTAATTTTCAATAGCAGTTATTATATGGCACTCTTGACGATGCGACGACTCAATGCTAAAAATTGCGAACTTTCTCCATTTCCCAGTTTTATCAGTTATTGGTGTATCGACCTCATAAGGACTACTTGTAAATGGTGGAGCAAAAAGATATTAATAAAGCAACCTGCATTTTTTATATAAATATAAATTCATTTGTTTATATTTATATAGTTTTATAGGTTATTCGTGAAGTTGATCAACATTCATAACCCCAGAGTGATTACAATTTATGATTACTATGACCAGTATATTAAGAAAAGTAAATCCTTTGAATACTGTTGTAAGTCAATGGGTAAACTTTATGAACTAGGTGCAAATGGAAATGAACCCTATTTCCAGGGTGTTTAAATCGTGCCACAAATCAGCCATCAAAGGCTTTTGAGTTTCATCCGTATCATTTTTTAGTACTTTAGTGCTACAAAACTGACCAAGATTAACACTTTTTCTTCCAGACTAATTTAGTTCTGCTTATCCTAAATTAGTCATCATGAATATCAAAATTTAGATATATTTTTGATAAGTGTTATCAGAAATAACATCTACCAATTTGTTTTTGCAAAGAAATAACCTCCGAATTGAAGTTAATATTTGCATATCTACCAGAAATAAATAAAAATAATGATGATACCAACATTGACAGTTTATGGTGTAATTTTATTATACCTAATGATGGCTTACCGGTTTTTTTCCTCATGGTTAGATTTTTTTATAGCTGATGAGGAAATGAATTCCAGGGAGCGTTATTTTTATGGTGTAGTTTTAATTGCAGCTAGCTTATTATGGTTAATAGTAGTTCCATTTGCGTACCTGGAGTTGTTGAAATTTCATAAAAAGCATAAAGCAGTTATTGATTTTCTGATCAATGCTTCAAATTCTGGTATTACGACTGAGGATATTACTACTGATGGTTGATACATTTGTTGGATTCAATAACGACCTGTTAAAAACCTAAGAAGTTTATTTATTTTTTGCCGGAGTTGGTTTCTTACTACTAGGTGACGGTTTTTCTTCACTTTTTGTTTCAGGTTGTTTCCATTCTGAAAGGCTGCGGTTAACTGCATTCTGAAAATCTTTAGAAACTAATAGCACATTTACATTACCCTCTAGTTTTGCAGCTGGATCAATTTGAGCATATACAAAACTACCATTAAAGTTAGGATTGCCCACAATTAATTGATGGGTTTTTTGATTTTTCAGGGTTAAGTTAATAGTAGCTTGGGGTGGTTTTAAGCCAAATTCTGCTAGTTGATTAGCTGGTACAGATACAGTACTATCCCTTTTACCTTGCACCAGCAAATCCATTAAATAAGAGACAGAGGGGTCACTAGCTGGTGTTTTTTCTGGAGATGTCATCATCCATTTTGGTTTATCGGCATTTTTGTTACGTTCCAAATGGATTGTGAAATTTTTATTAGTTATCTTCAAGGATTGTACATCATCGGCTGCAAAGGAAAAAAATTGTTGTTGTTTCTGTTTGACTTCCTCTTGTCGATTCTTCCAATAAAATTCATAGAAATAAACAAAGCCACCCAACAAGAGTGCTGAAAGTAGCAAAATTAAAGTACTGCGCTGTAATTTCATTTTTATTTTTATCAACTCCTTATATTATTTTGTAAATTATGGATTCGTAGGGGCGCAATGCTTGCGCCCAATATAGGATTACAAAACTTACACCCAATGTAGAATTGCAAAACTTGCGCCCATAAATTTGGAATTACCATTCACCAATTACCAATTACCAATTACCAATTACCAATTACTAATTACCAATTACCAATTACCAATTACCAATTACCAATTACCCATTACCAATTACCTTTTAGTTTTATCTTCTTTGCCACCAGAGAAAAGCCGCAGACAGCAATCCAAGGAGAGGTAAAACCAAAAGTGATGACCATGCTAAAACATTAGCTTGTGCTTGACTCAGATTCAGCCGCCGATTTTTTGTTTCTTTGGGACGAATGGAAAGAGGTTGTGTGTCTTGCTGACTTAACCAAGTCACTGAGTTGAGAAATACATCTCCATTTAGTTGCTGTTCAAATAAGCCATCGGTGGCAAAAGTGGAATTTCCGAACACTACTAACCGAGATTCTTTAGCAGTTTCTTCTTTTTTGTTTTCACTCTTGGGAGTAGGAGAAGCAGTGGGAGTAGGACTAGATTTACTTTCTGTTTTTGGTGATGCTTCTGTTTTTGGTGTGGGAGAAGCAGTGGGAGTAGGACTAGATTTACTTTCTGTTTTTGGTGATGCTTCTGTTTTTGGTGTGGGAGAAGCAGTGGGAGTAGGACTAGATTTAGTCTCTGTTTTTGATGATGCTTCTGTTTTTGGAGTAGGGGAAGTAGTGGAAGTTGGTTGGGGTTTTGGTGCAGGTTTTTCTGGTATTTTGCGGGTTAATGCCACACCCAGAGTTAGAGGACCTCTACTATCTCCATCTTCTTCATTAAATTCCAAATTTTCGCTTTCTAGGTCGCTTTCTGCCCAACTGTTGGGAAAAGCTTTAGTTAATAGTAAAGCACTAGATTCTACTCCTTTAACTGACTCAATTTCTAATGGTCGCGCTAAGGGATAAAAAGAAATACCATTGTCAAAATCTTTAGTAATGGGATGTTGTCCATATTCTGTGACAATGGGAACTGCGGAACCCAAGGTGTTTTTAGCAGTAATATCAACTGCTAAACGAGTATCTAGCTTTATACCCCATTGTGCAAGTAAACTCTCCAATTTAGATTCTATACCCGGATCTATTGCTAACAGCAAGTTACCACCTGCGTTAAGATAGTCTTGCAAAGCTTTGACCTCAGAATCTAACAATGCTCTTTCTGAACCTGCTACCACTACTACAGCTGCATCAGCAGGAACCCTTGACTGTTCTGTAAGGTTTAATGGCTTGGCAATGTAGTTTTTATCAGCCAATGCTTTAACTGCTTGGGAAACAGCATTTTTGCCCCGAGACAGACTATGTTCGCCATGACCTTGGAGGAAGTAAACTGTAACTGTGGTATTGCTGGTGATTTGTTGCAGACGATTTGTCAATTGGATTTCCGATAGACGTTCGTTGTTGAGATTATTTACTACCTGTACTAATTCCCGTCTATCCCGATATTCCAAATAAACTTCCCCAAAAGATTTGACACCAAATTTTTCTGCTAATCCTGGTTTCGACCGAGGATCTACATACTCAAATTTAAATTTAGAATTCCAAGAACGATAATTTTCCAATAATTCTCTATCTTGGGAATTTTGATTGACATCAAATACCCATACTTTCACGGGTTCTTTTAAAGAGTTTACCAATTCTTGGGACTGGGGAGCAAGGGTAAACAGTTTGGTTTCCGTTAAATCGGTTTTGATGTTGTAACGGGTACCCAAGAAATTAATTAATCCTATAATTACCAATACTGCTACAGTTGCCACTATAGCATTAGTACCAGCTTGGGTAGAACGACGTTCCCACCATTTAGTTTGTTGACTTTGTCGTACTAACCAAAATCCAGTACTGACAATTCCAATAATAATAAATGCAAGGGGTAAAATTCCCCACTCTTCCGATAGGAACCCAATTGTTAACCCCGCAGCTATTAGGAATAAACCCAACCACAATAAATATTTCCAGGGTTTGTATTTACCGAGAATTTTCATATTTATTTTGTCATTTGTCATTTGTCATTTGTCATTTGTCATTTGTCATTTGTCATTGGTTATTTGTCATTGGTTATTTGTCATTGGTTATTTGTCATTGGTTATTTGTCATTGGTCATACTCTACGAGAAGCCGCTGCGCGTCTATGTCATTTGTCATTGCTTTTGTTCTATGTCCGCACCAGCTATATCACAACTTACCAATCACCAATTACCAATTACCCATTACCCATTACCCATTACCAATTACCCATTACCCATTACCAATTACCCATTACCAATTACCCATTACCAATTACCCATTACCAATTACCAATTACCAATAATTAACGTCGTTGAAAACGAAGTGCATCAATTGATTGTGCTGTGAGAAAGATTCCTAAAAAAATGTAACCCCCAAACAATATCAAACTACTAGTTTCAAAAATTCCTTGGGTGAAATTACTGTAATGTTTTAGTAATGACATATGAACTAAGACTTCGCCAAAAGTTCCGCCCATATTTTTGGCAATTAAATCCACAAATAACAGTAATAAAATTAACGCAAAAGTAAAAACCGCAGCCAAAATTGTACTGTCTGTTAACGAAGAAATAAACATTCCTAAAGACAAAATTGATGCCGCTAACAAGATTAATCCTAAATGACCCAGTAAAGGAATAGTAGCAGCCATTGGTGGGTTAGAAGCACTTAAAGTAATGGCTTCTAACACCATAATCGGTGCAATGATAGCAGTAAAAAAGGTAACTACACCCAATAATTTACCAACCGCTACAGCCCAATTAGTAACTGGAGATGTGGCTAAAAGTTCTAGGGTGCCAAGTTTACGTTCTTCCGCATAAAGCCCCATAGATAAAATGGGCAGCACGAATAATAATAACCACCCCAAACGGTCTAAAAATGCCCGTATAAACTGGTAAGGAACATCAATGGGTGGAATAGGAACACCAAACTGTTGTCCTTGGACGTCTAATGCCGCTACATAAGAAATAATCCCATCTGGTCCCAGCAAAATCAAAATCAGAAATAAACCCGCCAAAAACCAAAAAACACTGGCGATCGCATAAGCTAAAGGCGATACAAAATAGCTTTGCAATTCTCGGCGATAAATGGCAATTATATTATTCAGTACTACACCCATTTAAGCCCCTTCCTCCTCTATGGCTGCTGAGTCTGTCTCAGTCGGTAAATTTTTTTCTTCTGTAGTTAGTTGTAAGAATGCATCTTCCAAAGTCGCACTCACCCGTCGCATTTCATAGATACCTAATCCTGCATTTACCAAAGTTACAGCTATATCACGTCCCAGTTCACTTCCCGGTTGGGACATCACTCGCAAACAGGTACGGTTTTCTCCCATGGGTTTATGTATACCCACAGCAGTAATCGATTCTACCGCAGTAATACTCGGTATATTTTGCAATACTTGTTGGGCAGTTGCAAATTCTCCCTCAATTTCTACTTCATAGCTAGAATTACCAGCCAACTCTATCATCAGGTTTTCTGGGGTATTCGTTGCTACTACTTTGCCACCATTGATGATTGCTACTCGGCTACAAGTCATACTCACTTCCGGCAAAATGTGGGTAGAAAGGATAATCGTGTGGGTTCCAGCTAGGCTTTTAATTAAATTGCGCACATCAATAATTTGCCGGGGGTCTAATCCTACCGTGGGTTCGTCTAAAATAATGGCTGGTGGATCGTGGACAATTGCCTGGGCAATTCCAACCCGTTGACGATACCCCTTAGAAAGCTTGCGAATAATAGTGTGACGTTTATCGTACAAATTACACCGTTCCATCGCTGCTTTAATCTTAGAAGCGCGATCGCCACTACTCACTCCCTTAATTCGCGCTACAAAATACAGAAATGCTTCCACACTCATTTCAGGATATAACGGAGGTGTTTCTGGTAAATAGCCAATCCGCTGTCGTACAGCCAGGGAGTTTTCATGGACATCATAGCCAGCTATCCGCGCTGTCCCCCCAGTTGCAGGTAAATAACCAGCTAAAATTCGCATAGTTGTGGTTTTACCAGCACCATTGGGTCCCAAAAAACCAAGAATCTCCCCAGGTTCGACATTAAAAGTAACGTCAGTAATCGCAGGAGTAGAACCGTAAACTTTACTCAGATGTTCAACTTCAATCATCTGTTTTTCCTAATAGGAACCGATAACGTACCAAATAATAACTTAAGTTGGGAAATGGCGAATGGGGAGGTAGGGGCGCAATGCTTGCGCCCAAAGGGGTTTGCAATCCTTGCGCCCAAAGGGGTTTGCAATCCTTGTGCCCAAAGGGGTTTGCAATCCTTGTGCCCAACGGGGTTTGCAATGTTTGCGCCCAGCGGGGTTTGCAATCCTTGTGCCCAACGGGGTTTGCAATGCTTGTGCCCAACGGGGTTTGCAATCCTTGTGCCCAACGGGGTTTGCAATGCTTGTGCCCACCGGGGTTTTTCCCCCCAGAAGAGTGGGGAAATGGGGAGGATAAGGGAGACAAGGGAGAGGGGCAGAATTAATAACTTCTAACTTCCAACTCCCAACTCTTGGGCGCAAGCATTGCGCCCCTACACAAGATAAATTTAATTAAGGCTGTCATAATTGAAACATTTAACTATCAATCATCAATGGTGAACTCTACCCTAGTTGCCACAATATATGTCAACCCAGTAACAGGAAATGATAGCAATAATGGTTCCCGGTTGACTCCGTATAAAAGTCTTACCCGTGCTGTGGCGGCATCTAAAACACGGGGGATTATTCAATTGGCTTCTGGAACTTACAATACCGCTAATGGTGAGGTGTTTCCCTTGGTAATACCTGCTGGTGTCATGGTGGTGGGTAACGAAGCCAGTAAAGGTCAAGGTATCGTAATTTCCGGTAGTGGTAAGTATCAAAGTTCCAGTTTTGGTGAACAAAATATTACCTTGTTACTCCTTGGTAATGCCCAAATTATGGGCATTACTGTTACTAATCCCCATATCAAAGGTACTGGTATTTGGATTGAATCTACATCACCAACTGTAACTAATAATACTTTGAGTCATTGCGGTCGGGAAGGGGTATTTGTCAGTGGTAATGCCAAACCAGGGGTTCTGGATAACTTGTTTGTAGACAATAGCGCTGGAGGATTGGCGATCGCCGGACATAGTAAAGGAGAAATCCTCAGGAATATCTTCCAAAAAAATGGCTTGGGCATTGCCGTAAGTGACTTTGCTGCCCCTTTAATTGCCCATAACACCATATCAGGCAATGGCATCGGTATTGCTCTTTCTCGGGAATCTAGACCCGTTCTACGGCACAATTCTATTGAAAATAATACCCAAGGGGGTCTGCTAGTTAATGGTAAAGCTAATCCTGATTTAGGTAGCAATCAAGACCCCGCTGGTAATATTTGGCGCTATAATGGCAATTTTGATGTTAATAATGCTACCTTTATTAAGTTACTTTCAGCAGGAAATCAGTTAAATCCTGGCAAAATCAAGGGATTAGTAGAATTAATTGCAACAACGGAAAATACGAACAACAAAGTATCTATAACCACTAGCTTTGCTGATATGGCAGGGCATTGGGCAACGGCTTTTGTGGAAGCTTTACTCAAGGCAGGTTTAATTAGTGGTTTTCCTGATGGTACCTTTAGACCAGAGGCACCCATAACTCGGGCTGAGTATGCTGCTGTAATTGCCAAGACTTTCCATTTACCAGCCAAACAAACAGTTAGAAATTTTCAAGATGTACAACCAGAATTTTGGGGTGCAAGTGCAATTGCCAAAGCTATGGCAATGGGTTTTATCAGTGGATTTCCGGATGGCACTTTTAGACCTGGACAAAACTTAACCAGGGTTCAAGCCATTGTCTCCCTAGTGAATGGGTTAGAAATCGACGGGGGCAATACTGATGTATTAACAATTTATGGTGACCGTGCCCAAATTCCCAGTTATGCCACCAATGCTGTCGCCATTGCTACCCAAAAATTACTTGTGGTTAACTATCCCCAAACTGGGCAATTGGAACCCTTAAGGGATATTACTCGCGGTGAGGTAGCGGCGTTAATTTATCAGGCTTTGGTAGCCAGTGGTAAACAAAAGCCGATTATTTCACCTTACATCGTCAATGCTGATGTTACCTTGCCTTCATTTACGGATCTTCAGGGACATTGGGCAGAACCATTTATTAGGGCACTAGTAAATATGGAATTAACCAGTGGTTTTGCGGATGGTAGTTACCGACCAGATAAGCCCATGACCCGCGCCCAGTATGCCAGTTTAATTGCAGCAGCATTTAACCCCAGTCCTAAACGTCGAGCAGCAAATTTTACCGATATATCTAAAGATTTTTGGGCATATAAAGCTATCGAAATAGCAGCCCAAGCCGGATTTGTGGGTGGATTTAGCGATCGCACCTTCCGTCCTCAAGAAAATGTCCAACGATTACAGGTGATTGTTTCCCTAGTTAGTGGACTTGGCTTGCCTGCGGCTCATACTGATTTACTGTTAGGCTATAAAGATTACAATCGCCTCCCTGACTACGCACGCACCGCCATTGCCACCGCTACAGCCCAAAAAATCATCGTTAATTACCCAGAACCAGAGGAAATAAAGCCTTTACAGCCAGCAACACGAGGAGAAGTAGCAGCAATGGTTTATCAAGCATTGGTGACAATTGGACGTTGTTCGGTAATAAATTGCCCTTATATTGTTTCCCATGATTGCAGTTGACCGATAGAATTAAGAACACTTCCCAATCTAATGGGAAATAATAAAAACAGATAAATTGTAGCAAACAGTACTATAGGCTATATGCAACGGGAGCAAAATTTATGCCTATTGCCTGAAGCCAATAGCCAGATGTTCACACCAGCATCAGATGCATCTACCGATTTGACTATTGATTTGACTATGAACTTATTGATTCACTATAGTTTTGACCTTAGCGGCTATAGTGCCAGTGAGTTAGTGGATCGTTGGCAAAAAGAATACCCAATTAGCTGGTTACATCTAGCAGTCATTGAAGCACTGTATCAAGGTCGTTACAAAGCGATTTCTGTACAGCAAATATTAACTCTTTGGCAGCGGCGAGGACAGGCAACTTTTCATTATAACATGGAATTTGAACGCTTAATTTGCAGCAAATTCCCTGAAAGTTTAACTTCATTGCCGTCATCACCTATACTTCCGGTGAAGACAACCAATAGTAATTATGTATTGAAAAATCCCCCATCTTTACCTGAAAAACTATCTAGCGATTCTTATTCTCAATCGAGTAATGGCAAAAGCAACTGGGAAGCCAGGAAAATAGATGTACCAGAAAAGACCTATAAGCCCGAAGTACAGGAGGAAGATAATAGTTTATATATAACAAATAGTTTCCCCTCCCAACAGCTGCTTAGCTCTGTGAAGGAAAATAAAAATGGTAATTCTGGGGAAGCAAATTATCACCATTCCTCAGGTCTTGATAGATTGACAAATCTGCTACCCCCAGCAGTCAATCATCCCCCCATTGGACAATTTACACCCCAAACGAGCGATCGCGGCGATTCTTTTACATCAAAACTCAAAGCTATGTCTTTTGATCCCAATGTACAGGAAGCGGAATCTCCAAGCTAGTACCACTGACTTGGAAGTCAATAAGTAATAAGTAATAAGTAATAAGTAATAAGTATAGGAATCCGGTTTGATTCGTAAAATTCTTCGTGAAGATAGGGAACTCTTAACGGGAAACAGGGAACAGAAAATGTACTGAGATTTTTAAGCGCAAGCGCAGGCTACACCAACAAAAATCAAATAGGAGTCCTATATTTTGGTTCTTCCACACATTTTTTCGTTCACTCCCCATTATCCATTACCCATTACCAATTACCCATTACCAATTACCAATTACCAATTACCAATTACCCATTACCTATGACTAATTACCAATCTGTTCAACCGTAGCTTGTAAGCCGTTATTGGTAAGTATTCTCACCATATTATCGGCATTATCACGGCTGTTAAAGACTCCTGCTTGCATAACTGTTTGACCTCCAGAAAAAGTAGGAAAAGCATCAGGGGCTAGGAATTTGACTATTTCTCTATCCCTTTGTGTTACTACCGTTGCTATCACCCGATAACGATAATTATTATTAATTACATTGAAATTACTCTGTGCTACTCTCCTAGGGGAGTTACCTCCCGGAGTTGTTAATATTCCTGACTCATCCAAAGAAGCTGCTTCCAGAATCGGTAATGATGACTGTGAGTTGGTGTCCTCAACTGTTGTTGCTGATGTTCCTAGGAATTGAGATGATGACTGAGGAGCAACAAATTCGATAATACTAGAGTCAGCCTGCACACCATTTACCTGGGAACTATCGGATATTTCAGTTCTCCTGTTTGACTGTGGTGTTAAACTGCTAGGCATAGGAAACCCAGATTTCCCAGTCGGAATACTTCGTTTGGGATTTGACTGCTGAGAGATAACAGGTGTTTGCACTGGTAACATTTGACGCCGAGATTGCCCTCTAGAAAGATTGTTATTGCTTGGTTTGCTATCTCTCAATGATGCCGATGGAGTAATATCCTCTTGAGAATCTTCAGGTATAAATGCCGGTGCAGTGCCAGAAAAATCGATTTCTCCAGAGACGCGATGGCGTTTTAGGTTATTACCATAGGCATAAATCATTTCTTTGGCAGCGCTAGCATTAATCTCATAACGACCATTATCGCTAAATTGGTTACTTCCTGGTTCCGAACTATTACCTAAATCAGGCATTGCCTTGGAGATTACAACTAAGCCATCTTCAGTATTTTTCTGAATTATATTACTGCGCAAAACCGGACGGGAAGAGGCTTGGACAATAATTCCACTGCGGTTGTAACGTATAGTATTATCAACAATTATCGGTTGGGCATTGTTAGCGACATTAATGCCAAAGCCTGTTTGCTGAAACACATTGGAACGGATTTGAGGACTGGCATTAGCGGAAATTGTAATCCCATTAGCACCGTTGCGATAGAAGTCATTATTACTAATATTCGGCTTAGCCTTACCAGTAACAGCAATTCCATCTTGGGTACTATCAGCAAAGGTATTTTCCGTCACTATGGGATTAGTAGATTCAATCCATAAACCATAACCACGATTGTTAGGATTAGTTACCGTAACTCCAGTTAATTTTGCTTGATTAGCACCAACAATGGTTATATGCTTACTGCCAAAAAAGCGACTCAGGTAATTACCACCTCCAGTAATTATAATCCCTCGACCTTTACTGTTGGGATCTCCTTGAATCGTCACACCCGGTTTCAGGGTTAAGGGAAATGTCTCTCCTGTATCGGCGCTGTAAGTACCTTGTGCAAGTACAATTGTAGTATTAGACTCTGCTACCTTTAGAGCTTGGGTAATAGTTTTCAATGGAGTTCTTTCACTACCATCCCCTCCACTATCATTTCCTGTAGTGGGGTTGACAAATAGCACCTTCACCTGAGATGGTGTCTTAATACCTTGGGAAATTGACTCTTGTGTAGACCGCACCTGAGCAATGGCGGCTTTTTGACTTGTACTCACCCAAGCCATAGTTAATGCCCCACTTACAGTCAACAATAAAACTAAGTAACGCCAAATAAAGAACATAGCAATTTCTAAGAATAAATAAGACTTATTAACCTTGCTAACGGGCACCACTGGCAGAATATCTGCCCTGAGGTGTTTAAAAAAGTGGAGACTATTCATTTGATGACACTCCTGTCAACAATCAAATTTTTTATACTCTCAATAAGACCTAGATGTCGATAACTTTAGTCACATATTCCTTAAAGAAGTGTTAAGTAATGGAATAGGTACGGGGTAATTGGTAATGGGTAATTGGTAATCGGTAATGGGTAATCGGTAATTTATCGTTCTCTCCCCATCTCCCCCCTCTTCCCCCTCTCCCTCCTCTTCCCCCTCTCCCTCCTCTTCCCCTACTCCTCCTCTCCCAACTTGGTCATACTTTATCCTTTCTCCTCAATCACTTATTCTGGATAGAAACCCAAAAAATATATAACCAAGATTGTGAATATGAAACAGGCAGACTGTTACGATGAAATCACTAATGGGGTTGTTGTAATGGTCCAAGCCCACAGTCAAAAAGAACAAACACAACAAGTCGTTTACCGCATTTTAGATGCGAATTTAGATCGTGCCCGCGAGGGTTTGCGAATCATTGAGGAATGGTGTCGCTTTGGGCTTAATAATGCCCAGTTAGCTTCCGAATGCAAACAGATGCGGCAAGAGGTAGCACACTGGCATACAGCCCCTATGAAAGCAGCCAGAGATACTCCAGGGGATACTGGCACAGAGTTAACCCATACTCGTGAAGAACAACGCGCTAGTGTCACATCTGTCTTAGAGGCGAATTTCTGCCGGGTGCAGGAAGCCATGCGCGTACTAGAAGAATACGGCAAACTTCACCACCCCAATATGGGTAAAGCCTTTAAGCAGATGCGCTATCGGGTTTATACCCTCGAAAGCAATTTAATGGGTTATCAACGGCATCAGTTGCTGTTGCGATCGCACCTGTATCTTGTTACCTCCCCGAGTGAAAAGTTAATGGAAACCGTGGAAGCTGCCCTTAAAGGTGGACTAACCCTAGTTCAGTATCGCGATAAAAATGCCGATGATACGATGCGTCTGGAAAAGGCAAGGCAACTGCGCCAATTATGCCACTCTTACGGTGCTTTGTTTATTATCAATGACCGCGTGGATCTGGCTTTGGCTGTAGATGCTGATGGGGTACATCTAGGACAGCAAGACATGCCCATTGCGATCGCCCGACAGTTACTTGGTCCTCAGCGCTTGATAGGACGTTCTACCACAAATTCGCAAGAAATGCAAGGGGCAATCCTAGAAGGTGCGGATTACATTGGCGTTGGTCCAGTTTATGCAACTCCCACTAAAGCCAATAAAGCAGCCGCTGGCTTAGAATATGTGAGCTATGCTGCTAAAAATGCTTCTATGCCTTGGTTTGCCATTGGCGGTATTGATGCGAATAATATTAACGAAGTTATTGACGCTGGAGCAAATCGAGTAGCGGTAGTCCGAGCAATCATGGAAGCCGAACAACCTACCTTGGTCACTCAGTATTTTCTCTCACAATTACACCGCATTCAACCGACAAATGACAAATGGTAAATTAAAAATTAAAAATTAAAAATTAAAAATTAAAAATGACCAATGACATAGACAAAGGAGCGGCTAGTCTACGACAATGCCTTACGGCATACCCGCAGGGTATGACAAATGACTACTTAACTGGATTTTTACTGACCTATTTTATTTATAAATCTTATGTCTGAGCGAATTACTTTGGAAGTAAATGGCGAAACCCATGATTGTTTATCACAAACTCCTTTACCCGACTTACTACAACAGTTGGGTTATAATTCCCGCTTAGTCGCAGTGGAATATAATGGTGAAATTTTACACAGACAATTTTGGTCTGATACCGCACTTAAACAAGGCGATCGCTTAGAAGTGGTGACCATTGTTGGTGGAGGTTAACCAAGTCAAAAGTCATAGACACCCGTAGGGTGGCTTCCTGTAGGGTATCGAATACAATAAGAGTGGGATGGGCATCCTTGCCAGTCCTAATTTCACTGATTCCCTTTGTATTCTACATCCTGCGGTCAGACTAACCCTACAACCGAAAACCGATATACCTATTAAAATTTGGGATGCTCCTTTCCCTATTCCCTATTCCCTATTCCCTATTCCCTATTCCCTATTTGGTGAGTTTTCAAGACGCTGGGAATCGCTTCTATGACTCTTGTGACAATTATTTCCGGGGTTTCTCCTTCGTGAATGGTAATGCGTAAATCGGCTTGGGAATAAAGGGGTTGTCGCTGTTGGAGGAGCGATCGCAATTTTCCTTTAGGATCGGCATCTTGTAGCAAGGGTCTTGTGGTATCTTCTGTTAACCTACTATACAGTAAATCTACGGGAGCATCTAGCCAAACAATTAAGCCGTGATGCAGATAACTCCAGTTATTTTTCTTCATTACTATGCCTCCACCAGTAGCTACAGTGAGTTTAGTAAAGGCACAAACTTGCATCAGTACATTACTTTCCAGTTGGCGAAATACCGCTTCTCCTTCTGTGGCAAAAATTTGATTAATAGTTTGTTTTGCGGCTTTTTCGATTAAATCGTCAGTATCCACAAACCCATACTCTAACTGACGCGCTAACAATTGTCCTACCGTGGTTTTACCAGCACCCATCATCCCAATTAAGTAGAGATTGATTCCTTTTAAAATGTTACTCATATTATGTTCGTATAAACATTTACTATATCTATGTAGACTGGTAATGGGTAATAGGTAATGGGTAATGGATTCACTCTTTGCAAGTTGGCAATTTTAACTCTCACTCAATAAATTCTCAGCAAAAACTCATAATTTTGAGATTCAATCCTATTTAAATATAAATAGCCGCGATATGTACAGATTTTGCAGACCTTGAGAATCAATTCCGTGGCAGGCAATATGCTTGCCATTGGCTTTTTTTCACTGAAATCTGGTTATATTGAGATTTAATCAAATTTAAATGTATAAAGTCCAGCCGACAAGGAAAACTAATCAAAGTCTTTATTTTGGATTGGTTGTTCTAGAAACAATATAACTTTAGGAGTGCAATGACTTATCTCGAAACCACTGCCCAATTTTACAGTGAAGTTGCCCAAACACCGCAAGTGGGACTATGTTGTGTTCAGAGTTCACCTCTGCAATTACCGGGGTTGAAAATTCCTCAAGCAATGCAGGAAATGAATTATGGTTGTGGTACTACCGTTCATCCTAATGAACTTGTTAACCAACCGACGGTGTTATATGTTGGTGTTGGGGGTGGTTTGGAAGCATTACAATTTGCCTATTTTTCCCGTCGTCCTGGTGCGGTAATTGCTGTAGATCCGGTTGCACAGATGCGAGAAGCTGCTATGCGTAATTTGCAACTAGCTGCACAGGAAAATCCTTGGTTTCACCCCAGTTTTGTGGAGATTCGCGAAGGGGATGCTTTTAATTTACCCGTTGACAATGAAACTGTGGATGTAGTGGCACAAAATTGTCTATTTAATATCTTTGAACCGGAAGATTTAACTCGTGCTTTACAAGAGGGTTATCGAGTACTAAAAACGGGTGGAAGGTTGCAAATGAGTGACCCAATTGCTACTCGTCCTATACCTCCACATTTACAACAAGATGAACGTTTACGTGCTATGTGTTTATCAGGGGCACTTACCTATGAAGAGTATACTAAACAAATAGTAACTGCTGGTTTTGGACAGGTGGAAATTCGTGCCCGTCGTCCCTATCGTCTTTTAGATTGTCATACTTATAAATTAGAATCTCCTTTACTTTTAGAAAGCCTAGATTCTGTTTCTTTTAAAGTAATTATTCCCGAAGATGGAGCTTGTATCTTTACAGGAAAAACGGCAATTTATATGGGAGAAGAAGATTTTTTGGATGATGGTGATGGTCATATTCTGCAAAAGGGAATTCCTGCGGCAGTTTGCGATAAAACGGCTGGGAAATTAGCTCAATCAATGCCACAAAATATAATCACAACTGATTCTACATGGCATTATATAGGAGGTGGTTGTTGTTAAATAATTATATTGTTCTGCTTCCTCAATAAAGGTAAGGTGGGCAGTGCCCACCCAGATAAGTCAACAATTTCAGACTCTATTTGTAAATAATTTCGTGGTGCAAGATGTGAATCAATATTGTTATCAGGAAAGTACAGATGACATTATTTTCACTCACTTTAATTCTTCCTACTTTGTTTCTTGCTTACTCCAACTATGCAAATGATAATTTTAAAGGAGTAGCGATGCTACCGGGTATAGGACTTACGCAACTGGCATATTATTTTGCTCATAGTAAAGGATTTATCGCTTATTTTGGCACTAAAGTGCCCACTACAAACTTAAATTTTACTTTTGTTTGTCACACTTGCGTAAGTCCTATGGTAGTAACACTACTAACTACAAAGTAGCAATTTATTGGACAACTCTCACAATTTTTGCTGGTTCAGTGTCCTCGATTTTTCTTGCGCGAACCCTGATGAAAAATTTCTCAGGCAAGGGATTGGTGCCAGATATAATTGCTGATGCAACAGACTTTCATATACTAGTTGGTATTGGTGCAGCTGTGACGGTTATTATTGCCACATTTATAGGATTTCTCATTTCCACTACTCACGATTTAACAGGTGCTTTGCTTGGTGCCGGAGGAGTATTAATTGATATTTTATTTCCTTACCTTCTCCGAAATTTAAAGATTCATCAATGTAAATAATATTTGATATTTTCAGGAAGTTGTAAACCATGCGAACAAAATCAATTAATCCAGAAGTTACACCATTTAAAAATAAGCTATATTCACCGTTAATTAAACAAAAAATTAAGGTTTTGCAAATAAATCTGGGTAAGCGCTGTAATCTTGCTTGTAACCATTGTCATGTAGAAGCAGGATCAAAACGTACAGAAGAATTATCTCCGGAAGTTTGCCAACAATTGATTGAGTTAATTTACAAATTTCCCCAAATTCAAATTGTTGATTTGACTGGTGGTGCCCCAGAAATGAATTATGGATTTAAGCCATTAGTAGAAACTGCAAGAATAAATGGTAAACAGGTAATAGTTAGGTCAAATTTGACTATTTATTTTGTAGAGGGTTTTGATTATTTACCAGCATATTTTGCTAAACATAAAATTCGGGTGGTTGCTTCCCTTCCTTGCTATTTAGCAGATAATGTCGATAAAATGCGCGGTTCTGGAGTATTTGATGCTTCGATAAAAGCACTACAATGGTTAAATAAATTAGGTTATGGTCAAGAGTCGGATTTAATTTTAGATTTGGTTTATAACCCCCAGTTACCTAAAAGTGAGAATTTTTTCCTCGCACCCGACCAAGTAAAATTAGAACAAGATTACAAAAGGTTTCTGCAAGATAAGTTTGGTATTATTTTCAATAATTTATTTACCATCACTAACTTGCCCGTTGGTCGGACTAAAATGTATTTAGAACGTCAAAAATTATATGCTCCCTATTTACATTTTTTGGAGTCAAATTTTAATCCAGGTACACTGGGACATTTAATGTGTCGAGATGAACTATCTATAGATTATCTCGGTAATGTCTATGATTGTGACTTTAACCAGATGATGAATTTACCTGCAAAAACTTCTGATGATGAAATCCTTACAGTTAGCAAGTTGTTAGCAAATGGGAGTTTAGACGTAATTTCAGAAGTACAAACCGCTGCTTATTGTTACGGTTGCACTGCTGGTAGCGGTTCCAGTTGTGGTGGTGCTTTGGTTTAGGTTTGTCATTTCTCATTGGTAAGGATTTCAGGGTAATTTATGTTTTTTGATATGGTTATGTTTATTTCCGCTGACTTACTTACTTTGTTACCAAAACTGTTACGAGATGTCATACATTTTAAATTTAGTCTATGATGTAAATAGTTAAGTCTCCTCACACCACACTAAAAACCGTGGGTTTTACAATTCCACGGTTTTTTTCTCAGAATTCAGATTGCTATTAATTACCAAAGTTTTGTTAAAAAAAATTTTATGAGTGCAATTTTATAAATTTATGGTTATGATTATATATAGTTAAGCTCCTCACACCACACTAAAAGCCGTGAAACTATGTCTTTCACGGTTTTTTTCTGTTTTTGTTACCCCCCTACCCTCACCTGAACCTCCGTGGTTTGGGAAGCAGAATTTTATAGTGACATTAATATCAATAAAGCATGACATTAATGTTGTCAGGAAATCAGCATAAAAAAAATCGCAGGGTAACCCAACGAATACTCTCATTATAGCAAAAAATCTACTGCTGTAAACCTTTAATTTTCATGGCGTCGAAATGAAAATGATTCCCTTTCCTCGTAACATTTTGGCAACTAAAGACCATTTTTATAATTTTAATGAAAATTTATAATCAAAGTCGGGAATCAATATGAGATTTTTTTCCCATTTTATTTGCGATCGCCACTTCAATAGTGAAACCACTTGGGTTAGGGGTTAGATTTTTATAGTTATATCGATATCAAGAAACAATGACATCCACAATGTCAGGAAATCATCATAAAAAAAGTCGCAGGGCAAACCAACGAACACTCACATGATAGCAAAAAAATCTAGTTCTGTAAACTCTCTATTTTTATAGCGCCAAAATTGCAAAATTGAAAATTTATAATCAAGGTCGGGAATCAATATAAGATTTTTTTCCCATTTTATTGGCGATCGCCACTTCAATAGTAAAACCACCTAGTTGAGGGGTTCGGTTTTTATAGTTGCATTTACATCAAGAAACAATGACATCCATAATGTCAGGAAATCAGCATAAAAAAAATCGCAGGGTAACCCAACGAATACTCTCATTATAGCAAAAAATCTACTGCTGTAAACCTTTAATTTTCATGGCGTCG
>JAAUYH010081305.1_pt1 | contig 28284 bp, 28 predicted proteins | sample 7278061 | NCBI WGS metagenome assembly JAAUYH01 (sample SAMN14350203, study PRJNA611818) | marine sediment metagenome | isolation source: surface marine sediment (0.6m) | place: French Polynesia: Moorea | collected 2018-08
TGAACAAGAATGGCGAGCCAAGATAGAATCTGGTCAGGTTTTTCTTAACGGAGAGCGAGTTTTTGCTGAAACAATCTTACAATCAGGACAAAACCTTGCCTATCATCGTCCCCCTTGGTCAGAACCAAATGTTCCCCTATCCTTTGAAATTATTTACGAAGATCAAGACTTATTAGCGATCGCAAAACCGTCGGGATTACCGGTGCTACCAGGAGGTGGTTTTCTGGAAAACACTTTATTATGGCAAATCAAAAAAATCTATCCCCAAAATCCTCCGGTACCGATTCATCGTCTAGGAAGAGGTACTTCTGGGTTGCTATTATTGGCAAAATCAGCTTTAGCTAAGTCTAGCTTGAGTCGCCAAATGAGAACTAATTCTACAAAAACACCAAAAGGTGAGCGAATCGAAAAAATATATCTTGCTAAGGTTAACAACCCCAATAATATTGTAATACCCGATCGCTTTACGGTAACTAATCCGATTGGGAAAATTCCCCATCCCCATCTTGGCTATATTTATGGTGCAACTACTACAGGAAAATTTGCCCATAGTGAATGTCAAGTTGTCCAACGAAATCCTGATAGTACAATCATTCAAGTCACAATCTTGACTGGTCGTCCCCATCAAATTAGAATCCATCTCGCTGCTGCTGGTTTTCCGCTAATGGGAGATCCCCTCTATGGGGTTGGGGGGATTCCTCAACTCAAGCAAGATGCGATCGCCGTACCAGGAGATTGTGGTTATCATCTTCACGCTTATCGTCTTACTTTCTATCATCCTAGAAGCAACGAGAGAATAAATTTAATTTGTCCTGCTCCTATTTCACTAAGTATATAGGTAGGAGTAACAGGGGAAGACAAAACTTTTGACTTTTGTACAGACGTTGCATGCAACGTCTGTACTGACTTTTGACTTCAGTACAGCAGCACTAGTAACTAATCTTCATGATCTTCAAAAGGATCGTCTAGCTCTAGTGAAGGTGGGCCAAAGGCTGTGTAGATAGAATATCCAGTGATGGCAACGAGTATTATACCGATACTGATGCTAAGAACTATTGCAGGTTCCATAAGTGTATATAAATTATGATTACTATTCCTTTATAATATTACAGAACATTACGAAAATTGTCTTAAATATATTTAGTTGGTGAACTATGGCACAGCGTACAGGATTAGGAGATCTTCTAAAACCCCTTAACTCCGAATATGGTAAAGTATCTCCTGGCTGGGGCACAACTCCAGTTATGGGAATTTTTATGGCCTTATTTTTAGTATTTTTGTTGATTATCTTACAACTTTACAACTCTTCGCTACTGCTTGAAGGAATTGATGTTGATTGGGCAAGTCTAGGTCGCTAGATTTGATTAAACATCCAATACTAAAAATTTATGGTAAAGACAATTCCCCGTCCATCGGGGTTTTTTTCTGCCATAATACAGAGACAATATTGAGCTAGTAAGGAATTTCAGAACATGAACGTTTTTGGCATTGGATTACCAGAAATGGCTGTAATTGCAATTATTGCTTTACTGGTCTTTGGACCGAAGAAATTGCCAGAAATTGGTCGCAGTCTTGGTAAAACTCTTCGCAGTTTCCAAGATGCATCTAAAGAATTTGAAACTGAATTTAAGCGAGAAGCCAAAAAAATTGAAGAGTCAGTGCAAATGAATGCCCAGTTAGAAGGTCATCCCAATGAAAAAGAAAAAGTCCCATCAGAGGTTAAGAACACTAATACTTCTTCAGAGGAGGCTTAACCATCTAAATAGCTGTACAAAATAATTCACCTAGGGTCGATAGGTATTAAACCGCGTATAGTCAGAAAACTATAGTTTTGGTAATTTTTGAAGGAAAAGAAGAAAGGTTTTTACAAAATTTATAGTTTTATTTTCAAACCCTAGTTTTGAATCTGGCTAGGGTTTAGACCTGAAGGTTGAAGCTGCTCGGGGAAATCTAGACTAAGAGAGCGGATTTTTAATCCGCCCCTAAGTATGAGTTGATGCCAATAGCATCTGCAAAATAGTTTGGCAAAATGTCTAATGTTCCGCATTAACTTCGGTGGTAGTTTTAGTTTCTGTTGGGGCTTCTACTTCAACTTCAAATTTATAACCAACTCCTCTGACAGTTTGGATATAACATGGCTCTGCTGAGTCAACCTCAATTTTCTTGCGGATTTGACCAATATGCACATCAACTACCCGTTGATCCCCTACATATTCGTAATCCCAGACATTTTGAATTAATTCATCTCGACGCCAAACTCGACCTGGACGACTCGCTAGAAAATGAAGGAGATCGAATTCTAAAGCAGTTAACATAATGAAATTTTCATTAATCTTAACTTCTCTCCTCACGGGGTCGATAACCATATGGTTAAATGTTAGAGGTTGTTTTTCAGAGGTGCTTACTGTCCTTTGGCGCTTCAAAATTGCCTTAACTCGATATTCTAATTCTTGAAGATCGAATGGTTTAGTAAGGTAGTCGTCAGCACCTTTAAGAAATCCTTCTTTCTTATCTGATGCATCAGAACGACTAGTTAGCATAAGAATAAATACGTCAGTGTTACTCTGCATTTCCTCGCACAAGTTATAACCTAGAGCATCGGGCAAGTTAACATCCAAGATCACTAAATCAGGATTAAATTGCTCAAATTTCTTCAGGGCAGATTGTCCGTTTTCGGCAGATTCTACCTGATATTTTCTCTGATTGAGGAAACGGACTATTAAATTGCGAATTGCAGAGTCGTCATCTACGACCAGGATTTTGGCGGAGGCCATATGCATAGTTTTAACTAGAGAAAAAACTCAAAATTTAATAAAGTCATTACAACTGGCAAACCGAGTTTATACTCAGCCTTTTAGACAATTATTAACCCATATTCCCAGAATGCCAACAACCCAGATCACAGCATACTCATTTAAATAGACTTTTAGCAAGGCTAGACCAATAAGTTGTTCGTAGATTAAGTAATATTACAAATAGCGTCTCAAGCTTCTTTTCCTTAACTTGATTTATGTTTAGACAGATTAAGAAAAAATACGATCTCACCTGGATCACTAAAATTGCGGAAATCCCTCAACCTGAATGGGATGCTTTAGCGAAACCTTTACCGACACCTTTTTTGGAGTGGGAATGGCTCAATAATCTGGAAACTTCTGGTAGTGCAACGGCTAGGACAGGATGGCAACCTTGTCATCTAGTTGTCTGGCGGCATGACCAATTAGTTGCAGCAGCACCACTATATGTTAAGGGACATAGTTACGGCGAATTTGTTTTTGATAGTCAGTGGGCAGATTTATCCTATCGCTTAGGAGTGGAATATTATCCTAAGCTGTTGGGAATGACTCCTTTTACCCCTGCGGTCGGATATCGTTTCCTGATGTCTCCTGAAGAGGATGAGGCAGAAATTACAGAAATTATGATAGCAGAGATCGACCGTTTCTGCGATCGCAATAATTTATCGGGATGTAATTTTCTGTTTGTTGATCCTGATTGGCGAAAAGTTATGGAAAATCATGGCTATAGTAGTTGGCTGCACCACAGTTATATTTGGTCAAATCATAACTTTGAGAGTTTCGATAAATATCTGGCAATGTTTACGTCCAACCAGCGCAAAAATATCAAAAGGGAAAGAAAGGCTGTCAGCAAGGCTAATTTAGAGATGAAGGTTTTTACAGGAGAAGAGATTCCGACCCATCTATTTCCAATGATTTATCGTTTTTATCGTAGTACTTGCGATAAGTTTTATTGGGGCAGTAAATATTTGACGCGACGGTTTTTTGAGCAGCTTTATCCTAATTATTCTCATCGAGTATTACTAGCTGCTGCCTATCAACAAGATGATGAAGTTAATCCTGTAGGGATGTCTTTTTGTTTGCGTAAAGGCGATCGCTTATATGGCCGTTATTGGGGATGTTTGGCAGAATATGATGCTTTGCATTTTGAAGCTTGTTATTACAAACCGATAGAATGGGCGATTGACAATGGCATTAAAACTTTTGATCCTGGTGCCGGCGGTAGTCACAAAAAGAGACGCGGTTTTCCTGCTACTGCTAACTATAGTTTACATCGTTTTCGCGATCGCAGAATGAGTCAAGTATTGCGAAATTATATTGGTCAAGTTAACAAGATGGAACAACAAGAAATAGACGCGATTAATAATGAATTACCTTTTAGCAAAAAAGAAATCAAGTTTGATCTTTAGTCAGCGGTCAAAAAAATTTTAGACTAAATCCTTATTTCTACCCCAAGGGGCAGCGACTACCGTCAGGTCTCCCGCAGAATCTTTTCGCGAAACACCCGCCTTTGCGATCGCAAGGGAACGAGTGAGTTGCCCAATAGCAGGAATTATCCTCAAATGCATAACATTTCATAACGAAACATAGTTCCTGTTAAGAACAAATTTGAACAGAATAAATACCAAGGGAAGTATCATGAAATCTACAAACAGTACTGAATTAATTCGCGCTTTAACTCCCATTACTATCGCTGTTATTGGTGGCATCATAGGCTTAACTGCAATATTTTCCCAAGCCCAAGGCGAGAACTTAACTGCTGCTATGGGTTTGTCTGGTACTGCAATCGCAGGGGCTTCGGGTTTAGCACAATCTAACAAAAACGATTGATCTATTCAGATATCTAAACCATTAATAACTAATTAATAAAAAGTTATTGGTAATTAGACAATAATTACAATAACTGAAAAATCGAAATTCTTTCTCAACGCATAACATTTCACAACTAAACATATTTTCTTTTAAGTAAAAATTTAAAGAGAAAAAATACTGAGAGAAGTATCATGATCACAACAAGTACAGAATTGGACGACAATCCCCAGACAAATACCAGAAAATCACCAATTAATACCGAAAAACCGATATATAATCCTGAATTAATCCGCGCTTTAACTCCCATTACCATAGCTGTGATCGGCGGGATAATCGGCGTATCGGCAATATTTTCATCAATCGAAGATAATAATAAGTTAACTGCTGCTATGGGGTTGGCAGGAACGGCCTTAGCTGGCGCTTCAGGTTTAGCCCAATCAAACAAAAATGAATGAATATGGAAATCCCAGATTGTTCCTAACCACCAATCCCCAAAAGCACCTATTTTTTAGCTGTTTTCTTCCTAGTAGTAGTTTTTTTCGCCGTAGTTTTCTTAGTGGAACTTTTTTTCTTGGTGGTTTTTTTGGACGCTGCCTTATCTGCTAAAAGTGCGATCGCGGTTTCTAGGGTAATACTTTCGACCGTTTCTCCTTCAGGAAGCCCAACATTTACCTTATTATGCTTGATGTAATTGCCATAAGGGCCTTTGTAGATATTTACTGGTTCCTTATCCTCAGGATGCGCTCCCAATTCCCGTAACGGTTGTTTCTTAGAACCACCACGACCACGCTTTGGTTGGGCTAGTAGTTCCATTGCCCGTTCAAAGGTTACTGTTAGTACATTATCCTCTTTTTTCAGAGAACGATAATCCTTAGTAATCTTCTTCTCCCCTTCGGCTTTGAATTCATGGACGACATAAGGCCCATAGAAACCCTGACTAGCTTTAACTTTGCCTCCAGTTTCCGGATGTTCTCCCAACAGACGAGGGAGAGTTAACAAGCCAACTGCTAGCTCTAAGGTTGCTTCCTCCGGTTTCATTCCTTTAGGCAGAGACATTTTCTTAGGTTTTTTATTCTCTTCAGTTACTTCGCCTAATTCTACATAGGGACCGTATTTACCAACTTTAAGATAAATGTTTTCTCCAGTTTCGGGATGAACTCCTAAAATGTCTGGCCCTTCAACTTTTTGGCGAATAATCTCGGCAATTTGTTCGGGATTGAGATCTGCTGGAGTTAAATTATCAGGAATAGAAGCTCTTAAGGGTTCTTCTTCGCCGTTATCGACTTGAATAAAGGGTCCATACTTGCCAAGGCGGACTGCTACATCTAGATTCTCTAATTTAATAGTTTTAGCATTTTCGAGATCGATAGTTTCATCTTGTATTTTGACCTGGGTTTCTAATCCGACTTCCCCTTTATAGAATTCCTCTAGATATGGTAGCCATTGGACTTTTCCTAGGGCAATTTCATCGAGAGTTTGCTCCATTTTGGAAGTAAAACCAAGATCGACAAGATCGGGAAAATGTTCTTCTAGCAAACTTGTAACGGCAAAAGCGGTAAAACTAGGAATTAATGCCTTGGCACGCACTTGAGCATATTCACGATTGATGATCGTACTAATAATACTGGCATAGGTACTAGGTCTACCTACCCCTTCTTTCTCTAAGGTTTTAACCAAAGATGCTTCAGTATAGCGAGCTGGTGGTTGGGTTTCATGCCCTAGGGCTTCGAGTTCTTGACAATCTGGTTGATCTCCCACTTTCAACGCTGGTAATAAAACTTCTTGGTTATCCAAGGCTGCTTGAGGATCATCTGAACCTTCAACATAGGCGCGGAAAAATCCAGGAAAATCGATTCTTTTCCCAGAAGAACGAAATACGGCGTCTTCAACATCAATATTAATCGTAATCTGAGTTAATTTTGCCTCTGCCATCTGACAAGCAACGGTGCGTTTCCAGATTAGATCGTAGAGTTTAAATTGCTTATCTCCTAAACCCGTTTCTTGGGGAGTACGGAAAGTTTGCCCTGCGGGGCGAATCGCTTCATGAGCTTCTTGAGCACCTTTACTTTTGGTGCTGTACTGACGAGGTTGGGGACTAAGATATTGTTTACCATACTTCTGTTCGACACAAGATCTCGCAGCCGCGATCGCTTCTTGGGATAAATGTACCGAATCCGTCCGCATATAGGTAATATAGCCCTGTTCGTAAAGTTTTTGGGCGATTGACATCGTTTCTCGGGCAGACATCCCTAGTTTACGGTTCGATTCTTGCTGTAAAGTTGATGTAGTAAATGGTGAAGCCGGCTTGCGTTTAACGGCTTTTTCTTCCCGTTTGCTGACGGTCCAAGTTTTATCAATTAACCTTTCTTTAAGCGCGATCGCTTCAGTCTCATTAAGTAATACTACATTTTTTCCTTGAGCAATTTTTCCAGTATCGGGGTCAAAATCTGCTCCTGTAGCCAGTTTCTTGCCCGCTAGGGTAATTAATTTCGATTCAAATAAGTCCTTGTCATGCTCAAGGGTCGCTTTGAGATCCCAATAATCCCCTGATTGGAAAGCACGACGTTCTCTTTCTCTTTCTACAAGGAGCCTTACCGCAACCGATTGTACACGACCAGCAGAAAGTCCCCATTTAATTTTTTTCCATAGTAGGGGAGAAAGAGTGTAACCATAAAGCCTGTCTAGAATACGACGAGTTTCTTGAGCATGAACTAAATCGCGATTAACTTCACGACATTCGGTTAAAGCCTTTTGAATTGCTTCTTGAGTAATTTCATGAAATACCATCCGTTTCACTGGCACTTTAGGCTTGAGAAGTTCTAATAAATGCCAGCTAATACTTTCTCCTTCACGATCTTCGTCCGTAGCTAGTATTAGTTCATCTGCTTCTTTAAGAGCCGTTTTTAGTTCCTGAACAACTTTCTTTTTCGTTTTAGGGATTACATAAAGTGGTTTAAAGCCACTTTCTACGTCAACTGCCAAATTTTTCCAAGGTTTATCTTTATAGGCAGCAGGAATTTCATCCGCTTTTGAAGGCAGATCGCGAACATGACCCATAGAAGCTTCTACTTGATAATCACGGGGCAAGTAGTTACGAATGGTGCGAGCTTTGGTAGGAGATTCAACTATAACAAGGGTGGGCATAGAAATATAAATAACAAATTAAAATAACTGATTTTGGTTGCGAATCAAGATTTTAGACCTAACATTAACATCTATAATCCCATAGAGAAAAAAAATCAGGTCTTAACCTGGTCATAATTTCACTATATGCAACATTGACCATCAATAGCACTTTTTTGTTGATAACTTAAACCAAGTCTTCTCGTCAACCGCCACCGAGAAGTCTAAATTCAAAAGCGCCGAGACCCCGCTTTATCCTAAAGGACTACCTTATTTATTAGTAGCATAGGCTTTCATTGGTTCTTGGATGAAGCGAATATAAAAATGTTTAAATGTAGAACGAAGTACCCGAGGCAAACCAAAATCAATTGGCGTTAAAGCATCAGGTAATTTCCAATCATTAATTAACAATTCCTCGGGTGTGCAGTAAGGGAATGCTATCTCATTGAAATCTTGACATAATCCAAGTCTAGCTTGAGCAGCTAAAGTTGGAACTAAACTCGGATCGACGTTAAGAATTTCAATAAAAGCTCTATCTAAAGCAAAAACATTGGTAGATGCTCCTAAAACTCCTAAATCTCTGGGTTCTCCACCACTAGGTCCATTTCCTTCATGACCAATAATGCCATCAATGATAGTCAAATTTGGGGATATCGCTTTAGCTGTTTCCACTAACATCTCCCCAAAGCGATTAGCATCTTTACCTGCTTCCATATGCCACCAAGCCTTCATTTTACCAGGCACACAACCAAAGAGATTTTTGACTCCCATCGTCATTGTAAGTTGCATGTGGGATTTCACTTTAGGCAAATTAATCACTACATCGGCATTCATTGCTTCTTTAGACAGACGCAGATGATTAAAATTTTCGTTTTCAGTAGAGTAGCGTTGACCTCGAAACTCGACAATGGGTAAATCTAATTCTTCACATAAAGGAAGATAACCATTGGCTTTAGCCACTCCTTTCGCACTGCCAAAAGCTGGACTATCGCCCAAAAAAGGTTGACCCCCAGCTTCTTTAACTAATTGCGCGACACAATATACGATTTCTTTGCGGGTAATACATTCTTTGGTTGGACGAGATCCTGTAAGTAAATTGGGTTTTAGTAACACTCGATCACCCTTACTAACTACTGCTTCTATTCCCCCCAAAGGTTCAAGTAGATATTCTAGAGATGCTCTTAACTTTTGCAGTTCGTAGGATTGAGCGCGAATTAAACTGACTGTATACATAGCGAGAATTGCTTACTGGTTAATAATTATTATCGAATTCTGACTTTTCATCATAAACAACATCTCCGGTGGCGGTGACCGTATTGCTGGGAATATCCCAGGTTAGTTCTTGAGAATATAAAGTAGAGCGATCGCGATTGTCAATTCCTTTAACTCCTCCTTGAAGAGTCACAATTTCCGTGCTCAAATCTACTTGCCCTTGATTACCAGTCACATCTAATTGGCGTTGTCGATCAATAACTTGAATCGGTTCTGTAGCAGTAATCAAACGATTTTGATAATTCCATTGTGCTGAATTTGTCGCAATTTGTAATTGAGGATCAAGAGAAATGATTTCGATATTTTGATTTAAATTCAGAGTCTGTTGTTCGAGATTAACTTCTCCTTGATCTGCTACTAAACGATCTGTCACGATATCGTCCTGATAGCGCACTACTTGCCAAGCCGTATTGCCAATAATTTTTTGTTGAGGAATTTGCCAGAGTAAACGCTCGGTATTCAAAATCAAATAGGGATCAATCATATTGGCAATTACCTGACCTGTTAACTCTAGATTCTCTTGAGCAGTAAAATATTGAGCTTTATTGGCAGTAACTTCCAAGTTAGAATAATCTACTCGCAGATTTTCGGTAATAGTTAAAATATGTTCTTGAGGTCGCCATTCAGCGCGATCGCTATTTAGGATCATCTGACTACGCGGATCGACTGCCACAATATTATCTTGTAGCAAAATCAAGTGACCGTTATCACGAACTTCCCCTCGTTCAGCACTAATTTGTAAAATAAGTTGGCTATTCTGGATTAAGTTGCCAGTTACTTGATCTAAATAAGCAATTTTTTTATCGTCACTATAGGTAGTTCGCTCTGATTTAATTTTCCAGGAGAGATTTTCCTGCTTATTAAACTGTTCTAACACAGCATTGTTTAAGACTAATTCCGTGTTAGGACGACCGGCAATCTCAGTATTTTGAGGTTGGGATTTAGCTTGGGGTTTAGATTCGCGGCAGGCAACTGTCGCTGACAACAAACCAACAGCAATGGCTGTGTTTACTAACCCCAAAATTTCCGGTTTTCTATAGCTAAGCAACAGATTCTTGACCAACACTCCCATCTAACAAAGGTTAATTTTTTCAGGTATTGACACTTTTATTTACAGCATGTTCGTCTAAGATACCAAATCCTGGAAAACTGTGATAAGAGTCGCCATTATTTTTGGTGGTTTTTTGAATGTCAACTTTGATTTGATCGAGATCAATGTAACGATCTGCCACATTGATCAAACTATCACTAGTCATCGAACGTAAGCTAACCACTTCAACCCTCGCACCCCGATAACTAACGGCATCTACAGCATAAGCAAGATCGCCATCTCCACTAACTAGTACTGCAGTATCATAAGACCCGACTAAGGCCATCATATCAACCGCAATTTCTACATCAAGATTAGCTTTTTTTGAGCCATCGGGTAATTGAACCAAATCTTTAGCAATTACTCGATAACCATTACGGCGCATCCAGAGTAAAAACCCCTGTTGTTTTTCGTTAGTACGGTCAACTCCTGTATAGAAAAAAGAACGTAGCAGCCTCGAACCACAAGTTAAACGATATAATAGCTTGCTGTAATCAATCTCAATACCCAATTGGAGTGCGGCATAAAACAGATTAGAACCATCTATAAAGATTGCCACCCGTCCTCGATTCTCTAATATTTGTTCTGGAGTAAAAATAGTATCGGTTTCAAAATTTTCTAACATTTTTTTTAGCCTCTTTTTTAGTAAATAGTTATGTAATCGGTCAAAAACTCTGGTTTTTTGATATTTTAAGAACTTTAATTGCTATTGTGATTGTGATATTGAAAATAAAGAAAAAAACTTTAATTACCTGATGATAATTCCAATTGAGAAAAAATGGGGCGAGCTTTATTAAGATTTTGGTTTGCCCTCAGTTGACCCCATTGAGAATGTTCAGCAAAAATAGCTGGCTGGCTAATTTGATTTTTATTATTAAAATCTAGATCGAATCCTAATTGGTGGTAAATATCGTTACTGAGATTGGGAATGATCGGTGATAAAAAATAAGCAGATAATCTTATTGATTCTAGAACAGCATAGAGGATAAATTCGATTTCCGCTTGTTTCCCTTGTTTGAATAAACTCCAAGGTGCGCCATCATCAATATATTTGTTACTTGCATCAGCCAAAGCCAAAATATCTTCACAGGCTTGCTTGAATTTTAAATTTTCATAAGCTTTTGTTACTTTATGAAATAAATTTTTGCCAATAACTTTTAAAGGATGATCTTCTGGGTAATCAGCTGCTGTTAATTGAGGGCCATTCCCTTGACAATATTTTTTCAACATGCCCAATGTTCGATTGAGTAAATTGCCTAAATTTTTGGCCAGATCGGCATTTAAGACTTCAATAAAACGATGTTCGTTAAAATCACCATCCTTTCCTAATTCAATTGCTTTGACAAAGTAATAACGGACTGCGTCAGAACTATATTTATCGACTAGGGCAACAGGATCGAGAGTGTTTCCGAGGCTTTTACCCATCTTGTGTCCGTCTTTGGTTAAAAATCCATGACCGAATACTTTTCCCGGTATCGGTAATTCCGCTGCCAAAAGCATGGCTGGCCAATAAACCGCATGAAAACGTAAGATATCTTTACCAATTAGATGAAGATTAATCGGCCACCACTGAGCCAGAGCATTTTCTAGGTTAGGTTCTTGCCCTGGTTCTAGTAAGGCGGTTACATAACCTAAAAGAGCATCAAACCAGACGTAGATCGTATGGTTCGGATCGGTGGGTACGGGAAAGCCCCAATCTAAATGCAACCGAGAAATTGAAAAATCCTTTAAACCTTGCTTAACAAAATTGAGAACTTCGTTACGACGGCTTACCGGTTGAATAAAATCAGGATTGTCTTGATAGATTTTTTCTAGTTGTGGTTGATATTTAGAAAGGCGAAAAAAGTAATTTTCTTCATCACGCCATTCAGCTTTTTTATTGGGGTGAATCAGACAATATTTATCGTCGGTGAGTTCTCTGGCTTCTTTGAATTCTTCACAAGAGACACAATACCAGCCTTGTTGCTGATCTAAATAGATATCTCCGCGATCCCAGACCCGTTGAAAAAATTCTTTAACGATCGCGCTATGGGGTTGGGCAGTTGTCCGACTAAAACGATCATACTGAATATCAAGCTTCTCCCAGAGAGTTTCAAAACTCTTGACAACGCGATCGCAATGTTCTTGAGTAGCTACACCCTTTTCTGCTGCGGTACGTTGAATTTTTTGTCCATGTTCATCGGTTCCTGTAATCAGTAATGCTGATTTTCCTTGTAAACGCTGAAATCGAATTAAGACATCAGCAATCATCGTAGTGTAGGCACTACCGATATGGGGAACGTCATTGACATAGTAAAGAGGAGTTGTAACAACAAACTTATTATTTAATAGAGAGTTATTCATTTATATTGATGGATAATATATTATCTGACCCAGAATCAAAGACTAATCAAAGCTCTTCTGAGTTGGATTCAATATTGCAATGTTTCTAGTTTTTTTTATGTTGCTCAGGATCTAGCAAAATATATAATAAATTTGCTTTGGTAATTTAAACTTACACCTTACAGTATTATTTATTACAGTAATTCTGGGGTGTTTCTCAGAAAATACTTAATACTTGTTTGATTTATTTAACATATCTTGGGTCGTGTTGTAATTTAATTACGTTTCATGCTGTTGAATTAACATAGTTATCGAGAGATGACGAAATGTTAAGAACTCAGAAACAGAAAAATCAATTAAAGCTTGTTGACGAAGTCAGAGGAAGCCTCGTCGTTTTACGGCGAGGTCTCTCTGACCAGTTTGAATAGAGAACCGACCACCTAATTCAACGTTTAGCAAAAAATATCGTTAGCAGCAAAAAAAATATTCCCACATTGATCGAGACATCAGCTAAATTGAACACGGGAAAATTGATTAAGCGAAAATCGAGAAAATCAACCACATAACCAAATAAAAAGCGATCAATGCCATTTCCCAAAGCGCCAGCCAAAATAAAACCGTAACCCAATTGTTCATTGGTGGGTAACCTACTCCCCAACCAAGCCATGGCCATTAATCCCAGACTGACAAATAAAGAAAGCCAGCGCAACCAACCCACACCCCCCCGAAAGAAACTGAAAGCGGCACCAGTATTTTCGACATAAGTAAAATGAAATACATCTTGCCATAGAGGAACAGTTTCGCCAATGGCAGTAAAATTCTGAGCAACTAAATATTTGGTAACTTGGTCTAAAATTAGACCTGCGATCGCAACAATCCAGAACAAACGGTTTTTTTTCATTAAATAGGGAGCAAAAGGCTTTAGAGGTCGAAATGTTATTGTATAGGTAACTCAGAAAGTTTACGAAGTCAGAGGAAGCCTCGTCGTTTTACGGCGAGGTCTCTCTGACCTAAGTGAAAAATCAAACTAAGCTTAAAGCTTTAAAGAAGATAGAATCATTAATAATTTCAGGCAATCATGAAAAAATCTGGTTTCGGCGGCAAAATAGCTAGCCACATCATGGCACTTTTATTAGGAGCTTTGTTGGCCTTCGGGACTATTAGAGTAATGTCCTCTGAGGCTGAACCCGTATCCCTTACTCCTGACAAAACAGTACCAGAGAGATCAGTAACCAAGACCCAAACTATTGCACAAAATAATAATCCAGCTAAATTTTCGACCAACTTTGTGGCATCGGCAATCGCCCGTACTGGTCCGGCTGTGGTCAGAATTGATACCGAAAGAACTGTGACTCGGCGAGTAGATCCTTTTTTTGACGATCCTTTTTTCCGTCAGTTTTTCGGTGATCGCTTTAGTGAGCAAATTCCCAGAGAAAGACAAGTTAGGGGTCAAGGTTCAGGATTTATTACCGATAAAAGCGGGATTATCCTCACCAATGCCCATGTAGTTAGTGGTGCAGATCGAGTGATTGTTACCTTGAGAGATGGCAGAGAATTTGAAGGAACCGTCAAAGGAACTGACGAAGTGACCGATCTCGCTGTAGTTCAAATTAATCCTCAAGGTGCCGATATTCCGATTGCCCCCTTAGGAGATTCTTCTCAGATTCAAGTTGGCGATTGGGCGATCGCAGTTGGCAATCCCGTGGGACTAAATAACACGGTAACTCTAGGGATTATAAGTACTCTAGAGCGCTCTTCTGCCCAAGTAGGAATTCCTGATAAACGGGTAGAATTCTTGCAAACCGATGCGGCAATCAATCCAGGAAACTCTGGCGGTCCCCTATTAAATCAAAATGGCGAAGTTATTGGGATTAATACCGCGATTCGCGCCGATGCCACAGGAATTGGTTTTGCGATTCCCATAGATAAAGCCAAAGAGCTTAAAGATATTTTAGCTGCGGGTCGCAAAGTTCCCCATCCCTATGTGGGAGTACAAATGATCACGCTGACTCCAGAAATTGCCCAACAAAACAATAACGACCCTAACGCGCCCATTATCATTCCTGAAGTAGAAGGAGTATTGGTAGTTCGAGTATTGCCCAATACCCCAGCTCAAACTGCAGGTATTCGGCGAGGCGATGTCATTATCGATGTGAATGGGACAGCAATTACCAGTGCTAATCAGTTACAAAATCTAGTTGAAGATAGCGGACTTAATCAAAGTCTCAAATTTAAAATTATTAGAGGCGATCGTCAATTAACATTGGATGTAAGAACAGCTCAATTAGAAAGTTCTTCTTAAAAGCAAGCAATCAAGACACTCCTGATGTCTTCTCTGAGGATTTAGGGAAAAATTTGACATTGCTCCGTAATTTACGACGAAAGTGCCAGTTTATAGTCTCTAGAGGCTCAAAAACCTGGCACTTTTTAAATCCCAGGCGTTAATTTTATAGCTACTGAACAATTCGCGATCGCTTTAAGATAGGTTTGCGCTCTATACTGACCGGGGAACACCGGTCACCGCAGCGGGCAGACCCCGCGTTATGTGAAGCGGTATCCTTTAGGGCGGCGAAAGACCCTAAAGGACTAGCTTCGCGTCGCGCAAGGGCGGGAATGGGGGATAACAATTCAATTCCTGGTGTTGAACCAATAGAACTTAACAAAATACTCCCCCCTTCCCGGTGCTGCCCAAGACAGGCACCGTCGTCTCTTGGTGCGCGTTCCCTAGATGAGTAAAACTCATCGGGGTCGCACCGCTTTTACGGCGGTGTAACGGTGACTTAGCAAAATAGATATCTTGATAAGATATTTATTTTTTTTATTGCTGTATATTACAGTTTATGATAACGTGGGATTCGCAAGTGCGGTTAAATTAATAGTTACAGCAGACAGTCAATAGGTAATGAGTATGAAGACTGTACAGATAAAATTTCATACAGCTATATGGTTTTTGTTAATGTCTCTAATTCCATTCTCTGCCCAAGCGCAATCGGTTACCATTCCTGAAATTACCACAGAGCCAGTGGTTGTAGGTCAGAAGACACTCAAGTGGCCTCGTGAAGGGGGCCAGGATCAGATCCCAGATCGGCCTTTTGATTATCCCGATCTGACTGGCCAGGCTAACATCCTAGATGATTGGCACATGCAAACAAGTTCTGATGATTGGGACTTACTAGTTTCTACCTCAGGAAATTTTTATCGGTTCCTGAACGTTTTTTTTCGTCAGACCTATCTGCCAAAAAATCCCGTTGTTGAGAGTGGACAATGGGGTTATTCCACTTCGCCACCAGTTTCCATCCCACAGTTAAAGAATGGTGGTCGTCTGGCTTTTGGCAACATGGAAATCCGCGGAATCCCGATGGTCGTTATGGGTCCGAAACCAATCATGAATGCGGTTATAGAAGGCGGCTATGATGATGGTGCACCAGTGAAGATACTGAGTAACTTTGGTAATGTACTTCTAGTTCCGGCAGGCAATCCGAAAAATATTCGTAATATTTGGGATCTTGGGCGGGAAAAGGTTCGCGTAGTGACTTCTAACCCCGAAACAGAAGCTGGTAGTTTCGGCAATTATAGCTCCAGTGTCTTCCATATCGCCTTCCGAGAGGTTGAAGCTGCCACGGGCGATATTGAGCTAGCAAATAAACGAGCTAGCCGTCTATTCAACGGTGTCTTCAACCCCAGAAATAATGAAGGCAGGAAGAAGTGGGTCGTTGGCGATCGCATTCATCATCGTGATGTGCCTCAGGCATTGGCTGACGGCGAAGCCGATGTCGGATTAATGTTCTACCATTTGGCCAAAACAGCGCTCGAGGCCAATCCTGGGTTATTCGAGATTGTTCCCCTCGGTGGAACAGAAAATGATCCTCAGCCACTTCCTGGTAATCGTGTCGCTACCATGCAAGCAATTCGTATTAGAGGCAATTGGACTCTCCAACAAAGCGAAAATCGCGATAACTTCTTTTTTGGGATTACAGATTCAGCCGCTAATGCAGCTTTTCTCAAGCAATTCTGGCTAAGAGAACCGGTTACCACCGGGAATAATCAGCCACCGCTTCCGTAAAATTTGCGGGCTCTGCCCAAATAAACTGTGTCTAGAGGGGAAAGTCCCAGGTGGAAATGCTGAATAGGACTTCGTCCTGAAAACAATCAATTCTGAAAATTAATCAGATTCTACTATACTTATTCCCAAGCTCTAGTTTTGAATTGAGGCGCGCTTTAGCTATTCAATTCTCATCTTCAGGCGATCGCTTTTTAGTAAAACGAGCTAAACGTGATCGCTCTTACAAAAACTTCCATGAATAATCACTGGCAGCTGTTTAAACGTAAATTGCGCTCTACTCGCAATTTGCTCTTCTCAATCACGATCCTCATCATCTTATTGGGGATAGTTTTACCAAGTCTGACTCAGCAACGCATCACAATTACCGTCATGATGCAAGCCCTAGAAGCCGCTCAATGGCAGTCCTTAGAAGCCAGGTTTGAAGAGGAAAATCCCGATATCGACCTAGAAATCATCAAAGCGCCTAATGCGACGAATCTAGTAGAAGATCTTTATACTTCATCCTTTATTCTCGGAGATTCTCCCTATGATTTGGTCTATCTCGATATTGTTTGGGTACCGAAATTTGCTGCTGCGGGATGGCTTAGAGATCTCAACGAATTTACTTCCCCAACACAACTCCAGGATTTTTTAGCTGGCGATCTCGATGGTGGAAGATATCAAGGGGGACTCTATCGGATGCCTTTTCGTTCTGATGGGGGCATGCTCTACTATCGTAGCGATTTATTAGCCGCCAATGGTTACGAGCCTCCCAATACCTTTGAGGAATTAATCACAATTTCCCAGGATTTACAGGCAAAAGGAGTCGCTAAATGGGGTTATGTCTGGCAAGGCAAGCAATATGAAGGTCTGGCTGCCATGTTTGTGGAAATTCTTGAAGGATTTGGTGCTTATTGGGTGAATCCGGAAACTTTAGAAGTGGGATTAGACTCGGAAAATGCGATCGCTGCTGTCGAGTTTCTCCGCAATACAGTGCAGAAAGGGATTTCTCCTCCAGGGGTAACAACCTATGCTGAAGAAGAAACCCGCCGCCTGTTTGAAGCAGGGAAAACTATTTTCTTGCGTAATTGGCCCTATGTAGCAGGATTAGCTGCTGAATCGGATCTTGCCGGTAAATATAGTCTTAAACCAATGGTTCATCAACCAGGATATAGCAGTGGTGCTTGTCAAGGAGGTTGGGGGCTAGGAATTGCTGCTAGTTCCCCCCATCCTCAGGAAGCTTGGCGTGTGATTGAATTTATGACCCGCGAGGATAGTCAAAGAGACTTTGTTTTAGAAACTGGTTATGTCCCTAGTTTGCGATCGCTATTTCAAGATCCTACTATTGTCGCTAAATATCCTCACTATCCCCAATTACTAAAAGTTGTGGAGAATTCTACCCTGCGTCCGCCAATTGCTCAATATGCCGAAGCATCAGATATTTTGCAACGCTATTTAAGTTCTGCTTTAACTAATACCATGACCGCAGAACAAGCAATGCAGGCAGCAGCATCCGAAACCCGCAGCTTACTCGGAAGTTAAAGAAACAGGATGTAAATAAATGATCTAAATAAAACTTAGCGCTGAGAGCTGAGGGCTAAAAACTAAAAGCCGAGTTAAGATCATCGATTTCTCCCAGGCGGATCACATTCTCCATAATTTTACTTAATAACTTTAAATTAGTATAAAGGTAAAGAAACATTTTCTAAATTATGAAGGTCTAATCTAATAAAGCTCAAAGCTCAATATCCATGACAAAAGTATCAACTTAATCCCATCTCCCTACAGCAATGTCAGCATGTCAATTAAACTAATTTGCACTGAATTTTATTTGCTGTTAAGCAATTTGCGTTTATTTATATAAAATTAAAACACTAAATCTAGCTATCTTGAGGAACTAAAATTCATGATGAAATCTATAATTCGTTGGACTACTGCTTTAGGCATAGTTGGAGTAACTGTTTTGAGTTCAGATTTTAATCACTTTAAAGCTCTGGCTTTACCCAATGAACAAATCGCAGAAATACTAAACCCAGTTCCTGTTTTTACTATTGCTAATGAAGAAGGCGTAACGCTAACCTTAACCGTTACCCCCAACGAAAATGAGGCTGCTGAAGATCAGAAAGAGGAATCTGCAGTGGTTGTTTTTATGAGTCACCAGCATGCCAATGATTTTATTAATACTAAGTTAAAAACTGAAAATCCAGAATTGGCGGGGAATGTAAGTGTTAATACTGTTCCTTTAGGTAGAATTTTTGAGGAAAGTCAAAAGCAAGGTGTGCAACTTACCTATGTTCCAACCCAGGAATCTCTAGATACTGCTAAAGGAATTTTAGAGGGAGAAGGAAAAGAATATAAAGGAGGAGTCCCATTATTTTTTGTTAAGGATAAGAATAATGATCAGCCCTTTTTGTTTGGGAATGAAAACAAACAAGTTTTTCCCCTATTCTTTGAAAAAGCGAGATTAGATAATACGGTTGAACAAGTTAGTAAACAAGATCCTGACTTTGCTTCTAACGCTGGAATAGAGGTTATTCCTTTAGAACAGGTTCTTGCTACTTTGCAACAAGATGATGATGAGGCTCTGCAACAAATTGAGTTGGTAATTTCTACCGAATCTCAAGAATTTATTCGTCAAAATTTCTCTGATGCCTCAGTTGGAGCTCCGGCTCTGCAAGGAGCTCCTGCGTCGCAAGAATCCCCTGCTGAGTCTCTTGCTCCTAGAAAGTAAATATCTTTAGATAAGGAAGATGGGGGAGACAAGGGATTTCCCTCTTCCCTTTTACCTTAAAAATAAGAAATGAGGTGATTATTGTCTCAAGGCTTTTTTTATGTTTCGGGGGAAGAATTATTGCTGTGGCGCAGAGAATCTTCGGCACAAGCGATCACTGCTAAGATAGCTACCCAAGAACTGGATTGGTTATTACAGGAAATAGCAGATCTTGATGCTTTGAGTTTACGTTTAGAATCTTTCGGCGAGCGCGAAAAAATTTCTTTAACATGTTCTTTTCCCGAACTAAAGTCCCTCTGGAAGCGCCGAATCCAAGAGCGAGTTCCCGTACAGTATTTAGCAGGAATGACGACTTGGCGAAATTTTAAACTTAAAGTAGCTCCTGGGGTACTAATTCCTCGTCCCGAAACTGAGTTAATCATTGAAATTGCTCAACAGGCGACGATCCCAAAATCCTTAGATTACCATTGGGTAGATTTGGGAACAGGTACAGGCGCGATCGCTTTAGGATTGGCAGCTAGTTTTCCCTCAGCCACAATCCATGCTGTTGATTCGAGTGCAACGGCTTTAGCGATCGCCAAAAAAAATGCTCAGCTCACAAAGTTACAGGAGCGGATAACTTTTTATCATGGTAGTTGGTGGCAGCCTTTAAGTCATCTGGCAGGTCAAGTTACAGGAATGGTTTCCAATCCCCCCTATATTCCCACCCAAGAATTAGCGACGCTACAACCCGAAGTATGGCAACATGAACCCCATTTAGCCTTGGAAGGTGGCAATGATGGTTTAGATGCAATTCGCCATTTAATAGAAACTGCTCCTCAATATTTAGTTACTGGGGGGATTTGGTTAATTGAAATGATGGTAGGACAAGGAGAAAATGTGGTATCTCTGTTATCAGAACAGGGTAATTATCGAGATATACAAATTATCCGCGATCTCTCTCAAAGAGAACGTTTTGTCCTAGCATATAGAACTTAACGGATAAGGAATCAAGATAAGTAAGTAATAAGTAACATAAGCTTACTATTGCCTGTTGTCTGATAAATGTTAAATGCTAAATGTTAAATGTTAAATGACTTAATCGCTGGCGCGATCGCAGGTAAAATAATTAGTTTTCCTACTGATACGGTTCCTGCTTTAGCAGTCAAGCCAGAGTTGGCTCAAGATTTATTTCAACTTAAACAGCGTCCTCCTACTAAACCATTAATTTTAATGGGAGCAGCGATCGCAGATCTTTGGCCTTACATTTCAGGTACCGCAGAAGAAATGCAGCTGTGGCAAAATTTAGCATCCCAATATTTTCCTGGGGCTTTAACTTTGGTGTTACCAGCCTCAGATGCCGTACCCCCTGGGATGAACCCCACTAATTCGCAAACGATTGGCATTCGGATTCCCGATCATGCAATTGCTTTATCAATCTTAAAAAAAACAGGAGCCTTAGCCACTACTAGTGCTAATATTTCGGGACAAGCTCCTTTCTTGACCATGGGAGAGATTGCCCAGGCTTTTCCCCAAGTTTTAGTTTATTCAAGCAAAGATTTAGATCCTCAAAAGCCTATGGGTAGCGGTTTACCATCTACTGTGATTCAATGGACAGGAACAGATTGGCAGCTCTTGCGCCAAGGTAACCTTAAGCTATCGGCAATCAATAATGATTGAATAGTTAAAAACATTAAATGGTTAAAAATTGTTTGATAGACTATTATTAATTTTCGGTAAAGTGAGGAGTTTTCTTCAACTATCGAGTAATTTTTTTTCCCCAGGGAACTCGAAGCACCATATGAATGAGATAGAAGACCTAAGAGAAGAACTAAAACAAACTCAGCTAGCTTATCAGATGGCTGCTCAAATGAGTCAGTTCAAGGCAGGGTTTTTAGCTCGAACATCCCATGAATTGCGATCGCCACTTAGCAGCTTAATTGGATTGCATCAATTAATTTTGTCCGATCTTTGTGACAGTCCAGAAGAACAAAAAGAGTTTATTGCTCAAGCTTATCGCTCGGCATTAAAACTCATGAAACTCATTGATGAAATTGTCGGTGTTGCTAAGACAGAATATGGCACCAATGAATTGCATCTAGAGAAACTACAACTAGCAGAAATTTTTACTAGCATTTATGATTTAACCCATCTTCAAGCGGCAAATCGCAATCTTACTCTAGAAATAACTCCTCCAGATTCTTCGCTTTATATTAATGTAGATCGTGTTCGTTGTATTCAATCTATTACTAATATAATAGACAGTGGTATTTCCTTAGTTAAATCAGGAACTATTAAAGTTATATCTTCTTGTCCTCAGGAAGAAAAAACTATTGATATTAATATATATTTTGATTGCTCTGCAAAATTATGGCAAGAAGAAAAACAATTAGTTGAACCGCAACATAATAGTACATTAGAGGAAATTCGAGGGTTCATCCATGATATTGGACTATCCCCAAAAATGAAATTACTATTATCTCAAACCTTAATAGAAACAATGGGAGGTAGTTTAGAATTATTCGATTCTTATTCTGAAACTAGTCAAGAACCACAAACTCGTATATGTATAACCTACCAACAAACTTCTTCTAACTAATTACAAATTGATAATTATTAATTGGTAATTTTATAGAAATATAGAAACTTCTAACGAAACTTATAACTTTATAAATACTGATATTGCACGCGATCAGGCTTAGCCTGGCGCTACGCGAGACCTTCGGTAGGCGCTACGCGAGCGCGAAAATAAAACCACTGATGACAATAGAACTTGTTCCTCATTACCTTATGCCTGATCCCTAATCCTTTTGCTAGACTATTTACATTAGTTAACAAAAAAACTCAGGAGATAGAAAAATTAATCGCAGTGGTTGGTCGTTAGACATTAGAAATCCCCAAGCAATCGACAAATTAATGCCCTTGTGGGGTTTTTTTTATGATTACTATTTTCGGGTACAAACCGATGGCTGGCATCATATTCCCGATGAAAAAGTCTTACTGGTAGGTTCTCATAATGGTGGATTAGCGGCACCAGATATGGTCATGTGTATGTACGATTGGTTTAGACGGTTTGGTACTAGCCGTCTCGTCTATGGTTTGATGCATCCCCATGTTTGGAAAATGAATCCAGGTATGGCGCAAATCGCTGCGGAAACTGGAGCAATTGTCGCTCATCCCAAAATGGCGATCGCAGCATTCCAGAAAAACGCTAGTGTATTAGTCTATCCTGGAGGTGCACAAGATATATTTCGTCCCCATTCCCAACGCCATAAAATCAATTTAGCAGGACGCAAAGGCTTTATTAAATTAGCTTTAAGAGAAAAAGTTAAAATTGTGCCTGTGATTTCTACTGGTGCCCATGATACTTTATTTGTCTTAGGTGATTTTTATGATCTGGCAAAACAACTTCATCAATGGGGAATGCCTTGGTTATTAAATCTCGATCCTCAAGTATTCCCTATTTATTTAGGTTTACCCTGGGGAATTAGTGTTGGCCCATTACCCAATATTCCTTTACCAGTACCAATTAAAACCCGTATTTGTCCTCCTATTACCTTTGAAAACTATGGCAAAAAAGCTGTAAGCGATCGCTCTTATGTAGATTCTTGTTATGATTTGGTTGTTGAGCAAATGCAAAAACAATTAGATGACTTGAGTCAAACTTAATTAATAATTATTAATTCCTAAACTTCAACCTCAACAGAAAATATGATGTCTAATAAATGGCAGTATTTATTTTTTATTCCTTTTCTCAGTGTTAGTGAACCTATAGCATCATCATCGCCTATTAAGTCTCTACAAGTATTTCAGAAACAACCGAGCCCACAAATTTCAACATCAGATACCCAAAATAACTACTGCTCTCAAGAAGTAGAGTCTCTAACTGATATCTTACTTAAAAATTTACCTGACTATGGGAATAGAGTAATCCAAAGAACTCAAAATCTTATTCGAGATAAGGGAATATCTACCTACATTATTACAGCAGGAAAAGGACAATTAGAACCCTTAGATTTACCGGAAATTCAATATAATAATGTAGCAACAGAATCTACTAAGCAAATCTTTTTTACTACATTAGAAAGACAATATGTAACCGAAAAAATTTCTACTCAGTCACCTAAAACTCGCACAATTGAAAGAGAAGCCTATCACTGGCTCTTTTTAACCCCTACTAATCATGGTTGGCGGATGGTAGCAATATTTTCTAGATTTGGCTCTTCTGGACAGAATAACTTGCCCACACCACCCCAAGAAAGTAGTAACGGAATTATTGGTCAAGCAATTCAATTATGGTTAAGAGATTGTCGTGCAGGTAAAATTAGTTAGCCGAAAAATAATAATTCATTTGGAAATCTAGTATTAGAGAACATCGACGCAGAATACAAAGATTACTAACTGATAGTCCTAGTCTCAAAAATTATCTCCCAGAAATATTTGCTAATTGTTATTTAGCCGCAAAAAAACAAGCTAGTGACAAAACAAGATTATCTTTAGTAGCTTTCCCTCAAGAATGTCCCTTTTCTTTAGCTGAATGTCTTGATGAAGATTTTATATCTTAATAAAACTCAAGACATAGGCAAAATTACTCCTAAATCTTGCCAAATGGTTGTCCCCATCTCCGCCAATTCTCTTTATTAAAAGGACTTTGCCACTTTTTAATTAACTCACTCTCTAACTTTAATCTACTTTTGCGATCGCTCGGAGTATCATACCAGAAAGCGCTACAAACTCTAACTTCCAAGTTATGCTTGCGATGAAGCTCGAGATAATTCATTATATAATCACGACAATCATGGACGCCATTCCATCTTTGCTTAGCAGTTTGTTTGGTTTCGCCAACATACAATAGTAAAGGTAAACTGTTATCAATAATGAAATAGAGACAGTTGCGATCAGCGTAAGCTGGCACTTCGTGATCGCCCTGTTCTCGCATACGATAAAATTGGGAAGAATGTAACTGTAATTCAAAGGGATTGATTAAATCAGAATCGCAGTGACTTTTTGGCGCATCGAACAAACTAGTTTGCTTTGCTGGTTCTGTTTTCAGAGTTCGTTGCTGATAGTTAAATATTTTCAATTTCCATTTGAGTACAGCATCTTTGCTCATTAGCTTTTTAGGTTGCTCAACTCGCAAAGCAGGTTGGACATCAAATAAACTTAGTTGTTTGCTCACTTTCGGTAATATCTTGACGGCTAAAGCTGCCAGGATATCACAGGTATTAATTAGTGGCGAATTTCAAAACCGACAAAGTCCTCCAGGTTATTAGGGATAACTTCCACCTCGATCTTGTTCACTACCGCTGATGGGGAACCAGATTTAGCCCATGCTATAAGCTGATCCACTGCTTCAGTTTCTCCTGTTGCCACAATCTCCACATTGCCATTCCCCAAATTTCTTACGTATCCACCAACACCCAATTGTCTGGCTTGAGCGCGAGTATACATCCTAAAACTTACGCCCTGTACTTTACCTGAAACTATTGCTTTAATCTTTTTCATGAATTTGTTGAGAAGATAGTAATTTGTTGCCGATGACAAATTAGTTAGCATGCTCGCCTAAGAGTTCAATTAATTCTACATCTATACAACTACTAATCGACGAGCAACTTGTGTAAGAAGAAAAACGAAACCCAACATCATATAAACTTAATACCCAAAACCAAATTATATCTATGAAAATTGCACTTTCTCATCCTTGGGTAAAAACAGTTGCTGAGGCGAAGGTAATTCAAGAACAGTTAAAAACCCAAGTAATTACTCAAGATTGTCTAGGAACAGTCAATTATGTTGCTGGAGTTGATGTAGGGTTTAAAAATAATTTTAAAATCACTCAAGCAGCCGTAGCAGTCTTGAGCTTTCCGCAACTGGAGTTAGTAGAACATGAAATAGCTCAAATTCCCACAACTTTTCCTTATGTTCCTGGCTATCTATCTTTTCGGGAAATTCCCGCTATTGTTCAAGCAGTAACAAAACTTCAGATTAATCCCGATCTTATTTTGTGTGATGGTCAAGGATTAGCCCATCCTCGACGTTTCGGTTTAGCTTGTCATTTAGGCATCTTACTTGATTTACCAACTATTGGCGTCGCTAAATCTTTATTGATTGGCAAACATGAACCAGTATCTACTGAAAAAGGCAGTTGGACAGCTTTAGTCGATCGAGAGGAAACAATTGGAACCGTATTGAGATCGCGTACTAATGTCAAACCAATTTATATTTCCATCGGACATAAAATTAGCCTGGAAACTGCGGTGAACTATGTCATGAAATGTGTAACCAAATATCGTTTACCAGAAACAACTCGTTGGGCTGATAAGCTAGCCTCAGATAAGTAATTAAGTAATGCTAATGTTGATCTTGAATGTATGATTAAAATATTTTTAGCGATCGCAGGATGGTTAGGAGCCTTATCCGTAGCTTCAGGAGCCTTTGCCGCCCATGCACTCAAGGACAGTTTAACGGTCAAGGCATTAGAAATTTGGGAAACCGCAACCCAATATCAGATGTATCATGCCTTAGCTTTGATCTTAGTGGCTCTGTTATTAACCCGAACCGAAATCGCTTCAACCTCCTTAAATATTGCGGGTTGGGCTTTTATTATAGGTATTGTTTTATTTTCTGGTAGTCTCTATGCTTTAAGTCTTACTAGCATTAAATGGTTAGGTGCGATTACACCTTTAGGTGGATTAGCTTTCATTATTGGCTGGATTTGTATCGCTATTACAGCCTGGGGATTTAAGTAATTTGTCTTATATTTCTTAAGCTGAGCTTCGTAGGCTTAGAAGTCACCGTTACACCGTCGTAAAAGCGGTACACCAAACTATGCGGTGCTTGTACCCATCGCATTTGAGTATAAACGACCCTGAGCAGAGAACCCGCTGCCCTAAAGGATACACCTTTATTTTCATAATTAAATAGGGAATTCTAATGAAAGAAAATAGTATCCGCTTATACCTTACAAAGATATTTATTAGAGTAAATGAAACTTATTTTTCGAATATTAATAAGATTTTCTTGTACTTTAGCCATTGCTATTATCCTAGCTTCATATGCCTGCTATCGTAGTTATCAAAGTTATTGGAATCAGACAATCAGAAAAGTTCAAACTATTGATTTTAATATTCTTGCCCATACTCTGCCGACAAAATTATCTTATGTGTTAATAAATAACGATTTAGAAGAATTGCAACGTACTCTTAATAGTAACTATGGTTATTTTGGATTAGTTGTTACTAACTGTTTAAGTGTAGAAAAACTATGTCCTCATCAGAAGATTATCCATTCTACGGATTCACAAGATGAATGGAAAAAACGACTAAATGTTGAAAGTCTAACAGAAAATATTCCCTATAGTATTTTACGTAATCCACCTCCTTTACTCACAGAATTCCAATACAATTCTTCTCGTGACGAAAATCCTAATACAATAGGAAATGTCAATCAAGGTCAAGTTATTGGCAGAGTTTATTATATTAGGGGAATTCCTCCTCAATTTAGTGAAGATATAAGAAACTGGTGGAGTAAGTTTCCTACTAATTTATTTAATGAAAAAAATGCTGGCAAGTACTATGGCGTAATATCTCTTCTTTTTTTATTGGGAGGATTAGGTTCTTGGGTAACTATTGAAGATTTTTGTTTGAGAAATAGAAAAGAAAAAAACAAACTGCTTCTGGAAATCAAAGAGGGTCAACGAAAACTAAGAGAACAGGATGAATTGAATGCTAATGATATCAAGAATAAAGACCTTGAAATAAGCGATCTAAATCATGATTTGCAGCAACAACAAGAAATAGTCGAACAGAAAGAAAGGGAAAAACAAGAAATCAAAAGAGACTATCAGCAATTTCAATTAATACATAGTCAATATAAAAAAGAATTAGAACAAATCATAAATAGCCGAGAAAATGCTATTCAAGCATTGGAAGAACAAAATATTAAGCTTGTAGAGGATCTCGAATTAAAACGGCAACGTATAAATCTGGATAAAAGTCAAATTGAAGATTACAAAAAGATTGAAAAAACAATAATCGAAAATAGAAATCAATTAGATTTTCTTAAACAAGACTTGGCGAAACATAAAGAGAAAATATCAATTAAAGAAAATGAATATATAGCAAAAGAGAGTGAGTACCAAGAAAATATTGCTTTTTTGGAGCAAGAATCCCAAAGATACAACCAAAAAATTAATTCTCTTGAACAAAGAATTAAAGATAAAAACCACCAACTAAAAAAGCTAGAAAATGAAAGAGATGATTTACAAAATCAGATTGCAAATCTTAATGTCCTAAACTTAGATTCAAAAAAAATTCAGCAAGAATTACAGAAATTAAAAGTGGAAGAGATAAATCAATTAAAAGAAGAAAATGAATATTATAAAAATGAAATTTATGACTTGGAATATGAAAATCATAAATTAGGAAAATGTAATAATATTTATGAACAGGAAATAAATAGATTGGAAACAAAAAATATATTTGGGATGACCAAGTTATCTTCAATTAACAATGATATTCAAGGTAGCCATATCATTTCTTTGAATATTACGGAAAAAGATTTTTATATAGAAGAGAGTAAAGATCTTATTCTTGATATTCTCAAAAAGTCTCTTAATAATCTTCATGAAGATAGTCGTAGACAGCATATAGTCTCAGATATTATAAAACATAATCACTCTAATAGTGCAAGAGAAGAAATTAAGCAAAAAACTAAAGATATATTTGGGGACTATAAAAGAATGACTAATGAAAAACGTAAAGAGTTAGAAAAGATTGGGTTTGAATTTATTTCAGATAGCAATCATTACAAACTTAGGTTTAAAGAAGATCCTCGTTATCAATTCTCTTGTTCTAAAACTCCTAGTGATCAGCGTTCTGGAAGAAATTTAGTTAGGGAAATTCGTAACAAGCTATTCTAGTTAATCAAAAGCCAATGGTAATCATCAAAAGTTTGTTCCACATGAGGCTATCACTGGTTATCTGGATCGAATCTTGATCTGACAACTGACAACATTTAACTGGACTTAATTTACTATCAAAATGGGAGTCTTAATTAAAAACTTGAACTGGCATTTATGAATGATTTTTGTTAAGTTAGCTTAATTGAGAAACAAACACAA
>JAAUYH010073752.1_pt1 | contig 28263 bp, 26 predicted proteins | sample 7278061 | NCBI WGS metagenome assembly JAAUYH01 (sample SAMN14350203, study PRJNA611818) | marine sediment metagenome | isolation source: surface marine sediment (0.6m) | place: French Polynesia: Moorea | collected 2018-08
TGCGCGCCTACAGGCGGGCTTTTGGTCTCGAACGACGCCCGCGACATCGGCGGCAATCTTTTCATCGAGAAATCCTCGCGCGGCGCGCAGTTCTTGGTGCTTGATGGCTTGAAACACGAACGAAGTTTCCGGTGTAATCTCGCCATCAAGCACCAAGAACTGCGCGCCGCGCGAGGATTTCTCGATGAAAAGATTGCCGCCGATGTCGCGGGCGTCGTTCGAGACCAAAAGCCCGCCTGTAGGCGCGCAGGCGCTGAGCGTCACGAGAGCGGCGATTAAGACGAGTATACGGCGCATATGTACGCTCCTAATTTCGTTTCCTGTCGACTGTCTATGTCCACGAATAGATTGCCAACGTGGCATCTCTTTGTCATCAAAGTGTAATTCTTTGCGCAGCAAAGTCGCATCACTTTCGCTTGCTTTAACTCTTGACGGGTCGAAGACCGCGGTTTAACCCGGCGCTTCGAGTGGGCCGTTAGCTCAGTTGGTAGAGCAACTGACTTTTAATCAGTGGGTCGCAGGTTCGAATCCTGCACGGCTCACCACTGAAACCACCTGAAAATAAAGAGATATGTTCAGCGACAACGAGATGGCTGTGGGAGGCCCGGTGCGATTGTGTCCGTGTTGCGTATCGCTACTCGGCTGCGGCATTTGTAAAGCAAAATTCTATCGTCGATAGGACATTGCTGCCGTCACACGTTCGCGGGCCATTGCCATCGCCACATTTCGCGGAAAAACGTTCTTTCGCGCGACACGCTCAAGAAGCTCTTCCATATTGCTCGAGATCCTCTCAGTAATTGCTTTAACCGCGTCCGTCTCGGACCCTCCGTGGTATTCTACCGAGGCGCAAATCACTCCGCCGGCATTGGCGATGAAGTCGGGAGCGACCAGGATGCCGCGCTCGTGCAGTCTTTGTTCGGCCTCGAACGAGGCTGGGATATTGGCCCCCTCGAGGATCAGCCTGGCCTTGATGTCTTCAACATTATCGGCGCGGATCACGTCTGGTCGGGCAGCTGGAACGAGAATGTCGCAATCGACGCCAACGATGTCCATTTCCAGCGCCGGCCCGGCCTCAGCGACGCTCCGCCCCTCGGCCTTGGCCGCGTTCAACACTTCCAGGTCGAGGCCCCCCGGCGCATGCACTGCACCGCGCGAGTCGGAGGCAGCAACCAGAACGGCACCGCGTTCGGCGAGGAAGTGCGCCGCCCATTTGCCCACGGCACCGTAGCCCTGAACGGCAACACGAGCTCCAGCAAGCGGAATCCCCATCGCGGCCTCCGCCACATCCGCTGCCACAGCGAGGCCACGTCCGGTGGCCCCAATTTCGTCCAACGGCACGCCGCCAATTTCTCGCGGCAAGCCGACGGATCGGCCGATTTCGTCGCGGACCCACGCCATGGCGGTCTCGTCGGTGCCCATGTCAGGACCGGTGATATAGCTCTTCACCTCTCCGATGGCGCGGGCAAAGCTTCGGATCAGGGCTTCTTTTCGGATGCCTTCCATCTTCGGATCGCCGAAGATCACGGATTTCCCGCCACCATGCGGGAGACCCGCGGCAGCGTTCTTGAATGTCATGGCGCGGGCGAGGCGGAAGCACTCGTCCAGTGACACATCCGGCGCCATGCGGCAGCCACCAAGGGCCGGGCCGCAGGCTGTGTTGTCGACGACGAGGATCGCACGAAGACCGGCTTTCGGATCGGTGATCTCGATCACCTTTTCCGGGCCAAGGTCGTCGACATATTCGAAGCTGTTCATGGGGTCTCCTGTTCGAGATGCGCTTTGGCCGCCGCGAGGAACCTCGCAGCCTCGCCGCCGGTCACGGCGCGATGATCGAAGGTCAGCGAGAGTGGCAACTCAACAACGCGCGCGGCTTGGCCGTCGCGCCAGCCGACAGTGTCATAGGCGCGGCCGGCGCCGAGAATGGCGACCTGCGGCGGGGTCACGACCAAGGATGCGTGGCGCCCGCCGATCGGGCCGAAATTTGAAAGCGTGATGGTGCCGCCATGGCGCTCCTCAGGGGCAAGGCGGCGCGCGCGGGTCTTCTCGATCAGGACGTCGACGCGCAGGCGCAGCTCTTCTGATGTCAACTTGGCCGCGTCGTGAAGAACCGGCGTTATCAACCCATGCGGTGCATCGACAGCCATGGCGATGGCGACGCCGCCAGGCTGCGGCGTGTCCGCCTCGAACCATTGGTTGAGCACCGGTTCCGTCGCCGCACCGGCGATGAGGGCGGCGATCAGGCGCGTCAGGACGTCGGCGTCGTCGTCATACCACGCTGTGACATCCGCGACGTCGGTGACTGTCGCGGGCACCACCTTGTCCCGCGCGCGGGCCATGGCGCGCGCCATGCTGCGGCGTGTCCCGTCGCCGCGCTTCAGGGACGCTGCCTCTACATCCTCGCGGGTGATCGCGCCTCCGGGGCCGGTACCGGAGATGGTCGCCAGATCAACTCCCAAGTCCCGGGCGCGCGCGCGGACAGCGGGCGTTGCTCGGGCAGCAGGCTCCTGATCCGGAACGGCGGGCGCCTGTTCTGGCGAGCGTGGCCCGAAGTCGCCGACGATCGCGCCCTTGTCTGCTTCGGCCAAGCTGCTGTCTTCGATATCCGCCAGCGGGTCGCCGATACTCAACACGTCACCCGCGGAGGCGCGGCGGCTCACGACGGTCCCAGTCCAGGGGCTCGGCACCTCGACGACGGCCTTGTCCGTTTCGACGGAAAGCAGCGGCTGATCGGCGACCACCCGAGCGCCTTCGGCGGCGAACCATTCAACGATTTCGGCCTCCTGCAGACCCTCGCCAAGATCGGGCAAGAGGAATGTCTTTACCGCCATTGCATCAACTCCCGCCCAGCCGCCACGATCCGCTCGCTTGAGGGCATGTAGACCGCTTCCAGCCGAGGCAGAGGCATGACCGTGTCATATCCCGACACCCGTCGGACCGGCGCGATCAATGACGTGACCGCGTTCTCTGCGACACAGGCCGCAACCTCGGCGCCGAACCCGGCTGTGCGCGCGGCCTCGTGGGCAATCAGACAGCGGCCCGTACGCTCGACCGAAGCGATCACGGCCGCCGCGTCGTAGGGTTTCAGCGTGGCGAGGTCGATGACCGCCGTCTCCACGCCCTCCGCAGAAAGCAACTCTGCCGCTTCGAGGGTCTCTTTCGTCAGTGCGCCCCATGTGACGATTGTCAGATCGTCCCCGTCGCGCAGGGAAAAGGCCGCGTCCAATGGCAGCGCCTCCCCATCATCAACGACCTCCTCGGCGAAGGCGCGATAGAGGCGTTTCGGCTCGAGGAACACCACCGGATCGGGATCGCGGATCGCCGCCAGCAGCAGGCCATAGGCGCGCGCCGGAGAGGAGGGGATCACGACGCGTATGCCCGGGATATGCGCGAACATGGCCTCGGGACTTTCGGAGTGATGTTCAGGCGCGTGAATGCCGCCGCCATAGGGCGCTCGCAAAACCATCGGGCAACTCAGCCGACCTCGGGTGCGGGCGCGAAGGCGCCCGGCATGGTTCACGATCTGGTCGATGGCGGGATAGATGAACCCGGCGAATTGGATCTCTGCCACCGGGCGCAGTCCTTGCGCTGCCGCGCCAACGGCGACACCAGCGATTGCGGATTCAGAGACGGGCGTGTCCTTCACGCGTTCACTTCCATGGCGCTGGACAAGCCCGTCGGTGGCACGAAAGACGCCGCCATCAATACCCACATCTTCCCCCAGGATCAGAACGGACGGATCCTCTTCCATGGCCCGGCCGAGTGCGGTGCGGATCGCTTCGATCATCGTCAATTCAGCCATTCGCCGCCTCGTGGTCCGTCATGTCGCGCAACGTGTCAGAGGCGGGCGCACAGCGAAGGTGTTGGAAGATGTCGACTGCGTCCATTGGTGGAGTACCCAAATAGGCGGTCGCCGCCGCTTCGACCCTTGCGCGCGCCGCCTCTCGCAGGGCCGTCTCTTCCTTCTTGGTCCAGTCATGCGCGGCGGCAAGGAAGGCGCGCATCCGTTTGATCGGTTCGTTGGCCCAAGCCGCGCTGACTTCCGCATCCTCGCGGTAGCGAGAGGCGTCGTCGGCGGTCGTGTGGTCGCACAGGCGATACGTCACGCATTCGATCAATGCACCACCGCCGCCCCGGCGGGCGCGTTCGACGGCCGCCGCTACAGCCGCGCGGACGGCAAGGGCGTCGCAGCCATCCACCTGTTCGCAGGGCAGACCCACCGCGATCGCCTTCTGTGCAATGGTCTCGGCGGCGGTTTGTTCAGACCGAGGCATCGAGATCGCCCATTGATTGTTGTTGATCACAAAGACGGTCGGCAAATTCCACACACCGACGATGTTCAGCGCCTCGTAGAAATCGCCCTTCGAGGTTGATCCGTCGCCCCCCACGGCCACAGCAACCCCGGCGCCCTCGCGCTGCAGCGCAAGTGCCACGCCTGCCGCGTGCGGATATTGATCGCCAACGGGGATGCAGACCGGGAAATCGCGGCGTGGTCCGGCGAAATCCGAGCCACGTTCGTCTCCGCCCCAGAACAGCAGCACCTCTTCCATCGCCACGCCGCGCCAGAGTTGCGCACCGTGTTCTCGGAACGACGGCAACAGCACATCTTCGGCCCGCATCGCGGCGGCAAGACCAATCGAAACAGCCTCTTGCCCAAGCGAAGATGCATAGGTGCCAAGACGCCCCGTACGTTGAAGCGCGATTGCTTTCTCGTCGAAAACCCGGGTTTCGATCATACCGCGATAAAGGGCGACGACTGCCTCACGATCCTGCGCAAATTCGGGCAATTCAGCGACCGTTTCACCTTCCGGTCCCAGATACTGGCGGCGGCGAACCTCAAAGTTCGCGATAACTTCTAGCGGTGGGTCGGCCATTACGTGTCCTGATCTGACTGACGAGATCAGCGTGCGGTGAAGCTGTCCTGTTTGCATTGATCCGCGTCAATGCCCGTGCGCGCTGACGGCGGCATTGTTAACCACGGACCCGGCCCAAGGAGATTGTACCCGTGCCTGTTGTTGTATCATACTCACCTTCGATAGCGGTGGGACGGTACCTGCGCGTCGAAGTCGCGTCGTCGATGAACCTTGAAGAAGCAGTGACATATGCCGCAAGAGCCCCGAAGACCTTTTGGTGACGGGCCGGACCAACCGGGATGGCAACCGCTGATCGTTCTCGCGATGCTGGTCAGCTTCGTGTTGGTCATGAGCCTTTTCGTGGAGCCCGCACAGCAGGAAACACGCCTGCCTTACAGCGCACTGAAGACGATGATACGCGACGGTCAGGTCCAGTCGGCGGAGTTGCGGGAACATGTGATCTTCGTTGATACCAAGGTGTCCGACGCTGACGATGCCCACACGTTCAGCGCAGTGGTTCCGGCGCAAGGCGATCCGGATTTGCTGGAATTGCTCGAAGATCAGGGGGTCGAGATCACCGCCACCGAGCCAACAGGTGTCTCGATCTTCACGTACATGCTGCCTTGGATCGTCATCCTTGGTGTCTATCTATGGCTGCAGCGGCGAATGATGAGCGGCGGCATCGCGGGCGGGCCGCGCGGGCTGGCCGGTGGCCTCCTCGGCGGCCGATTTTCGAAGCCGAGCAAACCTGCCCGGAAAGTGACCTTCGCCGATGTGGCCGGGCAGGATCAGGCCAAGCGGGAAGTGGCGGAACTGGTCGAGTTCCTCCGCGATCCCGATCGGTTTTCGCGCGTTGGCGCCGAGGTTCCACATGGCGTGCTGCTGGTCGGGCCACCGGGCACCGGCAAGACGTTGCTGGCCAAGGCCCTTGCCGGAGAGGCCGACGTTCCCTTCTTTTCCACTTCGGGTTCGGAATTCATCGAGATTTTCGTGGGCGTCGGGGCGGGCCGTGTGCGCAACATGTTTGAAGCCGCGCGCAACTCAGCACCATCGATCATCTTCATCGACGAGCTCGACAGTATCGGACGGACCCGCGGGACCGGGCTTGGTGGCGGTCACGATGAACGGGAGCAGACGCTGAACCAGATCCTGGCCGAACTCGACGGCTTTGCCGAGCGCGAAGCCGTCGTCGTTCTGGCGGCCACCAACCGGCCTGACGTTTTGGACCCGGCGTTGCTTCGTCCGGGCCGTTTCGACCGGCACGTGACATTGAACCTGCCCGACAAGACAGCCCGGCGCGCAATTCTCGACATTCACGCCAGGAACTTGCCGCTCGCGGACACAGGCGATCTCGACCAGATCGCGGCGGGAACGCCAGGGTTTTCCGGGGCGGACCTCAAGAACCTGCTTAACGAGGCGGCCATTGGCGCGGCGCGACGTGATGCCAGCCTGATTTCCCGCGAGGACCTCGACGAAGCGCGCGACAAGGTGATGATGGGAACGGTACGCACGCTTGCGATCCGACCGGAAGACCGCCACCGACTTGCGGTGCACGAGGCCGGCCATACCGCCGTCGCCTATTTCACACCCGACGCCGATCCGCTTTACAAGGTGACAATCATTCCGCGCGGTCATGCGCTTGGTGGAACGCATACCTTGCCGGAAAGTGAGCGCCACACGCTGGACGAGGATTACCTGCGCACCCAACTCGTCATGCTGCTTGCGGGACGGGCCGCCGAGCGCATGTTCCTTGGTACAGTCAGTTCGGGCGCGGATGACGACATCCGCCGGGCCACGGCCATGGCGCGCTCGATGATCGCGCGCTGGGGCATGACCGATACGCTGGGCCCCATCGATCTGCGGCAAAGCGACGACCATCCGTTTCTTGGTCGCGCCATCGCGCAGCCTCGGACCCACTCCGATGCGACTGCGGCGCAGGTGGACCAAGCCATCATCGATCTGCTCAAGGAGGCCGAGAGTGACGCGGCCAAGATCCTGGCCGATCACAAGCCCCGTGTGGAAAAGCTGATCTCGCAGCTTGAGGTGAAAGAGACGCTCGACTTCGACGAGATCCAGGTCTGCCTCGATCCAACAAAACACGTGAAACAGCCGGAGCGTAGCCGACAGTCCGTCACGGCTATTCCTTCAGTACGGTTTGCGGGTGATGCACCTTAGCGTCCTTCCGGCAACGCCCTTTTGTCATGGGATCAATTGCCTAGGGCTGGTCTTCCCAGCTTTCGTCATCCCGTCGAAGCAGAGCCAAAAGGTCTTGAGCTCTCGGCGATAGATGACCCATCTCGATTCCATGATCGGTGTCTCCTGCCAGTAGAAAGGCGATTTTCTCCAGCTCCACCACCGGCAAGCCGCTTGAAGCGATTTCCGCCGCCTTGTGATCCGTAATATCGCCGAAAATCCGCTTGATTTCTTTCTGCTCCAAGTCGTTCCTCCTTATCCCGGCGTCTCGATTTGATTGATGACGTCATCCACGCCGAACACGTACCAGGCATCGTTTTCCGCCATATGGGACTGTGCTGGGCTCGGTAGCCAGCCCGTCAGCCGCACAACCCGGTTGCGCACGCCAACCTTGACCTGGGCCGCATCGACATACGGGTCCTTCTCGAGCACCGCGCGCACCGCATCGGTAATTCGGTCGGGCCCATCGGTTTCGTCCGAGGCCGCCACGATCCCGTTGACCACATCCCGAGACCCGGGGCACCACCATACAAGGACCCCGATGTAGCGTTTGACGGCAAGGTCGCTGACCGATCCATTCAGAATGACAACGCCCTCGCTCACGGCATAGTCGAACTCCCCAATCGCATCATCGGGCCGGGAGAGTTCGGCGAGCGCACCGGCCTCGCCAATTTCTGTTATCTTCAATCCGGCAAGGCTGGGGTCTAGGGTGAACACCTCGCGCAGGTGTTTCCGGATCGCGGCATCGTCAATGCGCTCAGCCGGTCGAACCCGCACGCGGTCAACAATTGCATCGACGGCCGGATGCGCGGCGGCCAGTTCAAGCACGATTTTCTTTTGTGCAACCCGCTCAACCTCTCCTTCCAGAATGAGGGCGCCGTCCGGTTCGACCTGCATCCGCCTTGGCTTGAAGTCCTGGCCGAGGCGCTGGTCGCCTGCAAAGCGTTGGCGAAGCTCGGCGAGCGTGTCTATCGTTTGTCTCGTCCCGATGCGTGTCATGTCGAGCCTAGTGCTATCCGGGCCAAAGTTAGCCTGCCCATCTCCAATCGGATTGACCCTCATCAATTGATCGGGATGGAGCGGTGCCCGAGATTGATCTCCGAACCGAGGTGCAAGGGGGAACAAGCAGGAAGCGATCGTTCGCCACGGTGATATCTGTCAAAGCCGCAACGGCCGAAGAGCTGCAGACTGCATTCCAGTTTCGCTTGTGGGATGTGAAGACGGGTCAACTCAAGACCGTCTAGGACGGTGGCCAACACTGCACAGCAGCCGACAAGGGGAAAGGCAAATCAGTTGCCATGGATTGCCCTTGTACCGGAAAAGGCAATGAACTCTCTTCAGGCGATTTGCCCGAGGCGGCGCTGGCCGAATGCATGCTAATCTCGATGGATTCAATCGCGACGCGAGAAGGCATCGATTTCGAAATCAGACAGCGCAGTCCGACCAAGGCAGATGTCAAGGAAACGAGGGGCCCCCTCTCTTGCGCAGTCCAATGTCACCATGATACCTTCGCGCATGGGCTGGCGATGGCGTCGCCACGCGAACTGCGTGCCCACTTCGAACATCCTGAACGCCGGGAACTTGCTTGCCGTTCGCGCGGTTGGGGAAGGTCTTCCTGTCATCATTCGCGCGAACATGATGTGGAAGGAATATCATGGAGCGTCCGCAGCACTATCGATTTCATCAAGGGGACAAGGTGCTCCCCTTTGCCGATGCCGAATACGAAGCGCGGCTGGAGGGGCTTCGAAAAAGCATGGCGGCGCAGGGGATAGACGCTTGTGTGCTTACCTCGATGCACAATGTCGCCTATTACTCGGGCTTTCTCTACTGCGCGTTCGGGCGGCCTTATGCGCAGGTCGTCACGATGACCGATACGGTAACCTTCAGCGCCGGTATCGACGCAGCCCAGCCTTGGCGCCGCTGCTATGGCGACAACATCACCTATACGGACTGGCAGCGGAACAATTACTGGCGCGCGATCCTGTCGGTGACCGGACCCGGCAAGGTGATCGGCTTCGAGGGCGACCACCTGTCGATTGCGCAGATGACGTTGCTGACCGAGTTTCTTGCGCCTTCGGCGACGGTGGATATCGCGCCCGCAACGATGCAGCAAAGGATGCACAAGTCGCCTGCCGAGATTGACTTGATCCGTGCGGGTGCCGCCACTGCGGACGTGGGCGGCTATGCGGTCCGCGATGCGATCAAACCGGGCGTGCGGGAAATCGACGTGGCGATGGCGGGACGGGACGCCATGGAGCTTGAGATTGCGCGCCGGTATCCGGACGCGGAATACCGCGACACGTGGGTCTGGTTCCAGTCCGGCATCAACACCGATGGGGCGCACAACCCCGTCACGGCGCGCGCGTTGGAACGCGGCGATATCCTGAGTCTCAACACTTTCCCCATGATATCAGGCTATTACACTGCGCTCGAGCGGACCTTGTTCGTCGAAGAGGTGGACGCGGCATCGCTTGACGTCTGGCAGGCCAATGTCGCCGCGCATGAATTTGGCATGAGCCTGCTGAAACCGGGCGTGTCCTGCGCCGAGGTGACGGAACAGATCAACGCCTTCTTTGCCGAGCGTGATCTGCTGAAGTACCGGACCTTCGGCTATGGGCATTCCTTCGGGGTTCTGAGCCACTACTACGGGCGCGAAGCAGGGCTGGAGTTGCGCGAAGACATCGATACGGTTCTTGAACCGGGCATGGTGATTTCGATGGAGCCCATGTTGACGATACCCGAAGGCCAGCCGGGTGCGGGCGGGTACCGAGAGCACGACATCCTGATCATTACCGAAGACGGAAACGAGAATATTACCGGCTTCCCCTATGGCCCCGAACACAACGTCGTGGGGTGATGCCGATGAAAGGCTGGCGGCCGAACGGGCCGCCAGTCTGAACATTCAGTTCGGTCTGCAACCTGCTATTATTGCTGCGGATTTACTGATGGCGACTACGCTCAATTTCGAAAACAAGTTCAACGCTCGCCAAACATAGAGCCAACGCTTGACGATGTGGGAGCCCGGGAAGTTTGGTGCAGTGAAAGCCATGCGCACGGTGCTGCCTAGGTTCGAGGGGATTGACCGCGCCGAAGTCGATGCTGGGCGCATCGGGACATGCGCCCAGCAGGGGGGACTACTCCCAGCCGACTTCGTTGAAGATGGCCTGGGCCGTGGGCACGTTCTTTGCAACTTTCGACAAGTCAACGTCGTCGGGGCGGAACATGCCAAGTGCTGCCACCGACGGGGCAAGTTCCACGCCGGGGACCGCCGGATACTCGTCGTTGCCATCCGAGAAGTACTTTTGCGCCTGATCGGACGCGAGGTACTCAAGGAACTTCACTGCATTGTCCTTGTTGGGCGCATTCGCTGCCACACCGCCGCCGGAGAGGTTCATATGTGCCCCTTCGGCGTTCTGTGCCGGGAAGACCCATCCGATGTTGGCGCGGGCGTCTGCCGAAAGACCGTCAACGTCCCGTCGGATGGCGCGCGCGAAGTAGTAGGTGTTGGAAATAGAGATGTCGCATTCGCCAGAGACAAGGCCGCGCAACTGATCTGTGTCGCCGCCCTGCGGCGCGCGGGCAAAATTGTCGACGACGCCTTGCGCCCAGGCCTTGGCCGCCTCCGCACCGTGGTTCTCGATCACGGCCGACAGCAGCGTCTGGCTATAGACGTTCGACGACGACCGGTGGCAGACCTGACCCTTGAACTTGGGGTCGGCGAGGTCGAGGTAGGTTTTCGGTGGATCGGTTACGTCCGCCTTGTCGTAGAAGATGATGCGTGCGCGCTGCGAAAAGCCGAACCACTGATTGTCGGCGTCCTGCAGGTTTTCGGGAATGCGCGTTTCCAGCAGATCGCTGTCGATGGACTGCAAGACACCGGCATTCTTGGCGCGTTCCAGGCGTGAGGTATCGACGGTCAGCAGGATATCTGCCGGGCTGTTGGCGCCTTCGGCCTCCATGCGGGCGATCAACTCGTCCGCCTTGCCCTCGATGCGGTTGATGGTGATCCCGGTCATCTCTTCGAAATCGGAATAGAGCCGCTCGTCGGTGTCATAGTGGCGCGACGAGTAGAGGTTCACTTCACCTTCTGCCATCGCCTCCGTTGCCAAGACCGCGGTGGCGGCCAGCGCCAGCACGGATGCCTTGCCTGTGAGCTTCATTTCAGTCGTCTCCCTCGGACAGATACCTTACTGAAACACTCAATTACATCAAATCCCTTCGCTGGCAACCCTTTCCGAGTGAAATACTCAAGATTTTGCCGAACCTTCTTTTGTCTCTGAATTCCCCGGAAATATTTGGGATTGCCCATGGACCAAGGCCCCTGTCGATCAATTGGGGCCAAGCGCCTGTTGTCGGGGGCCGACCTGACCGAGGCTTCCGCCGTCATCTTCGCCGGAATTTGCCCAATGAGACGAGCTGACCAAGGTCCGGTCGCGATATCCGCTATTCGAGACAGGTTGCCAGCGTCGTGGCGAAGTCCTTCAGAAGTTGCGGGTAAAGGCCGGGGCCAAGCTCGAGACCGGCACCGAGTGGATCGACCACTGCCGTGTTGGCCACGGTGCCATCCATGACCGTTGCAACAAGTCCCTCGTTGTATTGAGGCTCGGCAAGGACACAGTCGATCCCTTCATTTTGCACGCGTTCCCTTATCTCGGCGATGCGTGCCGGACTGGGGTCAGTGGCATCGGAGAGCGAAATCGCGCCTGCCGCGGGGAAATCGAAGGCGACCTCGAAGTACTGATAGGCATCGTGGAAGGCGACGAACTGTTGCCCGCGGACGGGGTCGAGCGTGCCAGATACGTCGACCTGCAGGGCTTCAATTTCTTCGCGTCCGGCGGCCGCATTGGCGTAATAGGTGGCCGCGTTGTCGGGATCGGCGGCCGAGAGTTGGGCCGCGATGACGTTCAGCCACGTAGCTGCATTGTCTGGGGACAGCCAGGCGTGCGGATCATGCCCCTCATGCGCATGGCCTTCGTGGTCATGATCATCGTGATCCTCTTCGGCATGATCTTCATGCTCATGCTCGTCGTGTTCCTCGTCGGCGTGGTCTTCGTGTTCATGCTTCTCTTCGCCGTCGTGCTCGTGCGCTTCGAACAGTGCATCTTCACGGAAGTCGAGCAGGGTTATCCCGTCCGTTTCCAGGAGCGCCGTCACTGCGGCCCCTGCTGCAAGCGTTTCCACGGCGCTTTCCAGCCAGGGGGTCAGGTCTTCGCCGATCCAGAAGACGATGTCGGCGTTTTCAAGCGCCGCAGCTTCCGATGGGCGCAGCGTGTGTTCGTGCGGCGAGGCACCTGGCGGAATAACCAGATCGGGCGTGCCGACGCCATCCATGACGCGTGCGACCAGCGAGTGGACGGGGGCAATGTCGACCGCGACGGAAGGCGCGTCGGCCAGCGCCGTCGTCCCCAACAGTGCGCCTGCAATCGTTACCGGGAGTAGCTTTCTGGACATCGGTCCCTCTATGTGATTTTATAACATTTCAGAGGGGCCATACAAGATATGAAATAACATGACAAGTCGAGAGGGCAGCGCGTCTGCACCGGTCGCGTTTTCGGACCATGATCACGCCGCTTGCGTCGAAGACACGCTTGCGGCAGCCGAAGAGGTCTGTGCGGAGAGAGGGCTGCGTCTGACGCCGGTCCGGCGCAAGGTGCTTGAGCTTTTGTTGCAGGAGCATCGCGCGCTTGGAGCCTATGCCATCCTTGACTTGTTGCGCGACGCCGGGTTCGGATCGCAGCCGCCGGTTGCGTATCGCGCTTTGGATTTCCTTGTGAAGAACGGGTTTGTCCACAAGATCGAGCGCCTAAACGCCTTCGTGGCCTGCGTTCATCCGGGCGAGACCCACTCGCCTGCCTTCATGATCTGCCGCAAGTGCGATGCGGTTGCCGAGGCGCAGTCAACGCCATTGAAGGGGGCGCTTGGGGCCGCCGCGCGCTCGACCGGATTTCAGATCGAGCGGACGGTCGTCGAAGCCGAAGGGCTGTGCCCGGACTGTGCCGAGGCGTCGGGGTCATGAGCCTGATCACGGTCGAAGGCCTTGGCATCCGGTACGGGTCCAATACGGTTCTGCACGGTGTGAACCTGACCGTCGAGCGGGGCGAGATCCTGACCATTGTCGGGCCGAATGGGTCCGGCAAGACCAGTCTGTTCAAGGCAATCATCGGATCAGAGCGCCCCTTTGCCGGTCGCGTGGTCAAGGCGCCGGGGCTGAAGATCGGATATGTGCCGCAGCGTCTGCATATTGACCGAACTCTGCCGATCACGGTCGAGCGTTTCTTGAGGCTGGCGGAGCAGGTGGATCGCGAGGCGTGTAAGGACGCGCTTGAAACCGCGGGTGTGCCGAACTTGTTGAAAAGCCAAATGACATCGCTTTCCGGTGGTCAGTTTCAACGTGTGCTGCTGGCGCGTGCGCTGATAAACCAGCCGGATGTGCTTTTGCTTGACGAGGCGACACAGGGACTCGACCAGCCGGGTTCCGCGGCGTTCTATCGGCAGATCGAAACCGTTCGGAACGAGACCGGCTGTGCGATCATGATGATCAGCCACGAGTTGCATGTGGTGATGGCGGCGTCCGACAGGGTGATCTGCTTGAACGGTCATGTCTGCTGTGCGGGGACCCCGGCGGTCGTGGCCTCGGCCCCAGAGTATCGCGCGCTCTTTGGAACAGGGACGGGCGGTGCGCTGGCGCTGTACCGGCATGACCACGATCACGAACATGACCACGATCATGACCATGGACCAAGCGAGGCGGCGGAGTGATGCTGGACGATTTCATGACCCGCGCGACGCTGGCGGGGATCGGTGTGGGGATTGCAGCGGCGCCCCTTGGCTGTTTCGTCGTCTGGCGCCGGATGGCCTATTTCGGGGACGCGACGGCGCATGCCGCCATTCTTGGCGTCGCCCTGTCGCTTGCCTTTCAGACCTCGATTTTCTTTGGAGCTATGGCGCTTGCTCTGGCCATGGCGGTGACGGTCACGCTCTTGTCGGGGCGGGGGTATGCGATGGATACGCTTTTGGGCGTTCTGGCCCATTCCTCGCTGGCTTTCGGGCTAGTGGCCGTATCCTTTCTGTCTGGCGTGCGCATCGACCTGATGGCTTATCTTTTCGGCGATATCCTAGCGGTATCCCGGATGGACCTTGCGGTGATCTGGGGCGGTGCGGTGGCCGTCGTGGGATTGATCGCCTGGCGCTGGTCGGCCTTGTTGACATCGACGCTGAGTGAGGAACTGGCGTTCGCCGCCGGGCTGAACCCGCGCCGGGAACAGCTTATCCTCACGTTGGCTCTGGCGGTCACCGTGGCGGTGGCCATCAAGGTGGTGGGCGTGTTGCTGATCGCGGCGATGCTGGTCATCCCGGCGGCGGCGGCGCGTGGCCTGGCACGAACGCCCGAGGCGATGGCGTTCATCGCCGCTGCGATTGGTGCCCTTTCCGCCGTGCTGGGGTTGCGAGGGGCCTTTGTCTTCGACACGCCGGCCGGCCCCTCCATCGTCTGCGTCGCGGCGGTGTTCTTCGCCGTTTTGGGAGCTTTCGGTTGGAAGAAGCTGGTGCCCGACTGACGGGATCGGTTACGTGATCCAAAGGCGCGCCTTCGGCGCACGCGATGTTTGATCGGGACCCTGTTCCGAACGTCGGCAAATTTGGACCAGAAAGACGGGGCCTTTGCCCTTTACCGTGTTCCGAAGCTGACGCAGAAGGGGACCGGTTCTTTTGAGACGAGCGAGCGATGGCCAACCCACTTTATGACGTGCTGTTCGGGAGGTATCAGGGACAGCAAACGGCGTTCTTGCATCTTGCTGATGGATCGGTTGTCACGCACGCGCGTTTCCTGGGACAGGTAGCGCAGTTCGCCCATGCTCTGACTGACCTTGGACTAAGGCCCGGCGATCGGTTGGCTGCGCAGGTTCAGAAATCACCGCAAGCGCTGGCGCTTTATGCCGCTTGCGTGCAGGCGGGCGTCGTCTTTCTGCCGCTCAATACCGCTTACACGCTGCAAGAGGTGACCTATTTCATCGAGGACAGTGGCGCAAAGCTTGTGATCTGCGACGATGCCGGGGCCTTTGAAGGCGTGGTTCGGAGCCTTGGAGCAGGTGTGGAGACATTGACGGGCGGAGGCACGGGCAGCCTTGTCGACCAAGCTTCCCTGAAACCGTCGGATTTTGAAACCGTTCCGCGACGCGATGATGATCTGGCCGCGCTTCTTTACACCTCGGGCACCACGGGCCGTTCCAAAGGAGCGATGCTGACGCAGGGCAACCTGTTGTCCAACGCGTTGACCTTGGCGGACTACTGGCGGTTCACGGACAAGGATGTCTTGCTTCACGCCTTGCCGATCTTCCATACCCATGGGTTGTTCGTGGCGACAAACATCGCGCTGGCCACCGGTGGATCAATGATCTTCCTGCCGAAGTTCGATCTGGATGACATCCTGCGTCTGATGCCAAAGGCGACAGCGATGATGGGCGTGCCGACGTTCTATACGCGGCTTCTGGGAGACGCGCGGTTCACGCGCGAATTGGCAGAGCACATGCGGCTCTTCATCTCTGGCAGTGCGCCGCTTCTGGCCGAAACGCACCGCCAATTCGAAGCGCGCACCGGGCACCGCATTCTGGAACGCTACGGGATGACAGAAACAAACATGAACACATCAAACCCCTATGAGGGCGAGCGGCGGGCCGGAACCGTCGGCTTCCCGCTGCCGGGTGTGGAGCTTAAGATCACCGATCCCGCGACGGGCGAGACCCAGCCCGACGGCGAGGTTGGGCAGATCGAGGTGCGCGGCCCGAATGTGTTCCAGGGCTACTGGCAGATGCCCGAGAAGACGGCAGCAGAGTTGCGTGCCGACGGGTTCTTCATCACCGGCGATCTCGGTCAGATCGATGCAGTTGGCTATGTGCACATCGTCGGCCGGAACAAGGATCTGATCATCTCGGGCGGGTACAACGTGTATCCGAAGGAAATCGAGTTGGTGCTCGACGCGCAACCGGGTGTTCTGGAAAGCGCGGTTATCGGGGTGCCGCATGCAGATTTCGGCGAAGCGGTCCTGGGCATTATCGTGCCAGAGGCGGGCCGAACGCTTGATTTGGATGAGATTTCCAGCGCGGCGAGCCAGGCACTTGCACGCTTCAAGCAGCCGAAAAAGCTCGTTTTTCTGGAAGAACTGCCGCGGAATGCAATGGGCAAGGTTCAGAAGAATTTCCTGCGGGATCAGTTTCGCGACGTTTTCGCTTCGGCTTAAGTGCGCTTCAGCGCAAATGTGACGGGCCGGTGCGCCGGTTTGTTAACCAATTCCGTGACGATTTTGGTGGCAGATCGATGATTGTTGACGATTTCGTGGTCATTTTTCCAAATTTCCACAACCATAGCGGGAAATTCGGGCAAGAACTGGGCAGATTGGCGCGTCTCCGCCATGATTATTTCCCCCGGTAAACAATCATTAATCATAAAACGGGCCGAATTGTCCCTCACTTCCGGACGTTAGCGCGCGACAACGAGTGTGAGGACTGTCCATGTCGGCCGAAAATGAAATTGTCTCCGGCGAAGACGAAGAAGCGTTCGTTGACGAACTGAAGCCCGGCACCGAGCTTATGCTGGGTCAGTACAAGATTGTTGACTTCCTGGCTGCTGGCGGGTTCGGGATCACCTACCTGGCCAAGGACAGCCTGGACCGTCAGGTCGTGATCAAGGAGTGCTTCCCCGGCGGGTTCTGCCGCCGTCAGAACTTCTCGGTTCTGCCGCGGTCGCGTGCGCATCAGAATGAACTCAAATCCATTGTTCGCCTGTTTTCGCAAGAGGCGTTGAGTCTCTCGAAGGCGGGGCATCCCAACATTGTGGGCGTGCATCAGGTCTTTGAAGAGAACAACACGGCCTATATGGCGCTCGACTTCGTCAATGGTCGCGATCTGTTGAAAATCCTGAAAGAGTCGCCCGAGAGCCTGACGCCCGAACTGGTGGAAGGGTATTTGCGCAAGATGCTGGACGCCATTGGGCATGTGCACAGCCAAGGCATCCTGCACCGTGACATTTCACCCGACAACATTCTTATCAGCGAAGCTGGTGAGCCGGTTCTGATCGACTTTGGCGCGGCGCGGGCTGACACCTCGGATGGCAACGCAAGCCGGATGTTGTCTGCGCTGCGCGTGGTCAAGGACGGCTACAGCCCACAGGAATTCTACATCGCCGGAAGCGAGCAGGGACCGTCTTGCGACCTCTATTCGCTGGCGGCGAGCTTCTATCACATCATTACGGGCGAGCTGCCGCCCGATAGCCAGACGCGTCTGACGGCTTTTGCCGAGAGCTCTGACGATCCCTACGTGCCGTTGGGCAAAGCGTCCAAGGGTTATTCCAAGCGTTTTTGCGCAGCGCTCGACAAGGCGATGTCGGTCTTGCCGCGTGACCGGATGCAAGCAGCGACCGAATGGGTTGATTTCCTCGATCATGGTGGCGCCGAGGCGAAGAAGCCACGCGCAAGTGCTGGCAAGAGCCGTGAGCCCGGCAAAAGCAAGGGAATGCCGTTCCTACTGGGGGGCACCGCGCTTGCCGCAGTTGCGGGGGCTGGATACTTTTTCATGAATCCCGCTGAAGAGGCCCCGACGCCAACTGTTGATGCGCTGCAAACCGCGGCCGTGGAGACGCAGGCCCCGGCGCCAGTGCCAGTGGAACCGACACCAAGCGTTGAGCCTCAACCGGATGACACGGCAGTTGCCGCGGCACCGACGCCCGAAGAGGCTGTTGAGCCTGTTGCGCCCGCGGGCGAAGAAGAGACGGCCTCCGTTGCCGTCCTGAGCGATACCAGCGAATTGACGCGGCTCTTCTCTCCGTCGCCGATCCAGCCTGCGCCGGCGCCCGCTGCATCGGCCCCGCAGCCTCAGCGCGAGCCCACGCCTGACACGGCCGTTCCTGCAAACGAACGTACGGCGGACGCATCGTCGCGAGCCGCACGGGCACCCGAACCGCGCCCCGTGGGCCTGGCGACGGATGCGCCGCAGCCCGCGTCTGTTGATCAACTGACCTCGACGTGGTCAGTCCGTTTGCCGTTTGCGCCGGATGCATCTAATCCTGCCACCGTCGGAGAGGTTCTTTTTCCCGGCTGGAGCTGGCTTCAGGAAGGTGTTGAAATCGCCTCGTTGAATGGTGTGGAAATCGACGGCATCGCCGCCATTCCGGACATTCTGCGGCTTACGACCAGTGTGACAGATCAAACGCAGCTTGAGGCCACGATTGGCGTTCGTCGTGGCGGTCGGCCGGTATCGGAATTCCCCGTTATCTTCCCAGTCATCGAGCAGACGGCTTTGCCGAATGGCATCGCCTTCGAGGCCGTATTCGATAACAGCACTTGGAAAACGGTGGTCGCAGATGTTCCCGTGGGCGTGACAACCTCCCTGCAGTCTGGCGACGTCCTGATCGGTTATCCGTCAACCAGCGCTTCAATGGACGGGCGGACAAGCTTTGGCGATGCCGTTCAGGCCAGCATGGATGCCGGCGAGACGTCCGCGATGCTTCTGGTCCAACGGGATGGCCAGGAACTGGAAATCCCTCTGGCGTTCTTCGCGACGGATGAAACCACGACAAGTCAACCATCACCGGAACCTGTCGCGGCCGAGCAAGTCAGTTTGCCGCCGATCGAAGTCAAGACCGTCACGGTTGCGCAAGCGCCCAGAGTGCCGTTCACGCTTTCAGACACAGAGGTGGCAACCGTTGCCACGGTTGAAGAAGGCGCACCCTCCTGGCTGGTGCCCGGGCTTCGCATCCTGTCCGTGAACGGGCAACCCGTGACGTCGAATGCCGACATCCTGGCGCGGATCGATGCAGCGGCCTTGACTGCGGGCGGAGCGAGCTTTGACGTCACTATCGGATCGGATGCCAGCCTGAGCGAGGCCGCCATCGAGCGCGACCTGACCGTTGCGCTGGAGACGCGTACCGCGCTGTTGAACGGCCTGACTTTCGCGACCTTTGACGACAACGGGAAGATCGTCACCGAGGTGATTGAAGCCCCGGAAATTACGAGCCTGGAAGTTGGCGACACGCTTGTGGCCTATATGGTGACGGGCGAACGGCTGGACGGCAGCACTTCGCTTCAGGCGATCTTGGAACGCGAACTGGCGAACGGACAATCCAACTTCAGCTTCGCCGTCGACCGTGCTGGCGAAATGTGGGTCGAGGCCTTCACGTTGGTAGAGCTCGATTAGTAGCCAGAAAAACGCACCCCTCAGGGAGGACAGTCATGTTTCTGTTCGGAAGAAAATCGAAAACCGCTCCTGCGCCCGCGCCAGAGCCTCTGGTATTGGAGACGCCGGTACAGCCTGCGGCGGGCGAGGCGGCCAGCGACGCCGTGCCTCAGAAACGGCGGCGCCCTGTCTCGGCGGGCAAGACCCGACTGATGGGCTTCGATACCTCGGATGGTCGCGTTGTCGATCTGTTTGGCCAAGACAAGGCCGAGACCAGCTCGGAGCGGACCGAATTTGCCGTTGCCGTGGTGATGATCACCAAGGGTCCCGGTTTCGGTGCCTGCTTTTCGATCAAATCCGGCATGAGCCAGATCGGGCGCGGAGAGGATCAGGCGATCCAGCTTGATTTCGGCGACATGGCGATCTCGCGCTCGAACCATGCGGCCATCGTCTATGATCCCAAGGAGCACACCTTCCTTCTGGGTCACGGCGGAAAATCCAACATCGTCAGGCTGAATGGCAAGCCGGTTGTCAGCACATCCGATCTGACGACGGGCGACGAAATCGAAATCGGTGAAACGCGGATGCGCTTTGTGGCGCTTTGTTCGGACCAGTTCGACTGGGCCAGCGCCGAAGGTGAAGAGGGGGGTGACGACGATGATATGGAGATTGCCTGAGCCACGTTTTGATGTCGCGTCGGCGCTTGATCGCGGCGGGCGTGACTATCAAGAGGACTCGCTGGTGGCGGACTTCGCCGTCGGCGACGACTGCGGCATTGTCGTTCTGGCCGATGGAATGGGCGGGCATTCGGCGGGCGATGTCGCCAGCAAGATCGTCGTCACTGAAGTCTTCAGCGAACTGAAGTTCCATAGCGATCTTTTCTTCGACCACGCGCAAAGCATGCCAACGCTCATGTCGAATGCCATCAATTCGGCAAACGCCTGCGTTCGCGAAGCCATGCTGGAAAACCCGGAATCCAAGGGAATGGGATCAACGGTTGTGGCGTCCGTCATGGCCGGCAACCGGATGTACTGGACATCCGTGGGTGACAGTCCGCTTTATCACTACCGCGGCGGCAAGATGACCCAAGTGAACGAAGACCACTCCATGGCGCCTCAGATCGACGCGCTTGTATTGGCCGGCGCGATCAAGCCTGAGGAAGCGAAATCACATCCTGACCGCAACTGTCTGACCTCGGCGATTGCAGGCGGCAAGATCAACCGGATGGACAACCGTGGCGTGGCCCTGGACTTGAAGGCGGGCGACATCGTGGTGGTATCCAGCGACGGGTTGCAGTTCCTGGAAGACAAGGTGATCACGCGGATCATTTCGCGCAATCGGCGCAAGCCGAGTGCGGACATCGCAAATGCGCTTTTGCAGGCGGTCAAGGGGCTGGAGCATCCTGAACAGGACAACATCTCTTTCGCGGTAGTCAAAGTGCGGCACGAAAAGCCAGTCATTCGTCCGGTCCGTCGCGGCGCGGAGGCCGTGACCGAGTTCGCCTCGACCCGACTAACCGAAGCGATGGTTCTGGACGGCGGCGCGTCTGCAGGTGTGGTGGCGCCCAAGGACGGGGGTGCCGCAGCGGCGCAAGCATTCGACGAGCGATCGACGGCGGAGGCTGCCAGTGGCGCGGCGCCGAAATCGAAAGTAGCACAGGGATAATGGCATGGCAGAGGACGAGCAACGCAAGGCTGTGACGTTGCGGCTCGCCCAGCTTCTGGCGGCGCAAGCGTTGACTGCGAAGGACCAGGACATCGGCGAACGTAGCTTGCGCCGGTTGAGCGACCCATTGCGGTTGATGATTTTCGGCCTGGACAGCAGATACGCGGCATCGCTCTTGAACCTTATGCTGGGGGAACGTCTGGTTCCTCAGCCAGATACCCGCGCGTTGATACAGGTGATGTACAGTGACGAGGTCTTTGCCGACGTGCATTTCCGCGACGGCAGTCGGACGAAGTTGCCATATGAAGGCTTTGGCCAGATTTTCGAGAACAACCCAATCAAGATCAGGATCGGCGCAGCCTTGCCCGTGCTGAAAAAGCTGTCCGTCATGGTCGTTGCCAATTCAAATGCCGATCTTCTTTGCGAGGACATCGAACGCGCGATGTTCCTTTCGGACATCGTCCTGTGGACAGGGGCCGATCTTGCCGAACCGATGTGCGCGCTTTGGGACCGCGTGCCCGATGAATTGCGTAGCCACAGCCATGTCGTTCGCGCGCCCATTGGCAGCGATGCCGGGATTTGGGAGACAATTGAAGCTGATTTCGTGGGGAACCTCACGGTCGATCCCGAAGCCGCTCTGTCGGCCAAAGCCAGCGCTGACGGTGTCGACAAGGCTGCGTTCAAAGCGGCTGGCGGGGTTTCTTTGGTCAAGTTGATCAAGGGCGAGATCGAGGTGTTGACGCAGTCTTCCCTGGACGCGGCAGAAGTGCTGTTGATGCGCCATGGCGAAGTCGGCGACACCGTCAAACCCGAACGGCCTGAATCTCTAGCCGTCAAGGCGGAGCCGGACCCCCAACCTTTGGCCGTCCAGCCGGAGCCGGAACCCCAACGTCCGCCCGCCGAGCCGTCACCTGCGACAGAATCGGTTCAGAAGAGTGAAGCGCCAGTTGCCCCGCGGCAGGTGGTTGCGTCGCGGCCGGTTTCAACAATCGCGTCCCGACCAAGAAGTGTTGCATCTTCGCGGGTCGTCAGCCATTCCGCGCCACAAGCCGTCAACACGCCGCAAGATAGCGGGGCCAAAGTGGAACCGAAGCGAGTGAAGACAAGCCGCGCGAAAACCGGTCCCGCCGTCACGCCTTGGTCATTGGGGCTTTAGCCCGCGTCTTCGTCATCCAGAAGGATACGCGCGGCATTCCCTTCGGGGTCTTCGTACTGGTTGTGCGACAAACCCCAGATGAAGGCGGCCAGTCCGGCACCGCCAAGGATCAGGGAAACGGGGATCAGGATGACAAGGACGTTCATGAAGCTCTCCGGACGCGAAGCGCGTTGATCAGCACGGTCAACGAGGATGCGGACATGGCCAGAGCGGCCAGCATCGGTGTTGCGAAGCCCGCCAGCGCGATGGGAATGGCGACCGCGTTGTACAAAGTCGCGATGGTGAAGTTCTGCCGGGAAAGGCGGACCGCAGCGCGGGACGTTGCGATCAGGGCAGGAAGGTCTTCCAGGCTGTCACGCACAAGAACCACATCGGATGCGCTTCGCGCGGCTTCGAGCGCCGTTGCTGGCGCGACCGAGGCATGGGCGGCGGCGAGTGCCACCGTGTCGTTCAGCCCGTCGCCGACCATCAGCACGTGGTGGCCTTCGGCCTCGCTAGCCTCGACCATCGTATGCTTGTCTTCGGGCGCCATCTCCGGCGTGAAGGCCGAAAGACCCAAGTCTTGCGCCAGGCGCTTGGCTCGCGTGGCGCTGTCGCCGGTCATCATGGCCACGTCCAGACCCGAGGCGCGGACACCGGCGATCGCTTCTGCCGCGCCCGAGCGCAGGGTTTCGTTCTGACGAAGCGCGATCGCGCGCGCGCCCGTTTTCAAGGCCAGGCCGCCACCGTCTAATCCCACCCAGGCAGCCTGGCCCAGCCGGACCTCCTCTCCGGCAACTTGTCCGCTCACGCCCCGTCCGGCGCGTTCGCTTATGTCCTCGATCAGGGCAGGGGTAGTCTGGCCCAAACGGGCGGCAAGGGCACGGGCAACAGGGTGTTTCGAAGCTTGGGCAAGCCCAAGCGCAATGGCCCGCTCGTCGTCGCTGAGGGTGTCCAGGTCGAAGTCGAAACCTGGCTGCGTGAGCGTTCCGGTCTTGTCGAAAAAGACCGTGTCCACCTCGGCCAGGCGTTCGAGCGCGGTGCCGGATTTCACGAGGAAACCAAGCTGATAGAGCTTGCCGATGGCCGCCGTGGCGACGGCAGGCACGGCGAGGCCAAGGGCACAGGGGCAGGTGATGATCAGAACCGCGATGGCAATGTTCAGCGAGAGCCGCAGATCGCCGGTGCCGATGTACCATCCGAGAAACGCAAGTGCCGAAAGGATGTGCACGGCGGGCGCATAGACCTGTGCGGCTTTGTCGGCGAGCGAGGTATAGCTGTTCCGCGCATTCTCGGCCGTTTCGACCATGGCCGCCATCTGTCGAAGGCTTGTGTCATCCCCAACGGCTGTGGCGGTCAGCGTGAAGGGCGCGCCCAGATTCACTTCGCCCGCGCGCAAATCGGCGTCCTTGCCGTGGGTGACCGGCTCGCTTTCCCCGGTCAGGAAAGATCGGTCCGTGACGGCTTCGGCGCTGACCAGCCGTCCGTCCGCTGGCACGCGCGCGCCAGTGGGCACCAACAACACGTCGCCGACCACGAGGTCCGCGATTGGCACGGTTTCCACCCGCGTCCCGCTTTTGCGCTCGGCCGTATGGACCTCCAGTGCGGCAAGTTCGCCTGCCGCCGACCGGGCCGAGGCGCGGGTGCGATGCTCCAAATAACGACCGATCAACAGGAAGAACGTCAGCGACAGGGCGGCGTCGAAATAGGCGTGATGCCCGCCATGGAGTGCTTCGTAAAGCGACATCATCGCGGCCAGAAGGATGGCCAGCGAAATGGGCACATCCATGTTCAGTCGGAAGCCCTTCAGGCTTTGCGCGGCGCTTTGAAAGAACGGCTGGGCCGAATAGAGCACCGCAGGCAGCGCGATTGATGCCGAAATCAGGTGGAATAGATCACGCGTTGCGTCTGCGGCCCCCGACCATACGGCGACCGACAAGAGCATGACGTTCATCATGGCAAAACCGGCCACGCCCAAGCGCAAGAGCAGATCGCTGCCGGTGGCGTCGGTGTCATGGGCCAGCCGCGACGCATCGAAGGGGAAGGCCTCGTAACCGGTGCGCTTGAGCTCGTCCACAAGCGCTTCGGCGGGAAGGTCGGTCTGCGCCGTCACGCGGCGAAGCGTCAGGTTCACGCGGGCATGGGCGACTTGCGGAAGAGCGTTCAGGGCGCGTTCGATCTTGCCGATGCAGGCGGCGCAATGCACATCCGGCACGGAGAGTGCCACGCTGGGACGTGCGACATCGGCGGCCACATCGTCCGCGGGCAGGCCCGCGCAGGCTGGGCAGGCGGCGGTCACTCGACAACCTTGACGATAATGCGCTGCTCGAACCGCGTGCCATCTTCGGCGCGCGCCACCAGACGCAGGTTCCAGTTACCGGGGCCTGCCGTCACGGGCGCGGTGAAAGCGTGACCGTTGAACGCGAAATCGGGCGTCTGGTCGGCGCCGACATGGGTCGCGCGGCCAAAGGTGGCTCTCTCGATCAGGGGTTCGACGGCTTGGCCATCCTTCATGACCGAAAGTGTCAGAACACCTCCCTCGACCACGGCACCGACCTCCCAGTCGAGGCGCGTTTGCGCCTGCCGGTTCCGCTCAAACGCCTGAGACGCGACGTAGGAATTCTTGGTCTCCAGCCCCGGGAAGGTCTTCACCGCGTTGAAGGCCAGCGTCAGGTTGACGCTTATGATGATCCCGAAGGCCAGAACGAAGGCACCGAGGACGTGCCATCCCTTGATCTCGGTCATCTGGCTGCTCCCTTTCCGTTGAATGTGCTGTCGTTGTAGGCGCGCTCGCCGCCCGTCAGATCGTCGACCCAGAAGCGGATTTGCGTGGTATGTGCTTCCGCCGGCATGCTGTCGGGCGGTGCCGTCACATAGACGCGGAGTTTTTTCGTCTCGTTCGCGGGCACCACTGTTGTGGGTCCTCCGACGCTGCCTTCGACGTCGATCTTCAGCGCATCGTCACCACGAACGGTCATGCCGAAAAGATGATCTTCGCCATGCTTGTTCCGAAGCCGCACCTCATAGACGTTGCGGATCGTGCCATCGGACAAAGTCACGAAGGTGGGGTTCCGCAAAGGGGCCACGGTCATGTCGATCTCGGGCCGGACAAAGAGCGCCCAGACCATCGCCAGACCGATCAGCGACCAAAGTGCGGTGTAAACCATCGTCCGGACGCGGAAGACGTGGACCCAATAGGGCCGGGGCTTGTTACCGGCCCGTTCCAGCGGTTCGTCCGAGAGCGCCAGATAGTCGATCAGCCCGCGCTCTTTCCCGATCTTGTCCATGACCTCGTCGCAGGCGTCGATGCAAAGCGCGCAGGTGATGCACTCCATCTGTTGGCCCTTGCGGATATCGATGCCCATCGGGCAGACGTTGACGCAAGCCATGCAGTCGATGCAATCGCCCAGGTTCTCTGCGCCTTCGGCCTTCCGGTGCTTGCCGCGTGGCTCGCCCCGCCAGTCGCGATAGGCCACTGTCAGCGTGGCATCGTCCATCATCGCCGCCTGAATACGCGGCCAGGGGCACATGTAGATGCAGACCTGTTCGCGCATGAAGCCGCCGAAGATGAAGGTCGTCGCGGTCAGCACGGCGATCGAGGCATAGGCGACATAGGGTGCCTGCAGGGTCACCAGATCGTGGGCCAACGTGGGCGCGTCCGCGAAGTAAAACACCCAGGCACCGCCGGTCGTCACTGCGATCAGCAGCCAGACGACCCATTTCGTGACGCGGAGGCGAACCTTGCGCAGCGACCAATCGGCGTTCCAAAGCCGGACGCGGGCGTTCCGATCCCCTTCGATCCAGCGTTCGACGAGGATGAAAAGGTCGGTCCAAACGGTTTGCGGACAGGTGTACCCGCACCAGACGCGGCCAAGCGCGCTGGTGAAGAGGAAAAGCCCAAGGCCCGCCATGATCAGCAAACCGGCCACGAAATAGAATTCATGCGGCCAGATCTCGATCCAGAAGAAATAGAAGCGCCGGCCCGCCAGGTCGACCAGCACCGCCTGATCAGGCAGGTTCGGGCCACGATCCCAGCGCAGCCAGGGCGTTAGGTAATAGATGCCTAACGTCACCGCCATGACCCACCATTTCAGCGTACGAAAGACCCCGCTGACACGGCGCGGGAAGATCGGCTCGCGCGCGGAATATAGTGAATCTTGCTGGGTCAAATCAGACATTCCGGATTATGGCGTTGCATTGTGACGTAAATTGCCGCGCCCGGCCGGGCGCGGCTTTGATCCTGGTCAAATTAGGCGAGGCTTATTCGCCACCGCCCAACGCGTGGACATAGGTTGAAACTGCGCGCACGTCGGCCTCTGCAAGGCGTTGTCCCCAAGCCGGCATGACGCCGAAACGCGCGTTGGTGATCGTCTCGATCAGAGACGCGCGATCATCGCCGTAAAGCCAGATAGCATCCGCCAAGTTCGGTGCGCCGCCCACGGGATCGCCTTTACCGGCCTCGCCATGACACGCCGCGCAGTTGTCGGCGTAAAGCGTCGCTCCGGGTTCGCTGCCGCCGCCTGTGGCGAGCGTCGGGATGAAGTCAGCCAGTGCTTCGATCTCGCTTGCCTCCAGGATATCGCCGAAGGCAGGCATTTCGGAGTAATGCGCGTTCTCGTCCGTATCGTTACGAATGCCGTGACGCACGGAATAGGCGATTTCCTCCAACGTGCCGCCCCAAAGCCAGTCGTTGTCCAACAGGTTGGGATAGCCCTTGGCCCCTTGCGCACCCGCGCCGTGGCATTGGCTGCATTGGGCGCGGAACACAGCGCCGCCGCGGGCTACCGCGTAACGGTGCAGATCGTCGCCCGGCGCAAGTGTGCTGAGATCGGCCGATACGAGCTGTGAGACCAACTCGGCATTCGCCGCCTCATGTGCCGCAATATCATCGGCAACCTGAGCGCGGGTCGAATAGCCGAGGACACCTTCGGTCGCACCCGAGATCAACGGCCAGGCCGGATAGGCGATGGTATAGCCGATGCCCCAGATGATCGTCAGGTAGAAGGTCCAGAGCCACCAGCGCGGCAATGGCGTGTTCAGTTCCTCGATCCCGTCATAGCTGTGACCGGTGGTGGTTTGGCCGGTCGCTTCATCAAGCCTTGGTTCAGCCATTTTGGGTCTCCTTCAGGAAATCGGTCTTGCAGGCGCAAGTATCGCAGTCGTTGGAACAGCCGTCGTCGTCCTCCCGGAACGGGATGCCGGCTGCATCTTCCCGTGCCGCCCGCTGGCTGGGCAGGAAGGCCCATATCACGACCGACAGGAAGAAGCCGAACATGGCCAGAAGGAACCAGCTGTCAGCGAAAGCACGGAGCAATGTGTAGGTATCCACTGTGCTCTCCTATCGGCTGGCCGCTGGCGTGAAGGTCGAGAAATCGACCATCGTACCAAGGACTTGCAGGTATGCGATGATGGCGTCCATCTCGGTCAGCTCGGGCTGGCCGTCAAAGTTGCCGACGGCGGCACCAGGGTAGCGTTCCAAGAGGGCGTCCCAATCCGCGTCCGGATCGGCCTGATCGCGGAAGTCGGCCTGGGCCAGCTCGATCTGCTGGTCCGTATAGGGCACTCCGACGAAGCGGTGCGTGCTCATCACATCGGCGATGTCCTCGCCATCCAAGGTTGCGTTCAGAAGGAACGCGTACTTGGGCATGATGCTTTCCGGCACAACCGATTGCGGGTCGATCATGTGATCCAGATGCCAGGCGTTCGAGTACCTGCCGCCCACCCGCGCCAGGTCGGGACCCGTGCGCTTAGACCCCCATTGGAAGGGATGGTCGTACATGCTTTCCGCCGCCAGGCTGTAGTGGCCATAGCGCTCGACCTCGTCCCGCATGGGCCGGATCATCTGGCTGTGGCAGACATAACAACCTTCGCGGATGTAGATGTCGCGGCCTTTCAGCTCCAGCGGCGAGTAGGGGCGGACTCCGTCGACTTCCTCGATCGTGTTTTCGAGCCAGAAGAGGGGCGCGATTTCCACGATGCCGCCGACGGTCACCACCAGAAGCGAGGTTACCAACAGGAGCGTCGGGCTGCGTTCCAGAATGGCGTGTTTCTGTATCATTGCCATTGTCAGGGCTCCTTACACAGGGGTGGTGATTTGAGAGACGGGCTGGGTGACCGGGGCATGGCCCCGGATCGTCTTGTACATGTTCCAGCACATCAGGAGGGCGCCGGTGAGGTACAAGATCCCGCCGCATCCGCGCACGACATACATCGGGAACTTGGCGCTGACGGTGTCGGCGAAGCTGTTCACCAGGAA
>JAAUYH010012789.1_pt1 | contig 28261 bp, 29 predicted proteins | sample 7278061 | NCBI WGS metagenome assembly JAAUYH01 (sample SAMN14350203, study PRJNA611818) | marine sediment metagenome | isolation source: surface marine sediment (0.6m) | place: French Polynesia: Moorea | collected 2018-08
GGTCGATGTCCTGAACATCAATTTCAATAGGTTGCTTCTGGTTCAATGGATGAAATTGAAAAACTTTCCATAAATATCTCACCCTTCAGTCAACCTGCCGAATATAGGCTTTATTTGAATATTGCCTTGAAACCAATCCATGGAAAAGAACGGAAGTTGTCAGAGCATTGAAAGACTATCAGCAATTAGCTAGGTTGGATGCTTGTGTCAGGAAGCTGAGCGACTGCCCGAAGCTTGAAATAAAATTCTGACGGTTCACTGGCTGGCTTAAATTGGTGAATTGAATGTTTCTTTTTACCATTCTCAATATCTGATTTATCGGGTTGACCGGGCTCTTGAGCGACTAATGTGTTGATTGATTGCGTCGAGTGGGGCATCTGGCGAAGGGAGTCTGGTATCTCAACTTTGTCATCATAACCATAGGATGACTGCAGGGTGTTTGATATGGGGAGCTTCTTTAATGCGAAAACTTGAGTAGAGGAAGGCGGTTGTGTTGGGTCTACTGCTAAAGACTGCTTTTCAGATTTAAGACTAGTTTGTGTATGTTCATTAGATCGCTCGATTTGCTGCTCTATTAAGTTAGGAGGTGATTGAGTCAGTGGATCAGTTTCCCCGTCTGAATTATCTGAATGAGATGTGGTCTGAATGGGATCGCTGTTTTGGTTTGTCAGATTTGGTGCGTCAGTACTTGAAAGAAGAGGCTCTGAAAGACTTCTCTGTGGATAATTGTTGCGAATTGGCTTGCAGTCAGATTGATTGCAGACAATCTTCTCGAATTCATGATTAAAATGACGTAGAGGTTGGCCTCGCCGCAGCCAAACAACAAGAATTTTCTCTACTGAAACTGCTTTGTATCGTCCTTGATAGAGAGCTTCTATGACAGCGGATCGAATCCACCTCTCGGAATAAATTTGCTCCCAACCCGCGACCAACTGGTCGGTACTATAACCGGCCAAATCGAAGCTATAAAGTTGGAGAAGCGTTGCAGCCTCTTCAGAGAAGTACGTCATACCGGGTGCAATTGTAGCTCCAGTTTAGAAAGAATCAAGTAGCTAGAAATCAGCACCTTACTCTTGGAGTATTCAGGATGGATGGTGTGGTTCTAGTTTAACAAGGGACTGGCTACCGAATTACCCCCCCTTCTACTCTCCGAATTCCAGACCCTCCAAAAGCGGGAGATCCGCCTGTCCAATCGAAGTCGTTAATCCTCAAGCCGATGAAGCCCGTTCTTTGAACCGGATTGAATCTAACTAGAAGACCATAGGTGCGACGGCTATATTCTAAAATCAAATCGGTATTGATTTCTTCACTGGAATTCAGGTTAAATGAGGTTTGAAATCCGACTCGAAGTGGACCGTAGATTTGCTGGATGATTCCACCGGAAAGGACTTGCCGGTCTTCATCTCTATCAAATTTAAAGGGCGATTCTGTTCCGACCAGTAAAGCTTGCGAATAGGTAATATTAAATTTGGTGTAATCGAAAAACGGACGAGAAAAATGTCCTAATTCACCTGCCATGCCAATGCTGCCGGTTACTGTACCCTGAAAGTCATTACTCGTGTATTGAGTTGCAACTCCTCGAACTCCAACAAACATACTTAAGGAAGGCACGATGGGGGCGGGAGTATATCTTAATCCTTCCGTCGCTGTGGGGGCGAGTGCTTTCCCTTGCCATAGGAGAAATCCTCGACTAAGCGCGGCGCTTGCTTGGAAGCGCCCTAAGCTGATGCGATCATTGTTGCGCATGGGGTCTAGCAAATCGCTGCGATCAGTTTCTGCATTTATATATTGGGCGCTTGCCTGGTAGCTAAGATTGACTCCGCTGTTTCCTAGCGCAATATTAGGGGAAGTGAGTATGGCCCCGACACTTCTTTGAATATCCTGAAAACCTAGGGAGCCGTTGAATAATCGATCGCGAAAGCTGTATTCAAGGGTGAGGGCATGGTCGCCAATCAGTTGCTGCGCCTGCAAATTTGTTCTGGCGTTATCTTCCAATTGGTCAAACTCTAGGCTAGTGAGTGAGGCGACTCCTCGGATAGCGGTTCTAGGGCCGAGTTGAATATTTGTGTCAGCAACTAAACCATATACTGAAGGATCTGAGGGATTACTATTAGCTCTGCCGATAAATCGTTGAGCAAAGAACTGGGGCGTTAATCTGACGCTAGTGCGATCAGTGGATACTATTTTGAAGGTTCTTTCAAAGAAGATTCCGCCTCGATCGTCACCGTCAATTCCAATACTGATTGCTAAAGGATTCACGTCATTGTTATCGACATTTCCCCGATTGAGGAGAAAACGGGACCTGAATAACGGCAGTGTAAATCCTTGATCAAATACCACGCGGAGGTTAGAGGTTCGCAATTCATCTTGCGTTAGCGAGATAGTTCGAAGCCTAGCGGTATTGGCTCTTAGCTCTAGTTCAGGAGGAGAGAAGGGGTCATTGGTGACACGAACATTTTCGGCTTGCCATCCTTCCGCGTCGAAATCAATTTGAGCAGCCTCAAATCGCACACGTCTGACGCTTCTCTGCGCCCTGGGGTCTCCATTGGCAGATCTTCCGAACCCACCTGTACCTGTAGCAAAAGTGAGCCCTCCTGTAGTTCTGACATTCTGAACAGGTTGGTTTGTCAGGCGATCGCTAATGGGTGCATTTGCCTGAGCGGCGATATCGTTTGGCAACGGGCTTGAGATATCCGAACTAACGGATGGGAGAAAAATTTCTCCGCTAGCGTTGAAAAAGGAGCCTTTCCCCTGGATAAAGTTATATTCAACTCGCTCACCCCGTAGGATCTGTTCGCCTCGAGTTAGAATGACGTTGCCTTCGGCTACTGCATAGCGATTGACCAGATTGACCCAAAGCTGCTCGGCTCCCAGAATCCCGTTAGCCACTTTCATCACCACATTGCCCTGGGCAGTAATGACTTGTTGTTCCGGATTGTATTCTTGCTGATCGGCTGTTAACTCTAAGGTATTGACTAAATCAGATTCGGTTTCTATGGCATTGGGTTGAGGCGGGGAAATATCTCTTGGGACTTCCTGAGTTGGCGATAATGGGATGTCTGTCTCAACATTCTCAGCTTCGCCCGTATCTATATTGGTTTCGGTATGGGTCTCAGCGGGCTGAAGAGCAGGCGACGGAATAACGGGGAGATCGGGTTGTATAGTATTTTCATTCTCCTGATGGATCAAGGATGCGTCAGCGAAAGTAGGTTGGAGATCAGCCAGTTCGGGTGAATGAAGGTTAACCGGCAGCGAGAGAGATGTGCTGTTGCGGCTATCGGCAGGAGAATTGCCAACCAATGCATTGCTATTAATGCTTACTGATAATGGGCCCCCAAGAAAAGCTGCCTGATTGGCCTGGAGGGTCTGAAATTTGAGGCGCGCTGTTTCTAAATCCAGTGATTCGGTATTACCTCTTCGGTTTGTGAGGGGCGATAGAATGGGATGAGGAGTCGCCCCAATATCTTCAAGATCTGAGTAGCTAGAGAGTAAATCAGATAGTTTTGATGAAGAGGATGAGGGTTCGGATAGAGGAACGCTTAAATTACTGCTTTCGCTGGCTTGCGCTACTTCGATGGCGGGAGGTGGTGCTGGTGGTAGAACCGGGTATGGCATAGTCAGCGATAAATCAAGACGAAAATATAGCCCGGCAAAGCGGGCTAGAGGTCCTGAACGATAATTTACAGCCTAAGGGGATGTCAAGATTTTGATTACTCAAAATCTTTCCGACCAGGGTTACGGGTTGGGTCACCATTGAGGAAGCCAAATACAAAGAGGCCGATAAAGAAAAAGACTGTAATGTAAACGATTACTTTAAGCGCTACCATTGAAAGCTCTCCAAAACGCATTCTTAATCTAGAGCTATAATATCGTCAAATGTTACAAAATCTTCCATATTGGCGATATTGTCTTGGAGCTATTTATTGGTTTGGACGCGATCGCTGCTGAAACGTTCCCTTCCACAATTACATTGGGTTCCTCATCGATTTTCCACAAGCTTCACAAAGAGTCTGTACTATTCCTTAAGCTGATCTGGGTCTTTGTTTAGAGGGTGACTGGACGGCCTAAGATAGCGTTGTTACCCTTTCGGACGCTCGCACCACTTTAGAGCTGGGTAAAAAAATCATTGTTGTTTGATTTCTCTTCGTAGAGCGATGGTTCGGTTTTGAAGCAGCTTCCGAGAAATGCTGTCTCTTCAATTCCACTCTATGCAACCTGGAAGCTGCATGATCACTTCTAACGTTTTGGATTTGTGTTTGAAGAGCAACCCTCAATTTCCAATTTTTGAGTATCAACTTAAGTCGGGACATTCTGACGGGGCAAGAATACAGGAGACAGGAGACAGAATCCAGTTCTTGACTGACTTCTGACTCCTGTATTCCTTCTCTACTGGATTGTCCCGCTTTAAGTTGGAGCCCCGATTTTTTTATGGCCGTCGCCACTTCGATTAGGAAGAGCGTATACGCCTTGAGTTAGTTGCAGGTCCTAAAATGCCCTAACCACTATGGCGATTGCTATATCTTCTTTGACGTCAGGAAAGCTAATTGCTCAATCGAGACAGGTTAGTACGGTTTTGACTTGTGCTCAAAGAATGTCGAGAAACGTCTCATTTTCGCAATGATTCTTTATGATATAAGTAAAGAAATGTTAAAAAACTCGATTCGATGTTTCCTAATCTTTTTGAGGCAACTAAGGAATACTGGAGCAACCTAGATCGACTTGAGGCTGCTTATAAGCAGGGTGATCTCTCATTAGACGAAGTTGATGCAAAGGTGGCGGAGTTGATGGCGGGCCTTGCTCAAGAACGCCGCGACGCCCTGACCTATTTGGGACGAAGTTTGTGGTACGGGTTGACTGCCCGGAGAGAGATTCTCTTAGGTGTGGGGTTTGTGGCGATTGTCGCCTATTCCTGGATGCTGACTAGCCTAAGCTCTTAATTTTGAATTTTGTATTTGTTCAGTTGGAGAAAATGATTTATGCAGAAGTCTGAACCTGTGAAAGTTGGTGATAAAGCGCCTAACTTCACGCTGAAAAACCAAGCTGGTGATCCTGTCAATCTGTCTGACTGGTTAGGGAAAAAGCCGATTGTTCTCTATTTTTATCCTAAGGATGAGACGCCTGGATGCACCGCTGAAGCTTGTGCTTTCAGGGATAGCTATGAAGTTTTCCAGGAGGCTGGCGCCGAAGTGGTGGGTGTGAGTGCTGATTCAGCTTCATCCCATCAACAGTTTGCAGCTCGGCATAATCTTCCCTTTACCCTTCTCAGTGATCAGGATAATCAAGTCAGGAAGCGCTATGGCGTGCCTGCTACTCTATTCATCCTCCCTGGGCGGGTGACCTATGTCATTGATCGAGAGGGCATTGTGCAACATATCTTTGACTCTCAATTAGATTTCCAAGCCCATGTGCGGGAATCTTTGGAAACGCTTCGGCGTCTCCAAACAGCTTAGCGGTGTGGCGTCGTCTTGTAGAACTTAATCTTGTTTGACATCGTGACAGCGTGGCGTAGTTTTTAGGATTCTTTGTCCTTTGAACAATATATTTACCTTTAGCTTCAGGTGGTTTGGTCTGCGATCGCGCAGAATATCCTACTGGTGTGGGTCATTTGAAGGGAGGCGCCTGAAGGGGTAGGTTAATTCGGGGAACTTCGAGCGAGAAGAAATGTGGGAGCTAAGGGTTAGGAGGTCTGAGATTGCTAACTTTTAGCGCCTGTTTTGTATTTTCCTAGCATTAACGGCTTGCCAAGCCATTTCCAGCCAATGGTTTGTCCTAGAGCTGTGAGGGCAACGGTCACGGCCCAGACAATGAGAAAAATTGGTGATTCGCTTGCGCCATATATCTGGGCTTGAAGCGCTGATATTAGTAGCGCATCAATGGCAATTATCTGTTCTTCCTGGAGATTAACCGGAGCCTTGATCGCCTCAAAAGGGGTTTTATCTTGCCAGGATATTTCCATAACAGGATCACTCTTTGATTGTCTAAGTCGGGAAGTTTCATGATGGGAGACACAGGTTTAGCGTTAAACGTTGAATCGTTCTGTGGCTTTTCACTTGATGAACGGGTCTTTTTCGACTGACTGGGCGTCTCTTCGTATCATAAGGCGCGACCTAGGCTCAAGCGGGACGTTTTTTATGACCTCAGGTTTCGCTGACGCAAGGTGGGATGTTCAATTGAAACCTCACTTTCTGAAGTCAAGTTTTTGAAATTAAAATTCATATTACGTTACATTAATTAATGTTTCTCTCGAGTGGGAAGGGATCAGCCCAGGCTACTTGTGCCTGAATTGCTTCTTAATGAGATGTTTGACCTCATTCCCAATGCTGTGAAGTTATGCCAGAGCTTTTTGTAGTCAGTGTGTCGTTTGAAAGAGGTTGCAATCATCGTGGATAGTCATGATTCCAAAGAGCTGAAAGTTTGCCCAATCTGCAAAATCTCTATCACTGAGGATGGGCAAGTCAAGTTTTCTACGGGGAGTCCCGGGACTCGGGCGCGGCTCTATGCTCGAGTTTGTCAGTTCGCGCGGAAGCCTGGATGCATTAATCAGGATACTGAGCTGATTGGGGAGCTTGCTCGTGGAGATGGATTTGAGACGGGTGAGGAACTGGTCAAGCAGATGACGTTTGCTAATCCCTCCAGAGAAAGTAACTAGGCTAAATCAAATGCAGTCGAAACTCACGGAAGGTCCAGTTGGATCTCAGTTGTTAAAACTTACGCTGCCGATGGTCTGGGGTGTTTTTGCCGTTATCGCCTTCAGTCTTGCTGACACCTACTTTGTGGCTCAGCTCGGAACTAATGAGCTGGCGGCCATGAGTTTCACGTTCCCTGTTGTGATGATTTTGGGCAGTGTGGCGATGGGGCTAGGGGTTGGAACTTCGTCTACCATCGCTCGAGCGATCGGAGCAGGCGATCGCTATCGGGTGCAGCGCTTGACCACTGATAGTCTCACCCTCTCCCTCATCATTGTTGGTGTTTTAGTTGGACTGGGCTTGGCGACTATCGATCCCCTCTTCAAGGCTTTGGGGGCTAGCCCGGAGGCGCTGCCTTTGATTAATGACTACATGCGAGTTTGGTATCTGGGCATGTTTTGTCTGGTTGTGCCTCTAGTGGGTAACAGCGCCATCCGGGCGTCAGGGAATACGGCGGTTCCCAGTTTGATTATGACCGTCGCCGCTGCGGTCAATATCGCGTTGGACCCCCTGCTGATTTTCGGGTGGGGTGGACTTCCGGCTCTAGGGATTCAGGGGGCGGCGTTAGCCACTGTGATTTCGCGAGCTTCGACTTTGGTTGCCTCCCTGGCGTTTCTTCACTATCGGGAGCGTCTGTTGTTGTTCTCTTGGCCGCAATTAAGCGAGGTGCTGCAAGGCTGGCGCAGTATACTGGCTGTTGGTCTACCTGCTGCTGCGACTAATTTGATTGCGCCGATTTCTATTGGCCTGCTGACTAGTCTGATGGCGAGCCACGGTCCCGAAGCGGTGGCTGGATTTGGCATTGCGTCGCGAGTAGAGGCGTTTGCGCTAATTGCGCCAATGGCTCTATCGGCCAGCATCGGTCCATTTGTGGGGCAAAATTGGGGGGCTCAGCAGTGTGGACGCGTGAATCGGGCGCTGCGGTTAAGTTTTTGGTTCTGTCTAGCTTGGGGTGGATTGATTGCCGTCCTTTTCGGCGCGATCGCGCCCAGCATAGCCGCCTGGTTTGATAGTGAACCGGCGGTGGTGGCGAGCGCTGCTGCCTACTTAACGATTGTGCCGCTAAGTTATGGCGCTTTGGGAGTGGTCTTCATTTTTAGTTCTACCTTCAATGCGTTGGGGAAACCTTTGCCCTCTGTGACAATGACGCTTTCTCGACTGTTTCTTCTCTCTGTGCCTCTGGCTTATTTGGGAAATTGGTTATTTGGCGTTCAAGGCGTCTTTGTGGCTGCCTGTCTGTCAAATGTGGCGGTCGGTCTGGGGGTTTATATTTGGCACGCTCGTTGGGGTAACCTAAGAACCTTTCAAGCGGCGTCGGCGACAGCGCTCTGAACAATATTTTACGTCGTTCCAACAACTCGCCCATTTCTTACGCCAAGTAAATGGGCGATCGCAGACCGGACAAATCTTTGTGGGCAGATCTGATTTAGCGCGTTGTTTCGCCATAAAAGATAAATTTGAAATTGAATTAAGCCTTGCTTTGCTGTCTCCAGTTAACCGCTAGAGCTTGCATCTTAGCGAGTTCCTCTGGATCCATTTTCCTCAGATTACCGAGAATCAGGTTCATTCTCCCAAGAGTTTTTAGCTGCGCTTGATGACGAGCCAAAAAGTCCCAGTAGAAAAAATTGAAGGGACAGGCTTTTGGGCCAGTGCGATCTCGGGGATTATAAATACAATCTCTACAGTAATCGCTCATTTTATTGACATAGTTAGCTGAAGACGCATGGGCTTAGAGGCTAATATTCCCCCATCAGCGAACTGTCCCATGCCAATCACATTTGGCAGCATTACCCAATCATACGCATCCACGAACGCCGCCTGGAACCAGGCATCAATTGCTTGAGGCGATACCCCAACAATTAATGCAAAATTGCCCAGGATCATTAACCGCTGGATGTGGTGGGCGTACCCAGTGCGTTCTACTTGTGCGAGTGTTTGATGCAGGCAGTTGAGGTCAGTCTTGGAGCTATCCCAGTAAAACGATGGCAGCGGCTCAGTGTGGTTAAACCAGTTTTTCTGGGCATATTCATCATCCATGACGTGATAAACGCCCCGGATGTATTCTCGCCATCCCATCACCTGTCGGATAAATCCCTCAACGCTGTTTAAGCCTAATTCCTGATCAAAATAAGCCTTCTGAGCGGCTTCAATCACCTCCATCGGTTGCAATGGCCCTAAATTCAAGTAAGGGGATATGAGGCTATGCCATAGGGTTTCTTCTCCGGTGATCATGGCGTCCTGATAGGGACCAAAAGTTGGCAACCGTTGAGAAACAAAATAATTTAAAACGGTTAGGGCTTGTTGGCGAGTCACGCCCCAACGAAAGGGTTCAATTGCTCCATAGCCGACATCTTGAGCTTTAACCTGATCGATCACGGCTTGAGTGATCGGATCGGGTTCAAACCATAACGCCGGGGGGGGGTCTAGTGCGTCCTGAGGCGGTTTGCGATTTTGCTTGTCAAAGTTCCATTTCCCCCCAATTGGCTTATCCCCATCCATTAAAACCTTGAACCGCTTGCGCCCTTCTCGATAAAAATCTTCCATCAGTAGGCGCTTACGGATGGACCAGTCCCTAAATTCTTCTACGCTCCACAGGAAATGATTGTTGGGAACGACTGAATGGGGCAATCAAGGGAGAGTTTGTTGATTAACTGCTCAAATGGTCGGTCATTGGGGACCATGACCTGCACCTGGGTAATCTGATGTTGCTTGATCCAGTTCGAAAGGGGGCTTCAAAGTCGTCAGCGATTTCGTAGGTGACTGGCCACCCGGCCTAGCGCAATTCTTCAGCAAAGTGTCGCATGGCGGACCAGACCAGCACTAGCTTTTGCCGATGGTAGGGTCGCCGTTGAACATGCTTGCGTGATTCGATTAAATATCAGGGGCGTCTCTGCTTTTTGCGCTTTGTAGCTAGAAAGCGCTGCTTGTTCATGCCAGAGCTGGTCTCCCAATATCCAAATGCCCGTTGTCATACTGCGTTATGGTGTCTCGCTATTTGGACCGCCGCATTATAAAGCTTCTCATTCGCCTTCACTGATTTGAAAAAATCTACGACGGGACGGGGATATTCAACTCCTAGTCTGACGTTAAACTGCTTTTGTTCTGGGGGGGATAATTTGCCTGGTTCGTGGATCTTGTCGCCTGGGATTGAAGCCAGTTCTGGGAGCCAATGCTGAATATAATCTCCCTTTGGGTCATACTCCCTAGACTGTTTGGGGATATTGAAGTAGCGAAAGCCTCGGGCGTCATTGCCAACGCCAGCCGAGTAATTCCAATTTCCCCAATTGCTGCAAACATCATAGTCAATCAAAAGGGACTCAAACCACTCGGCTCCCAAGATCCAATTGACGCCTAGATTTTTAGTCAAGAAACTGGCTACATTTTGTCTGCCCCGGTTAGACATAAATCCTGTTGCCGCTAATTCCCGCATATTGGCGTCCACTAAGGGAAATCCTGTCAAACCGTCACGCCACAATCTAAAGCGTTCCCCATCTTCCTTCCAAGGAATGCTGACGCCTTGTAAACCCGAGGGTCGGAAGATGTGATTTCCGTGCTTGGCGCAGATGAAGCGAAAAAAGTCGCGCCACAATAACTCAAACACTAACCAGTAGGTTGAGTCGTTTTTTATTCGTTTGGCTTCATAGTCTTTGACCTGTTCGTAGATCAATCGGGGTGAGAGACATCCCAGGGCTAACCAGGGAGAAAATTTTGAAGAGTAATCGGCTCCCAGTAAGCCATTCCGCGTTTGTTTGTAATCTCTGAGGCGATCTTGCGACCAAATGTAGTGCTCTAATCTTGCTAATCCCGCAGTTTCTCCCCCCTTAAAGGACAAAACAGCCCGTGGATCAACGTTTGGTAATTCAAGACCTAAGTCAGATAGCTGAGGCAGTTCTCCGACATCTATATTTGGTAAGATGGGCAGCTTATTGGGTGTTGGAAAAGCCGGATCGACTGAGGATTTTTTTTCAACAGCTTGGCGAAATTTGGTAAATAGTTCAGGAATTTGCTGAATTGGAAAGGGTAAATTCTCTGGACGGTAGAGCGTCGTTCCCCAAAATCTCTTCACTGGGACACTTATTTGAGAGAGTGCTTGCTCTAAAGCGTTTTCTACCGCTAATTCTTCGGACGTGACTTCAACATGGACATAGACAGCAGAAATCTTGAGTTCTCCTGCCAGAACAGGAATAATTTCTTCTGGCAATCCCCTGCGAATCACCAAATTACTGTCGCGCTGGGCGAGAGAGTTTCTCAAGTCGGCAACGCTCTCCAGTAAAAACTGGGCCCGAAATGCGCCAGTTTTTGGGAAGCCATAAGAGGTTTCAGCAAATTGTCGTGGATCAAAGCAATAAATCGGAATAACCTGCGCCTTTTGCTGGAGCGCCCGATACATCGGTTCATGGTCATGGAGACGCAAGTCCTGGCGGTACCAGACTAAAATTCTCGGTTTTTTCATGACTCTCTTGTCAGGCTTGCCCCTTAGAAAAAATGCCCACAACGTGTCAAGCGCGCAGTGGGTGAATTGCTGTTGGATTTTCTCGTTTTTGAGAACAATAGTGGTTAATTTACTGCACAGATGCTAACTGTCAGGGCTGTCAGACCCTAGACTTGAAATGGATGTCGGCGTCAAGCCAACTCCCAGATAAGGTTGAAGCAGTTGCTTGTATAAATTATCTTTGATCATCATCTGCTTACTAAGCTCGATGAGTAAATCTTGCGCTTGCGCGTGGGAGAGGGTTTTAACCTGGTCCGAAAACCTTCTCAAGTTAAATTCTTGTTCAACGGATAACTGACCCATCCGATTCATCGCTCACTCCTTCTCTAATTGACTAAGATTGACGCTAACTCGGCGGAAAGCATGGACGGAGAAGAAATGGCTCGAGTAATGCTTTAAGCCCCTTTTCGAGAACCTATTATCCCGCCGAGATGTACTCAATAAGGGGGCGCGTCAAAAGTTTGCAGCCACTCCCGTGCAAAGCTACTGACTGACTACATTAAACCCAGTTGGGAGAGAATGCTCTGACCAGTAATCAGCTCAGTAGCCAAACCAATGGCGAACCCTAACATGGCTAGGCGGCCATTCCAGGATTCAGCAAATTCGGTGAAGCCAAACTTAGATTCTTGGTTATTCATGATGGGTTCCTTTTTGGATTGGTCTTATTGGATTGATGGAAGGTGGGATGCAATGTGAAGAAATGTTACCAATTATTATAGGTTTCCACTTCAATTTTTTCATCGGTTCCTTGTGGTAGAGATTTCCGTCCAATGTGGTTACGGTTGAGGGCTGGTCTGCTTTTCAGACAGTTTGTCACCCAATAGTTTTTACCCAGAGAAAGCGCCATAGATCAAATTGCCTTGACATCATCTTCGGTATATGAATAAGGAGGTCTGATGAGCGTCCTTCTATTGGTTGGGGCAGTTGTCGGGTCTAAGAGTTTCTGGCCTGCGGTTGATGATTTTCGCCAGTCTTGCAGGAGCGTTTTAACTTTGCATCTCTTATAGCTTCGCTCGAGGCAGATATTGGAGTATTAGCTTTCCAAGATCCTGAAAAAGCTTCCTAGCGAAAGTGGAGATGTCGATAGATGGCTAACCAGCTCTAGAATCTAAATCGAAGGGAGTTTGTCAACTGTTTCGTAATGAAAATTTGCATATCTGTGAATTTTTATTACATAATTGGAGTAATGAATTCATAAACGTAAACCATGTTGATTCCAATTCCAGCAGCTCTCCAAGCTAAGTCCAGCGTTTACGATTTGAAAGAGCGCCTTGATTGGGGTGAACCTGCTTTGACAATCATTGATGTCAGAAGTAAAGAAGCCTTCAACGCCTGTCACATTACTGGAGCAGTTTCTTGGCCCCTGAGTCAGATGAATGATCAGGCAGCTCTGAATCTCAACTTAGTTCGGGATATCTATGTCTACGGGGCTAGTGATCAAGAATCTGCTGCTGCGATCGCTTCGCTGAATAGAGCGGGCTATCGGAATGTAGCGGAAATCAAGGGTGGACTCACTGCTTGGAAAGTGGCTGGCTTTCCAACTGAAGGAGCCGCCGCTGTTGTTGCTTAATTGACCGGTTGCTCGGATACCGTCTCTTCTAAGAGTTATCTTGGAACCCTAGCCAGTAAAAGAGGGTTGAAGGCAATGTATCCCCTCTCCAATGGAGACATTCATGTTGGAGGGGGGATACCCTGTTTAGATGACAAAACTATGGGACATCCTTCAACTTTAGGCTTTGTAGTTCCTGCCAGGAAGAAAGCCACCAGCACTACAACAACACTGAGCGTCACCTGTCTAGCTTGACGATTCCTATTGCGGGGACTTTCGACTGCAGGTATTTCCGTTCGCCATAAAGAGTCGGGTTGCCGGTGTGGTCAGCCACCCGCAGAAATGCGTAGGAGATAATTGCAGGATATGGACTAGCAGTCGATTTAATAGAAAAATTCAAGATTTTTGAGAAGGTTCGATGATAGCCTTTAATAATATATAAAAGTATTTCTTAACTATTAATCTACTTGAAGAGGTTAATAAGGTTCTCAAAAAACGTGAAGAATAGCTAATTAAAAATGAGGAAAAATTTAAGGAATCTAAAATAGCCTTTAAGTCGAAAATATCCGCTTTTGAAAATCCAAAAAGTGACTTCTTGAAAGAGGCTGGAATCTCCAGGGAGAAAGAAGGAAGAGCTGAATAGATTGTTGATGATAATTCTCGATTGAGACAAAGAGTCTATGAACTCGAAAAACCTTTAAATGAGACTCGAGATAAATACGATCAAACTCTTAGGGAAGATAAAGTTGAGTTCAATAAGATTATCAGCGAAGAAAGAAATATTTTTAACTCCATCAATGCAGAAACTCGGAAGAGTCTGAACTTATCTATCTATATTCTTTTAGCTTTTGTCTCAATTATCTTATTGGCGTTGGCAGTGTTATTCGGTACATGGTATTTCCGATCTCAGAAGCTTATGAAATATCCTGGCGGAATGAGTGTTGAGGCGGTGGAAACTACTAGCAAACAATTTGTGGATAAGCAACTTCAACCAACTGACGACGTAGAGTAAAATAAGTAATCGGCCAATTGGAAAGTTCTTGAGGCGACCCCAGCTTAGCTAAAGCCAACCGCCGAGCAGCGCAATGCTGACCCCAATCGCGACGAGCGTTTTACCAATAATTGTGACTAGCGCCATAATGTAACCTCCAAATTCGATCTAATAAACCTGATAAAAATATTTTGAAATTCTAATTCTGTGTTTTTTTGTGGTAAGCAGGTTTATCAGGAATAGAGGCTCACAACTGGGGTGTTTATTTCAATTGGTAAGACATGCGAGTTATATTGCAAATATCTTTTCCAGCATGCTGCGCGTTTGCGTCAGCTTCTTCTGAGCGAGGGTGCGGCAGTAATGTTCTGTCAGAATAATTGGTCCGCAATCTGGCGCTTTTAGAACGACTCTGTCTGCAATGAGGGTTAATCCATCAGAAATATAGCCCAAACAGTCCAAGAGATTATCTAACTCCTTACAATCTGCACAGTAGATAATCAGGGCTCGGTCTCTCAGCAAGACAAAGCGTTGATGCAACAGTAAGCGAGCGAATTCGCTTAATCCTGCTAGATATACAGAAAACTTGTTTATGGAGTTGTCCTTCATACAACAAGGCTTACTAGAACTTAATCAACAACAAAGGCTTATCGCACTATGTTAACTTATGTAAATGATTTTCATGTAAACGTAGTGTAATTTCTCTATTGAAAAAAGTAGGAAACTGCAGTACGAGTTTACTTCTTCGGGGATAGCGCCCCTTGTCAATCTTGGGTTTAGCGCCTGTAACTCTCCGGTTTCTCCTGGCCTGAGGGATTTTCGCAGCCCATGTCCAATGGAAAAAGCGTGGTTAGCTTTTCACCGACTCAGCTGGGAAATTTTGAGTATTGGTCTGACCTTCAAAGAAACCCTGCGATCGCAGAATTTCCCCCAAATTGACTGTAGTCTCCAACAGGCAAGCATGTCCGCTTTGGGGAAGAACCAGTTTTCGAGCATGGGGCAAAGACCTGACTAATCTTTCTGCTTCAGCGATCGACGGCAAAATCCGATCTGCACCGGAGGCAATGACTAAAACAGGCTGGGTGATTTGTTGTAAGGGGAGTCCGCTCAGACCGAATTGGCCAAGTAAGGAGATCCGCCATGCAGCGCTGCTTGGCTCTACGGACTGCATCGCTGACAAGAGGGCCATGCGTACCGGAGGGGCAACCCGTTCTGGGGCAATTAGAAACGGTAGCAGCCCGACTGCTGACAACTGGTAGAGAGAAGTTGGCAACCACTGGGTGATGCTAGCGCCCCAATGCATGATTGCTTGCTGGGAAAAGGATGACGCTGGATTAACCAAAATCATTCGGTTCGTTAACTTAGGGTTTTGGATGGCCAGATTTAAGGCCAGACACCCGCCAAACGATTCGCCGCACAGATAAATAGGCCGGTTAGGGGTGAGTTTTTGCTCGGTCCTAATCAGAGTCGCTGTCTGCTCGACAAGGCCTGGCCAGTCGGTCAGATCGTCGGGAGGTATAGATAAACAGCGAACATCGAAGGCTGTTGTTAGGCGCTTCAACTGGATTTCTAGTAAGGTGCCGGCGCCATCCATGCCGGGCAGATAGATAAATAAAGGGAGAGCTGGGTTTGGATCCTTGGGGGTTAGGAAGCGCAGACGTTTTTCAGGAATGGACATAGATAATCTGGATTTAGTAACAGCCTTGGCGCAATAGGTCCGCGATCTCGCCAGCGCAATCTAGCGTGAGTTCTTTTGCTAACTTGCCTCCTTGCTTGCCTTGATACTGTTGTCGTTGAACATCGGTAATCCAGATGGGACGCCCAAATAGAAGATTTACCCGGTGGTAAATAATTGCCGGATGCCAGTCCCATTTATCAAATAGGGGTTCTGAAGGGTCGAATAGACTGAGGAGTTTGAGCGGTGCGACGGGGTGTCTGGTCTCATCGGTAGACGCGATCGCGACGGGCAAAATCGCCAACTTCTGAACCGGCGCCCGCAGTGCTAAATGGGCGAAGCCCCGATGAAACTTCCTAATTTCATTCGGTTGGCGCGCCTGAACCATGGGCTGGGCTCCTTCGGGAAAAATTCCCACTGCTTGCCGAGTGCGCATCAGGTCAGTAGCCTGGTGGAAAAAGGTTTTTTGCCGCTGATTAGGGGCGTCTAACGGGAAAGCTCCAAAGGCAGTTACCATCTCTCGTAGGATGGGAACTTGACTCATATAATGATGACAAGCAAAACGCACGGGTCGGTTGAGGACGGCCATTAGCAGCGGAGCATCGAGGAAGCTGCGATGGTTACTAACCACTAAGACGTTTCGGGTTAAGGGAACCCGTTCACGGTAGCAAACGGATGTTTGGGTTTCCAGACTGGTGAGCAGCCAGTGGGAAAGATGCAGAGAGCAGGGGAAGAACATGAACTTTCGTTAGCAAGGGCAAGAAAATAAAGAGGTTCATGTCAACAATCGGGAACTTGCTTTCAAAGCAGTCACTCCGAAGCCTTTTAATTTAAAGTTATTTGCGCAGTGATTTAATATTTCTTTACGCTAATCTCAATATTTCTTCGTGTCAACTCGCGTTTTTTGGAAATATGTTCCCCGTGTCAGCTGTAAGGGGTGACAATTAGGGTTACGGTCGCCGCAGGTGCTCGCCTAGTTTGAGCAGCTTCAGGATCCACCCCTCTGCAATTAGCATGGCTTGATCCAACCATCTGAGGAGCTTTTCTAGGGGATGTTCAATGTATTCCACAAATGTGGCTTGGGCGTCTATCCAATCTTCTCGGCCGATGGTTGCGGCTTGGGCTGAAGCGGCTGATCGATCGGGAGACTGATTTTCCAAGGCGCTTTGCAAGTCAATGTTGACGATGTGGAGCTGAGGTTGCAGCTCTATGCTTTCTGATGCGCCTGCGGCGTTCTGACCCAACTGTCTTAGCTTATCGGCTAAGTGGGTTGGCCACGTGGACGTTTTATCTGTCCTGTTTGATTGGCGGGGAGATGGGTTATCTAGATTGTCTTGAATGCTCTCGCGGTCCTGGTTTGTGCTGATTGGCGTCGGGTTAGATCGGGTCAGCGCTCCTGGGACGATGGACGCGATCTGACTTGAGATAAACCGAACTGCTGAAAAGACGGTTGTGGATAAATTCTGAACGGGTTTAGGAATTGCGTTTGCGATGGATGGCGTGAGTGTATGGCGGCTTGATTGTGTCTCTGTAACTATGTCTTGCCCTGGAGGTTGAGGTATTACCGCTAGGGGGGCTGGACTGACGGCTGCTGAAACCTGGCTGGAGATGACTTTTAAGGCTGAGAACATTTGGGCGGGTAAATTCTGAACAGCCTGAGGAATTGCCTTTTCAATCAGGGGTTTGAGCGTAGGGTTCTGTTCTAGCTTCTCAGAGTCGGCTGCCTGATCTGGGGTTGACTTTAATAGCGCTAGCGGCGCTGGGGATACTGCTGCTGCGAACTGGTTGGAAAGAACCTGGACCGCTGAAAATATATTGGCGGGCAAATGCTGAATTGCATCGGGAATTGATTGAGCGATCGCGGACCCCAGAGAACCTTCCCCAAGACTCTCCGACTTGGCGGGTCGGATTGGGGGGTAACTAGGCAACGCTAAGGGCGCCGCAACTACGCCAGAAAACTGCGTAGCCATCAACCGCATGGCCCCGAACACGGCTCCTCGAAAATCCTCTGGATGCGCCTTATAAACTGCGTCAGGCAGTTTTGGAAAGGACAAACTTGGAAGCCGATCCTGAGGGGTTAAGGAATTGACTAAGTCAGCTTCGCGAAACAGATTGGCGGAGACGGCGATTGGCCCAGTTTGCACCCAACCCATAATCTGCCGAAATAGCTGTACTGACAGCAGAGCCTGGGGGGTTGACGCGGGTAAAGGCAGAACGCTGCCTTGGGAACGGAGCCGTTTTTTAGACTGACGATGCTGTACCCAATAGTCTGCGACCAGACGAGTGATTTGTCGCCTTAAGTCTTGTTGATAGAGGTCAGGGAGAACATCTAGAACCGTGTTGTCGGCGCCTACTAAGACTAAGGAGCGGCCATCGACTTGGGCGGCAATACCCTGAATTGAGGCGATGAACTCAGCTAGGTAAAGTTCGTTTTCAGGGGAACTGACTAAGTTTGCTGCGGTTGTGTCCTCCCCCGCTGCCAAAGTTTTTTGCTCATGGCTAGCGGCGATAGCCTGCTGAATACTGCCCAAAATACTTAAGATCGGCGCTTCAGCGCTCGGCGGCGAGTCAAGGCGGGTTTTGGATTGACGCCTGAAGAGTGTTTTGAACCAAGGCAGTTTGGGCGCTTCTTCTTCAATGGTTTCTTCTAACTGCCGACCCACCACCCGGGTGGATTGAAATAATGTATATACCGGGTAAAGTACAATTTGAGCGCTCCAGGTAACCCCGAGCGAAAATCTACGCCATGTAAGATTACAGCCCTCGCTGAGTCGTCGAGATTGCTTCTGCAGAAATCGAAAGACTTGACTCTGGTAAGGGCGAGAAGAGGTCATGACACTTGCAGGCGGGCAACTATTTTAAAAGTTTACCGAAGTTATGACTAATTCAGGAATACCGTCACCTGTCTCTATCGAGACTTCAATTCAAACGATCGCAACTGCGATCGCCCGTTTACGTCGTCTCAGCCAATGCGATGTGCAATCTAGTTGGCGGCTGTGCCTTCAAGACCTGGCTCCTGAAGCGGCCCTTAACTCATTAGATTGGGGGCAATGGCCTATTGCGCAACTGAATAAGCGTCGCCACATTGCCTGGGAGAAAGGAAAACAACCGCTGTGGCTTTGTCAGCAGTTCGTCGTCCCTCCTGATTTAGAAGGCTATTCATTATCTGGCTTGAATTTGAAGCTTGCCTTGCGGTGGTGGGCGGAACAAGCCCAAATTTTTGTAAACGGTCAATTTGTTCAAGCGGGAGACCTCTTCGATTGCTTTACCCGCATTGAGCTATCAGATTCGGTCAGCCCGGGCCAAACGATTACGGTGGGGTTGCACTTGCTGAGTCCGGACCATGATGACGGCGCCCTGGTTCATTCTCAGCTTATTTTTGAGGCGCCTCGACAGGCTGAAGAGAGTTGTCCTGAACCCGGGTTTGTGGCGGATGAATTGGCGGTACTACAGCGCTATTTAGAACAATTTGCGCCGCAGGAGCTGCCGACGGCGGCGGCTGCGATCACGCAACTCGATTGGTCTGCCCTGAGCGATCGCGACCAATTCCAGCAGTCCCTCGCTACGCTCCGCCACACCCTGCAACCCTTTAGCGACTGGCTGAAACAGCGCCAGATTGATTGTCTCGGCCACGCCCACCTGGATCTCGCCTGGCTTTGGCCTGTGCAAGATACCTGGCGGGCTGCTGAACGCACCTTTGAATCAGTATTGAGTCTGCAGCAAGCTTTCCCTGAACTGACTTACACACATTCCAGTCCCGCCCTTTTCGCCTGGTTAGAAGTTCATCGACCAGACTTATTCGCCCAAATCCAGCAACAAGTCGCCGCCGGAAGCTGGGAAATCGCGGCGGGTCTCTGGGTTGAACCCGAGTTGAATATCGTCAGCGGTGAATCCATTGCCCGTCAGGTACTTTACGGCCAACGCTACGTCCAAGAAAAGTTCGGCCAGATCAGTAAAATCGCCTGGTTGCCCGATAGCTTCGGCTTCTGCTGGCAACTGCCGCAAATCCTCAAACTAGGCGGTATCGAATACTTCGCCACCCAAAAACTGCAGTGGAACGACACCACCGACTTTCCCCACGCCCTGTTCTGGTGGCGAGCCCCTGACGGAACCCAGCTCCTCAGCCTCAACTTGCCCCCTATTGGGTCTGACATTGACCCCATCAAGATGGCTGACTACGCCTGCGAATGGGAAGCCCAGACAGGTACCCCTCAAGCCCTCTGGCTCCCCGGCGTCGGCGACCACGGCGGCGGACCCACCCGGGACATGTTGGAAAAGGCTAGGCGGTGGGCGAGATCGCCATTCTTTCCTCGATTGCAGTTTGGGACGGCGGTGGGGTTTCTTGAGGAGGTTTTGATTGGAGATGGAGAGGATGGAGGAGATGGAGAGGATGGAGGAGATGGGGAGGATGGGGGAGATGGGGAGGATGAAGAATTCAGAATTCAGAATTCAAAATTCAAAATTCAAGAAGATGGGGGAGCCAATCCAAAATCTAAAATCCAAAATCCAAAATCTAGACTCGCTTCCTGTATGGGCTGACGAACTTTACCTCGAACTTCATCGGGGGTGCTACACCACCCATGCGGATCAAAAGCTGCAGAATCGGCGGTGTGAGGATTTGCTGTATCAGGCGGAGTTGTTTGCATCAATCGCGACGTTGACGACTGGACGAGCTTATCCCAAGGCGGGGCTGGAGGAGGCTTGGAAAACAATGCTGTTCAATCAGTTCCACGACATTTTGCCGGGGTCGTCTATTCCAGAGGTGTTTGTGGATGCTAATCGGGATTGGGGGGTGGTGAGGCAAAGGGGTGAGGCAATTTTGCAGGATTCTTTGGCGGCGATCACAGGTCAGATTGATTTGCCGGAGCCGCCGGAGGAGGGCGCGATCGCAGTTGTCATCTTCAATTCCCTCAATTGGACTCGCTCTGAATTAGTCGAAATTCATCTGCCCCATCCCCCTCAACCGGGTTGCCACTGGCAAATTCTCACCCTAACTAGTCAACCCCTCACAACCCAGCAAGCACCTCACCCTCTGTTCCCTGACTCTCCTGCTTCCCTATCTCCCCCATCTCCCCCATCCTCCCCATCTCCCTCATCCTCCGACGCCCTCCCCCTCCTCTTCCTCGCCGAAGACATCCCCTCCATCGGATACCGCGTCTTCTGGCTCACCCAGACACCCGCCCCCGATTCTCCGGCTCCATCGTCTGATCCAACCCCGGTTTTACCTGAAGTCGATTGGATTCTCGAAAACAAGTATTTAAGAGTCACGGTTTCACCTGAAACAGGTGACCTCGCCAGCGTGTTTGACAAAACTAATCAACGGGAAGTGCTAAGTGGTCCCGGTAATCAACTCCAAGCCTTCCGTGACGAGGGACAGTATTGGGACGCCTGGAACATTGCGCCGGACTATGCGCAGCATCCACTGCCGCCTACTCAACTCACAGCGATTCAGTGGCTAGAACAGGGACCGATTCGTTATCGCCTGCGTATTGTTCGACAATTGGGTAATTCTGAGTTCTATCAGGATTACATCTTGGAGGCGAATTCGCCTGTTCTCAAGATTGCCACGACTGTGGATTGGCGGGAATCTCAGGTGGTGGTGAAAGCGGCTTTTCCGGTGACGGTTGAAGCGGAGGGGGCGACGTATGAGGTGCCTTATGGGGCTATCTCGCGGTCCACGCAACCCCAAACTCCCCAAGAGAAAGCCAAATGGGAAGTCCCTGCTCTCCGATGGGCTGACATCAGCCAGGAGGATTATGGCGTCAGTCTCCTGAATGACTGCAAATATGGATATGACTGTCAGTCCAACCAAATTCGCCTCACCCTGCTGAAAGCCCCCCTCTGGCCTGACCCGACTGCAGATCGAGGAGTTCACTCGTTTACCTATGCGCTTTATCCCCATGCTGGCGATTGGCGAGATGCGGAGACTGTACGAAGAGGTTATGAACTCAATCAACCGTTGCAGACTTGGCTATGTACTGATTCTGTTCAAAATACTCATTCGATGCAAAATATGCTCAACCTATCAGCCAGCTTTCTCAAGCTGGGAGAGAACAGCCTGGTTTTGTCAGCCTTCAAGCAATCTGAGGCCAATCCTGAACAGTTTGTGTTGCGCTGCTATGAGTCTCAAGGCTCCACTACCCAAATTTCTTTGCAAAGTCGTTTGAATCTGCATATATCTGAATCTGTTAATCTGCTGGAGCAGGTAAATCAACAGTCACTTAATCTCAATGGTTTGCAAGTTCAACCTTGGAAAATTGTCAGTCTAGAAGTTTGTTGTAGTGCGGGATGCTGCAGATCGTATCCAAAATGGACTGATTAAAGCTAAATGCGACTCCACTGTCAGCATTTACTCCTCAGTTTCTTAGAAAAATTTATTCCCATGAAATAGTCAGAATACTCTTGAGCTTAAGAGTCCTTCTTAGTTCTCCAGCGCTTGTGTTTATGAGAAAGGAAACCATTCATAAGTACCTGCGCAATGAAATTTACAGAAAAGAAAAGTAGGATGGGAAAAGTGAAGCGTGCCCATCTTGCTTAGCGAAGCATACTAATTGATGGGGACGGACGAACCCTTTGCCCATCCTACAGCTGACTGTAATTAATTCTGCCGACCTACTTATTTATTGAAAATCTGAGTGATGTTGCCGATAGTTATATCCCGTCCAGCCTGAACATTTGAAAGGATACTTTGTGATCGAAGATTTTGTGAGGGCTCTTGGAAACTTGAAGGTCCAATTTCTATGGAATAAACGACTCGAAATCCAACAAATGCTTCTTGACAATTTGGAGAAAGGAGTAGACGGGAAGCAGATCTGCAAGCACTGGGTGAGGATTTCCAAGAACCTCCTCGTAAGGGTTGTTGAATCTGCTCTTCTTCGTTCGTCGACTGCTTCCAGCAATCGTGGGAACACCACTCCCAAACATTACCGTGCAGGTCGTATAGTCCAAAGGTATTTGCCACTTTAAAGTATCCAACTTCGGTAGTCTCTCTTCGAGCAATTCCTGTGGGACCATTTCCATAATTTCCCTTATACCAAATTCCTTGCCGCCTACGATTTTTCTTGTGGTGGTCTTCTCCGCAGTAGTTGGCTAAATCAGTTGTCAAGGTTTCGCCAAAATGAAATGGAGTGCTTGTTCCTGCTCGACAGGCATATTCCCACTCAATTTCTGTGGGTAAGCGGTAAGTACGCCCCGTTATGGCTGATAACCTAGCGCAAAACTCACTCGCCTCAATCCAAGAAATCTTCTCGACAGGCCGATTCAGTCCTTCAAAGGCAGAAGGCTTAAGGTGAAGGGGGTACTTTACCTTTGGCAGAGAAGCAATAGCTCGCCACTGAACTTGAGTAATCGGATACTTGCTAATGAAGAAAGAATTTAAGGCGACTGAATGTGGCTCCTTTTCATCATTCGATCTTCCTGCTTCGGTGTTTGGGGAGCCAATTTGAACAATTCCCTCTGGAATCTCAATCATTTCCAGGGGAACTCCATCACTCAGAGGCTCATGGAAGTAATGAGCTTGACGCCGCTCGTACTTGCACTTGACGCCAAAACTGTCAAAGTGGACGGTGTCAAATTCAAATATCAGAGTCGGCAAAGCTAATTTCATAATACTAATATTAAGCTTTAAATATTTCTTTATTTAGTAATTCAAATGACTATTCTGTGCTTGAGTATCCTCAGAATTTGAAATGAAGGTTTGACCTCTCTCTATCTGCAGGGCTGCTGCCATTATACAAATGACCTGGTTACATAGGATCAATCCATCTGAGACTTGGAGGAAACATTGAACAAGGCAAGTAGGGTAGATGGCATTCTCGATGCATGGATACAGTTTATTCAGTTAGAGGATTTTAGAAACGCCCAAGTAGATTCAGATAAAACGCAATGGGAAGGCATCGATCTAGTTGGCGATAAAGTTCTAATCAAACAGGAAATTTTCTTAAAACTTCAAGAAAATAATCGACAGAAAAAGCAGTGGTGTCTATCCTTTCCGCAGATTTATAAAGTTGAAAAGGGGAGACCCAAGTATTGCCCTTTATTTTGTTTAGATATCAGTCCTATTTTAAAGAGCAGCTATCAAGTAGAAGGGTGGGATATTAAAAATTGTTCACTTACTGAAGCAAGAGATAACTTGGCTAGTCTTTTTCAACTAGAAGAAGAGCAGCTTGATCAGTTAATTACAAAAGAAGGTCTACGACGTTTTTTAGAGACAACCTTTGACATTACCTTTGAGAGCTTTGAGCATTGGATGAGGCAATTTAGGATTCCAGGCTACCGATTGACTCCAAAGCCGTACTTGTTTGAATTGAAAGGGGGAAATTTTTCATCTAATCTCAAAAAGGATTTGAAAGAGATTCGGCACTCCCAAAATAAACATTGGTTGAAATTGCGTCATCCAGCCTATGAATATTTATTCGGAATTCCTCATTCCCCTGAACATGAGACCTCTTATTTAGGAGCATTTCCTACTCATCCACCAACGAATTCGCAACTCAAAGCTTTGAAGCATGCCCAGTCTGAACCTCTTACAGTAGTACAAGGGCCGCCTGGTTCAGGTAAGACAACGCTGATCCTTCATCTTATTGCTCAGCAAGTTGTTAATCGTGCTCTTAACCTAATAGAAAAAAGCCAAGATACTAATAAATTAACAGTAGTAAGTAGTGCAAATAATCAAGCTATTGAAAATGTTATTGAGCGTTTTCAGGAATGTTTAACAGAGCCCTTCTTCTATCTAAGAGGTGGGCCTCAACGTGTCATAAATGGTGTGGATGGAGCACGAGAACGATTAGATCAAGCCTTGAATTATTTACGAGAACACTCCTGTAACGAGAATTACAGAAACTCCTTGATTTCGCAAATTAAGCAACTCAAACAAGATTTGACTGAACGAGAGCTTGAATTTCGAATAATTCGTCAAAAACGGCAGGTAGATGAAGCTCGAAAACCCCAATTAATAAAAAATATTCAATTACTTCAGCAACAGCTATTGGAGGTTAATGCAGTCAAAATTCAGTTAAAGGATCGGTTAAATAGTTTGGCTGATTTAGAACATCTGCCTGAGAAGCTATATAAACAAATCTGGTTGGAGTTTAACAGTACTCAATTGCAACTTTCCGAGGAAAAGACACCTCAATGGATAGGCTGGTTTTATTCGATTCTAGGCAAAAATGAACGACAGATTCTTGCAAAAATGGTGCTTAAAGTTAAAGATTTGATTAGACAAACTATAGGAACTAAATTTGAAATAGAGTTGCCTACTGATCGGAAAATTTTATATCAACAAATTCAACAAATTGAAGAAAAATTAAATAGATTAAAGGAGTTGCGATCTGCTCAGGTTGATCTAGATAAAATTTATAATAAAATTAATGAATTTAACAGAAAAATAGAGAGCCAAAAGAAAGAACTGAATAGCATTAATAGTAGGCTAGAAACACCACTCCAAGACCTTTACGATACATTTCATGTTCACTATCATGAGCAGCACAAAATCCTCTTCAAGTTATCCCGGAAATTCCTTCTTCAAGAAGCATTGCAGCAAAAGGAAAAGATTGAATCTGGATTAAAATTGTACTTAAATACTTTACCACCTGGGAACAAGAACTTAAAGCCCTTTCGGCCTATGGCTGAAAAATTAGACGAACATCTAAAGGCTATCAGTTTGATGTTTCCTGTTATTACTTGCACACTGCTTTCTATCAGAAATATGCTGCCTTGGGTCAAAGAGTGTGTTGATCGTGTGATTATTGATGAGGCCGGAATGATTCCACTTCATCAAGCCTTTCCGCTTCTTGTGAGAAGCCGGAAAGCGATTATTGTTGGCGATCCACTGCAAATTGAGCCTATCGTTACTCAAAGTAAACAAACCTTAGAAGACTATTTTGATAAAGCTTTTATCGGACGCGGACTGACGAAAGAAGATTATTGTCGCTATAGTCCAGCTCAGATTGATACAGCAACAACTTACCATCGAGCGGCTGGGGCAAGTGGAGAGGAAAATGATTTAGGACAGGGAATCCGGTTGTTGGAACACTATCGTTGTCAGCCTCGTATCATTGAATTCTGCGATCGCATTGCCAAATACGGATTAATTCCTAAGGCTAAGACCGAAAAATCTCGCATAGGCCCTAACTTAATTGCTTATCATATCGATGGAAAGATTACGGCAAATGTAAATCAAGATGAGGTCACAGCCATTCAAAAGGTGATCCAGCACCTTATTCGTTATGGTTACTCGCCTGAAGAAATAGGTGTGGTTTCCGCATTTCGTGCACAAGCAGATGCATTAAGACAAACCTTACTTAACTCTTTTCCTGGATTAGAGAACGCAATCGGCACTGTTCACAAATTTCAAGGATCGGAGCGGCGAGTAATTTTGCTATCTACGAAAGTGTGTGGATTTCAGGATAGCGCCGCCTGGATCAATCGTCGGCCCAATTTGCTGAATGTTGCTGTTTCTAGGGCTAAAGAACTTTTTATCCTGGTAGGCAACCTACATCGACTAGAAGAAGAAGGCGTGTACACTCGTCAATTGGTTGAGCATATTCGGAAGCATGGGGTGATTCTAGAATATAAGCCCCAATCTGACATCAATCTAGAAGATCATTCCACATCAGAAAATCCTTTGGTTTATGATTGCGACCATTTAGAAATTCTGGATAATGCAATACGTGAATCCAAACAAGAATTATACATAGTGATTCCTCAAGTTCGAGGTGATGCTGCATATAGGTTCAATCAAGATATAAAATTAGCCTTGAAGAGAGGGATCAAGGTCACTGTGATTTATGGGTCTGAAAAAGATAGAATGTTGCAAAATGAGAACAGGAAACACAGGCTGAGAAAGAACTCAAGAAATTGTTTTCTCGGTATCCTGGTGCAAGTTTGATTCGTCTAAATGGTGAAGGAACCAATGAAAGAATCTTGGTCTGTGATACTAAGTTTGCCGTGATAGGAAGTTGGAATTGGCTCTCTCATGTTTACCTGCCTGCTTGTCAAAAACAGCAAATTACTGAGGAGGTGCAAATTTGTAGAGAAACCAGTTTTTACCTCTCAGATTCTCTATCAATTGACTCGATTAAAAAGATGATTGGTGAATTAATTCAGGAGTCGCTGTAGATTGCTATTAGAAGTATTCAGGAGTTGATAAGATGGAGCCACTATCGGTTCTTGCTGGGGCTATCACTACGTGTATTGTGCCTAAAGCTTTAGAAACAATAGGCGAAAAGATGGGTGAAGCTACTCTAGAAAAAAGTAGAGAAACGATCCAATTGATTCGTCAAATTGTTCAGGAAAAACTAAAGACAACTAATACTGACGGAATATTAACATTAGCTGAGATTGATCCAACTGAAACAAATATCGAGGTTTTAAAGGCTGTTCTGTTGGGTCAAATAACATCTGATTCTGAATTTGCTACTCAACTTCAAAAATTATTGAATCATATTCAAACCCAGACACCTAGCTTACAGGTAGTTTTAAGTGAGGTCCGGATTAAGGGTAGTGCAGAACTTGGAAATATTAGGCAAGCAAGTGAGGGACACATATCTCAACAGATTGTAGGACAAAATCTGGGAGTTGGAGGTGACTTTAAAGCAGGAGATATCATTCAAGATATTCAGAATATTTAGAGAGTTTTAAGGTAGTGTTCGCATCCTCATAGATTAAACTCTGCGAAGAGAATAAATTTTCATTGTTTGCTATTTTTATTACTCCCTTTGTGTTAAATGAGTGCTGCGATTTATCGAAAACTGATCTACAGATTGGTACGATCTCTTTGCCAATAATATTGAAGAAGCTTGAGTTTCCGGTGAGTGAGTAACGGCACACTCGACAATGCTCTGCCCAGGATACATCAATAATGCCGAACTTTTCATTCAATATCTAGACTACGTGACGGGACGATCTGAGGAGGTCATCCGCCAAGTTAAGTCGATGGATCCGAAGTTACCCAACGTTGCAGTGTTTATCTATAGGGATTGGCCAGAAGTAAGTAGGTGAGGGGAAATAAACTGAAGTACCTAAAGCTGTATCAATCTGTGGACAGAGCTTACATTTCCGAGGTTTAGGCTGCTTTTACATTCTGTAATATGGTTCAGCCTTTTAACCCCTACCTACTTAGGTTTGATCACAGGATTTACGTTTGGCTGATCCGCTGTCAACCATACTGATTGGGAATTCGGCAAGCCAGAGTTGATGATATCGGTTGAATCCGCTGACGAGGCTTGGCCCTTTGCGATCGCTTATATTGCCGAAAAGCTTCGTGGAAAATGTCCATTTTGTTATGGAAGCACGATCAATTTTCATGAGCAGATTAGTGAAGAATCAGACTTGAATGCGTTTTTGATTTTTGCTCCTCCCTTTTTGAGTAAAAACCAGAAAGAGGCTAAGCTTCGGGATTTAACCTGTTATATCAAAGGCATGTATCCGATTTTCAATAGTGAAATCCCCCTATACAATGAGTTGGGTTTGGAGCGGTTCTGGCGCTTACCGGACTGGGATCCCTTCAACGTTCGTCGAAAACCACTACAGTAAGAGACCGAACAATTGTGTGAACTGGACATCCAAATGGAGGATAATTTTCTCGGATCTAATCAGAGTTCAAGTAGAGACAATGCAGCTAGTTGTCACATGACAACTAGCTGCATTAGGTTTAAATTATAGAAACATAGATTGTTATGGGGAGACGATCTCATACAAAACAAGAGGTTGAGTCTGCATTGAAGTACGCCGAACGCAATGGCTGGCGGATTGAAGTTGGCGGAGCGCATGCTTGGGGTAAGCTCTACTGTCCTTACAACGATAAAGAATGTAGATGTGGAATGTTTTGTATAGCGAGTGTTTGGAGCACCCCAAAAAATGCAGGGAATCA
>JAAUYH010023465.1_pt1 | contig 28247 bp, 18 predicted proteins | sample 7278061 | NCBI WGS metagenome assembly JAAUYH01 (sample SAMN14350203, study PRJNA611818) | marine sediment metagenome | isolation source: surface marine sediment (0.6m) | place: French Polynesia: Moorea | collected 2018-08
AAAGCGCAAGTTCACTTGATCCCTCGTATTCAGGCCCAAATTCTTAACAAAAGGAGAAAGACGGGCTGTAGACAAGTTGTACAAGATTCTTCGCTGAACACTCGAGGAATTTAAAGGACCGTACATATTGTTTACTGTTCGACCAAGAAACTGAACATGAGCTATCACTTGAGCGTTGTCCAACCTCAAGGCATCACCAGGAAATATATTGTGGCAGTACTGCGATTTGTCCGCATTGGGACAATTAGCCTTCAACTGCGATCGTGCAAGACTCGATATAGTCCTGCAAATATTCATTATCACTACCAAAATACTGCTATTCTTTGTTTCAACATCTTATGTTCATGTGATAATGATTGTTTGTTTTCGAGTTCCTTTCTGGATTGGTAGTTGCAGCTTATGTGAATGAACTGGCTCCGTATTGGTTGTATGAGGCGAAATTCGGAAAAAATAATCCTTGAACAACGGGAGTACAATGCGGAAATACAGGAGGATGATAAACTGGAACGTACGCTCCAGAGGTATGCAACAGACTGATCGCAGTATTTCGTACTTGGTTCGGCTTATGATGCTGCTGCACCCCTTGTACTGCATACGAACTCCGGTGATGCTGAACAAGATTTTGGCGAATCTAAAAAACCAATTTTTGTAGGAAATTGGCGTTGCGAGCCAATTTGTTGAGGCAAAAATGCTTGAAGAGTCGTGTTCATAAGTGAATAGTCACTCAAATGTGGCAGAGAAACCACAGGAATAGTAACTGCAGAACGTGAGTCAACATCAGGTAGAACCCGACTTCGTCCACTCATTACAAACGAATCGACAGACACATTTGTAGTAGGAGGAAGAGCTTTGTTGCATACGTATGTAAACTATTCTTCTAGTCCCGAAACTGCCCTCGCACGCTCTTCCTGGCAATAATCATTAGGATACAAACGAAGCCCTAGCTTTACTGCAATTCTGTCCTTTGCTGAACGCTCTGAATCCGGTTGCATTTCCTGTTGCGCAGGACAGTTACATTTGAATTCCTAAGAGATCTAAAGAAAAAATTTTCATCCACGGATAACGCTTCTCTAATTCAACTAAAGCTGTCCTGGTCCATCAAACCTTTTGTCCGCCGGGTCTTGCGTCTTTAAAAATCAAAGCACCGACTCTTTTCATCTACCGTAGCAGATCGCCTTGAGCATGGTGGGTGCCGATACTAGCCTGGACAAGTGCTTCCGCACCCATTTCGTCCACTACCGCAGACCGACCGCAGAGAAATCCTTTGTGCAAGAATCAATACTATATTATGGTTCTTTGCAATGAGGAAACCTTTCTGTGTCTGTAAAGACGATAGCGAAATCAAGTCCGCGCACATGCATAGGTGCTCCGGAGCGACACGCTAAGATCTCCTGCCAGTGGCAAACGTTAGATCAGTTTCTTCACTACGCCGAAGCAAGGAGACACCCTCCTCACGGCAAGCGGACGCGATGTCGTGAAGGTAAAGTCGTAGCAAGCGTTCTAAGGAGAAAGATTGCTATCGAAAAGGATAGCTAAGACGCTCGATAGTTATTTTAGGATATAAGATTGAACTTAACTGAGTAGGGTAGAAAGAAAAATTGAAAAGTGAATAATATAAGTTTCTCTAGAAGTAGGAGATTGATGGCTATTCATTTTGGTTTAGTTGGATAAAATGAGAAATTGCTATTAACTAGTACTCAAAAATTACAACAACTACCCTACTCAACAAGTAGCTAGCCATAATGGTCTCGTAGCTACTACTGACATTATTTTCCTAATAGTAATATCGATCCAAACAACTAATACTCGGGCCACAATATGTAGCAATAGTTATAGAAATGATCACTACATAGTAAAGAGTATTGATCTAAGAAATAATTACAAGTATACGGTAGCAATGACTATTCCTGTTACAGTTTCTACAATGCTTCACACCCATTTGGAAATGACTGTAATTCTTCACGTCTAGGAAACAAAGCGGCTATGTGAACTATTGAGAAAGTGATGGGATACGGAGTCTAATTGTTGAATGCTACCAATCGCTCATCGAATATATCGTTGGCTCTAAGTTAAGTTCCTCCCCCGTTCCCCTGATTGCTCATCGACTTAGAAACTGCGCATCTTTCTTTTTGCCAGATCATGGAAACCCAGCTTTATTTCAGAAGACCTCAGCTAGAGTACTAACCTGACAAGAAGTAATCATCGATGCAGCAAGCATGAGACTATGTTTCTAATGTCGTAATTTGATCAATCGCAACTGCAGCAAGGAAGCTATCTTTTGCTTGTTCGATTCCTCAAAGTTTATTTCAATATCAGGGGCAAGTAATACAACGGCATTTTTGACATTCGCCGAAGAACGTGAAAAGGCAAGTAGAGCGGCATCTGGCACATTTTCTTCGACGCGCACACGCGTCGATATATCGTTGAGTACGAGCACTGATATCCAGAACCAGAGGATGAGTGGTTTTCTTGTGCGCGATGTTCGTGATCCCCAGATTCTCTGGTGATACCGGGGAACCAGAAGCGGTGCTGAGGCAGACAGCAATAAGCATAAACATGAAAACTAGATTTGACTTAAACGTGGTTCAGTCGTAGGCGAAGACAGGATGCGCTTTAGAAATTTGGGTCGTCAACAGGTAGCTCTGAGAGTTGTGAATGACTAATGCTTGACCTGGGTGGAGAGCTTAAATACAGGCGATCAGGTTAATCTGGTGAAATGGTGGAATCAGGTAGCGAAGTGCAATTCGACGGATCCTCTGTGACAGTAGCTCGATTTTTCATACATGACGCAAGGCCTTGTGGTAACCGTTAAATCAATAGAAATCGGAATCGAATGCCATGAACGCATATTTCCGCCTAGACTGTTGTCCACAGAGCACAGTAAATTCCTCCGTCCCAAGTCATTGCGACGTTTAACAGTAAGTGCGCCATGGTGTTCAAATTGCTATCGCAAGAGCAGCAGGTCGATTTGATCCGTAGAATCTGCATGGTAGAGTCTTTACGAGAAAGCGAATGAGCTGGAGCAAAGAAGCAGAGTTCTGGGGATTATATTGCAGCAAACTTCTTGATATCGGAAGAAACAATCGGAGGTGCTAGATTGGTAACAATGAATCGAAGAAAATTTATCCTATGATGTGGACATCCAAAAGCCTATAAAGCATCATCACAATTTCAATGTGGAAGTTTGTTACTTATACAAAACTGAGAACACACAACATCTTTGTATGAAATCCGATCGATTAATAGAGGTATCAGACAAAAAGCGCTGAATCCACAATACATTGTGGAATTATCGCTTCGGGTATTGAGTACAGCATCCGACTGGGTCGTATCAGTAGAAAATCTGGCATAGTCTTGTGAAACTAGTCATCATGCCTCTCGCTACTGACGATTATGATCCGAAGTTCTATTTATGTTATGCTTTCTGGGAACAGTACTGACATGATTTATCCGCGAAAATGAGGCAAATAATACATGGTTTTCGTGATGAGGTCCAATGATCGACGAAGACAAGGAGAACAAAAGAAAAGTAGTAGTGCATCTTAGTAAGAGTGGAGCGATTAGACAGGCAGACACATCGAACTCGCAAAATCTTTCTTAAAACATTTTTTTCTCTACTTAGACTCTCATAACTGCGTAGATAGGTAAGCAAGCGTCTACTTGTCATATGCATAGTATGATACATGTCTCGATCTTGTTTGTTCATTTGATCATACGTTTCGAGAGCATTTAAAACACATGCTTAGGAAGCATGGAAACTGTCGTAGACTCGAGTTGAATGAATGTACTTGATCGTTCGAAACTGTAGAACCAATAATCGAACTTGGTCTTTCGTATACCAAAGGCTATCCAAGAGTTTCTAATTGTTTCGTCTGAATGTTCCATAATTGTTTCGCACGAAATAGTGGTACTTTTTTCGGCTTTTCGTCCTCCGTTCCTAATTTTCGGACAATAACTAAGTCTAGACTTCTACGTTCAACGAAGGACTGTGTTAGCAACTAGACTATATGGCTTTCGTAAGAAACTAAACATGCGCGAAGGTTTTAGGACCGATTTTTAAATTCGTCCTTTTCTATTTCGACCAGTGTAAATTATTAGTGTATGATGAGAAAATTATCATGAAGTTTATCCAGCTTCAACCCTTTACTAACAGCTTTGAATCGATTCTGAATGATTCTTTTGAAGATACACAACATCGAATATCTTGATTTAGCAGCAAATCAGGCACGCTGTAATGGCTCTTTTGAATAAACAAGCTATTCGATAGCAGTCTCATAATCAACGCATACGAAAGTACTGGAAAAAGGCACGTAGTTACTTATTCTGTAAATTGGTCTATTCAAATAGTTTACTTGCGCTTTCATTGTGGTTGAGTTATCATACAAGATCGATGCGTTGCTTTGTTTATTTATTCATTCCCCACTGCAGGTAGCGAAAACATTTTGAGTAGTATTCTGCACATCGCATCATATAGTTCTTTCTGATGGTGAATCAGAAGGGGAATCGAAGGAAAACGCCAAGTGTCTGCATAGTGCAGAAGTACTATACATAGTGGGCCTTTAAGATAACAGAATCCATCCAGCATATCTTTTAATATCCCGTTGATGGTGTAGCTGTGATTATGAAAGTTTTGATTACGGAAATGATAGCGTTTCGAAGCTGTGCACTTCCAGGTTACCTAATTCCAATTTGGCAAATTAAACACGAGTTTCTGGCATATGTTCAATTCGTATAACAAAATGTATTCGAAACGTGCCTGGGTAATTAAGTACATTGTCCGAAGAACTGTTGACGAACAGCTTGAAAAGAAAATCAAGACCTTAGAGACCTTGATTCTAGGAAATAGAACTGCATCTTTACTTGACTATCTCAAAAAGACCAATAACCTACTTCTAAGGCCGGCGAGTTGCATCGCGCAGTGGACAGTGGGCAGAAGGATTCTGACTGTGAAAATAAGTAACAGTTGAAATGGCCTTGCTGCAGACTATCTTGCACTTCCGGTAGCATCTTTATTCGGAGTAACTAGGACTATTCTCATGAATTTCATAGACCACTAGAAGAACAAAAGCTCGCACGTCCCACCATGGTGAGACGTGCATTTGTTGTCCTCACAAATTTCAGAAGCGCACTGTGAGTCGGTCATACAAATTTCACAATTTCTGCCTAGCATGCCGTAGCATTTTCCGTCAGTCTGCGACTTAGCCGAACCGCAACGATTGTTGAGACAAATATTCGATTTACACTGTTGATCTTCAAAGAAGCGTTCGCAAACATGCAAGAAGTGATCGCGGCACAATTTCAAGGTCTGCGCGAACTTTGTCCCACACTGCTTTTCCCAGCATACCGACGACGCGCAGTCTTTACTGGTAGTACACCAACCGCAAGTTGGACGAATTCTAGAACTTCGCACGTCCTCTAAGGCCACAGATGTGCATGCCAGAAGAGCAAACACGAAGAGAAAAGTTGTGCGCATGATGCAATGAGGATATGGTAACCGGATGAATGCGAGAAGTAGTGAGAGATTGACTTTTATATTGTTTATATAGCAAAACATGAGCGAGAATTTCCGAAGGCCGTACTCAACTTCAAGGATGTCGACAAATTTCACGGAATCTACCAGTTGAAATTGTTAGTCTCTACAGCATAACTTGGCATTGCATGTGAGAATGCTGGAATACGTAAGCGTGACAGGAATTGCTCTCTGTAGTTTTTGCAAGGCCATTCCTACATAATCGAAGTAATGTGCCGACTCGATTGGTTGAATAAGCTCAGCACTCAGGTAACAGTAATGCAAATTTCTAATATTCACCGAGTATCGACTCAAATTATGTGTAGAGATGAGGACACTATTTTCAGTACAATTTGTGACGAGAACACGTTCTGCTGATGACGTGAGGGCTTAAAGTTCATTCCGACAGTGAATCAAAACGGGTATCAAGTGAAGTACTGTCGCAAGAGTCTACGCAGTGCATATCATAGGTGTGGAATAACTTCTTTGTTCTGTATTTTTTCGAGAAATTCAGAGAGGAATAAATTACTTCACTATTTGAAATGCTTGAATAAATAATTCCTGTTGATCTTTTGAGAAGAATAAATACGAATTATCGGAATACGCAACAAATTTTTCGAAAACGACAGAAGTCAAGCGAATTTTGAAACCGCTTACGACTTGTTCCATAATGCAAAGCAAAAGTTTTTCATCTTCAGTTCTTCTAAAACATGTCTCACTTCCGAATCTAGATAACAGCGTATATGTCAGAGGCATCAAGTGGTTGAGACATCGGATTTCAAAATTTGGTCTATTTTAAGAGAATTATCTCAAGAATTATTTCACACAACCATGAATAAATAATCAGTGATAGGTATAGCAGAAGAATAAATTATTCTTCTCATCAGTAATCAAGAATGAATACCTCAAATTCATTACTCGAATATATAGGAAAAGAATGTAAGGAGCACCGTTAAGACAAACAAACAAGTTTTAGTACAGTAGGATTCTCAGCTAAGTCCAATTCGTGTGAGAGAAACGAACACGAAACCTGGCTACTATGGAAAACGTTGTTCGGAGAACCATGGAGAAACAGTTTACTAAGAAACCCAACACCTTGTAGAGCGTGATTCAAGGAAACAGAATTCGCTCGCCAATTAGACGCTCAGCAGACTTGGCTGCTTGACGCGTCGTCCAAATAGAAATCCGGTTTTGCAACAGGCTGCACAATCGATGAAATCTCTGAGTCTACATTCTCTTCAACTCCATCTTTCTCCAAGAACAGGCCGATTCTTAGAACAACCACCACACGATGAGCCATGTTAAACGATAGAATTTAGTGCAAACGAAAGCGGGACAACCAGCACTACTATCACAACCTACCTACGTGCGTTGATTTCGGCCACGCTCGCGTTCATTTGCCTCACCGTTTCGGGTGGCCGCCTCATCGCTGGGTGCAGGGCCAGCGCCGACAAAGGAGCCCAAGAAGGAGCCAGCCACGCCCACCGCGCCACGCAAGAACGCGCTACCGGACGACACCAACCCGCTCGCCATACCGATGGCCGTTTCAACTGTAGAAACAATGAGCGTCGCCGACGGCACGAGGCCCAGTTCGCGCAGCGTTTTGGGGTTGTCCGCGGCATCGAACACGCGTCTCGGGAAGGATACCGATAATCGCACTCTATCTGGCGCGTTTCCCAGCCCACTCTCCTCGGCCGCCCAAGCACAGACGTCGCGCAGCGTGGCGTCGACGCCGAAACTTCGCGAGGGCGTTCGGCCGTCGGAGAGCCGTAGTTGTAATCGCGCACGCTCGCCCAACTGCAGCGCGCCTTGCGACGCGGGTAGCGTCCGTTCCACCGTCTGCACGCCGCCCGCGCGTTTCGCTGTTCCCGCAGCTGCCTTCCGACTTTTCTCCAGCGCGTCGGCAGCCCTCTTCGCCGCGATTTGCGCCTCGCGCTCGGCCGCCTCGCGTTGCGCCTTCAGTCGCGCGAGCGTTTTCTCCGACAACGGGCGCGGCGCGTGGAGGGCGGGGCCGAGTTGCGGCAGGGTGGGTTGATTGTCGGGCGGCGCGTCGCGCGCCTTTGCGGCGTATTCGAGCGCGGCGACGAGCGCGTTCGGCGAGGTGAAGAACGGGCGCTGCAGCAGCACGCGCCCGTCGGGCGCGACGATGTGCACGCACGGCGTGTGCGGCACCGGGAACAGCGCCGAGAAGTTGGCGAAGTCGGGGTCGTCCGCCGCGCCCCGCATCTTCAGGCACACCGCTTGGTGCCGCTTCAGCGCGTCCAATGCGGCCGCGCTGCCGAACGTGGTGCTCTCCAGCGCGCGCGAGGACACCGTCGACAGCGCCTCCGCGCCCTTCTCCCCGTTCCCCAACACATGCGTCGTCAGCACTACCAGCAGCGAGTTCGCCGCCCGCACTTGCCCCACCGCCGCCGGCACGCCGCTCGTGTGCCACAGCGTCATCGTCTCACCTTGACCACTTTCGTGACACGCCTTGGGTGACGGATTCCATTCTTCCTACCAAATCAAAATGGCTGATTTTCATCCCACCCGTGGCAACGTGTCCGTGCTACGAGATAAGTTTACCAGCTTATTATCTGCTTTTTTACTTAATCGTATGAAGTCTTCAGCGGGTTCCATGATTTTTTTGATTTGGATTTTCTGAAATGGTTTTGTACTAATAGGGGTGAGCGATAGATAGTGAATCGTTCCTGAACAACTTCCCCCAGACGGTTTGTTCTGTGCTGAGGACGTATCCAAGAAAACCTTCAAGAGAACTATTCTATTCAATACAACTTCATCTTGCAAAAGCACAGAATTAATCTGCGTAATTCTTCACTATCACAAAAATGGTCAGTTAATGACATCATATGGTTTCGTAGTAAAAAAGTTGTAATTTTGTGTTTCACTAAGTAGCTACAAATATGTAATTAATTTGCAATTAAACGATCTCAGTCCGGCCATATGATCATACAAGGTCAGCAATAACAACTCAAACAGGTGAATACATTGCAATCATTCTAAGATGCCAGACATGCTTCGTCTTCACCTTCGGTATTGAGCAATGCTTCGCCTCTTGAGTGATTTATATAAAACACATCTGAGCAAGTCAATTTCTAAGTCCGCCAACTCAGGATCTTGAATCCAATGAATCGCCAATCATAACTCCTAGTAAAACCGAGATGAAATTTCAACTTTTCTTGGAAGAGAAGATCGTGGAACGCATTAACGGTCCATATTTGCGAAAAATATAACCAATACGAGAGGCTTCTTGAAAAGGTGATTTGAGTAGAATGTTTGGGAGTCCATTATCCTATTGCTCTTTGCCTGTGTGATCTTCTGTCGCGATAAACAAGAGATATTAATTTTCTATACGGATACCGAAAAGTATCCGTCTGAAAGCTTTTGAGAAGCTTCACTTAAAAAGAGAAATTTAAATAATTACAACAACAGAAACCCGTCCGTTCCTCTGAAAATGTTACCAAAATCGCTTTTTACGATCCACATTCAGCATTTTCATTGACAGCTGGTTCATCGCAATTCCGATCCAGCAAAATTGGATTGTATCATTTGATACTAATACGAGCTGATACGAGTTATTGCAACATGATTTTCCGATCTTTTCCACCTATGTACAGAAAAAGTGACGTTTGCTGTTTTGAGGGCTACGACCCGCTACGATAGTATTAATATCCCCAAATTTGATGAAGACTTTGGTTTGAAGGACATGGTTTGAACAGTATTTGAATTAGATCAAGAGAAATAAGTTTTTATCTTCTACCCATTTCCTCACAGATTTACACAGTTAATGGGGATCTAGAAGATTTGAAATAAGTCTATTAATTTGACTGTGCTTTATAGATCGCGATGTAATTTCTAAGAAATAGAATAGCACATCAATCGAAAAGCATGATAATTGGCATTCAACTCTGAACAAAATTTGCTACTACAGCAACAAATACAATCGATTTGGGAAGATTAGAAACTTGTATTTTCTTATCAAGAGTTGCGAAATCTCTCTCTCTCTCTCTCTCTTGATTAAACATGAGTCCTAATCCACGTGGACAAGTGTAAATACTGACCCCACATCACATCCCCACTCGAAGTGCGTGAACCACAATCCGAAGCAATAGCGCAGCTGTGGGAGACGAAATGACGGAGCGAACAGTGCATATCGACACGTCCCCGGTGGAGAATTGCTACCGTTCGAATGCGCCGCGTGACGATCCCGTGAAGCCGATTCTCGCTGTACGTAACGCACGATGACGCGCTCCACAACGACTAACCCGAAAAATGCGCATAGCGAGCGCAACGCGCGCGCGAGGCGGCGGTCGCGGTGGCGGAGACGCTGCTGCTCCAGGAGGAGGTGAAGAAGTGCTACGTGCGCGAGGGCGTGAACCACCATCGAAACTGCGTGGAAATCACGAAGGCGTACGTGGAGAAACTCAAGCAACCCAACTTCATCGACAAGGAATGAGTGCGTGCCGCATGTTAGCAGGGCGGAGAGTAAACGCGACGTGAGTTTGGAGTTTTGTACTACCTTTGCTGCGAAGTGAGGCCTATTGCCGTCACCGAATGACCCACATTCATACAGCGTGCTACCTAGCGATTCACTCTCAAAGACGCCAGAACAGCCTCTGTTGTGTATCTGACGGGACAGCTTGAATATCCCACCATCCATCAGCCAACGCAGGACTACAGTATGTCTCCTGTGAACTGGTGTTCAAAGCCATGCACAGATTCTTTCGGTGCCAAACTCGAATTAGCACAACGACACCAGACTGCGAGCCACGTCCTTTGTCCCTCCATTCTGCATAGCGTGACCACGAACAGCCCATACACAGCCCTGAAAATGGGAACACGCTACTCTTACAACCGCGCGGTTCGCAAACAACGGCAGCCAGTACAGTACGTGCCCGAGCACAAAAAGAAATATCTTAATACAACGCACGCTACTGCCGGGGCTACTATCGCGCTGCGGCCGCGTCCTCAGCGTTAGTCCGTCGTCTATGGCTTCTGGCGCCGCCGGTGAGGCTCATCGCGCGCTGCGCGAGGGGGCGCTGGCTGCCCACACTCGCGCCACTGTTGCGGGTAGTTTTTTCCGTGGCCGCGGCGAGGGGGGCGGTAGTGGCGCGTCGTATGTAGGAGTTGGGCGGCTGTTGCGGCGGGGGTGGCGGCGACGGCGGCATGGATACCAAGTGCAGGCGTTGCTTGGGCGCAAACGAACGAAACAGTCCTACGTTGTATCCGAGGCCATCTGTGCCAATGGGCGCCCGTTCCGGGCCTGGCACCATACGCTCCGCCTGCGCGCGCCTTGACAGTGGCCGCTTGGTGCTGGTGATTTTGCCCTGACTCTCACTTCCACTATCCGCTGACAATGTAGACGCGAGCGAAGACCGACCCATCGCTTCCTTCCGCAGTGGCACACCTATGACCGCTTGGCACAGTCTGTTCGCCGCCGTGACCGCCACACATGCCGTTCGCAGCATGGCCTTCGCACTCAGCCTTCGCCTCGAGAACACGCTTTGCCTCGGTCGCGCGGGCCCCGTAGCCCTCGAAATTGCGAACGCACTGGCACTCGCCGCGTAAACCGCGGCCCGCTTCTCCCCCTTCGATCGCAACATCCACGGATGCGTGAGCGCCGCCGCCGCGCTCAGCCGAGTGCGCGGGCACGGTTGCAACAATGATCGTACGAACGATTTCCCGTGTGCCGATACCTTGTCCCAAACCGGACCCTCCATTTTCAACACCCCATCCTTAATAGCACGGCAAACCTTCGCCGTATCATCCCCATCGAACGGTAGCTCGCCGCCGGACATCATCCAAAACGCAATCACACCGACCGCCCACACGTCCACCGCGCAGCCGTAGCCCACACGCGAGTTGTCCGCACACCGCGCGAGCATTTCCGGCGCCACATATTCCGGCGTGCCCACGAAATCCGTCAACAACCCGCGTCCCGGTGCCTTGACGAACGCCGCCAGTCCAAAATCGGAGACTCGAACGGTAGTAGCCCAAGCCTCGGAGTCTTGCGTGACGTCCTGACTGGTCTTCTTCGCAGCGCCAATTAGGATGTTATCGGGCTTGATGTCTCGATGACAAATGCCTTCAGCTTCTAAGTAGACCAACGCGCTGAGCACGCGTTCGAGTACGGTGGCCGCGAGGTGTTCGGGTACGGTTCCTTTGCCGTCGGCGAGAATTTCCTTTATGCGGTCTTCCAGGGTGCCGCCACTCATGAACTCGAGGACGACGTGGAGGGTGTCAGGGCCATCGAAAATGTCGCGGCACGCGATGATGGCAGGGTGGTGGACGATGGCCATGATGCGGGCCTCGGTCTCAGCGTGCTCGGCCATGGCGCGGGTGCACTCCCTCTTGTTCACGACCTTGATGGCGGCGTGGTCGCCGTTGTCGCGGTCGAAGCCGAAAAACACCTCGCTGAACGCGCCGGCACCGAGGCGGCGCGAGTGGACGAGAGTGTAGTACTGCTCGGGCTCGCGCGCGGCGTCGGCAAAGCCCGCCTTCCAGGCGTCGAACTCCTTCTGCGTGCGCACGCTGACCACGATTTTGTCCTTGTCGGGAGTGCGGATGACGATTTCCTGCTTACGGGCGTTGGCGGTCACGCGCGTGCCCACCAACACCTGCTCTAGCAGCACCAGGTCCACGTTCTCGTCCGCACCGTCGAATACGGTCAGCGCGTAGTGCACGAGCCGCAAGTAACGGCGCTGCGCTAGGCGTGCGCCAGCCCAGCGCACCAGCGCCCAGCCGCGTATCCGGTGCGGTCGCCCGTGGCGCAGATGGGTCACGGGCGCCGAGCTACCAGCGCGCGAGTTAGCGGCGGCGCGCGCGCGCAGCGACGCGGCGAGTGACGACGTGGTGGTGTCGGTCCTCAGGGCGGCCCAGGGCCGTAAGCGCGAATGCTCCATCCTCGTGCGGCGGCGCCTGGACGTGCGCCCGCATGAAACGCAGCGCGAATGCGGGACCGTGTGCGAGTGGCGTGAGGTGTAGTACGCGGTGCTGGGTGGGGGTGGTGGGAAGTCGACAGTTCGGTCGCACACGTGTCGCGCGTGTGGCGTGTACCAGAGGAGCGCGCGTCTAATTTTTAACTGCTTTTCACGAAGATCTCTTCGACGCATAATCGCGATCCAATGATCACGCAGCAAGGATCGTTTGTAAAACGTCAAATGGAATCACCATTTGAGGGTCCTCCCCCTTACGCCCCTGTGCGCCACCGCTGCCTGCCGTGTCCGTTCCGACTCTCTCTCCCTTCTTGCTGGCGCGCGCTGTGTGGCACCCGTGCACAATCAGCTTTTCTTCCAACGTTGCCCTCGCCCCCGCGCGTGTGCCGTAATTCTGCGTCGTCATTCCTCTGCACTTCGTGCGCGTATCGCTTCATTGGCCACCTCCCGATAATCCCTGCGGCACCACCAACGATACGTCTGTAGCGAACAATCATCTCGCTTATATCACGAGCTATTCGTCGTTTATAGAATTGAATCAATTAACAGCGCTTTTCCTCCTCCTGAAACGTTCCCAGTGCATTACGGCACTTTGCTTGTCCTTGAGAAGGACCACAATCGAGCAACTAACTGGTCAGCTGTCTTGCTGTGCCGAAATTGGCACCATCTGCAAATAACCGCCTCGGATGTCATAGAACACATGTACAGTTGAGCACCCGCTGGACTCCATTTCAAACGTCCTCGCATTGGCTCTTTGACGAGGTGGGTTACGAAAGCAGCGTATTACAGAGATCGAGACAAGTTTTTGATACGCCCCTAAATCCTGTCGTTCTGAAACTTCTGAAAAACTCATGGAGTCTGGTAGAAAATTGCGTCATCCTCTAAACCTCCATCTAGTTGTAACCATAATGGTATCCACATGGTTGTACTTGGTTTTCGCATTGCCTTTTCAAGAATTCTATGTTTTGGTGGTCTGTGTGCAAATTGTCTTCGAGTGTATGTTTTGCATCTGTCGAACGCCAAATAGAAGCCTACTTCATGGCTTTCATGATAACGAGCACTTCATTCATTCATTCCCAATCATAGTGTACTGTCCATTCCATTAGTAGAAGAGTACAAGTACTGTCCTGTAAGTGTAGTTTCCGACCTTAAGTCCGAAACACCAACCCAAAACACAACTTGTCATCTGTGCACTCTGTCAAAAATTGATACGTTAGTTTGATTATGTGGCGATACAATAATTTTTTCAATGTCATTTATAGAAATAAACTATTGTTTTCCAGAAAATGAAAGCAGTTTTTTCTTGGGTACTTTACCGTACCGTACCGTAACGTTCTGTACCAATCAACGTTTCAGAAGTATTTATCGAGAAATTGCATCTCGCTAGAACTGTAATTCCAAGTTGCATTTTTTTCTTCGACTGTCGTATAAGAATGCGTGTTATGGTGCATCGATGTTCCACCAAATATGCGTATGTCTGGCAACGTGCGCATTCGCTTGCACTGTCCGTCCTTCTCAACACATGACCATCGAGGGTGAAAATTGCATAGCTTCAGTGCGTTCAATGGAGAAGTGTCAACCCAATTCAGTAAACCAGGTAGATTGGAAGAAGATAAGTCTAAGTTACTTAATTACGGGGTACTGTACTGCATCGAGATGAGTTGATCGACCTGCTCTATAATCGGAACGTTTTGAAGCAACGCCAAACTAGATACGTAAAGGGAGTAACCATCACCAAACCCGTGCTGTTGTTATGACCCGAAATCAGGGTTCCCGGTATTGTCAGAACAAACGACAGTTTCGAACGTGTTATCGTTTAAGGCGACGGCGCTGTTCTTCGACAGGTGTACTTCTGTGCCTGTGTTTCCAGGATAGATGATATGAACAGCGTGCTACCTGTCTATACATTGACGCGTTATCGTCGTTACCGAGGTACTGAAAAAATAAACTTATAATCGGTGAAAACGAGTGACTTATCAGTTTGCGCTCTTCCGAACTGACAAATGTCTGAGTTATTTATCGAACCAAGTTCCGAAAATTTCTTATTCAGAAACTTTATTTGTATGTATATTCAATTTAGATTCAATTTACTCGCTGCATGTCTCATGATGAGTCATGAGTCAAGCACTATGATTCTGTGAATAATCAAATGCTTGGAACCTAGGAACTCTGGAAATTGTCCCAGTTCGGGTTCATTCGAGTTCATTCTGTCCGTGAGAGCGACGGAAACATGGACGCTAGTGCTTCTGCTAGCAGCAATACAGATGGATTTTCCCCAGCACTACCATTTATTTACTTGCAGATTGTTTATCACAGACTAAGTCTTTCGCATTTTTAGAGATCAAAAGTTCCTTCTCGAGCTAATAAACTAAATATTTGAAGTCTACATTACAGAGGAATGGTGAATATCTTGTAAATTTAATCCATGATGGTATACACCGTTACGTTCGATTTTTATAATATAGAGTGATACCGTTTCAAAAATTTCCAACGTGCATATTCGCATTCTTAATGGAAGTGCTCGACATACTGTTGCAGTTCCCAACTTTGTGCCATACCGTAGCATCGAGAGCAAAATGTGTCTGAGCCATTTATTGTATTCAAAACAGTCCCCTTACATCCACATATGCATTGTTTTGCATTCTCGATGAATACTATGTTAATGAACTTATACGACGACTCGAGTCGAGCCATTACTTCGATTGGGTAATGATATCCTAGCAATTTCTATCTTGCTAGCGTATTTCTACATTTTTACTGGCAATGCCTAGTTGCTATGCTGCAGCGAGTAGCCATGTCGAGTGGTAGATTCCGTGGAATGTGTTGAATTCATTTGAAAGTCAAGTACACCTTCCGCAATTGCTTGATTCGTGGAATGAATCGATCTTGGCTGTTCAGCTATCGAAACAATATTAAACTCAATCTCGCAGTTCTACTTTCATCTGTAACGAACTAGACGTAGTCTCTATTAGCTAGTTATTATAAAAACGTACCGACCTATGTTTGAAAAAAACCTTAAAGGTAATCAGGCTTCTAAATATGATAAACCTAGCTTTTAATTGGACTACTTTAAACCTAACGAACTCTTGCATGAATAGCACTGCTGTACAAGGTTTGTGGCAAGTTAACCGCCACTAATTTGGACAGCAGGGCTGCATATACTACACTTTATGCCGCAAAAATCTATCTTTAAAATAAGGTGATGTTGGCTACACAGGCAATCCCTCGCCGATCAAAAAAACACTAAAGTCTTAAAGCCGTTTTATACAATAATGAGCTTTTTATTGGATAATTGCTTTATGATATTGTGACAACACATCCCTAATTAATAACCTAAGGTTAATTAGTGACGTTTAAGCCAATTAAGTCTGTTATCGCAGTGTGATCGTTCTTGTTTTATTTAGAATTGATGAAGTTAACCTAGATAGTTTAGCGACTAGTATAAATGTTTAGTGACTCCTCAGCCTTGCTCTTTCGGCAGGCACAACCGGAGTAAACCCCTCCAGCCTCCAATAGAAACTGCAGCGTCAGAAAGCTCTAAGCTAAGTACCTCAGTAGTTCTCTCGTCCACCCTCCTTCCTCATCAAAACTGTAAGTCCCTCATCCTAGTCCTTTTTCAGCACTTTTGTAGACTGTATGCAGACATTTCACCATTTCATATGTATGACATCTTCAAATTCCAAATATGTAGCAATAGAACGTGCCCGATGCGGACCAGAATTGTCCTCTTGAGTATAAATGCGTCTGTCCACCGATGAACATCGTAGATGAATAGTAGTATGTGGTTCGCTATTATTGTCCGATGCGTACTCCTGTCAAAGCTATCAACAGTTCCAACCAGAGGAGTGCGGCCACGTACTGAGAAGCCTCCCCATACAGACACAGTCTGATAGCCAAATTTAAAAGTAAGAACAATATGTCGTTGATGCAACTTTGTGCCACGGAGCCTCCAAACATGTATTCTACTCTTAGTAGGACGGACAATGAAGCATGGGTCATCAGTGAATGCTACGTTCCCCTACTGATTAATTGTCCAGTCCTGACGAGTACGGTTCTATAGAATTCTTGCATCAATTTTATTCTTTAATAAGAACGGTTTCAGCACAGAAATGTAACTGTCCATTTTTAGAAATTTTATGTAACGTCGTTCACTTCGTTCACTCAGATTCAATCCAGTATACGTATTGAGAATAGCCACCATAGTATGCAATGATTCGAAGCAATTCTCTAATACTTATTTCTTGAATGCACGTCTACCTCAGTCTGACAGTTTCAATGGGCTTCCTTGTTGTTTGATAGTTGTTGATTTTTTTAATCTGCGAACTATTCCAGAAACAGTCGAACGTGGCATTTTTTAAAACTTAGAAATGTTACATGCACGTACTCCGAGCCAATACATGTCATAAATTGTCTTGCATAGCTCTTTTGGGACACATTTTGCTCCTTTCCAACGGCCCATGGTTGGTTTTGGGATAGGATGTACATTAGTTACGCATGAAAATTCATTAAAATAATATAGGTTTCTATCCAAAATTTTATTGGTTGTAGTTCAGCTTGGCGGTGGTTGTAAACTTTTGTCCGCCCCCTGTACAGTGCGACTTAAAACCTGCTGCCTCAAAAGTCTAAAGTTTTGACGTGGGGTTTAGTACGGATTCTAAGTAGTGCCATGTTCCAATTTCTAACTCAGGTAAAGCGCAACACCACTGTCCTAGGCCATTACATCCCTGACAGTAAGGGAACGCATATTCGGGAGCCATACCGTACTCAATCTTACGAGCGAGTATTACTGTAAACGCGACCGACTAATTTCCTCTGGCATTGTACGCTTATTTTTTCCATATCCCAAAGAGTACAGCTGCACGTCACGTTCCAACGCACCTACGGTACTGGTCAGGACTTTCCAAGCTCAATGAGTACCAATTGTTTGACTTTATTTATTGCCTACCTCATTTCCAATGATCCCATTATTCATGCCGGCTCTCTCTTTACTACCTTTTCCTTCACCTGGTCGCTCCGGCCGGTCTGGCTGCGCATACAGGACATCGTCCCAAGCATGTCGGTACAGTGGCTGTTTCATCCGTTTCTGGTCCAAGGCGTGTCCGATAAATCCAATACTGCGACTGAGTGTGAACAATCCGTTCAAGCCACCTAACTTCAATACATCCATCACCTCAGCGTTGGTGAACTTGCCTACACCCGCGAGCATGTCCGCGAACAAGCTGCCAATCGCACCATCAATGTTGAGCACAAGGTTATTTGCCTTCTGCAAAGTGTAAGCTTCGACTTGCTTCGCGTATTCGAACACTTTCATAGTGGGGAAGTGTTGACGCGCATAGTTCGCCAGTAACTCCACACGCTTGTCACGATTATCTGCGGTCTTAATACGATGTCCAATACCTTCGACGCGCTGCCCTTTCTTCTTCAATTCCTCAACCATCTCATCAGGGGGCACGCCATTATCTGCAGCCTGTTTGAAATTAATCGCCGCCGCGTCAACAGCACCACCGAATCGTGGGCCAATAGTTAGTAATCCGCTGCACAAACTGCTAATCAAATCCTTTCCAGCTCGAGCTGCAACAATCGTGTTGTGTGCGCCCGATACACAGGGGCCATGGTCAGCTGCAGTCACAAGCACCAACTCGATAAACTTCGTTGCCCATTTCGGGAATAGACACTTGAACCACAATAACGAAATTACGTCACCGATGGTATGTTCAGACATAATTTCGCTGATGGGAATACCCAAATAGGTTGGCTGTTCGCCTCGGTCATCCGAGATTGTGCACACCACACTAGTGGTCTTTCGTACAGCACCAGCCTTAATGGCACCCGCAAGGTCTTGTGGGAGGTTCGGTGGGTCGATATCTTTGGCAGGAACAAGTTCGCCATCCTTCACCATACGAGAATAAACCTGTTCAATTAGTGAGGAGAAGCCGTCAAAGTTATCTGGTACGTGAGCACCGGCATCCTTCAACGCTTTGTTCTTTTCCTCCGCACTTTCACCTAGACCACCGCTTTTCGCTCCAGCATGACCGAATTGCACCTCCGCCGCATTGAATTGCGATGCGCAACTTCCCGTCACCCAAGCAACCACGGGCTTCTTCACCTCACCACTTTTCAATGCATCAACAATGCCGTATTCATCTGCCCCACCAAGTTCGCCCAGAACAACAATGAGCTTCACTGCATCCAATTTTTCAAACCTTTTCACATGGTCTGTTAAGGTAGTGCCCGGATATGCGTCACCCCCAACTGCAATGCCTTCGTACAAGCCATCAGTTACCCTGGCCAGTACGTTGTACATTTCATTCGATAAACCACCGCTCTTGCTTACGAATGCCACACTTCCAGGTCGATGTAACTTGCAAGTGATAATATTATCTACGGTGCCAGCAGTGTCACCAATCTTAAATGCACCGGCTTGCACCCCACCAACAGTTGCAGGCCCGATAACATATTTCCCACGTGCCTTGGCGTCGGCAATGAGTTGACGAGTAGCGCGCTCAGGGACGCCTTCAGCGATGATAGCAATAGTGCGAATCGTAGGTTCTGCAAGGGCATCAGCAGAGGATTTAAAGGCAGAACGATAGCTGGCAAAATTTATAAGTACATCCGCATCAGGATGCGCAGTCGCTGCGGCAGTAATGCCACCATAAACCGGGATTGCTACTTCGGCCTTGCCAAAAAATGCCTTTTGAAATCCACCAGGCGGTGCTCCCTGAGTAACAATCGCACATACGCTAGGCGTCTCACGGCCACAGATGTAATCGAAATCGAGCATTCGTTGAATCGGTTGACGTTTGTAATTGAAGAAAATGGCCTTAGTAGTGCAAGAAAACAACTCGGCAGAAGCCGGAAGTGAAGATGAAGCTACGACCATGTTGTCAATTGCGCCGATCCACTTGGTAACGGCAAGACGAAGTGCAGACGTTCTAGAGCAGTAAGTCGAATAAGAGAGATGGCGCGGCCAGTGTCATTGATACCGTACCATAATGATGTTCGGTTCCAATTTGATAAGATCATTGCGCATTACAGTACCACCTGGAATTGTTTCTGGTTCTGCGTGCTTTATACAGTATCTCAGTGTATCCCTAATCTCGTCGTGACCCACCCTGAAATGGACATGTTCACTGTTGCCTTTGTGTCACCGCTCTCCGTGGGCTCGCCGTACACAGCGCAGAAGGCGCCAACCTGCGCACGACGATGTCTTACCATGAAGGCAGGGAAGAAGCGTACCAAGGGGCGTGTGGCAGACCAACCTGACGAACGACAGGCTTCATCATCGTCAAACGTGATTGAAATCGATGGAACTGTGATTGAAAGCTTGCCTAGTGCGGTATTCAAGGTCGAGCTTGAGAACCAAGCAGTGGTACTCGGGCATATCTCTGGGAAAATTCGAAAGAATTACATTCGTATTGTTGTTGGGGACAAGGTGAAGGTCGAATTGTCACCTTATGACCTTACGAAGGGAAGAATAACATGTACGTTGTCGTTATCTACTGGTTTTGTCCGCTGTTTTCATGTTTCTAACGCGTTGCGAAGTCCGCTACAAGTAGGCGTAGCGCACACTCATGTATTGCAGTATTGCACCTCGCCCTCTGTCGTAAACTATTTTCGCACGGTGGTCGTATTACTCTGCATTCTTTTAGTGTTTTGCTTAGACTTCTTTTCTCGCACTTCGCAATTGTGGTTCTAGTTCTTTGCGGTCAGACTCGTACATTCCTTTGAAACCTGTCATACGTGTACGATTCCATTCACGTACTGGGCGTCCAATTTGGGTATCCTCCAATCCCTCACAGTCTCAGCGGCACATACCAAACACAGCTCCTCTTCTCCACTGCATCATGAATTCTCAATCGGCGATTCGCGCCGGAAGGACTGTTACTCGTTTAGCTCGTGCCTCTCGCAACGCTGGTACGAATGGAGGTGCGTCGACAACAGCAAGGAATGGTGGAACTGCATCGCGTCGCGGCGCACGCAACTTCACTTCTCAAACAGCGGAAGCAAGAACAATGCGACCAGCGACGCGAGCGATCCGTGGACGTCGTCGACCATCCACGGCGCCGGTGCGCGCGATGAGCTCCATGCTCGACCTGTTCACGTTCGCCTGCGACGAGTATGACGATACATAACTAAAACTTGCGGAAACAGTGCCGACGAACCGTTTCCGTACCATAGTGTATTTCATTTTGCTCTAGAACGCGTGAGCTCGAATCCGAGCTCGTTTTTGTTTGCAACTACAGTCTGAGGACGACGGCGCTGCGCATCGACTTCATCAGTTGATCCATGTGCTGTCAGCCACTGTAAACAATAATCTCAATGACATTTTTGATCGAGCTCGCTCTCCCTTCATCTTCAAACCGATAAACATCACCATCTACGTCCACAATGCAGACTCCTCTGTTTGTAACTTCCGCTTCTTCGCGACTCCAATTACGCAGCCATGGCCTCCGTAGTGTGTCGGCTCGACCAACGCTGTATCGAGTGGGCCCTCGTATGGGATTGTCTGTGAAGAAAGAGACCCTACCCAAGTCACAGGTCGGCCTCGAGATTTCTGTGGAGGCGGAGGATTGTCAAGCCGCTTGGGATTCTGCGATTCGGGAGATCAGCAAAAAGGTGACTGTCGACGGTTTTCGCAAGGGCAAGGTACCCAAGAAAATTATCGAGGCACAGTATAATCCGACGTTACGTGCAACGGCATGCGAGAATCTCATAGAGAAGAGTATTCAGAAAGCGTTGAAAGAAGCCGACTTGAATGCAATCGGGCAAGCCCAGTTCACAGCCGATAGTGCTGTGGAGGATATGCTGATGAAATTCAACCCTAAATCCGATTTCACTTTCAAGGTCACTGTTGATGTATGGCCCAAGACTACGTTCAAGGAGTCATATGACGCGCTAAAAGTAGAGGCAGAAGAAGTACCGTTCGACGATTCTCTTATCGATGAAGCGATGGAGGAATTGAGGAAGAAAGAATCATTCTCTGTTCTTGCTGGAGAGGATGCAACTGCGGAACTCGGCAAGTTGTGTGTTATAGATTTGGTGGGATGGTACGAAAATGAAGATGGAAGCAAAGGTGACGAATTACCGGATATCGCGGATGGGAACTCGCTGGAAGTCACGCTTGAACAAGGCAAGTTCTTCCCTGGTTTCATTGAAGGAATCTTGGGTGCTAAAGTGGGCGAGCTACGAACAGTGAATATTCAGTTCCCGGAGAATACTCCACGCAAAGAGCTCGCAGGCCGCAAGGCGATATTCGATGTCACGATATCGGGAATCAAGGATATCGTGTTGCCAGAAATTGACGACATTTTCGTTCAGCGTGTCTCGGAATGTCTCACAGTTGAAGAGCTACGTCAGCAGATTAGGGAGCGACTTGACACCGAGTCGGAAAACGCTCAAAACGCGAATATCAATTCGGCAATCGAGGATCGACTTGCGGAGATTGTTGATGTTGAGCTACCGGAGACACTAATCGAGAACCAGGTGCAAAAGAATTTTGCGAACATGATGGCAGGATTTCAGAAAAATGGAATGAGTTCTGAGCAAGTGAAGGCGATGGTGACGAAAGAGAACTTTGAGTTGTACAAACAGCGTGGCAAGCCCAGAGCGGAGAAGAGCCTTCGCGTCAATTTTGCAGTGAGTCAAGTGGCCAAGGAGCTGGGACTTGAATTGAATCCGGAAGAAGTTGAGGGTCAAATGTCACTCGCTCGTGCCGAGGCGAAGGGTGAAGAACTGGACGAGGCGGTACTGAAAGATCAGATTGAGGGGCAACTCGAGCGTGATTTAGTACTCAAAACATTGAAAGAGACTGCAACTATTACCATTGTCCCGAAAAAGGAAGAGGAGGAAGCCGAAACTGAGACCAAGAAAGCAGAAACTGCAGCACCTGCCGCTGCCGCATAATAAACATGATTTGAACGTGAGCACGCAAGTGAAAGTATTCCATCCTTGAAATTCAAACAATCTCTCAAAGCTTTCCACTGGGTGACAGACAATGAACTTCAGCAGTGAGCACCTGTACAGCACCCAACTATTGATTGTATCGCATCGACACATGTTCAGAAGGAATTAAGGGGACTCTGAATTACAGGTTGGTAAAACTGTCGCAATAGTTCAATTAGTTTGTGACTGACGGCGAACGACCTACGTAACTTCCTATCATCTAATTAGCTTGTCGTCGCTGCCGATGATTGCCCCTTCTGTTTCTCTATGTTCTCAAGCCCCGCTGCTTCCGTTACCTCGGCAACTTCTGATGTAGTTGCTCTCTCAATATCGCCACCACCCACTTCAGTGGCCTTCTCTAACTTCGCTTTTTCCTTCGCCGCTTTTATGTTTTCTCTCACTTTCACACCGCTCGCCCAGTTCTGTTTGCGACGAGTCACAAGGTCTGCATGTAAAAGTTCTTCATGCGGTGTACGCGCAGTGCGAAGGGATACCGTGTACTCAGAAAGTACATCATCTCCGATTGAATTTGCGTACACATCCGTTACACACGCGAGTCGGTGTTGCACATTGGCCAGTGACTGCTCTTCATCTGTGGCACGACGCAGTATTGCCGCTGACCGACCTGAAACATCAATAGCGTCAAAGAAAGGACCCGCTATTTTCTCCACGCCCGCATAACGCTCGTCCACTACCTGTATCCATGCCACACCATCGCCTGGAAGCGGGAATTGCACTTTCGTTGGTGTCGGATTGAATAGAATAACCACCGCACTCCAAGCTGTTGAGTCTATTTCACGAGCATCGCAATATTCAGAATCAGAATTGGGTTCCTGCTCATTCGATACACTTTCTGAGGAACTTTCCGGTTCTGATAATATTCGATACGCAATGCATCGTTCCGGAACAGCTAAAGAAAGGTCCTCATAAAACGCGATTTGCTGTCGAATCTTCTTCGCGCTTCCCAGTGCGAACAACTCTGGGTGCAATCTCCGCATGCGAATCAATCCGGCATAATACTGAACGATATTCCAATGTTTTTTCTTTTCTGTCCATCGCACCTTGTTTATGTGATCCGGACTTTCGTAGCTGTTTTCGACGTCGAACTTGGTCCTGCACATTTCCTGTCCACACTGCAAAAACGGCACTCCTTGACTCGTGAGTACAACCGTCGCCGCCAACACATGCATTCGACGTACATCTTCATCAGAAAACTGAATTTCATCTGTTCGTTCGCGCACATACATTTGGATGTGGTCCCACAGTGTGTAGTTATCATGGCATTCCACATAATTGATACTTTCCAATGGCATATCTGCAAACGTATCAATGCTCCCCAAAATTCCCTTCTTCATCTCATCTAGTCGGCCTCCATCCATTACGAAAGTTTCTTCGACTCCAAAAGGACTGCCTCTGATAGCGTCCCGAAAATCGTTATTGAACACTCCAAACCCTTTCGAACGCTGTTTCCCTTTATCCGTTGGTGCAATAGGTGTTAGTCCACCACACCATGGTTCCCCATACACAACGATATTGCGGTCAATACCACGCAGCATTTTTGTGGCTTGTGTCATGGTCTCAACGTCCACCAATCCAAGAAGATCAAATCGGAATCCATCGACCTTGTACTCAGTAACCCAATACTTCAGCGAGTCCAAAACGAATTTTCTGACCATGGGTGCTTCTGTTCGTAATTCGTTCCCACATCCGGATCCATTACTATAACACCCACCACAATTCGGCATATTGGATGGGCGCAACGCGCAAGTTCTGTCACCAGTGTGAGCATTCGGTGTGTTGCCACAATTTCGATAGTAGTACCTTGGTGCAAGCCCGTTAAACGAAAACCGAGCTTCATGATTCATTTCGTTTGCGTCTTCAGCCGTGTGATTGTATACCACATCCATGATAACCTTGAGCCCCGCTTTGTGCAGTCCGTCCACAAGTTTCTTAAATTCTGTGATTCTAGATTTTGTATTTACATCACTGGCATACCACCCATCGGGTGAGTTGAAATGAACCGGCATGTATCCCCATCGATAATCTTCCGACCTTTCATCGTTGTCGAAGTCTTGTATTGGCATAATTTGTACTGCGGTCACCCCCATTTGAACAATGTGATCCAAACATGTGGAATTCATATCCACCGCAGTAGTATATGGCAGCTTGGCACCGTTCAACATCGTCGACTTCTTCTCAGATTTTGTCTCCGCATTAGTTTTTTGCTCTACTTTTGTTTCCCGCTCCGTCAGACCCAAATATTTTCCTTTCGCACAGACGCCTGATACTTCATCTATAGTCACATCTCGAATATGCAGCTCGTACACAATTGTTTGCGACAGTGGTATATCAGGCCTCGGAGCAATTGGCGTGTTATCAATACCGAAAATAAGACCACGCCCAGCGTGACCCGTGTTGCATTTTGAATACGGGTCGATGACTTCTACACCTGGGAAGAGCAACTTATCAGCACCACTCGCAAGTAATTTGTAGAATTTTCCTTTTAAGTCACCAGATACAATCGCTTTCCAGCATCCTTCAGGAATCCGGCGCATCGGAACAACTTTTCGGCCTGTATTACCCTCAGGTTCATCGTACAGAATAACAGAAACACAATCCGCAAGGGGAGCAAAACATCGGAACAGACACTCCGTCGTCTTGTACTCCACCCCAAGTGTTCCGGAATAATAATATTCATCAATGTCATTACATTTCTCCCATCGCAGCACTGCAGAGCTAAAACTATCCACACAAACACGGACGTCTTCCACTAGAAAATCTTCATCAGTAAGGTCAACGTCTTCTAACTCAACACTCAGCTGTACGGGTGACTCGACAACCACCTCCTTGACATCAATTGGATGGGACTTTCCCATCGTGACTGCAACCTCTCTGCATTCTCCACTATTTGCAGGACTGAACCAGTCGAATGGCGCAGGTGCATGTACATAAATTTTGCCATCACGACCTATTTCAGCCACCAAACGAGTAAGTGCATCTTTTGCGAGGTCACACAAAACCGCATTGGTACCCTGAACAATGATAATCCCCGGAGGCGCCGTATCACTCAACATATCAACATTCCATATTCGAACAGGACTGTCCTTTTCGTCCGAAACTTCTCCAACTCGACGAGGAATTATAGAAATCTCGGTCCCTAACCCAAAACATGAGCGGTCAAGAACGAAACGCGCCCCTAACTGGCCCTTTTCATGTTCGAGTTGAGTTATCGTTGGGCAAGTTCTTCTATTTTCGAAATCTTCCCAAACCCAAAGGTCCCATCCTTCATAACCTTCTTCCTCATCCCAACGTCGGTATGTAATATCCACGAATCGATTCTTTTCCATTACATTCTGGTCCGGTGCTCTATCGAGTACACCTGTTTCACCTTGGACCATGAATATTGTCTCATCTTCTATGCTCCCTGCTGTCCATGTTCTTACTACATCTTTGAGTACGACGACTCTCTGCGCGGAAATTCCATTCACATCTACGGGCTTGGTACGTATTGGTTGAGCATTGACAACAGAACCTTTTCGAAACAGTGTTCCAGATAAATCAAACATTACTACTCCTTTCTCAATTTGGGGTTGTCCTTTCACTGTAACATCGCACTCTTCATTCCATACTTGCAATTGCCACGCGTCCCAATCTTCAATTTCCCCGTATCGATGATACTGCACAACTTTGTCGACAACAGCGGGTAGTTGAAGCCCATCGTACGATTCGGATAATGCAATAGAGAATCCCATTTGTGGCCGCCATACTACCGGTCGACGACAAGGTTTCTTCGTTAATACGTGCACAGGAGTGAGTGTTAGCTCACCTACGGCGCCACGTTCGAATGGAACTTGAAAAATCGCAGACGAACGATACAAGTCTTTCTCGCGACGAATCGTGCGCATCGATGTTGATGATTTCACTTGCAGCGAATACAAATGGGTGGTTTGGTCCAACATCTGAAAGTACACTTTCAAAACCGGGGGTCGAGATGTTCCGTGGAGCAATTCGAAAAGCACTTGGGACCCATCAGAAACAGAATCAATTGCAGTATCCGAATCAGCAGCTTTTTTGGGAGTATCCTCTTCGGTTAGATGCCGAATAAATTTAGAGACACCTCGAACAACGTCCGCTTCATGACACAAAAGTTGTAATGCAGCCTCACTACTATCAGAAAACGTCGGATTTATACCACCCTCGACAACGATATCAACAAAATTAGAATGGTCGTTTCCCTTCCACACAATATTTGAGTGTCGGGGTGGTTTCGTTAAATGGAGGTTATTCGTGCACACCGTAAGCTTGAGGTCCCTCCCGGTGAAACAATCTCGGTCCACGACGCATGCAACACGTTTCAGATTTTTGTATACCGGAAATGATTCTTGAGTGACGCCGGTAGAGTCTGTGACACGAAGCCATGCTCTAGAATGCGCGATAAGAGCGAGGAGAAAGCGGGCCGACGAAAACGGATTGGGTAGCACATGTTCACATCCCTGAGCGAGAAATACGTGACCACCAGCAGGGCTGATTCGATATTCAATGTCATCACATGGTCGGATAGTGAGTGCATTTGCTGTCGGCAGAACGAAACGGAAAACAGAGCCGTATGAGGTACGGCAGAGCGGCTCTAGCTCAAAGCTTGTCGTGCCAGCAGTGACGGTGAGCTTGACATCATGATAGTCCTCGAGCAGACGGCGATAATGAACGGAGAGAGTAGGTGCCATAGAGCGCGTTTGGCCCGGCTGCCCAGAGGCGGATCTGACACATTGAGGTGCACCGGATTGGGAGTCGAAGGCGCGCATCAGCAAGAGTTCATCAACCAATTATATTAGTTTATTTTTTCTTCATAACCAACAATAACCGAGTAGTAATCTGAATCCAATTTAACCGAGATACCCTAAAATCTGAATGACTTGGACACGTCACAGATGAAAACGTCTGTCGTCCATTAGGGCAATCACAACAAACAAATTCAGGGAAAAAGAACGAGTGCAAAACACGGTTCGGTACATAGCACCAACGAATTAGTAACTTACCCTACGGTGGAAAATTCTCTGTAGAAGAAGTGGTGAATAATGTGAAGATGGATTAGACTCCAACAACAGAAATGGATAAGAAAAGCAACAATGCCTTTCATCATACGATGTTTGAATATCCAGCATTGCTGAGCTGTTTAAGGGACACAATGTGCTACAATACTACAGAATCACATGCGGAAATAGCGAGAGATGGTTCCTGTTCGTCACGTGTCAATGGAGCAGATCACATTGTCGCAAATACTGCGAGAATTGAAGCTAATTGAGAGACGTGTGGAAAACCGGATCCAAAACTTTGAGCCAGTGCGAGTAATCCACAGTAGTGAAGTGCACCAGCGGAGGAACAAGACCAACAAGTTCGAAAGTGTGACAAAGGAAACTTGGGGGGAGTTACGGCAATTAATCGAGAGACAACGACTTCTCCGAAGTGTATTGGTCGTAGCCAATGCACGAACAATCGTAGAGGTTCAAGGGAAGCGGTTCACAATCTCGGAGGCTATTGAGTATAAGAAGATAATGAGAGCACAGAAAACAATGTGCGGCCATGTCCGTAGGAAAATTGACGAGACGAAAAAACTGCTCCAAACTACCGAGCGTAAAACAGAATATTCAATGAATCGCCTGATGCACCATATCACTGCATCTAGTGAATCGCAACTCACAGAATCTGATAAGTGGAACGACAATGATCCATTCGGTGTACTCTCAATTCTTACTTCGCCGTATTTGGAAAGCATTCAACCGAAAGTTATTTACAACCAGGCCTTATCAGATAGTGAGCGTGATGCGATAACTCGGGTGTACAAAAACGAGAAGATGCCTCTC
>JAAUYH010025823.1_pt1 | contig 28233 bp, 16 predicted proteins | sample 7278061 | NCBI WGS metagenome assembly JAAUYH01 (sample SAMN14350203, study PRJNA611818) | marine sediment metagenome | isolation source: surface marine sediment (0.6m) | place: French Polynesia: Moorea | collected 2018-08
GCAGGTAATGGCTAGCGTGCGCGATTTAATTCCCGATATAGACAAATATATTCGCATGAAAATTTATGGTACGCCTACCACCAGCGAATATTATCTCGGACAACCCCAGGGTAATATGTATGGTGCTAAATTGATGCCCCAACAAATCGGCTTAAATCGTTTGGGTTACAAAACTGAATTGCCGAATTTGTTCTTAGTTGGTGCTAGTGCTGGCTATCCTAGCGTTCCAGGCGTAATTAGTAATGGTATGGACGTGGTGGAATTATTGACAGGAAAAGTAATTAGGAGTTCGGAGTTCGGAGTTAGTAGTTCGGAGTTAGTAGCTAGTAGTTAATGGCTAACGATACTAAATCCTGTTTAGATACACTACTTAAAATCTGTGTAAAGGCAGAGGACAGGGGGCAAAAGAGTTTAAACTCGTTTAATGCTCCTGATTTAAAAGTAGGTTTTCAAAATCGGATTTAGTATGACTAAGAACCAACGACCAACCACTAACTACTAACAACTAACTACTAACAACCAATTTAAAACGAAAAAGGGATTAAGTATGTTAGCTAAAATTTTAGTAGCTTTAGACAATTCCTCCGAAGCCTCAGTCGTTTTTGATTTTGCTCTATCGATCGCTCAACCAAAACTGAGTAAGATGTTGCTGGTGCATTTTGTGGACTGGCAGATAGAAGATGTATCTCCCTGGGTTGGTGTGGGTACTTTATACGATGTCGATATATCGGGCGATCGCTATAATCGGAGTCGCGAACATCTACAACAAGAAATCGAACAGAGTAACAGTTGGCTAGAATCCTATGCTCAAAAAGCGTCCGCTCGTAACCTTGACTGTGAATTTGAATGTCGCTTAGGTAACTGTAATTTAGGCATTGGCGATCGCGCTAAGGAATGGGGTGCAGATTTAATTGTTATTGGTCGCAGGGGTCACAGAAATATATCGGAAATACTTTTGGGAAGTGTTAGTAATTATGTAATTCATCATGCTCCCTGTTCGGTTTTGGTGGTTCAAGGTACTATCGCAGTACGTTAATCTGTTAGGACAAGTCGATCGGATTGCTCGTAAGTAATAAGTAATAAGTAATAAGTAATGAGTGTCCTAATTTAAGTGCGTAGTGCTATAAAACTCTAGAAACTGATGATTTGACTAAGGTTACTGAGTTTTAAGAGGGAGAAATTTTAAAATGACAAGAATAAATTCAATTAATCATCGGGAAAAAATTATTGCTCTCTGGACAGTATTTCTCTTGGGAATGTTGTTTCACACTCAATTAGCTTTGATGCCTATATTTCATGGTATCGATGTGGCTATTATGGGACACTATCATCAAGAATCTGCAACTATAGCAGAGATAACGCCAATTTTATGGGGAATGCTAGTCTTTTTTATCTTGCCGATGTTAGCGATCGTCGCTACCGCGTTTTATGAGTTTAAACGCTATCGAGTGTTTCATTTTGGCTTGACTGTAGTTTATACAGTTTTGAATTTGAGTCACGCGATCGCCGATTTATTGGTCGATCCTATCGCCTGGTATCAAATTGTTTTAATGGTACTGTTGTTTTTTATTGGGATCCTCTTAAATATTGTTGCTTATCAATGGATGCGAATTGGTTCTCGCGGTCAAAATAGTTCGGAGTTCGTAGTTCGTAGTTATTTAGAATAGGCTTGAATATCTCCCCAACCTGGATTGACCCCCATGGCAAGGCTTGTACCCTATTTAAATTCCGAATGCGATCGTAAAATTGCATCTTTAGCTAATAAAATCCACTAGTTATAATAGAAGTAGAACAGCCATCCTACCTTTTGGGGGAGGGCAAAATGAAAACTAATATTCTACATTCTGTTACTAATCTATTTGAATCTCTAGCAATTGCAATTATTATCGTTTTGCTGAGTGCAGTTACTACTGCCAAAGCACAAAGTAATATTCCCAATATTCCAAATTCTATTCTCAATGGCTTGTTTACAACTACAGCTGCTCAAAGATTCTTTGAAAAAGGAAGAACAAACTTTGAACGAGAAATAGATTATTTAGTTAATTCAGACTTCTATTTTAATGAAAATTTGCTTCAGATAGACCCAGAATCAAGGGAACTAATGAAAGAAACTATGCCACTCCCTAATTTTAAGCAAGATAATTCTCTCGATCTCAGTCCAGAGTAAATATAGCAGTACGTATTTAGATTAGGACGTGAATTATAGGGTTTGCTAATAGCTAATAGCTAAAAACTAAAAACTAACTATCGATCGCATCATGAAGAGTTTTCAACAAAGCTTCTGTGGTGTATGGTTTGTTGATAAAAGCAGCGATACTGTTATCTAATTCGGCGATTATCTCGCGGTTGGAAATTAGTCCGCTAAAAACAATTATTTTGACATGAGGATTAATTTTTTTGATGGTACGGATTAAAGTCTTACCATTCATGGAGGGCATCATGATATCTGTTAACACAACCTCGATCTTATGTTGATGCTGGGCATAAACAGCGATCGCATCAATGCCATTATTAGCAGTTAAGACTCGGTAATTGAAAGTTTCTAAAGTGGCTTTGGTAACTTCACAAATCTGGGTTTCATCATCGACAACGAGAATCAATTCTCGATTACCTTGGGGTAGTTCTTCTTCTGTGGGTAATACTTCTGCTGTCTCACAAGCTGGCAGAAATACCCTAAATTCAGTTCCTCGTTCTACTTCACTATAAACATCGATAAAACCACCATGACTTTTAATGATACCAATTGCGGTAGAAAGTCCCAATCCCGTTCCGCGACCGACTTCTTTGGTAGTAAAAAACGGCTCGAAAATTCTGTCTAAAATAACGGGAGGAATACCAACACCAGTATCGGCAAAGGTTATTAGAACATAAGGGCCTTCATGAGCTTCTATATGCAATCGCGCAAAGTTAGCATCAATGGGAAAATTCTCGGCAATGATACTCAGCGTACCACCATTCCGCATTGCATCTCTAGCATTAACTGCCAGGTTCATTAATACTTGATGGATTTGTGTGGCATCAGCCTCAACCGTCCACAAATTACTAGATAAATCCATCTCTAATTCAATCGTTTTAGGGAAGGTTTCCTTAATTATCTGTCTTATTTCGGCGAGTAGATGTCTAATTTGGATGCTACCGCGATCGCTCTCTAACCCTCGTGAAAAAGTAAGGATTTGATTGACTAATGCCGTTCCTCGTTTGGCATTGGTTTCGATGATTTTAAATAGCCTGAGAGTTTGCTTATCGACATTAGTTATTTTGTGAGGTAGTAATTGGGCAAATCCTAAAATTGGAGCGAGAATATTGTTGAGGTCGTGAGCTATACCACCTGCTAGGGTTCCTAAGCTTTCTAGGCGTTGGGTACGCAGAAATTGGGCTTCTAATTGTTTTTTCTCGCTAATGTCGGTGTTAACTACTAGATATGACTGAGGATTTTCCTGTTTATCTTTTACCAAAGTCCAACGACTCTGCACCACAATATCTTTATTTACTCTGGTTATTTGATTTAGTTCTCCTTGCCATTTGCCTTTTTCCCTAACTGCTTGCTGAATTTCGGTTAATTTTGTTAGAGGTTCTCGGTATAAAAGCTCATTGGCATCTTGATTTAAGGCTTCTTCTGTTGTCCAGCCATATAAGTTTTCTGCTCCTTGATTCCAGAATAAAATTTGGTTATTTAAATCTCGAACCATAATCGCGTCTGTTGCCACATCTAAAAGGGCTGCTTGTTCGATAATTGTCTGTTCTGCCTGTTGTTTTTGGCGATCGCTGCGATAGGCTTCGATAATACGACTGCAAGTAGCTAGAAAGGGTTGAAGATAATCGACAATAGCTTCGTCATAACCTCCTTCTCGATTGGCAATACCTACCATCCCCGTCATTTCATTCTCTTTATAAAAAGGTAATCCTAAAAAAGCATTTAAAGGAGGATGTCCATCGGGTAAGCCACCCCGTCGGGGATCGGTACTGGGACTATTAGCAATAACGGGTTTACCAGTAACGATAACTGCACCGAAGAGAGTTTGTAAGTTATGAAATTCCATCCCTTTAGGAGCGTTCTCTGCATAAAATGCTCTGGTTTCTTCATTCCAAGCAATATTGGTAATGGCATGAGTTTTGAGATAGGGTCTTCCGCGAACTTTCATATAGCTTTCTTCCATTGTCGGACTGCCGTCTGCTGCGAAGAGAATTTCCCCAATAAACCCATATTCGCTCTCAGTTAGAGCCAAGAAACGATCGAGCATGCCCTCAAACAAAATCTCTGGTTCTGCATCTGCCAAAAATTTGGTCTGGATCCAACTAATTGCTTGTAGAATTCGATTACTCTTTTGTAAATCCGCTTCTATTTGTTTGCGATCGCTGATGTTTCTACCTTCGGGGATTAGCATCACTACTTTTCCTGTTTTATCTTTAACAGGTGTAAGCGAAAAATCTACAGTTACTAAACGATTGTCTGTCCCTAAATGGTCTACTTCAAAACGGACAAATTCTCCTGTTGCCGATCGCTCGATCGCTTTTTTTAAACGTTGTTGAATTTCTACAGACATCGTCCACCAAGGAGTTTCCCAAAAGGGTTTACCGACTACATCTGCTGGAGTTAACCCCACAAAGTCTAAAGCAGTTTGGTTGGCTTCTATCACATTGCCATTGGGTTCTAGCAGACCGATGAATTGAAAGGTTTGATTGAAGATAGCTCTAAATTTTTGCTCGCTTTCTCTCAATGCTAACTCTGCTTGTTGACGATCGATCGCCTGAGCGAGGATATTGGCGATCGCACAAAGAAAATTAACATCATCTTGACTAAAAATTCGCTGTCGAGTTGTATGAGTACCCAAAATGCCAAATGGTTTGTCATTACCAGAAATAACAACGCTCATGCTACTTACTACTTGATGATCGAGTAATAAGTTGGTTCCACTAAAGCGAGTTTCTGAAAGTAAGTCGGTAACTATTACTGGTTCTGAACTGAGGAGGGTATAACCAGCTTGAGAGTCGCTATCTGCTTTTACCGTAGCTATCCCTACTAGTCCATCGTGCCAACCTACTCCTGCTTTAAGTAGTAAGTTCTTTCCCTCTGGCAACAGTTCTAACACACTACAGTATTCTACTTCTAGTACTGAAGCGACTAGATGTACGGCTCGTTCTAGGAGGAGAACTAAATTCTTTTCGATTAGAGCATACTGTCCTAATTCTGCTATTGCTCCCTGTTGTCTAGCCTCTATCAGTAGCTGTGATTCTGCTTGTTGGCGATGGCGTAAAGCTTCTTGTCGTTCTTCTATTTCTTGCTGAAGCTGCTGGTTAGCTTCGGTCAGTTCTAATGTGCGCTCTTTTATATGCTCTTCTAATTCGGTAGTCCGCTCCTGGAAATATTCGGCTCTTTCAATCTCTAACTGGCAAACTTGATGCTGTAATTGCTCGATAATCCCGTACATTTCTGTGGGATCGAATACTTGCAGCAAGCTAGTTTGAGTAATAATTCCTTGTAGTTCTCCTCGCGCTCCCCCCACCACTAACCGCCGTACTCGACGCTGCTGCATTTGCTGATGTACTGACCATAAAGAATCTTCAGGGCTAACCAGAAACAAAGGCGTACTCATCAACTTTTGTACTGGTTGCGTCAAATCTAAATTAAGAGTTTGGAATTGAACAATATCTCTTTCGGTGATAATGCCCACGGGAATTAGTAATTCATTATTATTATCTTGCTCGACAATGGCGACATAACTAACTTGATGGTTCGCCATTAATTGCGCTGCTTGCCGAACTGAGATAGAAGGTTGGGCATGGATAACCTTAGTTTCCATGATTTCTTCTACTCTACGCCATTTCATCAGATTAATGGGTTGCAGATTTTGACGTAGATCTTTTTCCGTAATCAACCCCAATAGGCGATCGCTCTCATCGATAACTGGCAGATGGCGAATACGATGCTGGCGCATTAAGTTAATAGCAGTAAAAACATCTTCTATGCCAGTTGAGGTTAAAGTGATTAACTCTCGGCTCATCACCTCACTGACAGCAATTTTAGTTAAATCTCTTCCCGCAGCAATTAGCCTGACTAAATCCCGCTCGGTAAAAACTCCCTGAAGTTTATCTTGTTCAACTATTAGGGCACAACTATTATTGATGTTAGTAGTAATACCTGCTGTTATATCGTTATCATTCTCTGTGAAATGACAACTATTCCCCCATTCTTGCATTTGCCGAATAACATCATTCAAAGAGGTGTCAGGAACGACGGTTAAAGGCTGACGGTCGATTACTTGGTCTAAATAGAAGAAGTTATTCGGCTGCACGAGTTTTTAGATTAATAGTAAAATACCTCAGCTAATATTTTAATTATTAATAAAGATTGCCCGAGGTAACAAAAAACGATTTTTCATTCGCGTACTCTCAAGATAACCGTTTCACTTTTTTATGTGCCACATCTATCAACTGTTAGCTTGTTTCGTTACTTCATTAATTGTCAACGGCAATAAAGCACTAACAGCAATAACTACAACATCCAGTCCATCGATCGCCGTTACTTTCAACAAACTACCCAAACTAGGAATAATTAAACAAATAAACTGTAAACTCAGAGAAATTCCTAGAGCAACGGTTAAATAGTAATTCGGTTGTAGTGTTACTCGCCAAAAAGGTCGGCTCGCCCTGCAACTAAAAGCGTGTAACAATTGTCCTGTAACCAAGCTCATAAAAGCAATAGTACTAGAGCGATCGCCGATCCCGTAATTAATAATACCGTAACTGTAAGTAATTAAACTACAAGTAGAAATAACACCAGCCTCAAAACCAAGTCGTTTAAAGTCAGTAAGGTTAATAATCGCTTCGTCTAAAGGGCGAGGGGGAACTTCTAAAACATCGGGTTCGGGTGCTTCTAAACCCAGTGCCAAACCAGGAAAAATATCCGTTACTAAATTCAGCCATAAAAGCTGAATCGCATTGAGGGGTTGACCGATACCGAGTAAATTAGCCAACAGCATAACCATAATCTCGCTGAGGTTGGTAGAAAGTAAAAAATGAAGGGCTTTCTTGATATTGTTATAGATAGTCCTCCCCTGACTCACCGCAGCGATCGCTGTTTCCAGGTTATCATCTGCCAAGACAATATCCGCTACTTCTCTAGCTATATCCGTACCGCTTTTTCCCATAGCGATCCCGACTTCTGCTGCTTTAAGGGCAGGAGCATCATTAATTCCATCTCCTGTCATTGCCACTACTTGTCCTGCTGTTTGGAAGGCTCGGACAATTTCTAGTTTGTGGATGGGACTAATTCGGGCAAAGAAATGAACTTTAGCGAGTTTGGAGTTGGCACTCAGTAAGGGTAAAGAACCGTTCGCCCCTACTAATTCTTCTCCTTTACTTAAATTTAGCTCTCGAGCGATCGCACGAGCGGTATTAGTCTGGTCTCCTGTAAGCATTACCGTATTGATTCCTGCCCGATGAAAATCAGCAATTAATTCTTTAACGCCATTACGAATTGGATTGGCGATTCCAATTAGTCCCAACCAGATTAGGTTGTTCGGGGGGAGCGTATCTGAAGAATCGATCTCTGCATATGCTATTCCTAATACGCGGAGAGCTTTATTAGTCATATGTTGATTGGCAATGGCGATCGGCTCTCTATCTATTTCAGTTAAAGTAACGGGCTGAGTGTTTTTAAGTCGATAAAGACAAAGTGCTAAAACTTCTAAAGGATTACCCTTAACTACAATTAATTGTCGAGACTCATCAAACTGATGAACTTTGTTTAATGTTTTTAATAATTACTCTTGAAAATAAAATTTATAATTATAATAGGATTAGGACAATTTCCTTAACTACAAAAATAAATAAAAAAAATTAACAATCAATATCGAGCGCATTTGAGGTGATTGTTATGATTTATACCTCTAAGATCGGCAATAGCACTTAACATCGCCCTAAAGCAAAAATATCTTAATTACTATCAATATAACCGACAACCAATTGACTTTTTTAATTCAATTTAGATGGAATGATTGGCAATGTATCTTGAAGATAGATATAAAAAATCGAATTTTTTGCTGGAAAAATTATTATTTCATAGTTCAAATCAGCCGAAAGAGATATGCTCGATAATACTGAGTTAAAAAATTTTAACGATCTGCAATAATTACTAGGTCATTTTTTAGCAAAAACCTCCATTTTTTAAAATTACAGCTAATTAAGTTGAGGAAAAATCATGAGTTCAACTCTACAAATTAATTCTAGTAATCGAAATTCCCTTCCTAGAAAATACAATAAAGTAATTGAAATGTTACTCGGTCAAGATATTCATGTTCTTACCGAACGAGAAGCTCAATATGGCTCAAATCCGTGGGATATTATTTGCCAAAATGAGCGTCGTAATTATGTACTTCAGCAATTTATCAAATTCAAAACTTTAGGGCTTGGTAACACTTACGTTAAAAAGTTTTGGCGTTGTCAAAGAATCGATTTGTTATTTAAGCGTCTTTTCGATCTCAATCTAGAGACTAAATCTAATTCCATAATATTTGAAATGCCCAATTCACTCCCTTTGATTTTGGAGCAGTTGTTATACAAGTTTTTCAATATTTCATTAATCAAGCAACGAGATGTAGCTAAAAAACACTACGATCTGCCTACCGAGCTTTATGAAGGATTCTTAGAGGAGTCGATGAAATATACTTCTGGAGATTGGACGGGATTAGACAAAACTCCAGAAAATTTGACAGCTGCTCAAATGCAGAATTTAGAATATTGGGTTAGAGAACTACAAATTCAAGATGGAGATATCATCCTCGATTGTGGCTGTGGATGGGGAACTTTACCTCAATATCTAGCGGATCGTTTTAAGCTTACCTATATTGGTATTACGATATCGGATGTACAACTAGATTATTGTCGCTCTAAGTTTTCAGAAGTTGAAAATTACTATTTCTACAACCACAGCTATCACGATCGATATGACGAGATTTTAGCCGAATCTGGCGTAGATTGTATTACCAAATGTATGTTTATCGAAACAATCGAACACGGAGGAACTAGAAACTGGCCAAATATTCTTAAGAATGTGCGGAAAATCATCAGCCAAGATGGACTACTAGGAATTCAAACTATCGGCTCAGATCATCCAAACTTAGTTTGCGATCCCTATATTAATCGCTACATTTTCCAACACTTTTCTATCGGTTCTCCTTCAGAATTAGGTAAAGCCATCGAAAGCGATCGACAATTTATCAAGCTCAAAGAAAATAACATTGCTGAGAACTATCCAGCAACTTTGCGAGCCTGGAATTATTATTTCCAAAAAAATTGGAGCGAGATCGAACCGCACATCACCAGCATTATTGATGCAACTCCTTTCTCAACCACAGAAGAATGGAAACGTCACTGGGAGTTCTACTTTTTGTTATGCACTGGTGCCTTTGAAGCTGGAACATACCCTCAAAATTATCAACTGACTGCCAAACCAAACTTCTTTGTGAATTAACATTTTTTCAAGGGCGCGAACCGAAGCTAGGGGCATGGCAATGACGTGTCCCTAACGCTATAGTTATCCTCCTAATGGTTGCACTGTACCTTCCAATCGATCGAATCGTTTCTGAATATTCTCTGGCTGTACTGTACCTACCCGAGATAATAATACTGCACCAAAGCCAAACAGATTGAGCATTAAAATAATTAATCCTCCAGCAATAGGAATGAGGCTAATTACAATGAGGATAAGCATCCCCACTAAGAAGGGAATAAAAGCAGTTTCTCTGTGGGAAAAGATTTTTTTGCCAATCCATAAACCTGTAGCGATGGCACCGAGCAAACCAGCCACAGCAAAGGCTAAATTAACAATGGGAATTAGTAAAAAGCCGAATACACTACCTGCAAACAGAGCAATAAACAGCGTAATACTGACAATCCCTCCTAAACCCCACATGGCACTTTTAAATGGATGTTGGTGCATAGTTGCAGTAATACTTTGAATATGTCCTGGAAGTAGTAAGAGTAAAAATACACCAAAAGCAAAAACAACGATGAGAGAGATTAAAGAGAATAAGGCATTGGTTAAATAAAGAGTGCCAAACAATCCAAAGCGATCGAATAGTACTTTGGCATTGCTAAACATAGCTACTTCACTACCATCAACTATTGCACCTTCTTCTCTAACGATCTGTCCGCCAATAGCTACAGCATCGCCATTAACGCGAGCATTAGGCTTTAAAATTACATCACCGCCAATAGCTACAGCATCGTTGGTAACTTGCCCCTCGTTGAGAATTGTTACCGAACCACCAATAGCTACGGCATCAGTCAGGACTTGTTGTTCGGGGACTATCACATCAGTACCCATTCTAAAAATTGTGATATCACTTTCATTGTTGGCAACAGCAACGCCACTTATCACAATTACCAGAAAAGCTCCTAGAAAAACTAAAATTAATCGTTTTATTTTGTGCCAATTCATTTTATAATTCTCCTTTAATAACCGCTTTTTTAATCTGCCAAGGGTCTAAGGTTAGTTAAGATATAGGGTCTCCTCCTCACAATTCATTAGAAAATAGGGAAATAACGTTTAAAGCGATCGCCCTATTAGAAATAACCCCTTTTTTATCCGTCAGAATAGTTTTGTAGTGTTACTGCTCTGAGTTTACTTTGAGGTTAGGTCAAAAATCTGAGGAATTTGTGAAGGAAAAAATTTACTTTTTTTGTACCTACTTTATGAGTTTTTTAGCTCTGTTTTACAGTTGATGGGCGATCGCTCTATTGCCCCTTCACAGTAACCCAAGTCATACATACTGGCAGCTTGAGGATCGTGTTCTGGAGTTTGTTTGGGTTTTTTCGCCCAAGCATCGGCTTTACCTCGATCGATCCAATCTTCGTCAGTCATTAAGGCATTAGATACTTTATTCATAATCATTTGCCTCTTATGGTGATTGCTCTTTATCTTTGTTGTATCAGTTTTTATCTTTGCCAGCAGCTAATTGCAATTAATCGATAAGATTTAGCAATTTGATAAAACAAGGGGCTGTCACCTGCGGAGATCCCAGGGGTTTATAAGTCCCGCATCAGAGTCACCCTAACTCCTCTAAGAAATTAATTTACTAGTCAAAGCCACCGCACTACTAATAATTTTCGCCAATCCAGAAGGAGTTTCCAACGGTAAATTATGCCCTCCAGATAAGACTACCTTTTGCGCTTTGGGCATGGCTGCTTGTTGTTCGGCTAAATCTTCATCGCGGTTAAGAATACTTTTATCTCCGTATACTAAGGTGATGGGGACTTTAATCTTTTTGAGTAAACCTAAATAGCGCGATCGCCCGATACCATTAAAACCAATTCCTGCCCTAGTTCGTAGTAAAGGTGCCCAACGCCATCTTACTCCGCCTTCACAGGGTTCGGTAATCCTTTGGGCGAGTAACATAGCCAGAGGCTTGGATATAGCAGGAGTACCTTGACGCAAACGTTCGGCTGCTGCTTCTACATCAGGAAAAACGGGATGTTTGGGAGGAGAAGCCAAATAGTCTAAATGGGTTGCTAATTGTTCGGCTGCATTTTCTTCTTCTGCTTCTGTGGGTAAAATTGTCTCGACTAAAACCAGATTTTTCACCTTTTGCGGGCGAATGCTCGCAAAAATTGCTGCTACTACCGATCCGAGGGAATGTCCTACTAAAGTAAAGGCTCGATCGGCTAAAAAGTCGACGATCGCATCAATATCGGCTAAAAAGTCCATTAAATTGTATGAACCACCTTTACCCACATGATCGCTACGTCCATGTCCCCGCAAATCTGGGGCAATTACTCGATAACCTTTTTGTGCCAGGCGAATAGCTACTTCTGACCACGCTGCCCCCTGTTCGAGGATACCATGGAGACAGAGGACTAAAGGCCCTTCTTCTGGTCCCCAAGCACAGAGATACAACCGTAAACCCCTAACAATTAGCAGTGTTTCTTCCATGGTGGTTTCGATCGAAGAAGCTAAAGTTATTGCTTCTTGGGGTAATTCGTAATTAAGCTGTCGGGCTATTCTTTGGGCAGTTATACCGAGTTGGGAGGGTAGTTTAATATCTCGCCAAGCTTCTCCTAATTGGGCATCAATCGTTTGATGGTTGAGAAAGTTAGGATCGCCTAAAGACATGGAAGTACTGTGAACTCCATCAGTCATGCGCTTGCCCTGATAGGGTTGTAAGACGGCTTCATCGAAAGGAATGGCTAAAAATTCACAGACTCTTTCCATTACTTGTCGTGGTTGAGTAACTAATTCTTCGTATTGAACCAGTAACAAGCGATCGCTATCTATTAGCTGTTGGAAATCGAGAATATTTTGATTGCTATTTGTCCAAATTGATTCTGCAAGTTGATAGGGATTAGAATTTTTTGCCCCAATTAACTTGTCCATCCGCATACGGGCAAAGGATTCTATCACCGCGTAGGGATGACGAACTAAATGGATATATTTGGCATTGCTAAAAATTTCTTCTGCCCTTTCTAGGGTTTCTCTACTGCTGGCATAGGTAGGAGATTTATCTACTAACAAGCGATCGCCTGCTAGTTGCTGTAGCATCTGATAAACTTCTCGTACCGAGAGATTTTCTTTAACTATATTCTCTACTAACTCTTGACTTTCTTCGGCATCAATATTTTTCAATTCCATAAATGCCCGTTGTAATCCTTCTCCTAAATGAGAAATACCTAATTTCTCTTGTCTTTGCTGCATATTCTCGAAAGGCAACAGGTGTAATTCTGGAGGGGAAGATAGGGCTGGATGCCCTGCTAGCATTACCCTTAAAAGAGTTGAACCAGAACGAGGGGAGGAGAGGATGAAGGCGATGGGGGTAGATGTAGGGGCAGGGGAAGCAGGGGAAGCAGGGGGGGCAGAGGAAGCAGGGGAGAATGATTGTTGGGTTCTGTCGTGAGTGGAGGTGAATTCTACTGCTAGGTATTTTGCCAGACTATTTATTCTGGGACGTTCGTAGAATTCTCTGGGATACAGCATTAAGTTAAGATCGCCTTTGAGTCGATCGATTACTTCCATAACCATGATCGAATCTGCACCAGTATCAAGCAGACTATCATTAACGGTAATGTTATCTTTTTCTATTTGTAAAACTCGTGCCGTAACTTCTTTTAGATATTCAATTAAATATTCTTCTCGTTTTTCAGATGAAATTGCTAATAATTCAGCAAATACATCTTTTTGAGGTTTATTTGTTTGTATAAATGCTGTTTCTTTTTCCTCAGTAATTAAATTAGCAAAATAATTAGCCTGACGTAAATAAGAAAACTGCTGTGCTATTTGATTCCAGTCTACGGATAAAACTCCTACTTGGGCAGGAATAGTTTGTGTGTCACTAGCAAGTAATTGCTCTAGTATTGCTAATCCCGATCGAGGTTCAATTAAATTAATTCCTTGACGGTTAACGCCCTTATCTACTGCCATACCCGTGTTTGCCCAAGGGCCCCAGTTTATACTTAAAGCAGGTAAACCCTGTGCTTGACGATAACGGGCGATCGCGTCTAACCCTGCGTTGGCTGCTGCATAGTTACTTTGTCCTGGTGAGCCTAACAGGGATGCAACAGAAGAGAAGAGAACAAAGAAATCTAAGGGTAAATCTACACTTAATTGATGTAAATTCCAAGCTCCTAAAACTTTGGGCGATATTACTTTACTAAATTTCTGCCAAGTTTGATTTTGTAAGAAACCATCATTGAGAATTCCCGCAGCGTGAATAATACCTTTAAGAGAAGTTTTGCATTCTTCTATTACTTTGGCTATCTGTTGTGTATTGGTTACATCGGCTTGGGCGATAGTAATTTGTACGCCTTTTTCTTTCAGGCGATCGATAATTGTTTGGGCTTGTTTCGATGGTTCGCTTCTACCAACTAAAATTAAATGTTTTGCCGATTTCTCTGCCAACCACTGGGCTATTTGTAATCCTAATGCACCTAATCCACCAGTAATTAGATAGCTACTATTAGGAGCGATATTTAATTGATTCTGATTAGATTTATCTAAGAATTTCTCTAAACGAGGAACATAAACTTTATCATCCCGTAAAGCCAAACGGTCTTCTTTATGCTTATTATTAATAAAGTTAATTAAATTACTAATTTCTTCTCGATTAGGATTATTACTAATATCAATTAGTCCGCCAAAATATTCGGGATGTTCTAAAGCAATTACTTGACCTAATCCCCAGAGTGAATTAGAGGCAATGCTATGTTGTCCCAGAGAATTATTAATTGCCTGATTTTCTCTAGTAACTAACCAAATAGGAGCATTTATATTTTGTTTAAATAGAGTTTGGACTAAGTGTAAAACACCAGCACAATTAATCGACCAATCTCGATCTAAATCTTCTGTAGTACTATTTAAACTCCAAAGATAAATTATTTGATGCAGACTATTAGCCGTAATTTCAGCTTCGGTAAATACTTTCTCAATATCTTCTGGTTGTAGATGATTAATACTCCAACTGCGATCGTCCAAAGACCGATACTCTTCTCCTCTATAAACTAGTAAGCAGGTGTTTCCTTGTTGTTCTAGTTTCCGAGCAATTTTGTCAGATACTCCTTGAGAATCAGCGAAAATCAAATAATTATTAGCATTTTTTGGGTTTGTTTCTGGCAATTTTTCAACTTGTTGTTGCCAAATAATTTGATATAAATCGGGAACAAGATTGGCCTTACTATTACTATTACTTTCTAGAGATAATACTTTGTCAGTCTTTTCTAGCCAATAACTTTGTCTTTGGAAAGGATAGGTAGGTAAGGCTACTTTTTGCCTAGAATAATCCTTTTCTACATTATCCCAATTGATATCTATTCCCCGTACATATAAACTTGCCAAACTAGAGAATATTTGTTGCCAATCTTGTTTGCGAGGGCGTAAGCTAGGCAGCCATAATCCTTCTGTTTTTGGCAAACATTGACGGCCCATACCCAACAGAATTGGTTTAGACCCTATTTCTAAGAAAATATTATATTTCTGTTGTTCCAATAATTCCATACTAGAAGCAAATTGTACGGGGGCGATAATATGTTCTCCCCAATATTCTGCTTTAGTTATTTCTTCTATTACTAGTTTTCCTGTCACATTAGAAACTATAGGAATTTGCGGAACAGAATAATTAATTTTCTCGGCAATTTGCTTGAATTCTGCCAGTATAGGCTGCATTAAAGGAGAATGAAAAGCATGAGAAACATTTAATTTTTTAGTCTTTATTTCTTGAGATTCTAGATTGTGAACGATTTGAGCTAAAGCTGTTTTATCCCCAGAGATAACAATACTTTGAGGACTATTAATAGCAGCAATAGATACTTTATTTTCCCAAGGCGCGATCGCTTTTGCTACTATTTCTAACTCGGCAAAAACAGCAACCATTTCTCCTGTTTGAGGTAAAGCTTGCATTAGCCTTCCTCTTTCGGCAATTAGTTTTAGTCCATCCTCTAAACTAAATATTCCTGCAATAGTTGCTGCGACATATTCCCCTACACTATGCCCCATGACTATATTGGGTTTAATGCCCCAAGATAACCACATTTGTGCCAGAGCATATTCTAAGGCAAAAATAGCTGGTTGAGTATGTTGGGTTTGGTGAAGGGCAGAGGAAGCAGGGGAAAAGATAATATTTTTTAAGGATACATCTAAATAGGGTTGCAATAGGCGATCGCATTCGTCTAAAGCTTGACGGAAAGTAGGTTGAGTTTGGTAAAGTCGATAACCCATGCCTACATACTGAGAACCTTGCCCTGTAAACAAAAATGCAGTCTTATTGCGTTTCTCTTTGGTAATTCGAGCGTAAAGTAAGTTGCTTTTTCCCCCATTTGGTTGAAAGTCAGCTAATTTTGTCTTTAACTCTTTTGTCGATGCAGCAGCAACAGCCAAACGATAATCGAAGTGATTTCTTCCTGTATTAGCAGTAAAACAAATATCCGCCAGGGAAATATCTCGATCGTCTGCTAGAAACTTAGTGTAATGCTTGGTTAGATCGATTAACGCCTGTTCATTCTTCGCCGACAGGGTTAATAAATGTAACGGGCGATCCTGTATGGGTGTTTCGTAATCCTGTAGGGGCAAACGGCCGTTTGCCCCTACAATATTCATATCATTCGCGGATACAATTACATGGGCATTTGTACCACCGAAACCAAAGGAACTAACTCCAGCCAATCTCGGTTTTTCTGATTCTTGCCAAGATTGTAACTTGGTAGGTATCTCAATAGGTGTATCTTCTAAATCGATATGAGAATTTAATTGACAAAAATGTAGATTAGGGGGAATGGCTTGATTTTGTAAACATAAAACCGTTTTAATTAAACCAGCAATTCCTGCTGCTGCTTCTAAATGCCCGATATTGGTTTTTACCGAACCCAAATAACAAGATTGTTCTTTCTCTCTTCCCTGCATCAACACAGTTTTAAGAGAATTCACTTCAATCGGATCGCCCAAAGATGTGCCCGTACCGTGCGCTTCGATATAGCTAATTCGATCGGGAGTTACTCGGGCATTAGCTAAAGCTTGACGAATTACTGCCTGTTGCGATAAGCCATTAGGGGCAGTTAAACCGTTGCTGCGTCCATCCTGATTAATTGCCGAACCTTTAATTACTGCTAAGATATTATCCTTGTCGGCGATCGCTTTATCCAAACGTTTGAGAATAACTACTCCACAACCTTCCCCCCGCACATAACCATCGGCATCCGCATCGAAGGTTTTACAACGACCATCTTTAGCCATCATTCCCGCTAAAGAGAAAGTTTGGGTTAATTCTGGGGATAACATGAGATTAACTCCCCCGACAATCGCGCGATCGCATTCTCCTTGTTTCAAACTCTGACAGGCCAAATGCACTGCTACCAAAGAAGAAGAACAAGCCGTATCTACTGTTAAGGAAGGGCCTCTAAGATCGAGAAAATAAGAAAGACGATTTGCAGCAATACTGTGGGCGTTACCCGTCCCCGCATAAGCATCTATGGGGATATCGTAATGGAGTCGAAGCTGAGAATAATCACTGCTACTAATGCCGATAAATACTCCTGTAGAACTTCCCGCCAGTCGATCGGCAGCTATACCCGCATTCTCTAAAGCCTCCCAAGTAACTTCCAATAAAAATCTTTGTTGGGGATCCATCTTTTGGGTTTCGCGAGGAGTAATACCGAAAAACTGTGGCTCGAACCAGTCTACTCCTTCTACAAATCCACCCCAGCTATCTCCTTGCCAACGCCCCGTAACTTTGGAAATAGCATCTTTCCCTTCTTTTAGTAGTTGCCAAAATTCTTTGGGATTATTGGCGTGAGGAAAACGACAACCCATACCGATAATAGCAATTGGTTCGGTAACTGCTGAGTTTGAACTTTCAGTTATCGCTATCTCTTCTTGTTGTTGTCCACTCAGATAAGTAGCCAGACTGGCAATAGTCGGATAATCGTAAGCTAGAGTAGGATTTAATTTAATTTTCAACCAGTCTTCCAATTCTGCCGATAGTCTGACTGCTTGCAGAGAATCCAAACCATAATTAGCCAAAGGTTCATTTATATCTATCTCGTCAAGAGACAAGCCCAAACGCCCTGCTAAATTAGCAACTAACCAATTTTGAATATTTTCTTGTTGGGGGTTAATTAACAGATTTATCTGCGAATCCTGTCGAGGCGAACGCCTGTTCGCGGACATAGAGTTTGTATTGGTTAAGTTATTAGCAACTGATAACTGTTGTCCGGGCAGTTCGCGAACTGCCCCTGCTGATAACCGATAACTACCAACAACATTCAAACTATCCTTGAGAAACCCTATCTTACAAGCGTGACGGCGAATTTTACCGCTAGAAGTTTTGGGAATACTACCAGTTTTGAGTAAGACAACAGCATAGGGTTGCAACTCATGTTCTCGTGCCACCTTATTGCGAATTGCTTTGGTTACTTCTTCTACATTTAGCTTGCGTAAATAACTGCGCTTAACTTCTTGAGTAATAACTAATTGTTCTTTTCCGTCTATCTCTACTGCAAAAGCTGCCCCGCAGCCAATACGCACGGCAGGATGAGAATTATCTACAGTTAATTCAATATCTTGGGGATAATAATTGCGTCCGCGAATGATAATTAAATCTTTAAGACGACCAGTGACAAATAATTCCCCGTTATGCAAAAAGCCTAGATCGCCAGTGCGTAAAAAAGGTCCATCTCCTGTATCGGCTAAATGGGCATTAAAAATTTCTGCCGTTTGTTCTTTCCTTTGCCAATATCCTCGGGCAACACTATTGCTAGTTGCCCAAATTTCTCCAATTTCCCCATCATTGCATTTGGTTAAATTATCTGGGTTAGCAATAACAATCTTTTGCCCTGGAATATTTTGACCAGAACCAACCAAAGTGGTAGCTGTTGCTGAATTGGTACTAGGAACTGCCTTGTTTTCAGTTAAAGCTTTACTGTCAAAACGATCGATAACTGGTTTAGCTTGTTTACTCCCCCCAGTAATTATCAGGGTAGACTCTGCCATGCCATAGCAGGGATAAAAAGCTTCTTTCCTAAATCCACAAGGAGCAAAATATTCGGCAAATTTATCGATAGTTTCTGCCCTAACTGGTTCGGCACCCGAAAAAGCTAATTCCCAACCACTAAGATCGAGACTATCTCTTTGTTCTGGAGTAATTTGATCGACACAGAGTTCATAAGCAAAATTAGGCCCTCCACTAGTATTTGCACCATAACGAGAAATAACTTCTAGCCAGCGATAGGGGCGTTGGAGAAAAGTAACTGGTGCCATCATGTACATGGAAATGCCCATATATGCTGGTTGAATAATACAACCAATTAAACCCATGTCGTGATAGGGCGGTAGCCAAGATACGCCAATATGTTCTGGTTTGTTCTGAAAACAACGAGCGATCGACTTAGAATTAGCAATAATATTCCCGTGACTGACCATTACCCCTTTAGGCGTGCCTGTCGAACCGCTAGTGTACTGTAAGAAAGCCAGATTATCTCGCCTGAGATTTGGTTTCTTCCAGTCTGTAGCTAAATTAAGGTCAATATTATCTGTAGCGATAAAAGTAACATTTTCTTCCGAGTCATGTCGGGCAAACTTGGTGGCAATTTTGTCTTTAAGGGAGTGAGTAGTCAGGGCAAATTTAGCTTCTGCATCCTTAACAATAGCAAGTAGACGAGAAATGGAACTATTGGCACGGGGAGGATAGGCAGGAGTAGCAATTACACCAGCATATAGACAGCCCAAAAAGGCACAGATAAACTCTAATCCTGGCTGATAAAGTAATAATGCCCTTTCTCCTCTAGCACCATAGTCTTGTAAAATCGTAGCGATCGCTCTTGCTTGTCTGTCCAATTGTTGAAAAGTAAGACTATCTAACTGAGTCTCGCCATCTTGTAAGAAGGTGAAAGCAGCTTTATTAGACTGCTTTATGGCTTGGTCTTGTATCCTGTCTACAAAGGTAAAGTTATTGCTCAATCGACTCCTCTCTCTATGCCACCGATATAAATAGATATCCTTAACTAGCTTATCCAAAAGCGGGATATTTTGTTATTTTTGCCTTGGGATAAATATATCTTCTTCTGTTCTGAAATATCAAAGAGTGAGGAAATAAGGTAGATAAGACAATATCCGAGCGACCAAAACTAAACAACTAACGACTAAATTTTAACTAATTCCATTATTTTTTTCTGTTGCTTTGAAACTGGCAACTACTAAAAAAAGTATACCCAAATTTATTGACACGTCAGCTAAATTGAAAACGGGAAATTGGATTAAACGGAAATCCAAAAAATCCACTACATAACCAAATAAAAAGCGATCGATCCCATTCCCTAAAGCACCTGCCAGAATAAAACCATAACCCAATTGCTCGACTTTATTCATCTTCGGCACATACCAAGCAAAAGCAATTAAACCTATACTGACAATCAAAGATAGCCAGCGTAGCCAACCGACCCCTCCCCGAAAAAAACTAAACGCTGCTCCCGTATTAATAACATAAGTAAAATGAAAAATATTTTTCCATAAAGGAAAACTATCACCGATGGCGGTAAATTTTTGCACGACTATATACTTGGTTAATTGGTCGAGAATTAGCCCGATCGAAGTAACTGTCCAGAAAATACGCTTTTTTTTCATCAGCAGATTTTTTGTCAAAACATAACTTAAGATAAACCTTTCATAGTTTTTTTATCTCAATCCCCAATAAAGGTAAAAGGTAACTGGAGAAAAACCTCTTACTTCTTACTTCTTACTTCTTACCTCAAAAAAACCTAATCCCCAATGCCTAATCTTAAAAGCGATTTCCAGACAGATAACCAGACTAAGCTATAATTGTTAAGAAATCTTTCGTACTTAGATATAAACTATTAGGTCTATAGACTGCTCCTATGTCTCTTCCGATTCGCAACGTTGCTATTATTGCCCACGTAGATCACGGCAAAACTACTCTAGTAGATGCTCTCCTCAAACAATCTGGTATTTTCCGTGAAGGAGAAGAGGTTCCGGATTGCGTTATGGACTCTAATGACCTCGAACGAGAAAGAGGAATTACTATTCTGTCAAAAAATACTGCCGTTCATTACCAAGATATTTTAATTAACATCGTCGATACTCCCGGACACGCTGACTTTGGCGGTGAAGTAGAACGGGTATTAGGAATGGTAGATGGCTGTATCTTGATTGTAGATGCCAATGAAGGACCGATGCCCCAAACTCGATTCGTCCTCAAAAAAGCGTTGGAAAAAGGATTGCGTCCTATCGTCGTTGTAAACAAAATAGACCGTCCTAACGCTCACCCCGATACAGCAGTAGATAAAGTTTTCGATTTATTCGTTGAATTGGGCGCAGATGACGATCAGTGTGATTTTAATACTCTTTATGCTTCTGGTTTACAAGGATTTGCCAAAGAAGAACTAGAAGACGAAGGGGTAGATATGCAACCCCTATTTGAAGCAATTATCCATCAGGTACCCCCACCAGCAGGCGACCCGGATAAACCTCTACAATTACAGGTAACTACTTTAGACTATTCCGATTATTTAGGCAGGATTGTTATTGGCAAAATCCATAACGGCAAAATCCAGGCTGGACAACAAGCAGCCTTAATCCAAGAAAATGGCAAAATTACCAAAGCCAAGATTAGTAAATTAATGGGCTTTGAAGGCTTATCTCGTGTGGAATTAACAGAGGCAACCGCAGGTAATATCGTTGCTGTAGCTGGTTTTGCTGATGCTAATATCGGCGAAACTATTACTTGTCCGGATGAGCCTCAAGCTTTACCCCTGATCAAGGTAGACGAACCTACCTTACAGATGACCTTCTCTGTAAACGATTCCCCCTTTGCCGGACAAGAAGGTAAGTTTGTTACTTCCAGACAATTGCGCGACCGACTCGATCGCGAATTAGAGACTAATGTTGCTCTCCGAGTAGAATCAGGGGACTCTCCCGATCGCTTTTTGGTTTCGGGTAGGGGAGAATTACATCTAGGCATTCTCATCGAAACTATGCGAAGAGAAGGCTACGAATTTCAAGTTTCCCAACCCCAAGTAATTTACCGCGAAATTAACGGTCAACCCTGCGAACCCTATGAATATCTGGTATTAGATGTTCCCGAAGAAGCAGTGGGTAGCTGTATCGAACGTCTCGGACAGCGTAAGGGGGAAATGCAAGATATGCAGACAGGAACTAACGGACGTACTCAATTAGAATTTGTAATTCCCGCACGGGGTTTAATTGGTTTTCGCGGTGACTTTATTCGCCTTTCTCGCGGAGAAGGCATCATGAATCATAGCTTCCTAGAATATCGTCCTTTCTCTGGCGAACTAGAAACTCGTTACAACGGAGTGATAGTTGCTTTTGAAGAAGGTACCGCTACTTTCTATGCACTGAAAAATGCTGAAGACCGAGGCGTATTCTTTATCGAACCCGGTACAAAAGTTTACAAAGGTATGATTGTCGGCGAACACAATCGCCCTCAAGATTTAGACTTAAATGTCTGCAAAACCAAACAATTAACCAACCATCGTTCTGCCACGGGAGATGAGTTAGTCCAACTGCAAACTCCAATGGAAATGAGCCTGGAGAGGGCATTAGAGTATATTGGCTCTGATGAATTAGTAGAAGTTACTCCAGAGTCGATTCGATTAAGGAAAATTAAAACAAAAAAATTAGCCAAAAGATAAAAATCTAGTAGGTTAACGAGCTTAGATACCCGTTATATAATCAAGAGAACTGGCAGGGGCGTAAACTTTTACGTCCCTATTTTTCAATATATATCCGATATAATCTACGAACATAGAAAGCAAAAATAAAAACTAGTTAATGGCTAATTTATTTAAGTTAAGTAAAATTAAGCTTCGACATAATTACTATAGTGAGTGTAAATTAGATTCGACTCATATAGAGCAGTGCGTAACTTTTTTGGGAGAAGTAAACAACAGTGGGCTTTTTTAGTCGTTTTTCCCTATCGAGAGATATGGGTATAGATTTGGGAACCGCTAACACTCTGGTATATGTATCGGGGAAAGGAATTGTTTTAGAAGAACCTTCTGTAGTTGCGCTCGATCGCCAAACAGAAGTTCCCAGGGCAGTAGGCAAAGAGGCAAAATTAATGCTCGGTCGAGCCCCAGAAAATGTTCATGCGGTACGTCCTTTGCGAGATGGTGTTATTGCCGATTTTGATGCTACAGAAATTATGCTCAAAGAGTTTATTCGGCGAGTATATGAAGGTAATCCTCTGATTCATCCCCGTATGATAATCGGTATTCCCAGTGGTGTTACTAAAGTAGAAAGAAGAGCAGTTATGGAGGCAGCCTCTCAAGCAGGAGCAAGAGAAGTAGATTTAATCGAAGAGCCTATTGCTGCTGCCATTGGAGCAGGATTGCCAGTGGCAGAACCTACAGGAAACATGATTGTCGATATTGGTGGAGGAACAACAGAAGTAGCGGTAGTTAGTTCTCAAGGGAAAGTAGTGAGTGAGTCAGTACGAGTAGCGGGAGATGAACTAACCGAATCAATTACCCACTATGTTAAAAAAGTACACAATCTGAGTATTGGTGAGAATACCGCAGAATCTTTAAAAATTAAACTTGGTTCGGCTCACGACCTTGAAAGTGACGATTCTACCGTAGAAGTCAGAGGTTTACACTTACTTTCTGGATTGCCTCGCACGGTAGTTGTTAAAGTAGAAGAAATTCGCGAAGCTATGGCAGAACCTGTCTCTGTCATTATTGAAGCAGTTAAACGAACTTTAGAACAAACTCCACCAGATTTAGCAGCAGATATTATCGATCGAGGTATTATGCTGGCAGGAGGTGGAGCCTTATTAAGAGGGTTAGATACTATAATTAGTAAGGAAACTGGTATTGTGACCCATATTGCGGATGAACCACTAAAATGTGTGGTTTTGGGTACAGGTAGAGTACTAGAAGATAAAGGACTCGATCGCGTCTTTAGCGATCGATCTCAATTAATTTAACCCCGAATTCCGAATTCCGAACTCCGAACTCCGAACTCATCTAATATGTATCGTTGGTGGGATAAATATGGTTGGAAAACAACCTTAACAATATTAGCTTTGTCTGTAGCCTGGTTGCTCAAACAAACCCAAGCAACTGCGATCGCTGAGACTTACTATTTTCTGGTCAGTCCTTTTCAATCTCAACAACAACTACTGTTAGAAAATAAATTAACTAATGCGCGCATTCTCCAATTAGAACAGCGTTTAAATGAACTAGAACAACAAAATAAACAATTTAAAGAGCTTTTGGACTATGCTGCTGCTCAACCCAGATCGGCTATTACAGCACCTATTATTGGGCGTAGTGCTGATATTTGGTGGAATCAAATAACTTTGGGTAAAGGAAGTAAAGATGGAGTAGCTAAAGGATTTATTGTTAATGGGATTGGTGGTGTAATTGGTCGCATTATTCAAGTTACTCCCCATACTAGTCGTGCTTTATTAATTAGCGATCCTCATAGTAGAGTTGGTGCCGTAGTTACTCGTACTCGCCATCCGGGTTTTATTCAAGGAAAAAATTCTCAAACCGCAGTTATGCATTTTTTTACTCAAGTAGTCGATGTTCGTGCTGGAGATACAATTACTACTTCTTCTCTGAGTTATCTATATCCCGCTGGTTTACCTATCGGTCAAGTTAAGTCAGTTAACTTTGAGAAAGGACCAGCACCAGAAGCGGAAATTGAGTTAAATGTTCCTATCGATTTGTTGGAATGGGTAGTAATTCAACCCTTTAGTCCCAAAGTAGAAATTAAATAAGCTATTTTTTTTGTATTTCATTATATTCTATTCGTATTTTGTCTAAACCGAATTCGGCTACACTGCCTCGTCAATGCTAGAGATTAATTTAAACAAAACTCCTTTGAGATGGTTGTATTTGCTTAATGTACTAATAATATTGGGCTCTATACTGCTCTGCTGCATTTTATTACTTCTACGTTTACCAGGATTAGAATTGTTTGGTGTGAGTCCTAATTGGTTGTTAATTTGGGTAGTGGTTTGGAGCGTTAAGCGTAGTGTGTGGCGAGGAGCGGTCGCTGGAATTGCTTTGGGTTTAATTCACGATGCGCTGACTAGTCCTCATCCTTCTCACGTTCTTAGTTTGGCTTTAGTCGGGATACTAACTGCTAGTTTAAGAAAACAAAGATACGCTCGAGAAGATTTTATTATTATTGCTCTAATTGTTTTTGTCATGGTAATAGTGACAGAGACGATTTTGGCTCTACAATTTAGCTTGACTTTTATTAATCCTCTAGAAAATATTCGGCAATACTATCAGTATAGAATCCTATCTTCAGCAACTATTAGCAGTATTTGGGCTCCGGTACTCTATTATCCTCTCAATATCTGGTGGGAAAATTTACAAAAAATAGAGCGATCGAAAACCAAACTAGGCAAAACCAAGATAAAAGGTAAATAGTTATATTGATTAGACCTTCTCGACATAGGCTAGAATAGGCTCAGTATTTTAAAAATTAAAATTATATACAAGTAAATAAAAGTATTAATAGCTTAATATTTTTTAATTAAATCAACATTGCATCCGCATCGAGGATTGAAAGCGTGAACCCGACTCCCAACAGTCAATCAGAATTTCCAGATAATTCCCAACCTTTATCTGTCCCTACTAATAAAATTTTGAATAAAGATAAACCAGCCAAACGTTTCAAGTTCTCGTGGCTGAAGATCGGGATAGCAATAGGAATTGGCGGTGGAGCGATCGCCTGTGGTTGGTTTTGGCAAAAACTAGAGGCTAGCGTACCAGAATCAATAGAAGATGTGGAAACCTATGCTCGCCCGAAAACCTTAACTATTAAAGCAGCAGATGGTTCTGTCCTCAAGCAAATTGGACCGATCGCCCATGACAAAGTTAAACTAGACGAAGTCCCCGATATTTTGCCATTGGCTTTTATCGCCAGCGAAGATAGTCGTTTTTGGCAGCATAAAGGAATTGATTTTCAAGGAATTGCTAGAGCTACTCTAGCTAATTTAAAAGCTCAAGGAGTAGTCGAAGGCGGGAGTACTATCACTCAGCAGGTGGCCAGAGTGGTTTTTCTCACTCACGAACAAAGCATCGAGCGCAAGCTGAAAGAAATGCGGATAGCCACTGCTATAGAACAGAATTTTGCTAAAAAACAAATTTTAGAAAACTACTTAAATCTAGTTTATTTAGGTTCTGGTGCTTATGGTGTGGCGGATGCTGCTTGGGTTTATTTCGGTAAATCTGCCCAAGAGTTGACTCTAGCTGAAGTGGCTACCTTAGCAGGGGTTGTTCCCGCACCCAGTACTTATTCTCCTTTAACCAACCAAGAATTAGCTAAAAAACGGCGAAATTTAGTACTGCAAAGAATGGTGCAAGAGGGATTTATTAGCCATAGAGAAGCTACTAAAGCTATGGCTGCTCCTCTAACTACCAACCCTAAAAGACCCAAAAGACTAGTCAGAAAAGCTAATTATTTTACCGATTATATCGAGCGAGAATTACCTAAATACATCTCAGCAGAAGAACTGCAAGCAGGAGGAGTAGTAGTAGAAACAACTCTCAATCCTAAGTGGCAAAAAGCAGCCGAAGAAGCGGTTAATTATGGTTTAGACCAATACGGTAAGTGGATGAAATTCCAACAAGCAGCCCTAGTCGCTCTCGAACCCAAGACTGGCGAAATTAAGGCAATGGTAGGGGGTAGAGATTTTGGCAAAAATCAATACAATCGCGTTACTCAAGCTCAACGTCAACCAGGTTCTACCTTTAAAACTTTTGTTTATACTACCGCGATCGCTGCGGGTTTTTCTCCCTATAAAACCTATTTCGACGGAGAATATTTTGTGGATGGCTATAAACCAACCAACTACAAAGATAAATACCGTTATGGCAACGTATCTCTCTACGATGGGCTAATTAGATCTGTAAACATCGTTGCTCTGCGTACTATGCTCGATGTGGGTTGGAAGCCAACTATTGAAATCGCTCAGAAAATGGGGATTAAATCCAAACTTCAACCTACTTATTCTTTGGCATTAGGTTCGTGGGAAGTCAATCTGTTAGAACTTACCAACGCTTATGCAACCTTAGCTAATCAAGGAACTTATCAACCAGGTTACGGTATTACTCGCATTCGCGACCGCCAAGGTCAAATAATTTACGAAGCTAACTTTGAACCTCAACAAGCGATCGATCCAGATACGGCAGCAATTATGACTTGGATGCTGCGAGGTGTAGTTACTTCTGGTACGGGTATACCTGCTCAAATCGGACGACCGGCAGTAGGGAAAACAGGAACATCTGATGAAGCTCGCGATCTTTGGTATGTCGGTTATATACCCCAATTATCGGCAGGAGTTTGGTTGGGTAATGACGACAACACGCCAACTAAAGGTACTAGCGGAGTTGCAGCCGAACTTTGGCGTAAATTTATGCTGGAGGTAGTCAAAGATTTACCCGTAGAAAATTTTCCTCCTCGTCCTTCTCTTACAGGGAGAGATGCTTTAATTAAAGCCGAAGCAGTTAAACCCAAACGCAGTTACTATCTCAAAACCGCACCCACACCAGTATACACGCGCTATACTCGTCGTTCTCGTAGAACCTATTCTAGAAGAACTACCTCACCAGCTTCATCCTCTACGCCCAAAGCAGCACCAAAACCAGCAACACCCATACCAGCAACTACTCCTTTTCCCGTACCAGCTTCCAGACCAATAATTACTAAACCACTTAAAAAACTACCGCCAGCTAATTCCTCTAATTCTGAAAGAGATTGGGTAAGGGAAAGATTGGGTAGATAAGTTAGTTGTTAGTAGGGGTAGTAAAATGAACGGGAAAATCTTTGGCAATGCTCCTGTTGATGTCTTTTTTGCGTTTATATCTGAGAAAAAATAGTATTTGGGTTCACTTATGGTTGGTTTTGTTTTGGTTGGCGGTAGGAATTGGCTTACGCTTTACTAATTTAGACGCTAAACCACCTTGGTCTGATGAGTGGGCGACTTTGGTATTTAGTCTCGGTCATGGATTTCATAGTATTCCTCTAGACCGAGTTATTTCTCTCGATACTCTATTGTTACCTGCACAATTAGACAATACAACCCAAGTAAAAGATGTAGTTGAGCGTTTAATGCAGGAGAGTACCCATCCTCCTCTTTATTTTATACTTACTCATCAATGGTTAAAACTTTTTTCTCAGCAGGACGGATTAGTATCCATTGCTTCTGCGCGATCGCTTAGTGCTTTACTGGGAGTTTTGGGTATTCCTGCTATGTTTGGCTTGGGTTGGTTGTTATCTCGTTCTTTGGTAGTGAGTCAGATAGCAGCAGGATTGATGGCTATTTCTCCTTATGGGATTTATCTAGCTCAGGAAACCCGTCACTACACTTTAGCTATTCTCTGGATAATCGCTTCTTTAAGCTGTTTAATAGTAGCAGTCCGTCATCTACAGAAAAATGCTCCTCCTCCTAATTGGTTAATCCTAACTTGGGTAATTGTTAATAGTATTGGGGTTGCCACTCATTATTTTATGGGGCTAGCTTTAGTTACAGAAACTATAATTTTATTGGGATTTTGGCTACCAGATGTACGCAGTCGCTTTGGTAGTAAGTCTTTAATTAATGCTCTTTTTCCTCTTCCCTGGCGCAGAATTGGTATTGCTATTTTAGGTACTTTAATTGGTTGTTCGGTATGGATTTTAGCCTGGCGAGATATTCCCGATAGTCAACTGACTAGTTGGCTTAGTTACGGTAATCTTTGGGGTGGAGAATTTTTAGAACC
>JAAUYH010144706.1_pt1 | contig 28232 bp, 21 predicted proteins | sample 7278061 | NCBI WGS metagenome assembly JAAUYH01 (sample SAMN14350203, study PRJNA611818) | marine sediment metagenome | isolation source: surface marine sediment (0.6m) | place: French Polynesia: Moorea | collected 2018-08
ACTGTTGGGTTACCTCAAACAAAAAGATCGGGGGATAAGAACATGAGATACGTTCTTTCACTACGAGGACTCCTGATCGCCAGCATCTTGATGCTCACTGCCTGTGGCCAGAGCACCGAACAGGCCAGACAAGCTGAGCACGCCGGCGACCCGGCGGCAAAGGACAGCCAACACACGACCATCACGATTACGACGGCCTCGGAAAAGGCTCGCTCGCATTACAAAGCGGGGCAGAAGCTGCTCGATGGTCTTCACTTCACCGACGCAAACGCAGAGTTCAAGGCCGCTGTCGAAGCGGACCCTGAGTTTGCGATGGGTCACCTGATGGTAGCTTCTACGGCGCTGTCGAACAGTGAGTTCTTCGCCGCGCTTCGACGAGCCGAGCAGACCATAGACAGTGCCACCGAAGGGGAACAGCTCTGGATCAGGTCTGCTCTTGCGCAGGCAGCGAACGACCCGGGGCTTCAGGAAGACATACTCGAGGAGCTGGTCGAGAAGTTTCCCAACGACCCGCGCTCGCTGTTCCGTTACGGCAATTTCCTGAACGGTCAGCAGGACTTTGAATCGGCCATCGAACTATACAATCGAGCCGTTACCGCGGACCCGAAGTTCGCACCCGCATATAACGCGATGGGATACGCGTTCCGGTCGATCGAAAACCTGGAGGCGGCTGCTGGCGCATTCGAGAGCTACGTCGAGGCGTCGCCGAATGAGGCGAACCCGTTGGACTCTTACGCGGAACTGCTGCTCGAGCAGGGCGATCTTGACAGCGCGATCAAGAACTACCGCAAGGCGATCGCTATCGAACCGAACTTCCCTTCGGCCTACACGGGCATCCTTATTGCCCAGTCTCTGCAGGGCAATAGCGATGCCGCGATGGCGACCGCAAACCAGATGTTATCGGTCGCCAGGAACTTCGCTGAACGTCAGGGCGCGTTATTCCGCACAGCAACCGTGAACATTATGGCCGGCGACAACGAAGCCGCCGTCAAGAACTGCGAGACGATGGCCGCGAACGCGACCGAGGAAGGTAACCACGCGGCGCTCGGTAATATTCATGAGTACATGGGCGATATACACCTGCACGCGAATGACGCGCAGCGAGCTGCCGAGCATTTCGACCTCGCGCTGGACCATCGATACCGGTCAGACAGCAACGATGCGGCCAAAGCCGCGGCGGAAAGAGCACACGTTTACAAGATGGCACTCGTCGCCATGGTCGCCGACGAAATCGACACAGCGGCTAACCTGACCGCCGAGTACACCGCGGCCGCCGAGGCGCGCGGCAACGCATTCGAGAAGCGGCGCATCCATGCGTTGAAGGGCTTTCTTGCAATGGTTCAGGACGACATGGAGCTGGGCGCGAAGCACCTGTCCAGAGCGAACCAGTTCAATCCGGCCGTCGTCTACTGGCGCGGTGTCGCGGAAGCAGAGCTCGGGAACACCGACAAAGCCGTTGACCTGATCACGCGGACAGCGACTCGCAACGTTCTGCATCCACAGTTTCCAATGATGCAGGATGAAGCATTGACCATGCTCGAGAAGCTGGCGACCTGAGATCCTTGAGAGCTTGACGAAAAAGCCCGCCATGCCTGGCGGGCTTTTTCTTGCCTGATCGAAACCAATTGGCCTGCAATCGCTCAAAGAAAGCGAGGGTGCATAAAATCAGGGGGAAAGACATGAAACGAATCATGCTGCTGGCCGTAGCTTTGCTCGTATCGGCCGGTATTTCGGCGGGACCGGAACACAATCACGACAGTCCGTGTATGAACGGCCCGGTTTCACAGTTCGGTCGCTACGTTGGCGACTGGAAGATCGAGGACGAACAGCTCGCCCAGGACGGCAGCGGCTGGAGCGACGGCAACGGCGCGCGCTGGACCTTTGAGTGCATCGGCGACGGCACGGCCGTGCAGGATCACTGGCGACCGAATGTCGGCGGCTACGGGACTAACCTTCGAACCTATAATGCGGATGACGACAAGTGGGAAATCGTATGGGCCGCCAGTGGCCAGCAGGGGCTGATGCACATCACGGCACGGCATAATGACGAAGGCAATGTCGTCATGGATATCGTTAGTCCGAAGCCGCCACAGCCTCGCCGCATAATCTTCTACAAGCCTGACGCAGACGGCTGGAACTGGGCCATGCAGTGGTCGCAGGACGAAGGCAAAACCTGGTTCGACGTTTACCGGATCAGGGCGACGCCCTGGAGGGACTGATTCGCTCGGCCGTGATATCGAAGCGAATGCCGAGTTCATCAGACACCCGGAGTAAGCCTCCGACCGCGCTGAACGGCGACAGGCCGAAGTCTGTGTGACGGATCGTCGCTGAGCCGCGCACGGTGGCTCGCTGACCGTCACTGTCGATCGTCGCCGGCACGAGGTAATTGACGGTGCGCTCTGACAAGGTAACGGCGACGGCTAGTGTGCCCGGCTCGGCGATCGTAGCATTGATCGTGATCCAGGGATTCACGTCCGGCGGGATTACCTTCAGCATATTCGTGTAAGTGCCGGCGATGTCCGATTCGCTGGGCGTCGTATCAAGCTGGAGCTGATCCCGGTATTCCGGTTTATCGACGATCAGTTCGCGGATCGGGAAGGCGATGTCCGCGCGTGAACGATCCGGGTCGTCGTTTACTTCGACCAATCCGGCGACGCTTTCACTGGCGATCGCGTGGTCATGGCCCAGCCGCGCGGCAGGGCCCTCTCGACCGGTCCGAACGATGATGACGGAGCGCTGCGGATCGATACGATAGACGCGGCTGTTGTCAGCCACACGCAGATAGCTGTCTTCCGGGAGAGGCGCGACCGTCGCCTCGTCGGTCCTGACCGTGCTCTCGGTGCATCCCGCGAGCAGGACGACGATACAGAGCCAGGCGAACCTCATGGTGATCGCTTGAGGTTGATGTCGAAATTCAGCTTGACGTCCACGCCAATGGAGTCTCCGCTAGCCCACTCGCCACTGCCGACGTCGAAGGCCGTTCGATCCAGCGACAACTCGCCCTGCATCGTCGCGGAGTCGCCGTCCTCCGCCCACGCGAACGGTACCTCTACGGGCTGCTTTGCGCCTTTGAGTTCGAGCTCGCCGTTCGCCCGGCATTCACCATTCTCGCCGCAGCTCACGTCGGTCGCGCTGAAGACCGCCGAAGCGAATTGTCCGACTGCGAGCCAGGTCGGGTCGTGCAGAATGGCGTTCATCTCGCCATCGCCCATGTCCGAGCCCGCCAGGTCGACCGTTACCGTCAGCGCCTCATCCGACCAGGACACGGAAAAGGCCTTGAACTCCCCGGGCAGTGGGTCGCCTTCGAAGGTCGCCTCGAAACCAAAGCTGCCGTCGCTGTCGCTGGTCCATGCTTCAGCAAGCGACGCCATCGGTATCAGCAGTAAAAAAGCCAGGAGTTTCATTGCCACGGCAGCATCCTCTTTAGCGTGTCGTTTTTTAGCAGGAAATGGTGTCGCAGTGCGGCAGCGGCGTGAATGACGACCAGAACGACCAGCGCCTGAATCAGGAACTCATGGACATCGGCCGCCAGTTCACTGCTCGCCTTGTCGGCGTCCATCAGGTCGGGCACAGGTAATTCACCGAACAGCTTGAACGGGATACGCGACGTATCGCTGATCCACCACCCGGTTACCGGGACTGCGACAAGCAGGGCGTACAGCAGCCGATGACCCCAGTCCGCCAGACCCCGTTCCAGGCGACTGGCGTTGGCGTCATGTGGCGGTCGTGGCTTGACGCCACGCCAGGCTAGCCGCAGGAACACAAGCAACAGCAGCATGAGCCCGATCGACTTGTGTGTAATGAACAGGTCAATCTTCTGCGGCGAGAACGGCAGCTCCTCAGCCCGCCAACCAAGCCACAGCTGGTAGGCAATCAGCGCCGCCATGCCCCAGTGAAAGAGCTTTGCGATCGGGTGCCAGGTGCCAGCTGCCATATCGCTATCGTAAAGAAGATCGACCGTCCATCGTAGGGGGCATTCGTACCGCTTTGTAACGATAGCGTCGGCCGGCTGCAGTGTCGGGGTAGCATGGTGGCGCGAATAAACGCTAAGGACGAGACCATGTGGGAGCACACGGGCCGGCGCCGCCCGGATTTCGCCGCAAAACCCGGGCCCGGGCAGGAGTCGGTCTGGGACTACCCGCGCCCGCCAGCGCTCGTTGCCGACTCACGGCGTATCGTTGTCAGTCGTGATGACATCATTGTTGCGGACACTCGCAGGAGCCTCCGGCTGTGTGAGACCGCCAGTCCTCCAACGTTCTATCTGCCGCCCGATGACGTTCAGCTGCACTCTCTGGTGCCGGCCGACGGTGCGTCCATCTGCGAATGGAAAGGCGCAGCTATTTACCTGACGCTCAAAACTGATCCGGAAACGGCCGTCGCCTGGTCATACCCGAGGCCTCGCGCACGCTACGATCGCCTGAAAAACTACATCGCATTCTATCCGGCGCTGGTGAAATGCCTGGTCGATGGTGAACAGGTGCGGCCACAGCCGGGCCGGTTCTACGGCGGGTGGGTGACGTCTGACATCGTCGGTCCGTTCAAAGGGGAGCCTGGCACCGGGCACTGGTAGCTGTCTTTTTGACATAACTGGACCAAATCTGCGCTTGACGTGCAGCATTGTGATTTTCTGCCTATACTTGGTACGTCGCCGGTTTATGACAAGAAATCAATATGACCGAGAGTCATAAGGACCGAGCACTCGCCCGGTAAGCCGACGGCAGTCTTTTGCGTCTACCAAAAAACAAGAGCGCCCTTATGAGGCGTTTGCTTACCAGGGAGTATCAATGAAGATACGAAAACTGCAGGTGGGAATCGCCGCTTTGCTGTGCCTGATGGCTATGCCTGCCATCGTCACGGCAACCGTGGTGCGACACATGAACCTCGACGCGCTCATGGAAAATGCGGGCACGATCTTTCGAGGCACGGTAATCGGCATTGAAGTCGGCACGGTCGAGGCTGGCGGTGCTGAGCTGCCGACAACGACCTACGCGTTCCGCGTTCTGGAAATGTTCAAAGGTGAAGCCACCGCCATCAAAGGCGACGAGGTGTTCATGACGATCACGATGATTGGCAGCCCGAAGGGTGTCCAGAATGGAGCGGACTTCGTCCGGTTCAACGTGCTTCGGGACATGCCCAAACTCGAGCAAGGTGCCGAGTATCTTTTGTTCACAACGCCGGAAAGTGACATTGGGCTTTCGGTCACCGTGGGCGTAGGACAAGGGCTGTTCGACCTCGAAGGCGGTATGGCAATTAATCAGTCGCACAACGCCAGGTTGCTCGAAGGCACATCCATGGGCGGACCGGCCGTGGGTCCGATCGACTACCGCGAGATGGCCGATTACATCCGCTCGAAAGTCGGCACACCGTAAGGGAGAGACGAAGCATGAAGAATGAATTGAAAACACTCATCGCCGGCGTCTCACTACTCGGTGCATCGGCAGCCATGGCCGGTGGGCCGCTGGCCAACTGCGGAGACGGCGTGCCGTTCAGATGGAGCACCGAGAGCCCCGTCATATTCAACCCGGACCAGGGTGATCTCGGCCCCCTGAACAATATTGACGCCACGCAACAGGTCGATGACGCATTCCAGCAGTGGGAGAACGTCGGGACAGCAACGATCAGCTACGAACCGGGAGCCCCGTTACCGGTCGACGTCGACATCACGAACTTCGGACAATACCTTGATAATGCGGTGCCGGACGGCCTCTCCGCGATTGTCTATGACGACACGGGCGAGATCTTCGAACTCATCTACGGTCCGGGTTCCGGCATCCTCGGCTTTGCCGGTCCGGAATTCGGTATAACGGCGACGTGTACGATTACCGAAGGACTGGCGTTCCTCAACGGCCCTGCATTCGGCGACGCGCAAGCGTCTTTCGACGTCATGGTGCATGAGTTCGGGCATTTCTCGAATCTCGCCCACGTTCAGGTCAACGGCAATATCGTGAACGGTGACAACAACGGCCCAGGCGCTGACGTTTATCCGCCCGCAAGTCCGGCCGACCTGTTCTTCGGCGATGTTATTGAGACGATGTACCCGTTCTACTTCGGGCCCACCGGTATCCCGGGAACGGGCACGGCGTCGCTGGAAAAAGACGACGAGATCTCGCTGTCTAGCCTGTATCCGTCGGAAGACTTCGCCAGTGGTTCGGTCACGATCGAGGGTTCGGTCTTCCTGCCTAACGGCGAAACGCCGCTGTCTGGCGTCAACGTCATTGCCAGGAACGTCGATAACCCCTACGAGGACGCCACAGGTATCCTGACCGGCGCGCTGACCGACGAAACAAGCGCGTCTTTCAGTGATGTGGTTGGTCGTTTCTCCATTACCGGTCTGACACCCGGCGCCACCTACGAGGTGTTTATCGACGAAATCGGCCCGGGCGGATTCTCGACACCCCCGGTGCTCTTCTCTCCCTCTCCTGAAGAGTTTTACAGCGGCGCGCTCGAGTCCAATAGCGATGATCCTCTGCTCTCGGAGAGCATTTCCGGCAATGCCGGTGATGTCATCTCGAACGTCGACATCATCCTGAACCAGCTGCAGCCGGGCGACCCGATCAACACCGGCTTATTCGGTGACGACGGCGCGGAGATCGCGACACCGTTCCCGATCTACTTCTGCGGTGAGGAATACAACACCGTCTGGATCAACGGTAACGGCAATATCTCGTTCGGGGCGCAGAATATCGACTTCTCCGAATCGGACGGGGATCACCTGTTCGGCCCGCCGCGTATCGCCGGCCACTGGCGTGACCTCAGCTCCTTCTTTGGAGGAATCGTCACTTTTGACACCGACGGTTCCACGTACTTCGAGGCTATCTGGGAAGATGTGCCGGAGCTCGGTTTTGACTTCCTGCAGGGGTTCTTTCCGATAGGCTCTAACAGCTTCTCGATTCGAATCTCGAAGCCGAGCGGAAACAGCGGGCCCAAGCGCGGCAACAAGTTCGAGATTCGCCGCGGCGACATCTCGGCGACGGCCGGTCTTTCCGGGTTCAGCTGCGGCGGGACGCTCACGAGTGGCCTTGAAGAAGAAACCGACCTGAGCAGGAAACGCGGACGCATTGGCCAGGATACGGCCGTCTTCGAGCAGTTCCTGGGCACGGAAGGCGAAGAGACCGATGTGTCCGGCAAGAAGAACCGCTTCCGCGGCGTTGGTGAACTCGAGGATCGTTTCGAGATGGCCTATCGCGGCGAAGACGATGACGACGACGATGATGACGATGACAATGGCAGTCGCAGCAGCGACAACAACTCGGTTGCCGACGCAACCCGGATCAAGGCTCCGTTTGCCAATGTCGACCGCCTCGCGAAGCTGGAAGCAGGCGACATCGACTTCTACAAGTTCAAGGTCAAAGCCGACGACATCGTTGCGATAGAGGTCGTTCGCGGCCCGATCGATTCGCTGATCGGCCTGTTCGACGCCGACACCGGCGACCTGATCTTTGCCGACGATGACGGAGGCAATGGACTGCTGTCGCGGATCTTGCTGCAGTTCAACGTCGACCTGAATCTCGCCGTCGCTGTGACGAGCTTCCCGGACTTCGGGTTTACCGGTAATGGCTTCTCGACGGGCGCCTACGTGCTGTCGGTCAACACCTACCAGGGCGACGTGCTCTTTTTGGGTGACGACGACAGCCAGGTCGTCGAATTGCCAAACGGTTTCAGGTTCCAGGGTGAGAAGTATGACAGCGTCAACCTGAACTCGAACGGCAACCTGACCTTCCTTGCCGGCGATCCGTTCGGCTTCGTCGAAAGCGCCGACGAGCTCGTCAACGGTCCGCCGCGGATCGCGACGCTCTGGGATGACCTGAACCCTGCTGGCGGTGGCTTCTTCGGCAGTAGCGGTCTCTACATTGTCGACAATGACAAGGAGTCGACGACGATCCACGGCGTCAGCATCGCCGAGTTCTTCTCATCGAGTCCGAACTACTTCTCGGTTGAACTCGAGGAAGAAGGCGAGATCGAGCTAAGTTACGGCGTAACGGCGCGCAGCGATGCGCTGGTCGGAATCTCCGAGGGCGGCGGCGCCGCAGACCCTGGAGAAACCAACCTGTCCCGTCTCGACGACGAGGAGGCTGGCGGCACGATCTATGAGACGTTCACCGTCGGAGCCACAACGACGTCATTCTCGGACTTTGACCTGATCGACGACGAGGTCGAGTTCGAAGAGGGTGATGACGATGACGACGACGATGATGACGATTAATCGTTAACCAGGTCGTTCAATGAAACGAAAGGGCCTCCGACTGGAGGCCCTTTTTTTAGGCCGGCACCTGGCCGGCTGGTTGCATGGGGTGCGGCGCAACTAGTGAACCGCGTCCCGCTCGACGAGGAAGGTCCAGAAGCGCATCAGGCCGCGGCTGCATCCGTACTTCCTCGACCATTTGCCGAGACCGAAACGATCGGCGATCTGGCCGCAGGAGCAGCCGCCGGTGTCTTCCGTCGTAAAGACCGGCGGCCTGGCAAAGCCCGGTGCCCGCGTGTCGAAGACAAAGTCATCGTCCAAGAGCGCATAGCGGAACGGCAGCAACCGCCGCTCCAGCGTCTCGGGGATGACCGTGGCCGGGCACAGGTCGGCGTCGTCGTTGACGCCGTCATTGTCGACGTCCTTGCTGATGAACAGGACCAGGCCGTCATGATCCGATGACGCCAGTGGCGTGTTCGGATCGTCGAGCAGGATCTCAGCACCGTCGGCATTGCCTCGACCGAATGCCAGGCCTCGGGTCGACTGATCCAGCGCCATGCTCGTCAGCGCATGATCCAGCACCTGAGCGTTGCCATTGAAGATGAAGCTGTAGCGCTCCTCAGGCGGCACCGACAGCACCTGGTTGATCAGGTTCGGATCGACGAGATCTTCGCCGGTATTGATCTGTGCCGTCGGATCCACCTCGCCGACAATCTGGCCCAACACGTCCGCGTAGCCGTCGCTGAACTCGAAGCCGTTGAAGTCGCCCGTGACAATCAGGCGAATGTCCGGGTTTGCCGTTTGCAGCGCCTGGATCTCGGCAGCCAGGAACTGCGCCTGCTCCAGGCGTTTGATCTGCGTGCGTTCCGACTGGATGTTGTTCAGCGAGCGACTGTGCACGACGATAACCGCAAACGGATAGTCGGCGCCGTCGCCTACGGTGCGGCCCTCGAGCAACAGCGGCGGACGATCGTTCAACAAAGAACCGTCAAAGGTCAGAAGCGTATCCTTGCCGAGCTGCGTCACGGCATCCACGGCGACACTGTCCCTGACAAGGAAGCCCACGTCGATCGTACCGACGTCATTACCTTCTTCGAGGTAAGCCGTGTAGCCGATGCCGTAGCCCACGTCGATGTCGGCGGCCAGGTCCTCCAGCACCTTCAGGCTCTCGACTTCCTGCACGCCCAGCACGTCCGGTGCATCCAGCGTGTTGACGATGTAGCTCGCGAACTTCGCACGGCGGGTTGCGTACTCCTCCGCGGAGATATTGCGAACGTCGTCACGCGTGATGCCCTGGCTCGTCATATCGGACGGGTCGTCGATATCGTCGAAGAGCCGGAACAGGTTCAGGCTGCCGACGGTAAACTCGGCCCGTTCACGCGGTCGAACCGGCTCAGGCGGAACCGCCTCATTCAATACCAGCTCTGTCGGCCAGAGTTCGTAGTCGCCGAATTCAAAACCGAGAATACCGGTCGCAGAAAAAGTCGTGCCGACGTCGATGATGCCGAACGTCAGGCCGAGTCTGTCGGCATCGAGCTCGAACACCTCGGGGTTACCGTCCCAGACCGGAATGCCTGCAACCCCCGGGAACTCGATGCCCGGCTCCCTGAATGCCCGCTCATCGCCTGCGCTGATGAAGACTTCGGCTACAGGGTCGCTACCGAACGACTGGTTCGGTCCGCCGACGTTGCCCACGGGCATCGAGATCAGCATGTTCTCGTAGCACTCGTATTCGATTGCGCAACTTGGCGATGCCGGATCGCGGGATGGGACGCTTGCGTCAAAGACCACCGGCTCCGGCAATACGTTGCCGCCGGAATGCACGGTGAGCACCGACGGCTCGCGCAGCTGTGTAAGCCCGAAGAATTCATCGGCCTCGGCGACCACGCTGACCTCATCGCCAACCGCGACTTCCGGGGTGGAGTCCGTGAAAACGAAGATGCCATTCGACGTATCGACGTCCATGTCGTCCCGCATGCCCATCGGCGTTTGCATGAAGAAACCGTTGTCGGCGACGGCCGTCACGATGTTGGACGGTACGTCGACGATCTCGCCATCGAATGGCGTGAACTCGCCGCTCCCCTGGACCTCCCAGATCTCGAGCACCGGCGGCGGCGGTGGTGGCTCCTCGCCCTCGACACCGGCGTCGATAACGATGTTCTGGAACGCGACGGCTTCGTCACCGCCGTTGAAGTTAGCGGTCAGGCTCAGGACGAGTATCGAACCTGCCGTGTCTGCCGGCAGCGCCTGTGTGAATGTCGCGAGGTCATTCGTCAGTGTCTCGCCGTCGACGGTCATCGGATCGTTCAGTGTGAAGCTGTCGCCGTCATCGAGTGTGTAGGTGAACGCGCCGGCCTCATCGGCTATGCCCTCGAAGAGCACCGCCGGGGCGCCGCCGTCAATACTGTAGCTCCACGTGAACGAGTCGCTGGATTCGAAGTCGCCCATCGCGCCCATATCGATGGAAACGCCGAGCTGCTCGCCTCCGGTGATATCGAATTCCCAGCTGGCCGTAACCGGACCGCTGGTGTCGCTATTGACGGTGTCCACGATACCGAAGAACTCGTCGGTGTTGGCCTCACCAATGATGCCCAGGTTGTCGCCGGTAAAGATGCTCAGGCTGTCATCCAGCACAGCGAACGGAATGCTGCCCGATACGCCACGCTGATAAATCTGGAAGCCGTCGCCGGCAGACGAGAAGGCATCGGTAGACGGGTTCGTATAGCTGACGAGGTTCTTGGAGCTGCTGTTTCTGAGGGTAAACGCGAGCGGCTCTGCCACATTCAGCTCGATGTTCTGGAAAACGAAGGCTTCACCGGCGCCGTTGGTGTCCAGGTCCAGCGTCAGCGCCAGCTCACTGCCGGTTCCTGTTACTGGCACCGTGAATGTCTGCAAATCGTTATTGAGCAACACACCATTGACCAGCGTCGGATCGTTCTCGGTAACGACCTTTCCGCTCTCGAGCGTGTAAGCGAGTGAGGCCGCCTCGTCCACGGAGTTCTCGAAGGCAACCACCGACGCACCGCCGTCGATGCTGTAGCTCCACGTAAACGTGTCCGACGACTCGAAGTCACCCATCGCACCCATGTCGATGGACAACGACAACGGGCCACTGCCCGAGATGTCGAAGACCCATGTCGCTGTCGATGCTCCGCCCGGGTTCTCGGCGTTGTCCGTATCGGCCGCTCCGAAGAACGGCGCGGTGTTGCCCGTCTTCACGATGCCGAGACTGTCATTCTCGAATGTCAACGTGTCATCCAGCACCGCGAACGGGATCGTTGCGCTAACCCCGCGCTGATAGATCTCGAAGCCGTCTGCAGGAGATCCGAATGCACCAGGTGCGGGCACCTGGCTGAAACTCGTGAGGTTGAGGGGCCCTGCTTCGCGCAGGTCGCCTGCCACCGTCTGCGCCGATACAGGCGATACGCAGACGAGCAAAAAGGACATCGATAAGCCACGGAACCGCGCGGCTCCGGTCTTGCGGTCAATAGTCGGCAAAGGAATTCTCCGGTGTGTTTTTGGTGCTTCTTCTTGAATTTGGCGCTTGAGATTAAGCGCCGCTTATTACACGCGGATTAAGTTTAGCGGGGAAACACCGTTGGCTGTTGTTCTTAACATAATGAAGCCGAGGGGGCCTGCAGCGATCCTCTCAGCAGCGTTAAAGATCCGGATAGCTCTCAGTGTCTGTCTATTCGGCGCTTGATTTCGGCTCACCCGGAACGTCGTCCTCGGCCATCAGCTTGACCGCCTCGACCCAGCCCGAAATGCGTTGCTCGAGCATCGGCAGAGTGATGGCCCCATTCTCAAGCACGCGGTCATGAAAATCGCGGATGTCGAACCCGTCCCCGAGCTCATCCTCCGCCAACTGTCGGAGACGATCGATCTCGAGTTTGCCCAACATGTAGCTGTTCGCCTGACCCGGCCAGGAAATGTACCGGTTCACGTCATTCTGTATGTCGGTCTCGGCCCAACCCGTGTTCGCCAGCATGTAGTCGACAGCCTGTTCGCGGGACCAGTTCCGGGTGTGCAGGCCTGTATCGACGACGAGCCTCGCCGCCCGCGCGCCCTGGTCCGACAGCAGGCCCAGCATGTCGACCGGATCGTCATACAGCCCCAGCTCCCCGGCGACCCGTTCCGAGTACAGCGCCCAGCCTTCGGAAAAACCGGCGCTGCCGAAGTAACGCGCCACCGGATGCACGCTGTCACCCAGCTCCAGCGCGATGCTGCCCTGCAAGTGATGACCGGGGTAGGTCTCGTGATACAGCGTGGACTTCTGCGTCGCTCTCGTACGGGTTTGTGGTTCAACAACGGCGATCCAGAAGATGCCTGGTCGCGAACCGTCTTCGGCCGGTGCGAGGTAACCGCCAACACCGCTGTCCGCGAAGTCGGGATAGGGCTTGATGATTACTTCGGCCTTGGGCAGACGGCCAAACGCCCTCGGCATCGCCGCCTTCGCCTCATCCAGCGCCCGGGCCGAATAGTCGATCACGGCCTGCTCGCTGTCGAATGTGTACGACGGGTCGGAGTTGATTGTCCGCAGCAGCTCGGGCGTCGAGAGGCCGTCAAAATGCTCATCGATGACCTCCCGGAACTGCTGCTGGATAAGCGCCATCTGCTTCAGCCCCAGCTCGTGAATCTCGTCGGCATCCATGCTGACCGACGTGAACGACCGAACGAGTGCGGTGTAGCAACGATCCCCGTTCGGGTTTGCCGCCAACGACACTTCAGTACGGGCGGCCGGGAGATACTCATCTTCGATAAAGCTTGCATAGCGCTCGATCGCCGGTGCGACGATAGTGTCGTAAACGTAGACGGCCGTGTCCGAAAACTCTTTATCGCCAACGCGGGCGGCCATACCCAAAAACGGGTTCTTCTCCTCCAGCAGCGAGCGAACCTTTGCGGGGACTTTTTCGACAGTCACACGCGGGGCGCTGTATCCGCGACGCAACCCTTCTCTCAGGTTGGCGATGTCCTGATCGATGAACGGACCAAGCGCCGTCAGTCGATCCAACGCGTCCTGGCGATTTTCGGCCGTGGTCAGCGGCTGGTAGTCAAACAGGAAAGGTATAGTTGTGTGCCACGCGGTCGCCGTGCTGGCCGCCCAGAGATGAGACTGACAGCGACGCGTCTCCGCGGCGTTCGTCAGTTCCTCATGCAGTACGCCATACGTCACCCAATCCCGGCTGCCGATCTCCTCCGGACGACCGTTAGCTTCCAACAGCGTAAGGACCGCGTCCTGCGTCCGCCGCCACTCGTTGATCGCGCTTTCCGACATATCGGTGAGGCGATTGTGCCGAAATCCGGACAAACCATAGTAGGTCGCCATCTCCGGAAAGCGTTCGAGATATGCGTTGATGTAGTTGTCGGCAATGTCCTCGATACTCGGCACAGTATCGATCGTTGCATCAACGACTGCGGGGTCCGGCGCCTTTTCGGAACAGGCAGAGAGCGCCAGCGCGGCCAACAGAACGGAGCGTTTCATTGAACCAGCGCTGGCCACGCTAGCGGAACGAGACCCTGAAAAACAGCGAGTACAGCACCGGCACCACCAGCAGCGTCAGCATCGTCGCGAACGCGAGGCCAAAGATGATCGTGATCGCCATCGGGACGAACATTGTCGTTCCTCCCCACAACAGCGGCGTCATGCCGAGCACCGTTGTCGCCGTCGTCAACAGGATCGGCCGCAAGCGCTGCTGGCAAGCGTGAATCACGGCGTCCTGTTGATTGCGACCGTACTTCTCGAGCTCGATAGCAATACGGTCCAGCAATACGATCGCGTTGTTGATGATGATGCCCGACAGAGAAATCAGGCCGAGAATCGTGAAGAAACCGAAAGACGAGTTTGCGACTAACAGGCCGAAGGTGACGCCGATCAGGCCGAGCGGGATCGTCGACAGGATGATCGCGGGCTTTCGCAATGAATTGAACTGGCCGACGAGCAGCAGAAGGATCAGCATGCCTGCCGTCGGCAGCTCCGCCGCGATGGACGCATTCGCGTCGCCGGACTCTTCGAGCTCACCACCGATCTCGAACGTATGGCCCGGCGGCCATGACGGCGCCTGTTCCTCCAGCCATGGCACCAGCTGTGTCGCAGCCTCGGCTGCCGTGCTGTCCGGCTGTAGCTGCACCTTCAGTGACAGTGTCCTGTCCCTGTCGCGCCGCTCGATGATGCCCGGTTCGAAGGTCAGCTCGACGTTCGCGACCTGTTTTAGCGGGATCGTGTCGTTCGTGCTCGGCGAATAGACGGTCAGACCGTCAAGCTTGCTGAAGTCCTGACGATCGGCAGCGATCGTGCGCAGCGTAACCGGAATCAGCTGGTCGCCCTCGCGATACTGCGTCAGGTCGATACCGGTCAGGCCGGCCTGCAGCGAGTAGGCGACGTCTTCGCTGGTCACACCCGAGCGACGGGCCAGGTCCTGGTCGACGTCTACGAGCAGTTTCTTGGTCTGCAGACCCCAGGAGTTCGTGACGTCGAAAATATCAGGCTGTTCGTACAGGAAGCCGGTAACCTGGTCGGCTATGGAGTAGAGCGAGTCGATGTCCGGACCCGAAATTCGGACGATGATCGGATAGTCGACCGGTGGGCCGTTTTCCATGCGCTTGATCTGCCCGGAGAGGTCCGGGTGTGCCTTGCGAATATAGTCCTCGAGGCCGGCTATGACGTCATCCACCTGTTCGCCGAAGTGCGTGTTGACGATGACGAAACTGTTCGCCGGGTTGGGGCTCGGCGGGTTCAACGTCAGGCTGAATCGAGGTCCGCCTTCCCCGATAAACGTCAGCCAGCTCTCGACCGGTCCCTCTTCCGGCGTTTCGCCGTAGAAATTGTCGCGAATGAACGCATCGACGTCGGCGATGACCTCCTGGCTGTTTTCGATCGACGTGCCCAGTGGCATCTCGAGTTTCGCCGTAAACACCGGGTCCTCGGACGGCGCGATGAACTCCTGCCGGACGAGGCCGAGTCCGTTGATGGCCAGGAAGAATACGACGCCGACGCCCACCATGAAGACGCCGCGGTGCCTTAGCGCCGCCGTCAGCGTATTCGTATACAGCGTGTACCAGCGTCCGTCGTACAGCTCCTCCTTCGCCGCTTTCTTAATCTTCAACGTATTGGTCGTCACCATCGGCACGAAGGTCATCGCGAGAACCCACGACGACAACAGTGCGATCGAAACGACATAGAAGATATCCGCCGTGTACTCACCGACAGCAGACTTCGCCATCGCAATAGGCATGAAGGCCGCCGCCGTGGTCAGCGACGAGATCAGCAGCGGCGTCTTGAGCTCGGCACCCGCCCCAATGGCGGCCTGGACCGGGTTCTCGCCACGCTCGCGCTTCACGATGATGGACTCGACCATGACGATTGCGTTGTCGACGAGCAGGCCGAGCGCGATGATCAACGCCGTCAGCGATATCTGGTTGATCGTGATGTCGAAGATCTGCATGGCGAAGAACGACACCAGCATCGTCGCCGGAATCAACGAGCCGACGACCAGGCCGGTGCGAATACCGAGGAATCCGACCATAACGACGATGACAATCAGGATGGCCTGTAGCAGGCTGGACGTGAAGGAATCCACGACGTCCTCGACGAGGTCCGCCTGGAACCAGACCTGTTCCATCGAGATGCCCCACGGGTATTTCGCGATCAGCTCGGGCATCAGCACGGTCAGGCGCTCGCCGAGCTTCAGGATATCGCCACCCTCGCGCATCGATATCGCGATCGCGAGCGTCGGTTCGCCGTTCGAGCGGCTGATGTCTTGTGGAGGGTCCTTGTAACCTCGGTAGACGTTAACGATATCCTCGAGATAGACGAGCGCTCCGCCGGGTAGCTGCAGCACCGTCCGCTGCAGGTCGTCGACCGACTCGAAGTTGCCCGTGGGCTCGAGCGTGATGCGCTCGCGCCCGCTCAGGATGTCGCCTCCGGAAGAGACGATGTTGACACTCGCCAGTGATGCCGACAGCTGCTGCGGAGAAAGCCCGAGCTCGGCGAGGCGTGCGTTGCTGTACTCGAGGAAGATGACTTCCTGCTGCTCGCCGTGGATCGTTACCTTCGCGATGTCCGGTTCCTTGAGCAACTCGTCGCGCAGCTCGTCGGCGACGGTCTTGAGCTCGGCGTAGGAGTAGCCGTCCCCGTACAGCGTGTAGACGCTGCCGAACACATCGCCGAACTCATCGTTTACCTGGGGAATCCTGGCACCCTGCGGCAGGTCCTCGACGACCGTGTCCACCTTGCGGCGCAGATCGTCGAAGATCGGCCGCATGATTTTGTAGGACTCTTTGAAGTTGGCGTAGATAACGGAGATGCCGGTGCGGGACTCGGAGGTGATCGAATCGATTTCCGGCATCTCCTGGATCTTCTTCTCGATCTTGTCGGTGACCAGCAGCTCGACGCGCTCCGGGCTCGCGCCGGGGAAGCGTGTCGTGATGACGGCGGTGCGGACGACGAAGCCCGGATCCTGCGCCTTGGGCAGGCTCTGGAACGCGAAAATTCCCGCGAGAATCGCGAGCCCGACGACCGTGATCGTCACGCGATTCAGACGGATCGAGAGTTCTGTCAGGTTCATAGATCGATCGGCGGCGTCAGCACGCGCTGGCCGTCACGCACCACCGAGATACCCGCGGTGATGACACGATCCCCCGTGCTCAGCCCGTCCGTGATCTCGATGCCGGACTGCGTCAGCTCGCCCAGCGTCACGAGTCGCCGCCGAACGACGGCCTCTTCGCCGTCGCCCTCGGGTTCGGCGACGAAGACGAAGGTACCGTCCGGGTCTCGAATGACCGCCGCAACCGGCAGCACGACGCGCCCGTCGGGACCGTCACTGCTGTCGAACTGGAAGGTGACATCCGCCGCCAGTCCCGAGCGTAGCTCGGGATGGTCGCCGATGATCCGGATTACGACCGGAAACGCCGCGGAGCCGGCCGCGGACGCGACGGCGACTTCCGTCACCTCGCCGACGAAGACCTCGTCGGGGATGGCCGAGAACTGGATGCTGACCGGCGTCCACTGATCGACGTTGCCGATCAGGCTCTCAGGAAGGTTCAGCGTGACCTCGTAGGTGTCGCCGCAGCTGACGACGGCAACCTGCTGGCCTGCCTGGACATTCTCATTGATCTCGACGTCCAGGGATGCGATGGAGCATTCGGCCTCGGAGGCAAGCCTCGTGTAGGACACGTTGAGCTCCGCGATCTCCAGCGCCTTGTTGGCCGATGCGACGACGGCGCTCGCAGACTCCGCCTGCGCCCTGGCGGCCTCCAGGTCGTTCAGCGAGGCATTGTCGTTGGTGTAGAGGCCCTTCGTCCTGTCGTAGTTGGCGCTGGCGCGGCGGTCGTTTGCCTGCGCCTCGATCAACGATGCCTGCGCCTGTTGTTGCTGCAACACATAGCTTGCCGGATCGAGCGCGGCGATCAGCTCGCCTGCATCGAGACGCTGACCGATCTGAACGGGCAGCTGGATAACGGTGCCGGACACTTTGAAGCTAAGCCGTGATTCGAGGCTGGATTTCGAGGCGCCGGTGAAGCTGCGATCTCTGAAAACGTTTCGATCATCGACTTCGACGTAACGGACCGGGCGCAGTCGTTCCTCGGCCTCCATCGTCTGCTCGCTGCACCCCGTGAGAACGAGCGCACAGGCGACAGTAGTTATTGTTAGGGCTTCTTTTCTCATCGGTTGGGTCCAAGTGTCTGTCTGAAGCGCTCCGCCACCGCCTCGCGCTGTTCGGCCGGGAGCAGAAAATCATGGGCGCCGATCGCGCGCTGCAGCGCCATGATCGTGATCAGGAAGTCGTACAGGGAAGCGGTGGCAGCCGCCGTAGCGTTGAAACTGGCCTCCTGTGCGTCCAGCAGTTCGATGACGTTTACGGTACCGCTTGCGTAGGCTTCGCTGACGAGGTCGAAGTTTTTCTTCGATGCGTCGGCCGCTTCAGCCGCCAGTTCGATATTGACGTACTTCGCCTGTGCGTCGAGCAGCTGGATACGGACTTCTTCCTCGACGCGCTCGGCCGTCGACGTTCTCAGTGCTTGCAACTGCCGAAGCTCATAGCCCGCTCGCGAGACACGCGCCCTGCGCTCGCCGCCCGAAAACAACGGCAGTGTTGCGCGGATGCCGACGTTCCAGTCCGACAGCCCCTCGCCAGTCGTAACACCCGCACCGGACTGGTTCAAATTCTCGGTGAGTTGAGCACCCACCGAGAACGTCGGCAGCCAGAAGGAACGTTGCTCGCTTTTGAGCTCACGACGCTTCGCGGCGATCTGGGCATCCAGCTGCTCGAGCTCCGGAGCCTGCCCCAATGCCTGCTGAATATAGAAGGTCGAGAATGCCGAGTAGTCCGCCTGGCTTCGGATCAGGCTGTCGAACTCTTCTTTGGTGAGGACGAAAGGCTCATTGAAGCTGGCCTCGCGGAGCGCGAGGCGCGATCCCTGCGGGCGATGCAGTATCCGATTGAGCGTTTCCCACGACTGGTTGAGCGCCGCTCGTGCGTTCAAGACGCCGATCCGGGCCTGTGCGACTTCGGCCTGCCATCGATACAGGTCAGCCGCCGTCGACATGCCGAGCCTCACGCGATCCTGGGCGAGCTCGAGGTTAGCGCGGGTTATGTTCAGGTTATTGTCCTGAACACGAAGCTGAGACCGGGCGTTGAGTACGGTGTAGTAGGCGGTCGTAGCCGCCTGAACGACGTCGAGCCGGAACTCCTCGAGACTGGCCATGCGCGTCTTCTGCAGTTCCTTCTGGATCTTCAGGTTAGCCGCTGCGGCGTCGGAGTAAATCAGCTGATCGACACTGAGCGCCGCGTCGTTGCTGCGCTCGGGAAACAGGCCGGCGCTTACCGACGGCGATACCTTGCGGGTCGTGTTGGCGACAGACGCGTTCAACTGCGGTAACAGGTTCGCTCGCGCGCGGGCTATTTCCTCGAGCCCTGCCTGAACACCGAAGGACTCTGCGACGAGATCCTGGTTCTGCGCCATCGCCATGCGGGCAATCTCGACGAGCCCGATCTGATCCCCGACGAGCTCGGCATCCTGGTTCAGCAGCACGGCATCGCGAAGGACCTCGAAGCTCGGCGACAGACCAATCTTCCGTGCCGTAGCCATGTTGATGGTCAGCTGATCCTTGATCGGGAAGTCGACAGGCTGGTCTTCGGCCCGCCCGCCGATCATGACCGCCTGCATGTTGAGCGCATTGAGCCTTGCCTGCCGCGCAACGTCGCGCGGTTCGGTGTTGGTGACCAGCAAGCCTTGTTCGACGTCGCTGACGCCGGCAAAGCTGTAGCTTGGCAAGCCCGCGTCGTTGATCGCATCCACCAGCGCGGCGAAGTCCTCTTCTGACATCCTGGCGAGACCGGCGACGAAGATCGCATCTGTTTCTGGCGGGATGCGCTCCACCAAGTCGTGGTTGACCCCGTCATGCGCCACCTCGTAGAGGTTGACCCCCATGGCCTCGCTGGCAGCGAGAGCGCGCTGCCTGAGGCCCGGTATCGATGAGGACAGCACTTCGTCGACGAACAGCACGACATCTTCGTAGGGCGTAATCGTGGCCAGCGTTTCGAGATCGGTCGTGAAGTCCGCGTAGGTGCTCAGGTAGTTCAGGTTGGCGATCCCGGACTTTCCGTCTTCAGGTGGCGTGATGAACAAACCGGTGTCGATGATGATCGGTAGAAAAGTCGGCTTTGAAAAAGCCGCGCGCGTTGCGAGGATCTGGTTGGCGACAAACCCGGTAACGAGGAGCATGTCGATCTCGTCGTCCATGTAGGCGCGGTTTGCCGCTGCCTCGATCGACGGTCGTGTCCAGTCGCCGGTGAATTTCCGGAGTTCCACATCGAACTCTCGCTCGGTCAGCGTCAAAAGTTCCTGCTGGATCGTCTCGCTTTGCCACGTCAATCGGTCGCGAGGACCGTCATCGATGACGGCAATGACAAAGCGCTGCTGTGCCTGGCCGGTAACGGCCAGAAGCAGCAGGAAGGAAAGAGCCAGGACAGATTGCAAACGACGTAGCAAGAACAAGCGTTGGTGCTCCTTGAGATCACGCTGTGAGAGGGTCGGACGAGTCGTCGAGTCATTGTAACCATGTAACGGCGATTTTGTTCCTTCCGTGGAAATTTTGTGGCGATCGCTCAAGACAGCCCTGCGTAGGTCTTGCCCCGATTCAGTGCAGCCGCTTTCGCACAGTCGCGGCTGTGGCATGGCTTCAGGCAATGCAGGCGCCACGCCGAAGCAGTTCGACAAGCTGGCGTATACTCCGCGTCTCACTCCCGGGGCGTTGCATGGAGCAAACCTCAGCTCTCAACAACAGGAATTTCCTGATCTACCTGGCGGGCAGCACCGTGTCGCTGCACGGCTTGTGGATCTACCGCGTCGCGCTTGCCTGGTATGTCTGGCAGCTCACCGGCTCGGAAGCCTGGGTCGGCATCATCGCATTCACTTTTTTTGCGCCTGCGATGATCTTCGGACCGCTGTTCGGCGTCCTCGCTGACCGCTTCGAGCGCCGCAAAGTCTCGATGCTCGTCAACTCGGGCAGCTGCCTGAACATGCTCGTACTCACGTTGCTCGCGGTCACAGACAACCTCGGCATCGTCGCAATTACGTTGTCGTCGCTGGCACAGGGCACGCTGGACGGCGCCCATACACCGGTTCGCATGGCGCTGGTACCCAGCATCGTCAATCGGTCGCAGCTGTCGAGCGCCATCGCATCCAACTCGATCGCGTTCAACCTGTCACGCGTCATCGGGCCGGCGATCAGCGGCTTTATCATCACGGCCTACGGCGTTGCGACGGCGTTTGCGATCAACATGGTCACTTATGTCGCTATCGTTGCAGCGGTCGGCGTCATTTCGATCAATCCGCGCCCGGAGCGTGGCAGCGGACCGACACGCATCCTCGCAGAGATCCTCGAGAGTGTTGAGTATGTCCGCGGGCACTTCATCATCCAGACCCTAATGGTCGCGATCACGATCAATACGGTCTTCGGCCGCGGCGTGCTGGAGATGATGCCCGCCGTTGCTGACGAGATGCTCAATAGTGACAGTACCGGGTTTGCGATCATGACGGCGGCCGTTGGTGCAGGCGCCGTACTGATCGGCATCGTCCTTACCCGCGGTACGAGCTGGTTGGGCTTGCACACATTGAAGTACTCGCTGATCGTAACGAGTGTGCTCGCGTTCTTTTACGCGCTCAGCACCGACCTGTATGTAACGACAGCGATTGTCTGTGCGATGGGTGCGATGCTGTCACTGTGCGGCATCGGCTCGCAGATACTCATCCAGACGAATGTCGACGACGAAGTACGCGGCCGGGTCAGCAGCATCTGGGGCATGATCGCGTTTGGCGGAACAGCGCTCGGCAGCCTCCTGATCGGCATCGCAGCCGACCTGTTTGGCCTGCAGCAGACGCTGACCGCGACGGCGGCGGGCTGCCTTATTGCGACGCTGTTGCTTCGGGTGCGACCAAAGGCAGCCTGAACGCTTTGTAAATCCGGCTACAACGGCAGCCGCATGCCCTCGTAGGCTATTCGGTATCCACGCTCGATGACTTCGCGGTATTCATCACTGTCCCGATCCAGTATCGGGTTCGTGTGGTTGATGTGAATGAAGATAACGCGCGACCGCTCTTCCTCCGTCAGCGAATCGAACAGCGCCATCGATTCAACGACGAACGGGTGAGGAATCTCGCTCATCGCACGTCCGGGAATCTCGCCGTCCGCAAAGAACGTGGCGTCGAGTAATGCGTAATCGACGTCGCGCACCAGCGCTACGATGTCCTCGTTCCAAACATGCCACTTGTCGATGTCGGGAATGAAGATCGCGCTTCGCTCGGGACCTTCGATGCGGTAGCCGACCGTTTCCGAGAACTCGTCGCGATGCGGTACGAGGAACGGCGTGACGGAGACCGCTCCACTCAGGTTAACGGCGTCGCCATCGGACAATGGCTCGAGCGCTATGTTGTTCAGTGACACGAGCTGGCTCCAGGGTCCGTTCTCTTCGAGGAAGGCTTTCATCCTCGGCATCGTGAAGACCGGTACCGACTGCGCGCCCATGACTTCCCTGCCGAAATGCATAAGACCGGTGTAGTGCCCAATATGCGCGTGCGTCAGGAAGAAGCCGGCGAGGCGGTATCGACCAGCGGGCGCTTCCTGTTCGAGACGGTACAGCTGGTCCGGGAGATGCGGGGTCGCATCGAAGACATGCCGCGTGCCGGCGCCCGGATTAATCAGCGCAATGGAACTCGCTGTCAGTCTGCGGTCTTTCTCTTTCCAGCCGGGCATGCAATGGGGACGGAAGCAGCCCGCCTGCGGATATCCGGCGTCCTGCGTTACGCCCAAGACGTACAGATACGGGTCGCCAGGCTCAGAAAGTGCGCTATCGGAAACTCCACTGCCGACCACCAGCAGGAACAGCCATGCGACGATGAAACGGAAGCGGGTAGCGTGCAGCATGAATCGGTTTTCCTGCGTGTTAGACTGCGGCGCGTCTGCAGCGCTTGGCCAAGAATAACAAACCATGACCGCGAAGAACCTGCTGGACTCGAAGCGGGGTCGCTTCCTGACGTTCGGTCTCATGTACATGTCGCAAGCATCCCCTACGGCTTCACGTCCTCCGCGATGGTTGCGTCCATGCATGTCGAGGGGTTGTCGTTGGCCATCATTCCGTTTCTCAGGAATCGAGAGGCAACGTATAAGCCGGTGCCCGTTCCCGCAACGTGACGCGCTTCTCGTTCAACCCTGCGAAGCACTCGTTGGAAGCGTCCTGCCGGTTTCGCTAAGCTCGGGTGAATTTCACAAGGATCGGGGACGTGGGGGCTAACAGGAAGAAACCTTTCCGAGGCAGTGCACCGAAGGTCATGGTCGAGCCGCCCCTGTTCATCCGCCTGTGCCAGTCATTCGTCGACAACCTCGGCATCATCCTGAAGACGGCCTTTGTGTTCGGCTGCATATTCCTCGTACAGGACCTGCTCACGGGGCTCGCCGAGACCCGGCAAGCGCCGCCGCGGTCGACGCAGATTCTCGAACCCGACCGGCTGCCAGACCCGGTTATCGACGAAGAGCCGGCTGAGGAGGAGCTGCCGAAGGAGTCCTTCCTGTCAGACGGCGTTCAGCACGCATTGAACTGCACCTTCACCGACTACCGAAACGCCCACTATGACGAGTGCGTCGATGAGCCCTCCGACGTCTATCGTCTCCCACCGGCGGACCCGAACGACCGGGGCTACCTCGAACGCAATGCGGCCATCCTCTTCGCGAGCGCCGTCATCGCTGAACAGCCGAGAGACCTCTAGAACAGGCGGGCATGCTGATGGAGGTCACGGAACCAACCTGGGTGTTCGGCTACGGGTCCCTGATCTGGAAACAGGACTTTCCTTTCCTTGAGTCCCGTGCGGGCTTTATCGAAGGCTGGTCGCGACGGTTCTGGCAGGGCTCGCACGATCATCGCGGCACCGAGACCAGCCCCGGTCGGGTGCTGACGCTGATCGAGACGCCCGGGCAACGCTGTTGCGGCCGCGCGTTTCTCGTCGAGCCGGACGTATTCGATCACCTGGATCACCGGGAGAAAAACGGCTATGAACGCGTCGCCGTCGACATCCACTTCGAGAACAGCCGGAGCCCCGGTGTCGTTTATCGAGCTACGCCCGACAATCACGCGTTCCTTGGCGATGCGCCCCTCGACGAGATCGCAGAGCACATCGTTGGCAGTGAGGGGCCGAGCGGGCTGAACAGCGAGTACCTGATCGAACTCGCCTCTGCGTTGCGCGCCATGGGCGAGGCGGACGGCCACGTTTTCTCATTGGAATCGCGCGTTCTCGCGCTTTTGAAGTAGCGCCTGAGCCGGCGCCGGGCTGAAAACGCGAGCCGGTCAGTCGCCACCTCCACTCGTCTTGAATGCGGCGGCCAGTCCGCGAGCGCTCTCGAGCAGACCGTCCGGATCGTAGAGGGTTCTCAGTCCGTCGTTGATAACGCCGGCCGTCCCGGCATCCATTGGCGCCTCGGCCCATGCCTGGTCGGTTACACCGAGCTCGACTTCTGTCTCGCCGTAGAACACACGGATGGACTGCACCAGGTTGTAGTCTTCAACCGGCTCCGCGATGCGAGCGCCGCTGCCGAGACGATAAATCCAGGATGGATCTTCAAGCAATGACCGGGGTCGCGGCGTCAGGACGCAGATGTCGATATCGGAATCAGGCGCCTGATCGCCGCGCGCATAGGAGCCGAGCAACCCTAAAGCGACGACGCGCTGATCGTTTCTTGACCAGCAGAGAACGTTGGCGATCAGGCTTTCCGGGTCCATAGTCTGCGGCCGTGTGTGGCGGTTCCGTCGGCCATGGTGCCAGAGTCGCTAGGCATAGTGCGGATAGATGGGTCGAAACATGTAGTCGCGGATATCTTCGAGGATATTCTCCGGTCTTTCCCTGTCCGTCAGGCCACGATCGTAGGCAATGCCGGCGACTTCCAGCGCGATGTGCGCCGACACCTCTCGAATGCGTGACAGCGACGGAAACAGCCGGCCGCGTTCGAGGTCAGCGTCGGAGACCTGCGCCGCGAGGGTTCGCGCCGAAGCGAGGAACATCTCATCGGTAACGCTACGCGCATGACTGGCGACGACGCCGAGGCCGACACCTGGGAAGATATAGGCGTTGTTGCACTGGCCCGGTACGAACGTGCGGTTACCGAACTTGACGGGGTCGAACGGACTGCCGCTGGCGAAGATCGCACGGCCCTCGCTCCAGGTGTAGGCCTGCTCGGCCGTGCACTCGGCTTTCACGGTCGGATTCGACAGGGCGAAGATAATGGGCCGATCGTTGATGCTAGCCATCGTCTCTACGACTTGCTGCGTGAAGAGTCCGGGCTGGCCGCTCAGGCCAATGATCGCCGTCGGTCGTAACGTCTCGATCACTTGATGAAAATCATCACTGGCCGGATGGTCGTGCGCATAAGGCAATTTGTGCGCTGCAAGGTCCGGCCGGCTGGCCACCACCAGGCCCTTTGTGTCGAACAGGAACGAACGCTGTCTCGCCTCTTCCAGGGGCATGCCGGCCTGGACAAGCGCTTCGGAAAAGATATCGGCCGTGCCGACCGCCGCCTCTCCCGCGCCGAGAAACAGCAGTTTTTGTGCAGACAGATCGCCACCGGTCAAACCCATCGCGCTGATGATGCCGGCGACCGTGACCGCACCGGTACCCTGGATATCGTCGTCGAACAGGCACGTCCGGTCGCGATACTCGGCAAGCAACCGGAACGCATTAACGTTGCCGAAGTCTTCGAGCTGGATGACAACGCCGGGAAACACGTCGTTGGCTGCCTCGATGAACTCGGCGAACAGCGCATCGTACTCTTCACCGCGAACGCGTTTTCGCTCGACGCCGTTGTAAAGCGGGTCATCGAGCAGCGCGTTGTTGTTGGTGCCGACGTCGAACATGATCGGGATGCAGTGGGTCGGGTGAATGCCTGCACATGCGGTGTACAGCGCCAGCTTGCCAATAGCGATGCCCATACCATCGGCACCGAGGTCGCCGAGGCCCAGGATGCGTTCACCATCGGTCACGACGATCATGCGGGCGTCCTTGTGCGGCCAATTCTGCATCAGCTCGCGAATCCGCCCACGATCCTGGATAGACAGGTACAGCCCTCGTGACCGCCTGAAGATGTGCTGGAACTCCTGGCACGCCTTGCCGACCGTTGGTGTATAGATCAGCGGCATGATCTCTTCGATATTGTTCAGGACCACGCGGTAGAACAGCGTCTCGTTTCGATCCTGCAGCGAGACGAGATACAGGTAGCGTTCGAGATCCGTCGGCTTCTCGCGGATGTTGCTCAGGGCCTTGAGCTCCTGCTCGGCCAGCGTGTGGACCCTCGGCGGCAGCAGGCCTTTCAGGCCCAGCTGATCGCGTTCGGCCTCCGTGAAAGCCGTGCCCTTGTTCCGAACCGGGTCATGCAGAATCTTGACGCCGCGATGAAGCGCACTGGTGTTATTGTCGGCCACTGAATTCACCCCCGTCAGTTACCTTCTATGACCTTAATCCCGGGGTGGCCGGCCTATGAATGCCGGATTCTACCTAGGCCCTTGTTGACGCAAACCGACCTGGAGTCGTCTGTGCGCCTGAGGCAGAGACAAAGAGATCAAGACGCAAGGCTCCTAGCTGGATCGTTTCGCTGAAACCCATTCTCCGATATCGATCGAAACCTCGGGCATTGATGTCTCGAAAAAGGTCAGCATGTCTGTTATGAGTTCCGGGTTGCCCAGATTGAACTCAATGACCTTCCGGTCCTCAAGCTCTATGGCCACCCAATACTGTGTGGCAGAAGACGGTCCGAGCTTTGTCAGACAACCAAGATGACATTATCGAATCTCGATATCTAATGTTTGAACAGCCCCTTAACATCCTGCGAGCATCCGGTTTGGGTCTCAAGCGTAAATACTACCTCAGAATTGACGGCCAGCTTCTTACAGCCATTAGCGGCGGTCACATCTACACATTTGGAGCGCGTCTAGTCATCGCCTGCGGGCCAATCAAATCCTTCGACAATCAGCTCAATTCCGATTCGCCCTGACACACCGTACATCTCCTCTAGCATCGACTGGCACATCTTCGCCGAGCGCCCATCCTCGATTCGAAGGTACGAAACGTTGTTCATTTCAAGCTCACGATAAGGAATGCGTTTCGTGTTTAGAAGCTCGACAAATTTACCCTTGTCACGAATATTGACCGGCGAAATAAGAACCCAATCCAGTCCAATGGAGCCATTCTCGATAGAAAACTGAATGTTCAGGGCGTCCTCATCAGGCTCCAGTTTTGGTGGCATGAATACTGCGAACGATCCATCTTGACCGGTCGTTTTCAATGCCTCGTAGACCCTCGGAATATCATCCAGAGAAACAGTGTCCGTCTGCGCAACGAATCCGCCTTGCCGAAAGTACATGATGGCGATAACGCCGACGACGGCAATTCCTACAACGACCCAAATATCGATAGTTCACCTAGTTTGTCAGTGATGCTATGGCAATAAACACGAATTGCTCGCGCTACGTCGAATGACCGCAATGGGTCAGTAGGAGTCATCCTATCTCAAATTCTCTGATTGGCGGCTAACGGCCAATAGCTGCCGGTCATCTGATTCGAATTTCGTCAATTGGTGGCCATGTTTCGACGTCTCCGCCATCCACCGACCAAGCTTCAAGCTCGGTGGGCATTCCATCTTTCATAAAGAGCCCGATGCCGACTAACGTGCCGTTTTCGGCTCGGCCCGAACAATTCATGAGCGGCTGAGAATCGCGGCTTGTTATTGGTTCATCTTCTATTGATCTGCCGAACAACACTGTCGGGCATCTGCCACAACCACATCGAGCCACAATCTTCAGGCCACTGCCGTCGACAGCCAAATCGTCAACCTGCTTCAGTAGATAACTCAACAACGAAAGCTCAGCCTCTGTCTGGTCGCGCTTATCAGGAATGCAGTACGGAAAGCCGTATTCTTTCATATTCGACAAATTAAGCGCGGCGAAGAACGACTGGCTGCTTTGGGTCAGGAGCCGTCAGTCTACCTCATAACGCTTGGGAGGCAGCTCACGGCCAACAGCAGACGCTCAGAAAGAACATAAAGCGCGATTGGGGCAGACCATAAGGACAACGTTGTGCGGTCCGTCCGCAGCGCTCTCTATGCCTTCAAAGACCCGCACTAGGCCGCTTTGTCCAGAGTAAAAGTCTATTACTCTGCCATCACCGGTGAATGACGTTGATCTATCGTGCGCTTTGCCGAACAACTGAGTCGCCACGTCAATCACGAAATCGGCAAGTTGCTCTGTCTTTTCCGGGTCGTTATACCCAATTACATAGTCGATATTGACGAACTGGTCGCTGTTAGTGCACGTCAGATACGCGACCGCAGTGTGTTCGAAAATTGTGGTTGTCAGCTTTGTCTGAGTCTTGGGTGCTCCGTACTGATCGTATTCGTAGGTGTCTTCAATTGAAGCCCCGAGCGCAACTTCAGCCTCAAGAACTTCGTCGCAGGAAGATGTGTCGCCAAAACCTCGAAACTGGAAAGTTGATTCTGCGTGAGCAACCCCGAACA
>JAAUYH010145398.1_pt1 | contig 28189 bp, 24 predicted proteins | sample 7278061 | NCBI WGS metagenome assembly JAAUYH01 (sample SAMN14350203, study PRJNA611818) | marine sediment metagenome | isolation source: surface marine sediment (0.6m) | place: French Polynesia: Moorea | collected 2018-08
AAGAATAATCACCTCTTTTTATTCGATTATAAACTATAATCGTAATGAAAAAAATTTCCTTATTCTTGGCAATGCAACTGCTTCATGCCGGTCTGTATGCTCAGGAAAAAAAACAAGACACCACGAGCGTTGAAAAACTTGATGAAGTTGTAGTAAAAGCCGTGCGAGTGAAAGCTACCTCGCCAATCACCCATTCCAATTTAAGTAAAACTGAAATTGCCAAGCGAAATTTAGGACAGGACATTGCTACACAGTTGAATTTTCTACCTTCGGTCGTTACCACTTCAGATGCGGGTGCAGGTATCGGATATACAGGGTTTCGGGTTCGGGGTACCGCCAATCAAGGAATTAACGTAACTATTAATGGAATTCCATATAACGATGCTGAGAGTGCCACGACTTTTTTTGTGAACTTACAAGATTTTACTTCTTCTGTAGAAAATCTGCAGCTCCAACGTGGAGTTGGAACTTCCACGAATGGGCCTGGGGCTTTCGGTGCAAGTTTAAATATTCTAACCGATAATATTGCTGAAAATGCTTATGCGAGCACCTCACATTCATTGGGTTCATTCAGCACACGCCGCCACAACTTAAAGTTTAGCACAGGGCTGTTAAGTGACCATTTTGAGATTGCGGGGCGACTCTCGCAGATCACCTCTGATGGTTATATAGACAGAGCATCCTCAGATTTGAAGTCGTATTTTATTCAGGGGGCTTATAGAGACGAAAACACCTTGATTAAAGCGATTCACTTTGCAGGAAGCGAAGTTACGTATCAGTCATGGTTCGGTATTGATGCTCCTACCTTGGAAAGCAATCGAACATTCAACCCGGCCGGAGCAAGATTTGATGCGAACGGTAATCCTGACGGGTTTCATGAAAATCAAGTAGACGACTATAAACAAGACCATTATCAGTTGCACTGGACGCAGCGATATACAAACAAATGGACATCAAATTTAAGTTTTAACTATACTTATGGCCGCGGATTCTTTGAAGAATATATCGACGATTGGTTTGCTCAGAATGTCGCATTCGACGGTAGCTCAGAATTAGGTTTTTACGGTCTTTCACCCGTAACAATTGGGGGCGAAACCATCACGACATCAGATATTATTCGTCGACGCTGGTTAGATAATGATTACTATGTCTTGTCAGGAACCATTAATTATCGCGATGATCAGTTCGATATTACCTCTGGTCTTTTCTACAGCAACTATGAGGGAGACCACTTTGGAGAAGTGATTTGGTCACGATTTGCAAGCGATTCTGAATTGGGTGACCGCTATTACTTTGGCGTAGGTAATAAAAATGAATTTTCAGCTTTCGCAAAGGCTGATTTTCGCTTAAATAAAACATGGCAATTTTATCTTGATGTACAAGGCCGTTTTATTTCGTATACTACTACAGGGCAGAATTCTGATGTCGCCGACTTTATTACAGACAAAGAGTACAGCTTTTTTAATCCGAAGTTCGGAGCGAGCTATACCATTGATCGTCGAAATCAATTGTATGCGTCATTTGCACGTGCACACAGAGAACCTAACAGAACTGATTTCGAAAATGGTGACCCAAGACCGGAAAGGCTTGATGATATCGAATTTGGCTGGCGTTATAATTCAGATAGACTAAAGTTGAATATGAATGGTTTCTATATGGATTATCGAGATCAATTGGTACTTACCGGTGCACTAGATAATGTGGGTGCCCCAATTCGGGCAAATAGTGGTAGCAGTTACAGATTAGGTGTAGAAATAGATGCTGATATTTCAATTTCCCAAAAATTGAGATTACAACCGAATGTCGCTTTGAGCACGAATAAGAATCGGGATTTTTTCTTTCAAAGAGATGGTGTCCTGAAGAATTTAGGGAATACAGAAATCTCTTTTTCTCCTAGTATTGTAGCCGGAAATACGATCGCATATCGTCTGACCGATGGGCTCTATTTAGGGCTACTATCAAAATACGTGGGAGAACAGTTTATGGGTAATATTGAAAGTGATGTGTCCAAATTGGATGCTTTTTTCGTCAATGACTTTAATGCGGTCTACACTTTGAAAGGTATCTCGGTAATTGATAGTGTTGAGTTTTCTTTATTGATAAATAATATATTCGATCGGGATTTTACCTCCAATGGTTATTTTTTCACTTTTGATGATGATTTTTCGAATCCGGGAACGATCACAACTATAGAAGGCGCCGGATATTATCCACAGGCGGGAATTAACTTTCTACTTGGCATGACCGTTAAATTCTAAATAAAAAAACCGGGGAGTTCCCTCGGTTTTTTTATTCTGAGATAACTTCAAATTCATTGGCTTTCCAATCCAAGATACCACCTTTGAGATCGTAGATCTTAAAACCCCGTTCACTGAGTTTCGCTGCTGCTTTACCGCTTCTGCCACCACTTTTGCAATACAAATAAACAGGTTTTGATTCATCCAATTCTTTTAGCATCTGCTGCATAAAATCGCCATCATAAAAATTGATGTTTTTAGCATTTTTTAAATGTCCTTCCAAAAATTCTTCTGGGCTTCGAACATCTATTAATTGAACAGTGTCATATTTGATTTTAGCATTAAAATCGGCTGCAGTTAGTTTCTCATTTACTCCAATGTTTTGCTTTACAAAAGTTTTATCTGGTTCACGATCTACTTTCTTATCTTTTTGTCCACAAGAAAAAGAAAGCAATATGGCTGCTACCAATATCCATTTACTACTATTCATTTTTTATAGTTGAATTTGAATTGCTTCTTACTACCGTCTTTCTGACTAATAAGCACATATACATTCATTTCAGTGGCACTTATTTTCTCAAAGGTCATCCCGTCAAAATAAACGGCATCTTCTGTAATTTTCACCAAAGGAAAATCGACGGTCTCATCCTTGGTTTCCCAGCCTTTTAGGTCACCATTAAAGTGTTTCAATTGCAAAATCAACGATTCGTTGACTTCGCGAATAACCTCAATCTCATAAAATACCACCTTTCCATCAACGATTAATTTAAACGCAGCCATCATAGAATCCCCCGAGGGTTGACTCCAGTTTTCCTCCACAATTCCACCGAAGGCCGCTCCTTTCCACTCGCCTGCTATCCAAGCAACATCAGCGATCTTGGCTTTTGGTGATGAAGACAAGCTATCGAGTGCTAAAATATCTCCACTTGCTTGCTTTTGGGCAAAGCTAAAACCTGCTATACAGGCCAATAGAAGGGCTATGAAGTTCTTCATACAAATTCTTTCAAAAAAGACACTTCATCCAATACTATTGGACAAATTTTAGATTCAAAGTCATCCTTTCTCAAATATAGTGGATTTTAATAACTTTGAGCTATGCAGATACAAGTCTTACTTTTTGGGATTACAAGGGATATTATAGGTGAAAATAAATTGAGTCTAACAATTTCAAGTGGAATTACTGTCAAGAAATTAAAACAGCAATTGGAGCTTCAATATGCTGAATTAAACAAGTACAATTATTCGGTTGCGATCAATGAAGCTTATGCCGAAAACGATACGGAAATAAATAACAGTGATACAGTTGCTTTGATCCCTCCCGTTAGCGGTGGTTAGGCTCTTAAGTATTTTTTATCAATATAAAAGGTCCCGAATGGGATTACTGAGGCGACTAAAACCGTCCAAAAAGTTTTGGACTCCCATTTAAGGTCATCTTTAATGAGGTAGGCCAGAACGATATAGGCCACAAATAATAATCCGTGCGGCATCCCAAGAAGCTTCACATAGCTTTCATCACCACCAATATATTTAACGGGCACGGCGATAAACAATAGTAAAATATAGGATAAACCCTCCAAAATACTTATCGCTCTGAACGTATTTTTCATAATCAAAAATTTCAAGTGCAAAAGTACGACGTGATTCCCTAACTTTGTAATGAAATCTGTTAAAAATGACTGAAAATAGTTCGGTAAAGATCACCACTTCAAGACTCAATTTACAGGAATGTTATGACTTTGTAGAGGATACATCCTGTGGTGGTATAGCTTTATTTGTAGGTACCGTTAGAAATCAAACTCAAGATAAAGAAGTTACCTTATTGGATTTCTCATCGTATGAAGCCATGGCTTTGAAGGAAATGCAAAAAATTGCAGATAAGGCTTTGAACGATTTCGATATTTTAAAGATTGCTATTCACCATGCCGAAGGAAAACTGACCATCGGTGCTATACCCGTAATTATTGCAGTATCTGCACCTCATAGAAAAGCGGCTTTTGAGGCCTGCCAATTTGCCATTGACACATTAAAAGAAACAGTACCGATCTGGAAAAAAGAGCATTTCGTTGATGGGGAAGTATGGGTAAATGCGACACCATAAAGAAGCGGCTATGAAAAGTTAGTTATACCCCTTTTCAAACTAAATACATCTAACTTTGGATATTTTTCCTTGATTCTCTGTGTCGCCGTGTAACTTGATATCCCACGGTTGCACACAATTACATATTGCTCAACGTCTCGACTATGTTTTATACGTTCGAAGAGATCATCTAGTTTTGACAATGGAATTTTGGCGTCCACCTCAAAGGGTAAAAGGGCACTACGGTCTTCAATAACTGAAATAATCTCTAAACTTCCCGAAGCTATGCGAGACGATAGTTTAGCCTTTAATTGATCGGCTGAAATCAACAGCGCTTCATTTTGGACTTCACAGTTCGGGTCAAAATAAGTTTCTTTTTCAAAGATTTCAGCAACTTTTTCTTTGCTAAATGATTTCTTCAGTTTCATTTTGAACTGCGAATTCTCTAAACTATTATATATTAATAATTGATTTATCAAAGGTTTTCCTGTCGCAGTTATTAATTTCAATACTTCATTGGCTTGCATGAGCCCGATTATGCCTACAATAGAATTCAATGTACCGACCTCAGAACAATTTGGAACCTGCTGCTTAGACATATCGGGAAAAACGTCCCTGAGATTGGCACCAAACGAACCTTTTGAATCCTTAATATTTAAACTGGCCACATAGCCATCAAATTTATAGAGAGAGCCATAGATTAAAGGCTTCCCTTTTAATACACATGCATCATTTAATAAGTATTTTACAGGTAGGCTGTCGGTACAATCCACTATGTAATCTGTTTCGTTCATCAAATCGAAAACATTATTTTTTGAAACCGAAGTTTTACTCGTTTTTACCTTTACAAAAGGTGAAATCGATTTGATATGAGCCGCCAGAGTCTCCACTTTTGGCTTGCCAATATCTTCGATTTTATAAAACACCTGTCGATGTAAATTAGATTGAGAAACCTTGTCAAAATCTACTAAATGCAATTCGCCAATACCACTTGCAGCTAAATATACCGCCACTGCATTACCTAGTCCGCCACATCCTACCACCAAAACTCTCGACGCCAGTAATTTTTCCTGACCTTCGATGTTAATTTCTTTTAGGGTAGTTTGTCGCTTGTACAAACCTTCTTTCGTGATCTTTTTCATTTATACCAAAACTTTGCGCCCTTTTTCATTAAGATGAAGCACCTCTTTCTCGATATCGTAATAATCTTTCAAACTATTCAGTCGTGACTGATACTGCAAATCCCCAAATCCGTAAACAGTTTCTTTTCTTTGCCATTGCAGTAACTCCCTGATAAGGCCTCTCTTGTTAAACCTTTCATTATCAATTATTCGTAATATTTTATATGCTATTTCGTCAAGTCCTTTTTCATCCTTAGCTTCTTTCAAATGCTGTTTCATAGCGGTATCCAAGTACCTGAACTTGAAGTTCTTATTGAAGTCAAAATCCTTCAAAACCTTTGTATCTCCATTTACATATAGGTCCCAACATTTTTTGGCGTATAAGAGGTCATTGCGCGAAAGCTTCATTTTATTTTCATATAAACTTTTGTAGGCTTCAGGTTGATAATCTGCTAATGTCAGCCAACCTTCCTTTCCTTTTTCTCTGCCAACACAAACCAGATAATAGGAAATATCTTTTCTGTAATACTTCAGTAAATACGAACACAAAGCCAGAAGATTGACCTGGCAAAAAAGGTCATATTCAAACCAAAGCACCACTTCCTGATAGTTTGACAAATCTTCAATGGTCACGAGTTCTTTGATAGTTTTGTCGTAGTAGTCGAGCTTCGTAATATCGAACTCATTCTCAAAAAACTCATAGCGCTGCATCCAGAATGCATCGCTACCAACATCTTGAACCAGTGGTCCATCACAGAGCATTTCACGCCAGATGATACGGTCTCCTTTGAGTCCGCTTTTTTGCAAAGGATACGAAGTGCTATCGCCATTTAAGATATGGACTGTCGCGCTCATTGTTTATGCTTTTAGGGCAATTTCTTTGAGCGCTTCCTGGTATTCTTCTGGTGTATTCACGTTGCGGATTAAATCATCATCCACCTCAATAACCTCAACATCAGAATTGATGAGCGCTTTACGCGGGCACGAATAACCCTGTGACAAATAACTTAATAAAATAGGATAAGCCTTTGGTTCATATATGGTAATGATTGGTTCGACAAATTCTTTGGACTTCCCTTTCACAGCCGTCGCTACTTTCGAAGGATTACGTCGTTTTAAAAGCTCCTTTATAAGTGTGTCGTTGACAAAAGGAAGGTCAGTAGCCAACGCTAACCATGCCTTGTTCGGATCTTTCATAAAGGCGGAGCAGATCGCACCAAAAACACCCAGGTCTACAAACTTGTCTTGTATTACCTGATATTGATCTATATCTTGATTTTCGGCCAGCGAAACATACGTGTTTAACAAGTTCGATTCCAATAATCCAACTGCATGGGCTAATTGTGGCTTTCCGTGGTAGTTAATCTGGGTTTTGTCATGACCCATACGCTTGCTTTTCCCGCCAGCCAGAACTAATCCTTGAACTGGAGCTATGGTTTCTTGAATAAGATTATGGATATGATCAGCAATAGCATCGACTTCATCGAAATGATACGATTTTAAATTTTTTATCATCGGATAGCTTTCTAATAAGAAATCGAAATACCTGGAATCCTTGTTCAGTTTTACTATGAATTGAATTCGGTCCAACTGATCCAAACGCTTCTTAACGGAGGCCTCCTTTTCATTGTCTAAAATGAGGATTTGCTTCGCTCCACGATAATGATTACCATTAATAAAGAGTAAATCGTAATCTGAGAAACGAATGCGTTCATTATACGCATTCAATTTATGCTGAGAAGTCACCTGCAAGTTACCAGACTGATGGGCAATAAATTCATCTAATATTGGCGGCTCAGTTGTCTCTGCGTGTGACGCGTCCAAATAGCCAATTTTAGCCCTTTTTTGAAGTTTTTTGCTCATTTTTTGCACAAAATCGGCAATAATTGAGCATTTTGAGCCCAAAACAGTGAGTTCGTTAGGAGCAAAATTATCGTTTTTCCGACGTGCTAACTTGGCGTGTTTGTAGTGCTTGATATTATCCATTTTTGATATCTGATTTACCTCCTGTTTTTTCCAATAGTTTTACCTCATTAATGGTCATTTCATGTGTTATCGATTTACACATATCGTAAACGGTGAGTGCCGAAACCGAAGCACCGGTTAAGGCTTCCATCTCCACTCCTGTTTTTCCATCAATTTCCACCGTGCAAACAATTTCAATTTTTTCTGTGTCTATAACGTTGATATCAACAGCTACCCCATTGATTAATAATGGATGGCACATTGGGATTAAGTCTGCTGTTTTCTTTACTGCCTGGATTCCAGCAATGATGGCAGTTTGAAAAACCGGGCCTTTTTTCGTTTTTAATTCCTCATTTTCAAATCTGGAAATGACCTTAGAACCTAAATACATTTCTGCCCTTGCCACAGCCCTCCGCTTTGTGACTTTCTTATCACCAACATTCACCATTTTAGGTTGGTTTTTTTCTGTTATGTGTGAAAATTCGTTTGTCATATTCTGTAATTATGCTTTGGCAGGAATACTGTTCAATTATCTAAACGTAATTAACGGAAATGTTTCCCCGGCCTTGAATTCTGTTCGTTCAGCCGGTAATTCCAAAAAGCCATCAACATCCGTCAAATTTGCCAAATCACCCGAACCATTACCAACTACCGGTTTTGCAATTTTCAGTCCGCCATCCTCATCTAATTTTACTTGTAAAAAATACGTTAATTCAGGTTTAAATGTAAAATCTTCTCTTAAAATCGCCTTCCCTTGATGGTTGTAAGGAATTTCTACTGATTTCTTGTACCACGGGTAGAAATATTTCAGACATCCTATGAAGGTTGATACCGGGTTACCGGGAAAAGCAAAAACACTTACATTTTGCTTTTTGCCATACCAAAATGGCTTTCCTGGACGCTGTGCTACTTTGTGAAATAATTTTTGAACCCCTAGTTCATCCAAAACTTCGGGTAAAAAATCATATTTACCTTTACTCACAGCTCCGCTAAATAACAAGACATCATAGGCCTCTAAATAGCTCCCGATTTTAGCTTTTAATACCGCTTTGTCATCCTTGATATGATCATTATCTGCTTTGATTCCCAATCGCTTAAGCAATGAGACCAAGGTATATACGTTACTTCTGCGAATCTGATAATCAAATGGAGTGTTGTCGACCTCGACCAACTCATCACCGGTGGAAACAATCATTATTTTCGGCTGTCTGGCTACCTTAACTGAGGATTTACCAACGGTAGCTAAAATGCCTAATTCAGCCGCGGAAATCAAGGTATTTTTTCTAATTAAGACATCGTTAGCGGTTCTATCCTTACCTTTTGAATGCACATTTTGCCCTTTCTCAATAGCCTCAGTAGTGATTGTTGCCACTGCGTCTTGAATAACCACATCTTCATATCTGATGACGGTATCACAATTTTTTGGCAGGATGGCGCCGGTCATCACTTCTAGGCAGTTTTCAGTATTCTGAAGCCGTAATTGTTCACTTCCGGCAGCTTGAATACCTTCTATCGAAAAACTCCTTCTTGATTTCTCGAACGAATTATAATCGATGGCGATGCCATCCATGCTCACACGATTGAATGGTGGAAAATCACGATCTGCTACAATTTCCTCTTTTAACACCCGGCCCTGTGCTTCTAAAAAAGAAGCCTCTTCTGTTCCAAAATCAACAGTCTTATCGAGAATGATTTCTAATGCTTTTTGTGATGAGATCATTTTTTGAGATTTCTCACTTCATTCGAAATGATACTAATTACATTTTAAAATTACCTGATCATTCAATTTACCCTCCAATGGTGGACATACTTTCTGACACCTTTTTGTTTTGTCTTCGATTGGACTCAGCTACAAACCCATTTTCAGGTTTATCCTTAACAATTTTCAGGAACAAGTCTTTGAGATCTTCGTTACCTGCACCTTTTCTGATAAAATCCCGAACATTAAAAACCCCTTCATCAAATAAGCAATTTTTGAACATGCCGGTAGCAGTAATTCGAATACGGTTACAATCACCACAAATCGTTCTGGTGAACGCCGGAATAATTCCGAACGTACCTTTGTAGCCTCCTACTTTAAAATTCTTGGATGTAGAGGACTTCTCAGAAACTATTGGTTCTATGTTTTTGAATTTAGATGCTACTTCCTTCAAAATTGCGGTGTAATTCCATACTTCTTTTGTTGCTCTTTGACCCACTCCATTGAAAGGCATTTCTTCGATAAAGCGTACCGCTATATTCTTTTCTTCTGTCAGTTGAACAAAATCTGAAATTTCATGTGTATTGATCCCGGATTGCACCACCATATTCAGCTTCAAATTCATGGAGCTTTTTTCAAGCAATTCGAGAGTTTTATAAACCTCCTGAAACACATCCCTACGGGTGATCTTAGCAAAATTTTCCCTGTTAAGGCTATCTATACTTAGATTCACAGATCCTATTTTTAGTTCTTCAAGTTTCTCAATATGATTGGCTATCAAAGCTCCGTTAGTAGTAATATTGATCTCATCAAGCAAATCATTAAATGAGAGCATTTCCAAAAACCTAATAAAATCTTTTCGTACAAAAGGCTCACCACCGGTTAATCGTACTTTATTGACTCCTAATTCGCTCAAAGTGCGTGTAATGCGGTACATTTCTTTAAATGTAAGCAAGTCTTTTCTATCAACGATATCAATGCCATGCGCCGGCATGCAATACTGACAACGCAGGTTGCACCGATCAGTAACTGCCAATCGCAAATACGAAATTTGCCGTCCGAATTTGTCTGTTAGTTTATTCATACTGGAACTTGCAAGTTACGAAGAATGGAAAGACTATAACTGTTTTTGAAGGTAATTTAAGATGTGGTCTGTGGCACCGACATTATTTTTAACATAGTTTTTAGAAATGCTTCCCTTATCTGATAGTACTTGCTTGTCATGATGGAGTTTGTGCACTATCGAGTTAAATTCTTGTTGAGAATTTACAACGATACACCCACCTTGCTCAACCAATTCAATCGCCTCATTGAACTTTTGATACTTTGGACCAATGATAATTGGCACTCCATAGGTCGCGGGCTCGAGAATATTATGTAACCCGGTTTTAAATGCTCCGCCCACATAAGCTACATTGGCATGACTATAGATTTTGGTTAAAATCCCTATTGAATCTATAATTAGCACTTGAGCAGCTGTTATATCTTTATGATTCTTCTCAGAAAAGAGGGTCGTTTTTTTAGTAAAAGACGTCTTTAGTTCTTCTATATCCTTGACGTTGATATTGTGAGGGGCAAGAATGAATTTTTCTTCTTTAGTAGCATGGTTATTGACATAATCGATAAACAGCGCTTCGTCTTCTGGCCAGGTACTTCCTGCGACTAAGGTATGTTTCCCGTCGATAAATTTTGCTATCTCATAAATAGTGTTGTCTTGATTTAAAATGTCGTACACCCGATCAAATCTGGTATCACCACTTACAGTTACATTAAAAAGACCAATCGTACCGAGCAATTTTTTAGAGGTTTCATTTTGTACAAAAAAGTGATCGAACGTATTGAGTGATTTTCGCATCCAACGGCCATATCCTTTAAAGAATACCTGTTCTTTTCTGAAAATTCCTGAGATCAGTATGGTTTTGACCTGCTTTCTATTTAGTTCCTTAAGCAGGTTCGGCCAAAACTCGTATTTGACAAAGACAGCAACTTTTGGATTTACTTGTTCCACAAATTTCTTAGCATTGGCTTTGGTATCTAAGGGCAGATAGCTAACCAGATCAGCAAACCTGTAATTCTTGCGGACTTCATAGCCCGAAGGTGAAAAAAAAGTCACAAGTATCTTATAATTTGGCCATTTTGTTTTTAACTTTTCAATTACCGGTCGGCCTTGTTCGAATTCCCCGAGTGACGCGCAATGAAACCAGATCAGTTCATCTGAGGGGGAAATAGCTGTTTCGAGTTTTGTAAAAACAGACTTCCTACCATCAACAAAAAGTCGAATCTTTTTATTGAAAACAGCCACTATTTTTAATAAAAATCCAGTAATGAATATGCTTGTATTATATAGAAAAAACATATAAGACGCTAAAATATAAATTTAGCGCTACAGCACTTAAATAATTCGTATTTTTGTGCGTTTACGTTTCAAATTGAATTATGAAAATACCTATGGTTGACCTAAAAGGTCAATACCACAAAATAAAAGATGAAGTTGACAATGCTATTCTGGATGTTGTAGCTTCGTCAGCTTTTATAAATGGCCCTCAAGTAAAATCATTTCAGGCTAACTTAGAGAAATATCTTGATGTTAAACATGTTATTCCCTGTGCTAATGGCACCGATGCCTTGCAAATTGCCATGATGGGATTAGGTTTAGAACAGGGGGATGAAGTGATCACTGCAGATTTTACATTTGCTGCAACCGTTGAAGTGATAGGCCTCTTGAAATTGACACCTGTTCTTGTTGATGTCGAAAAAGACACATTTAATATTGACATAGAGGCACTTAAAAAAGCCATTACACCAAAAACTAAAGCCATTGTTCCAGTTCATTTATTTGGTCAGTGCGCTAATATGGAGGCCATTTTAGAGATTGCGAAAGAGCATAACTTATTTGTTATCGAAGATACGGCTCAAGCCATTGGTGCCGACTATACTTTTTCAGATGGTACGACAAAAAAAGCCGGTACGATAGGACATGTTGGAACCACCTCATTTTTCCCATCGAAAAACCTGGGATGCTATGGTGATGGTGGCGCCATTTTTACAAATGACGATGAATTAGCCCATATATTACGTGGAATGGTTAATCATGGCATGTACAAACGCTATTACCACGATGTAATTGGTGTCAATTCACGTTTAGATACCATTCAAGCGGCTATTTTAGATATAAAATTACCACATTTAGATAGCTATTGCGATGCCAGAAGAGATGCTGCAAAGTACTACAATGAAGCCTTTAAAAGTTCTGACAAAATAGCGATACCAAAAATGGCTAATGGATGTGAACGTATTTGTGATGATTGCACCTGTCATGTATTCCATCAATATACACTGCGGTTAAAGGGTGTGGATAGAAATGCCTTGCACCAGCATTTACTGGATCATGGTATCGCCAATGCGATCTACTATCCAGTACCACTTCACAAACAAAAGGCTTATGCAGACGAGCGTTATATCGAAGACAACTTTAAAGTCACCAATGAACTCGTTGATACAGTGATTTCACTACCCATGCATACCGAATTTGAAGAAGAACAGCTGCAAAACATTACACAAACCGTTTTAAATTTTATTGAAGAATAGACTATGAATGTAACTGTGATAGGTACAGGTTATGTAGGACTTGTTACCGGTACCTGCTTGTCAGATATGGGTAATAATGTTACCTGTGTAGATATTGACGAAAAGAAAGTCGCTGCCATGAAAGAGGGTAAGGTTCCCATTTACGAACCGAACTTAGAGGAACTTTTCCACAGAAATATTAAAGGAATCAGGCTACATTTTACGACGAATCTTGAAGAAGGAATCAAAGATTCAACCATTATTTTTCTCGCCTTGCCTACCCCTCAGGACGAAGATGGATCTGCAGATCTCTCTTATGTTGAAGCAGTGGCTCACGAATTAGGAAAGTTAATTACCGATTATAAAATTATTATTAACAAAAGTACCGTTCCTGTTGGCACTTCTGATCGCGTACGCGAAATTATTTCTAGTCATACTGATGCGGAATTTGACGTTGTCTCCAATCCGGAGTTCCTCAGGGAAGGCTATGCTGTGCGTGATTTTATCAAACCTCAGCGTATTATTATTGGCTCGAATAGTGAACGGGCAAAAAAGAAGCTCGCTGAGTTGTATAAGCCATTTGCGACTGTAGGACGCCCCATCATTTATATGGACGAGCGCTCCTCAGAGTTGACGAAATATGCTTCTAATACTTTTTTGGCTACTAAAATTACATTTATGAATGAGGTAGCAAATCTATGTGAAAAAATTGGTGCTGACGTTGACTTAGTGCGCATAGGCATGGGCTCTGATGCCAGAATTGGTAATCGATTCCTATTTCCCGGAATTGGTTACGGCGGTTCTTGTTTCCCAAAAGATGTTAATGCACTTGTTAAATCAAGCGATGATGCTGATTATAATTTTGAAATTTTGAAGTCTGTTTTGGGTATCAATAAGAAGCAGAAAAAATCATTGATCCCTAAGATTAAAAGTTATTTCGATGATAAACTAAAAGGTAAAAAGATTGCAATTTGGGGTTTAGCTTTTAAACCAAATACTGACGACATTCGTGAAGCGCCGTCAATCGACATCATCAATGAGCTTTTATTGGAAGACGTGCATATTTCTGCTTATGACCCCGAAGCTATGCCTAATATGAAGCACATTTACGGAGATAAGATTGATTTTCAAGAGGATGCCTACAGCGTGTTGAACGATGCTGATTGCTTAATTGTTTGTACGGAATGGAGTGAGTTCATCTCACCAAGTTTTGATAAAATGAAAGAATTGATGCAGAACCCTGCCGTATTTGACGGCAGAAATATTTTTGATCTGGAGGTGATGAAAAATCACGGATTTCATTATGAGTCGGTTGGTAGAAAAGTAATTAAGAATTAAAAAAATCATCTCTCGATAGATATGCTATGAAAAAGATACTGGTTACAGGAGGTCTCGGATACATTGGTTCTCATACAGTCGTTGAGCTGCAAAATGAAGGATTTGAAGTTGTGATAATTGATAACTTATCTAATTCGTCAATTGAGGTTCTTGACGGAATCACTGCTATTCCCAATAACCAACCACTATTTATTCAAGATGATCTGAAGAATAAAAATAGTATACAAGATCTGTTTAAAAAACATCCAGATATAGTGGGTGTGATTCATTTTGCTGCATCGAAAGCCGTCGGTGAAAGTGTTAAAAAGCCTTTAGAATATTATCATAATAATATCGCTTCTCTCATCTATTTATTAGAAGAATTAGAGGCGAATAACGTACGTAATTTCATTTTTAGTTCATCATGTACGGTTTATGGTGATGCAGATAGTATGCCAATCACAGAAAATACCCCGTATAAACCTGCGGATTCTCCTTATGGAAATACCAAACAAATGGGAGAAGAAATATTGAAATTTACAACAAATGCTACCCAAATTGAAGCTATTTCGCTACGGTATTTCAATCCTATAGGAGCTCATGTAACAGCCGAAATAGGCGAATTGCCAATTGGGGTGCCACAAAACCTCGTGCCATTTATCACACAAACTGCTGCGGGAATTCGAGATCAACTTTCAGTTTTTGGTAGCGATTATAAAACACATGATGGCACGGCTATTAGAGATTACATTCATGTAGTAGATCTGGCCAAAGCCCATGTTGTAGCATTGCAGCGATTGTTAAGGCAGGGAAATAAATCTAACTACGAAATTTTCAATATAGGAACGGGAAAAGGAAATTCTGTACTCGACGTTATTAAGGCATTTGAAAAAGTAGCAAATCAAAAATTAAACTATAAGCTAGTCGCACGGAGGCCAGGTGATGTAACTGAATATTGTGCAGATACTTCTCTCGCCAATCTTGAATTAGGATGGAAAGCTAAAATGACTTTAGAAGAGGCCTTAGATTCGGCCTGGAAATGGCAACAGAAATTAATTGCCAAAAATTAAGAGATTTACCTTTTTGGTAACTATAAATAGATTTATTGATGAAAAAAATAGTAATCACAGGAGGAGCAGGATTCATAGGATCACATGTGGTGCGTTTATTTGTGACCAAATATCCAGATTATCAAATCTACAACCTCGATGCACTGACGTATGCAGGTAACTTAGAAAATATTTCCGACATTACTGACGCGGCCAATTATACCTTTATAAAAGGTGACATTAAAGATTATCAATTTTTGAAAACCCTATTTCAGGAACAGCAATTTGATGCTGTCATCCACCTTGCTGCTGAGAGCCATGTAGATCGCTCCATTACTGACCCCAATGCGTTTATAGAAACCAATGTTCTGGGTACTGCCAACCTAATGAATGCATTTCGTAATGCCTGTAGTGATAATTTTGAAAATAAGTTATTCTACCATATTTCAACAGATGAAGTATATGGCTCATTAGGAAAAACCGGATTATTTACCGAGACCACTCCATATGACCCGCAGTCACCCTATGCCGCCTCAAAAGCCGCTTCTGACCACATGGTGCGTGCATATGGTAACACATATAAGATGCCTTTTGTTATCAGTAACTGTTCTAATAACTATGGGGCAAATCAGTTTCCTGAGAAGCTAATACCTCTATTCATCAACAATATTAAAAATAATAAGTCGCTTCCTGTTTATGGGGATGGGCAATACACACGCGACTGGTTGTATGTAGTAGACCATGCCAAAGCCATTGATCTTATTTTCCATGAAGGAAAAATTGGCGAAACCTATAATATTGGTGGTTTTAATGAGTGGACCAACCTTGAACTTATTCATCTATTATGTGCTCAAATGGATGAAAAATTAGGGCGTGAGAAAGGCAGCTCATCCAAACTAATCACCTTTGTAAAAGACCGGGCAGGCCATGACAGACGTTATGCTATTGATGCTTCAAAACTTAATAGGGAATTAGGCTGGAAACCTTCTTTGACCTTTGAAGAAGGATTGTCTAAAACTATTGATTGGTATCTCGAAAATGAGACCTGGCTCAACAACGTTACCTCTGGCGCTTATCAGGAATACTACAAGAAGATGTATTCGTAATGTCATTCAAGCAGCGTTATGTAAAAAAGGGAAAAGGAGTTGAAAAACACATAACGCTACTCCAAATGACCTATTTCTAGAATCCTGAAAAGATTCAGGATTAAATATTATATCAAAAATCGAACTTATACGTTAGTCCGGCAAAGACCTGTAATCCTTGCACGTTAAAATTAGTATATTTTTGGTAATTGCTTCCTAAAACATTGTTAACTTTTGCAAAAGCAGTCAATTTATCGGTGAATTTATACCCTCCGTTAAGGTTTAAATCAATATAATTACCTACATCAATCAATTCTGGTGACCTATTTATTAGAACTCCTGGAATATTAAAAACCTGTTCATCTTTTCGTTCACCGATAAAAAACAAATTAGCTCCTGCAAACCATTTATCGCGGTTAAAATTAGCAAATGCCGTAGCTTTTAAGGTCGGTAAGTTCCAAGCCTCAGCTTCATTCGCTGTAGAGAAGCTGCTATACGTTACATTTCCACCGAATTTTAATGTTTTTGAAAAATCTACGTTCACTTCCGCGAAAGCATATAAAGTGCTTACCTCGTCATAGACCACCTGAAAAGAATTAGCGGCCTCATAGCCCTTAGCCACCACAGTAACACCATCTGTTCTGGATGCGTTCAATTTAAATAAAGCTTTATCACGTTCATTTTTGTAACCTCCTTTAAAGTTATAACTTACGTTCGAAGCCAATTTTCCTTTTAATCCGCCATAAGCGTTGTACTGCTCATCGGTTCTTTGAATATTAAGTGTTGGTGATACAAACGGATTTTCATTCGTAAAATCCCTAAATGAATTCTGATGCAGTCCACCGGTAACCCCTGCATATGCAGTCAACACCTGGTCAATTACAATATAGGAAGCCGTAACCTTCGGATAGATATATCCTTTACTCTCAGCAACTCCGGAAGCGGCACTATACACCAGATCGACACCCAGATTAATAGTAAGATTATCGCGTAAAACTTCAAAATTAGGATTAAACCCGGCATTGAAAAAAGTATAGCCGATATCATCCGTGGCTTCATAATTCTGAAAGAATTCACCCGTAAGGAATTCAATTCTGGCCTCTGCATTGATCAATTCAGTAGCAATGGGAAACTCAATCTTTGGTTTCGCGAGCACATGAAACTCAGAACTTCCTTCATCGTCTGTAAATCGATACAATTCTGCTGTTGCCCCCTGAAAAAAAGAATCAGAATAATCGACAATCCCTCCAAGGTATAGCTCACTATAATTCAGGTCTTCTGTAATAGTATTAATCATATCTGAAGTATAATCAATAGTGTCAGAAAGCCCATACCAATTGTATTTTTGGTAACGGAAACCGCCATTAAGTTGCCAATCGAAATCACGTTCCTCTTGCTTGTAAAAAAGATCGATTCGGGTATCTAAGAAATTATCATCTAATATGGCATCTTTGACACCACCTTGCGAGGAGTGATAGTTAATAAAGCCTCCAAATTCATTATAATCATTACTGCTTGTTCTAAAAAATGCTTCGGCCTGTGGCGTACTAAAATTACCAAAACCACCAGTGATAAAATTTTCATAAACCGGTGCACTTGGGTCTACCCGTAATACTTTTGCTTTTCCTTTGGCCGGTGTAAAGGTGGAAGCCACGGGCACCGAAAAAATAGAATAACTTACCTGATTTTTAGCAATGCTATCTGTTATTTCAGGGTTCACCTTGATCTTAAAGGCATCTGATACCGATGGAGAATAGGGTCTTACCACCGTAATTTCTTCAGTATCAATGGTGTCTTTCGTTCGCTTTTGTGCAACAATTACCGAAGTGCTCAAAATTGCTGCAATAAGTAAGATACTTTTTCTCATGTTTCTATTAGATTCTTCGTTTGCACTCAGAATGACAGTTGATTTTTTAGTTTCCGTCTGGATTCACAGATTCATTTGTTTTAGATTCTTCGGTTTTGATACGTTGTAATTCTTCCTTAGCTTGCTGAACAACATCTTCATAACCATTAAAGTTTTTAATGACGCTTTCAAGAATATAGGTTGCCTGAAAGGCGTCATCCAATTCATAAAAATTCTTCGCCATCACGATCAAACCTTTGGCGCCATAATATTTATAAGCTGAGAAGTCTGATACCAGCTTTTGAACCACCGTATTTGAAACCTTATAATTACCTTCCTGATTTTTGAAATAGGCATCATAGTAGAGGGCCTCGGCTTTCAATTCACCACTGGCAATCTTTTCTACTTCTTTGTAAGCCTGTTGCGCTTTGCTTTCGTCACCTGTCTTCAAAGCTGAGCGCGCGATAATAATCTTAGCATCTGAGCGTATCCTTTTTTCTAGCTTAGGCCTTTTTAAGACCTTTTCTGCGTACGCTACCGCATCTTCATACTGGTCTAACTCATAATGCCCTTTCATCAAATTACTTTGTGCGAAAGTGATATTCTGAGCAAAATCAGCTTGTTCTTCCAAGCGTTCCAAAACCGGCATGGCGAGTTTCCAGTTTTCTTCGTCGAGATAGACTTGCGCAAGCTTGGTTAAAGCTTTTTCGGTGAATTCATTGCGCTCTTGATCTATCACAAATTGATAATACTTGACCGAGGCTGATTGTTGCTTTTCTGCATATAAGGATTCTGCCAAATAAAAATTGGCATTTAAAGCGTGGGCTCCATTTGGAAAACGCTCAATATATTTTCTGAATGCAGCTATAGCCTTGCTTCTGTTGTCTTGCAGATATTGCTTTTCTGCAGACTCGTACATGTCATTGTCTAGGTCATTATCACTTACTTCTACAAAATCAAGATCTTTTACCCAATCTGCGTATTCGTCTACGCGACCCAGGTCAACATAAACCTGGCGAGCGTTTGATACCGCTTGCTTGGCTTCATCTGTATTCGGATAATCTCGTACAACTTTCCTGTATTTATCTAAAGCCTGATTATCTCGTTCCGTATTGTAGTGAATCAAACCTTGCTTTAATAAAGCTTTTGGCACGTATGAGCTGCGTTTGTAGTATTTCATTAAATTATCATACGCCTCAATAGCTTCGTCGGTTTTGTTAGCCCTGGTATAGGCCTCTCCCAACTCGTAATAAGCATCGTCTCTTAATGAGGACCCGCGATATGTACTTAAGAACTTGTTGAGATCAACTATTTTATCGTCATTTCTTCCTGTCAATCCATAACTCATAGCACGTTGAAAATGTGCATAATCAATCGCTTGCCCTTTTGCATTGATGACTTTATTATATTCATTAATGGCCCTTTTATAATTGCTATTTACAAAATAAGTGTCGCCCAGACGTACCTGGCTGTCACTTAACAAGCCCTCATCAGATGGATTTGAATTAATAAAATCTCTGAATTTTTTTCCTGCTTCATTATAGTCTTTCAGCTTGAAATGCGTATAGCCTAAATTATAGTTCACCTGGTCATTTTCTGACAAGCTTGCGATGTCATTCATATTCTCAAACTGCGTAAACCCTACCAGGGCTTCATTATAATTAGTGAGTTGATAGTCTGCTTCAGCCTTCCAGTAGGTACTTCTCGCGGCCACATTGGCGTCTCTTGGTTCTGCAATCGCCATGTCAAAATATTCTTTCGCACCTTCAAGGTTGTCTTCATTAAATAGTTGAATGCCGCGATACATGGCTACTTTCTGGTACATTTCGCGATAATTTGCTTCTTTTCTTCCTTTTAAAGCTTCTAAGGCACCTACATAATCTTTGGAAGTGACATAGGCGCTGATCTGTAATTCTTCGATCTCTTCCTTAGCTGCTGACTGTGGATACAAATCAAGGTATTCTTGTAAAACATCCGGTACACTCTTATATGGATTCCCGACTTCATAACTTAATTTCGCATAATTAAGCCAGGCATCCTTTTTAATGTCATTATTGAAATCCATCGAAGCCGCATTTCTAAACGCATTAAGCGACTCTGTTTTTTGTTCTGTTTTTAAATAACATTCGGCTAAGTGATAGTATGCATTTTGAGCCACCGCATCGCTTCCGCCAATAATCTTATTAAAATATGTTATGGCCGTTTCGTAATCTTGCTTTTTGTAATGGGCATATCCTAAAAAATAATAATCAGTATTCGTAAAACGACGGCGTTTCCCCTTATAATTTAAGAGATGTGGAATCGCCTCATCATACTTTTCAAGGTTAAAATAGCTTTCACCAATAATCTTCGAAATCTCTGAATGCTGCAATCTATCTGCCCTAGCAAGAAACGGTTTTGCTACTTCAATAGCTTCTTCGAACTCCCCTGTCTTAAACTTGATATTTGCCATATAGTAAGGCACATCATCTCCAAGCTGCCTATCGTTCGCTACTTCGCTTAGATAGCGATTTGCATTATCATAATCATCATCTTGATACGCGATAAATCCATAATAATATTTGGCCTGTGAGCCATATTCAGGAGAATTCAACAACTTCTGAAAATATTCTTTAGAACGTTTATAGCTTCTTACGGCAAAAAGTCCATAGGCGTATTTAAACGTAAAATCTTCCTCTTGTGCTATAGAAAGATTGCGAGTTTCAACACGATTGTACCATTTAAGCGCATACGAATAGTTCGCATTTTTAAAGTAATAATCCCCCACTTCTAGAAAAGCGGTATTTTGCTTGGTGCTGGTTGGGTAGCGCTCTACAAAATCACGCATCATTTGGTCGCCCTCGCGTTCACCCAATTGTATCGAGCTAAATGCCGAATAATATTCACAATTCGCCTTGTATTCAGAATCATTACTGAAATCTGATTTCACTTTATCAAAAAGGTGTCGCGCCGCTACGAAGTCCCTATTATTATATAGTTCTACGGCGTGATTATATTCTTTTAGCGGATTGGTATATATATCAGATTTCTGAGCAAAGCTTGTAAATGAGAAGAGTAAAAGCAAGCTTGCCAACAGGTTTCTATAATGCTTCATTCTAAAGGGTATATTTAAAGTATGCAAAAACAAAGCGTACTTAAATTAAACAACGCTTAACTGATTTTAAATTGTATAATTGTTAATTAATTATAACATTTTGTTAAGAAAAAAATGTTAAAACCATGACTGCAGAAGTACATATATCGCGCCAAAGTGAATTTATTCACTAATTAATTGTTCCATGAAGTCTTCAAAATCCTTTACGAATTCATCATAATACGAACCTGTTGCAGGGCCTGAAAAACCTGTGTGAATTCTTCGTACCTCCCCTTTTTTATCTATGAAAATCGTCGTTGGGAAGGACAAGACATGGTTGAGCATTGGTAATGTTCTGGCGGCGGCTTCTTTATCATACACACCGGCTATCACATAGTCATAACCCACATCATATTTTTGCTTCATTTTTTCTACACGAGCCTTTGCATAATTAAAATCGTCTTTGGCTTCGTAGGCTAATCCGATAATCTCCACACTGCGATCTTTATTTTTTCTGTACCAGTCGGCGTAGAATACCGTTTCATCCATACAGTTCGGGCACCAGGTACCAAAAATTTGAAGGAGCACAACCTTGTTTTGATATTTGTTATCACTAAGAGAAACTGATGCACCATCCAAACCCGGAAAAGAAAAAGCCACTTTGTCATAGCCTTCCTTTAAATAGGTTAGTTTAGTCGCATCGGTAAGTTTCGCATCTTTATCCTTTGTTCCCGAAAAAGTTGCGCGATAATCTAACCCTGAAAGGAACTCTCCTTTCATAAGCGAATCGTTTTCTACGGTGGCATTAAAGATAAACGCATGGTTCCCGTCGAAGGTATACAAGCTCATTTTATTGCCTGAAGCCGTTCCTTCTAAATAGCGATAGTCACCCGTTTCGGTTAAGAAAGTACCTTTCATTACATCGCCATCCTGATTGAAAATTCCAACTGCTGGATAGGTCTTGCCGTCTTCTTCTGTGAAAGTAGTTTGCCATTTTCCATCAAAAAAACCTGAGCTTTCTGGTTGGTCAAAACGTCCTGACTTATTGTACACTGCTTTAAATGGGAGCTTGTAATTCTCTTTGTAATTTTTGATATAATACCCATTTAAGGTGGTTGCCTCAATTTTGGCTTTGAGGTCAATATCAAAAATATGTAAGGTGATAAACAACGAATCACCCACTATCGTAACTTCATCTAAGGGTAATATTTCTTCTGCGTTGATAAGATTTGCTTTATAGGAGCCGTCTTTCTTTGTAATTTCGAAATTAAAAGGCAGCTTTTGGTTTTGCATGTGAATTTCACCACGCCAGATACCCTCTTGCAATTCAACAGGCTTGCTTTCTGTTTTGCATGCATGCTGCAATCCTAATAAAAAGAAAACAGCTAAAAGTTTCATTAATCGTTTGTCCATTTCAATAAATATAAGTTGTTGCTTACTTTTTGATTCTCTTTGATTCCTCCCACGATAGCTTTTGTTGAGTCGTTAATTTGGGCAATTCCTCTCAAATCCATTGGAAATTTGTTCGTAAAATCTGTTTTGAGCTCGCCATCTTCATAATATAAATCCCTGTTCGCGGGAGTAACACCTCCAGAACCGTTATATGCAACCGGATTATAATTATAAGTTATCGTGCTGCCGCCAAGCCAATGCGGAGTTTTTCCCACGGAAGTTGCTCCCATGCGATACCCCACAATTGTTGAATCTAAAATGACATGAGACCATTCAATGCTCGTTGGGTCTTCAACATTGATTAAGCCTTTACGCAGTATATTTTGAATCGGATAATGTCGGCCCATAGAAGCGCCACCAAAATAAAAAATGGTATCGCCAATAATGGTACCCGATGCGCCGAATGATTTATAGGTATGGTTTTGGGGTACTGAAGTTCCAACAGACCAGCTATTCAGTGTGGGATTGTAGATTTGAACATCGGGCACGTTTTCCTTATCTGACCATCCTGTTACCACATAAATTAAGCTATCTCTCCAAACCGCCTGTACCTGGTCATCAATGGGTACTGGAATTGCCATACCATCTTCTAAAAACCGCTCTTCGTTAATACTATAGCGATGAATTTTATTTGAAGAACGTTCAGAATGATCTTTAAACACATGATAACCACCAATTATATATATGGTATCCTTTACCCGGCTGGCTGCACTGGCAATTTTTCCTAAAGTATCCGGTAGATCAGTAATTCGCTTCCATTCGTCAGTACTGAGATTATAACGATAAGACCTTAAGTGAATCCCTGAATACTCTTTGGTACTATCCAATCCCGCAAACGTAAATACGTACGGTTTCCCATCAATAAAGCCTTCCGAGATAGCGTTATTAGTAACGGCTTCAGGTGCGTTTTTTAATAATTGTATTTTCCAATTTTTTGAAAGTTCTTCCTGTTTATTCTGACAAGCCACTATCAAAAAAAACAAGAGCAAAAGTTTTACAATTAATTTTAACATCATACTACTTTTTTAGCTTCTAATGTATACGTTGGTGAAAACACGAGGTTATGTTTACCGAAGATTTTCATAAATATGTTAAGTATAAACTTAGGGGCATTTAAAAATTTGTTCTTTGAATAGCCATAATATGAATTCGTAAAAGTTACTTTTAATTTCAGCCCTTCTAAATATGATTTAAGCTGATTCAAATCAATTAAATGCTCCGCCCAATTACCGGTATAAGGATCACAAGTATTGGTGGGGTGATTGATTTTGTATTTAATCTCTTTTCCTTTCGTATACTCATCTACCAGTTTTAAAATATCATTCTTTCTCAATCCGCGTGTTCTATGTGCCAAATGTTTGATTTCATCAGGTTTCAAAGCACCACTCTTGGCAGTTATAATCTTTTTACGCTCCTCTAAAAAAGACGAGCTGAGATCAATTTCTTTCCAGCCTTCTTTTCGCTGCACCCCTTCAAATTCCACTTTTTTGTGCAATTTCATGAGTCTCTTTGCAATAAAAGGATTCTTAGAATTTGCCGAAGTCATAAAGAGCAATGAAAACGAATTTTGAATTTTTATGATTGAATTAAACCAGCCTTTTACGTCATAAATATGCTCTAGAACATTCAAAGAACAGATCATATCTGGTTTGATATCTTGCTTTTCTAAAAACAGTATCAACTGGTCCACATCTCCGAATATAAAATTATCAATAGTAATGCTTAGTTGTTGTGCTATAAGTTTCGAATCATTAACAGACAGCTCATAAATGTCGTTGTAAATAACTTTTTTAAACCCGATTGCTTTGGCCAAATATGATAATATCCCACATCCTCCTCCATAATCAATAAATACACTCTCTTCAACCGGTTTGCTTAGGCTTTTAATAACTTTCGCTAGCAGCTGACTATATTGATACATCAAAAAATCATAATTTGCAATATACTCTTGCAAATACCTTTTATTATAATCGGAAATTTTTAGCTCACTTAGAGTTAGACCATTTAATTTTTTTCGCAGCTCACCAATTGATTCTTCTATTATTTTATCGTGATTAGTCAATATATCCTCTTTCTAGAAAAGTTAATGGACCAAATGTAAAGATTACTTTTACTTTTTTAAATTTTAACAGTAAGTTTGTCATTTAAAATTAAATAAATAAGATGTCTAAACCCATTCTACATTTAAAAGATGCCTCTATTTTTCAACAAGAGAATTTAGTCTTATCTGATATTAGTTTAGACATTTATGAAGGTGATTTTATGTACCTCATTGGAAAAACAGGAAGTGGAAAAAGTAGCCTTATGAAAACCCTTTATGGGGATTTACCTCTTAATAGAGGAGAAGGTACTATTGTTGGTTTTGATTTGAAAAAATTAAGAGAAAAAGACATTCCTTACCTTCGACGAAAGTTGGGCATTGTTTTTCAGGATTTCAAGCTCCTTAATGACCGGAATGTATATGACAATTTATTGTTTGTTTTAAAAGCGACGGGTTGGAAGGATCTGGGTAAAATGAAAGTGAAAATCAACGAAGTATTAGAAAAGGTGGGCATGAAAACCAAAGGGTTTAAAATGCCATTTCAGTTGTCTGGTGGTGAACAACAACGTGTAGCTATTGCACGCGCTTTACTGAATGACCCTGAACTGATTTTGGCAGATGAGCCCACCGGAAACCTTGACCCTAAAACTTCGTTAGAGGTGATGAGTGTGCTCGAAGAAATAAGTAAAAGTGGTAAGACCATCTTAATGGCTACGCATGATTATGCACTTATTTTAAAATATCCACACAAGACCATTAAGTGTGAAGGTGAGAAGGTTTTTGAAGTGGTTTAGTACAGTAGTTCAAGTATCTTTTTCGCACTTTCTGTAACATTAAAAGACTTTAGTTTTTCTCTTCTTTTTTTGATCATTTCTCGTGTATAGTCCTTATTAATTAAGTCAAGTACTTTTTGCTTGAATTCATCTTTGTCATTGGCTATTAAGCACAACGATTCTAAACCCGTACTTTCCGCCATTTCTTTAGTCACTAGAACGTGTCTCCCATTAAAAAGTGCATTGATCAATTTTAGCTTGATTCCAGTTTTTTGAAATGTAGGAAGTACATTGATATGGGCATCTTCCAAAAGTTTTGTGATTTTTTCTTTCGTTGAAATTTCACGAAACTCAATAGTTTCATGTTTCTCAATTTCTTTTGAAACGCTATTGTTACTAAAACTGCTGGCAACCACCAATGGGTAATCTATCTTCCGGAAAATACTAATTAGGTATACAACGGCCTTCACATTATCTGGCACTCTTAGATCTCCATGAAAAAGAGCAAATTTACCTCTCTCCGACAGCTCTTTTACATTCTTCGCTTGATGAAAAACCGGTATGTAAACTGCTTTTTCTCCAAATTCTTTACTAAAATAATCTTGCTCAAATGGTGCAATTGTCAGAATGTGATTGGCCTTTAATAACGTCTTCTGATAGTTATAAAATTTTCTGCCTTCTATTTGATAGAATAATTTTTTCGCAATTGATCTTTCGCTTTTTGCCAGACCACGGTAGTAATTATGCTCGATATTGTGAGCTCGAATTAAAATGGTACGCTTATTGAAAGATTCTTTCAAAAGGGGGTGCGTGGAGTGTAACCCCTCAAATAAGATCGGGTAGTCATTGCTTTTAAGATTCTCTAGAAGCAGAGGATTTGCCCTTGACTTGACCCTAAAAGGTTTTGTTGACAATAGACTATTTAAAAATGGCCTTCTTTTGTAATAATAAACCTTTTTGCAGTAGCTTAGAAGGACTTCACTTTCTTCTCTTCCAAAGGAATAACAATGAAGGTAAATTTCTACACCTAATTCTGCAAGTGCCTTCAGTTTATAAAAAACATCAATAACGCCTCCGTAATTAGGTGGATATGGCACATCAAAAGAGACAATATGTAACGATTTCTTCATTCTTTACAATAGGCGCTAAGATATTACTTAAATGGTTTACTTTTGATCAATGGAATAGACTTAAATACAACACTTGAAAGTAAGTAGACGCCATATAGCTTCATTAATTGCTAAAAACCTAGAAGATAATAAGGAGCAACTGACAGATCAGTTTAGGGCTTCTGAGAATACTATAGGTTATTTTGTGCTGGACGGACTTCTTCCTAACGAATTAGCAAAAAGAATTTTTGATAACTTTCCTTTAGTGGATAAGGCCAAATTAAAGAAAAGTTTGCGAGAACATAAATATGTTGCTTATCAAATGGATAAATACAATCGCATACTTGAAGAAACTATTTATGCTTTTCAAGACGAAAGAGTGGTTCAATTAATTCAGGAAATCTGTGGTTTAAAGAATGTCTATCCTGATGAACATTTATATGCAGGCGGACTTTCAATGATGAAAAAAGGAAATTTTTTAAATCCACATCTTGACAATTCACATGATAAAGACAGAAATAGGTGGCGCGTTCTAAATTTACTCTATTATGTAACCCCAGGCTGGAAAAAGGAATACGGAGGAAATTTAGAGTTATGGCCAGATGGAGTACGGGGTGAACACATCACAATGACCAGCAATTTCAATAGGCTGGTCGTGATGGCTACACATCAAAGTTCCTGGCATTCGGTCAGCGAGATAATAAATGGTACAATGGCCCGATGCTGCGTGTCAAACTATTATTTTTCTGATAGTCCTATTAAATCTACAGACAGCTTTCATGTAACTTCTTTTCGAGGAAGACCTTCAGAAAAAATAAAGAACGTATTACTTAGAACCGACTATAAGCTTAGATCATTTTTACGAATTTTATTTAAAAAAGGGATACGTGAAAATCCGCACAAATACAAAAAATAGGTTAGCCCAAATTCTGAAAAATTGCTTTTAATTTTTCAGATTCTCTTTCCCAGATTAATTCTTTCGAGGCTTTCTCCAATTCCATCTTCCAGGGATCTTCACCGTTTTTCAGCATTTCGTTTAACAGCTTAGCTAAATTTTCAGGGGTTCTCTCTTTCAAAACAATACCGACACCGTAGTCATTCACAGTTTTTCTCATCTCAGGCAAATCAGAAACGATAACAGGAATCTGCGCCTGAATATAGTCAAATAACTTATTAGGTAGTGCATAATGATAACTCAAGCCTACATCTTCTTCAAGGCAAATACCTAGATTCGCTTTAGGTGTGATCATTTTTAGTTCGTCTGGAGAGCGCCTCCCCAAAAATAGTACTTTAGTTTCAAGGTTCTCTTCAGTAACTTTTAATTTTAATTCTTCAAGAACATCGCCAATACCGGCAATCATAAAAACAGCATCATTGACAAATTGCATGGCATCCAGCATCAATTCTAAACCACGGTCTATATTTACTGCGCCCTGGTATATGATGATTTTCTTTTCAGAAAACTCAAAAGGAAGGCTATAACTATCGACAGTTTCATTGCTTGCCGAAGGATAATTTTTTATCACCACAAAATTCGTATTGTATAGATTTTTGTAATGATTGACGATGCTTTCGGAAACCGTATAACAATTCTTCAACTTTGGAATGATCCATTTTTCCAAGGACCTCCAAAACCATTTTACTTTGGGTCTTTCAACCAATTCGGGTATTTCACTAAACAATTCATGGCTGTCAAAAACCAATTTCTTATTGAACAATCGACTTATTAAAAAATTAGGTAAAAGAGTATCCAAATCATTTGCTAGCAAAATGTCCTT
>JAAUYH010005630.1_pt1 | contig 28184 bp, 48 predicted proteins | sample 7278061 | NCBI WGS metagenome assembly JAAUYH01 (sample SAMN14350203, study PRJNA611818) | marine sediment metagenome | isolation source: surface marine sediment (0.6m) | place: French Polynesia: Moorea | collected 2018-08
GATCAGTCCAAGTCTGGCAAAGCCTATCGCATGATCCAGACCGCTCAGGAACTGGGCATGGATGTGGCCGCAGTCGAGAAGCTGTTGCCCAAGGGTGTCACGCCCGATCGGAGGTACCGGTATCATCAATGATCGATTTCTTCCGGTCAGAGAGACGATCGGCCCTATGGGATCGGATCACCAACAACTGCACCGTCAGCAATGACCGCAGCACATGGTGGACCGATCCAGAAACCGACAAATCATCGCCATGCTGGGAATGGCAAGGCGGTGACAGCGGCGACGGCAGGGGCGGAGGGTACGGCAGGATCAGTATAGATGGCTTCACCCAAGCGGTGCATCGGGTCATTTACCAGCTTATCCACGGGCCGCTCCATCCATCCCGGCAAGTTGACCACAAATGCAAAAACCGCAAGTGCTGCAATCCCGAACACCTTGAGGACTGCACGCACAAGCAGAACCAGAAGAGAAGGGATAGACGAAATGGATGCTGACGACGAACTAAACCGCGTCCACCACCTGACGGCTGACAACCTCATCGACGTGGCCGCGAACATCTTCAACCGTGCTCGTAAGGGTGAGGGGCGGATAACCACGGTCCTGAGCAACACAGAGCGTCTGGTGGTAGATGCTGTACTGGTCCGGGATGACAGGACACCAAATTCTTGGCGGGCAGTAGGGGGAGGCGAGAGCCGTGGCCTACGGCAGTTTCGGGAAGAGATCACCCGGTATCTGAAGGGCATGCTCATCGCCGACAGCATCGCACAGATTGATGAGGTCAAGTTCCAAGGCGAAGTCTTCGACAACACCGACGAGGACGTGGACACCAACCTGTCGATCGAGCAGGCCCTGCGTCGGCGTCGTGGCTCCGCATTCGGGGGGTTCTGAAATGAAGCTCCGTTCAATCAAGTGGAAGAGTGGGAGCCGATCAAAGACCCACGCAGTCCGGAAGGAAGCTTGGAACATTTTGATGCATAGGATCGAAGGCTATTACTCACCAACGGTTTTCTGGTCAGAGAAATGGATGATCAAATGAAGCAGCCCCACAAGATTGCCAACGGCCTGATTGCGGCCACCATCACATCCAAGGGCTGGTCACAGGTAAATGCCGCCAAGCGCCTTGGGGTGAGCCGTGTGGCCCTGTCGCGGGTCGTGAACCACCACGCGGACGTGTCCGTGGAATTCGCCCTAAAGTGCGAGAGGCTGCTGGGCATGGACGCCTACCACATTCTCAGGACCCAGATTAGCCAACAGCTTCTGGAAGCCCGTGCAGAGGAGAAGACCGATGGATGACAAGGTTACCGAGATACCTACCAAGCCCAATGAGCTTCGTGCAGCCTTGGAGGAAATGAAGCGGGCGGAGGACGTCTACCTAGAAATGGCTGGTATGACCGCGCGAATTCGCCGGACGCACTACTTGGCATACATCGAAGAGGGTTTCACGAAAGAAGAAGCTCTGGTATTGTGCCAGAAAATGACCCTGTAGGAGAAGTCCAATGCCCAAGCACCTTCAGTACCGTCTCGCCCGCCTGTCTCTGGAATACATCGACGCCGACGCTGCCCGTCGCGCCCAGATAGAGGCCATCTTCGACAAGGAGCTTTCCAAGGGGGAATAGTCCATGCAAGATACAGACGAATTCTGGACAGAGGTCCTGAAGCGCCGACAGGCGGAGGCCGTTAGCATCCTCCGGACCACCCAGCACCACCACGGAGCGGGCCGGGCACGGATCACCTGCCCCTCGACAGGAAACCAGCTATATTGCGCCATGGGTGTACTGGCCGAGGCCGCGGGCATCGACGCCCGGACCCTATCGTGGAACTCACGGATCGATGACTACCTGAAGGTGGCCCAGCGGTGGGGTCTATTCGGGCTGGACCAAGTCATCATGAACCTGAACGACCGTACTATGATGTCGTTCTCCCAGATCGCCGACGAGATTGAGAAGCGGCTGGACAAGGCGTGGAAGCGCCCCGGCGCGTTCGTAGGCACCCTGCAAACAAACCAGTGGATCAAGACGTGGCTGATCCAGACCGTTGAAGAAGTTGAGACTGAGTGGCTGGAGAAGCACCCGGCATACAAGGCCACGATCGAGCACGAGCGCGAGGTCCTGATGGTATGATACGGAATGTCTTATGGTTCCTGTCCGGGGCCGTAATCGCATGGGCCGCCACCATGGAAGCGATCTATCGGAAGTGGGGACGGCCCTTCTGATGATCAGACAGCGTACACGACCAGATCCCTACATGGTGAAAGGGGTGAACACCCAGATCAGGGCACGCATCCGTCTGGCCGTCGCTGCCTACACCTACGAGTTCCTGAACCAATCAGTAATGTCCGACGCCGAGTTCGATGCCCTGTCCCGGACAGTCGATCTGTCCTACAACACAGGACACGAGGTGCTGGATCGGTTTTTCAGGGAAGAGTTCCACCCAGACACCGGCCAGTGGATACACAAGCACCCCGAACTCGAAAAAGTGCAACGAGTTGCAAAAAAAGTGCTTGCAAAGAATTGAGGGTGTGGTACAAGGGTCTTGTCAGATGAGAAACAAGGATCAAGACCATGGAATTCACAGTCGGTAAAACCTACTTTGCCCGCAGCGCCTGCAACTACGATTGCATCTTCGAATACAAGGTCCTGAAGCGCACCGCCAAGTTCATCACCATTGAAGACAAGTTCGGCGACACGAAGCGCGTAGGTATCTCCAACCGTGACGGTATCGAGAAGGCCAAGCCTGAGGGCACCTACTCCATGTGCCCGGTCATCTCCGCAGATCGCGAACTGGCCGCAGCATGAGCCAGTTCATCGGACAAGGTGAGGGGCATGCGAATGTCCCCGCTCACCGCCTCAGCCTCCGGGACATCGTATCCCAGTACGAAGCCCAGCTTGCCGACCTACCCATGGCCATCGAAGCCTACAAGGCGGCTCACACAGCCATGCAAACGGCGTGCAGTATTCAGGGGGCCTACGGGGGCCAAGTGACCTCAGATCGGGGCACCGTCAGCCTACAGCATGCCAAAGAGGTTCTGCTATCCTCAGCGTGGAAGCACGTCTACACCGGCCTCAAAATCACCCGGCTCGCGTCGGCCTCGGACAAGAAGAAGTTCGAGCGGTTCTTCGAGCGACCTCTGCCCTTCACCCTTGAGAACATCCGGGAGACCTTCGGGGACTATATCCTCGATCCAAGGGGCAACATGCTTCGAGGTCTGGCCGAGGTATTCAGTGATCTGGATCCGGCATTCCGCAGCCACGAGAAGATGAAGATAGGCGTCAAGGGTCTGCCCAAGCGCGTGGTCATCACCAACGTCGGCGAGTATTGCCACGGCTGGGGAGCGGACAAGATCATGGACATGCTGAAGGCATACGATGCCGTGTGCGATCGGCCTCTGATCGAGTACACCAATTTCCGCGATTGGATGGAGGGCAAGTTCGAGGATTACTTCGGGCTGACCATCAAGCGCTTCAAGAATGGCAACGCCCACATCTTCTTCGGCCCGGAGGCCCTGAAGACCATCAACAAGGCCCTGAGCGAGTATTACGGCGAGGTGCTGCCTGACTGCCCTGAAGAGCGCACCGAACGCCGTCGTCAGACGTCTACAGCGGTTTCCAAAGACTTGGCATTCTACGGGACACCCCGCAAGGTGCTCGACTTCATGGCCCAGCATTACGAGCTACCCCATGGCATGGTTCTGGAACCATCTGCTGGGGAAGGTGCAATCCTCGACTGGATCAAAGAGGTCTCACCGGATGCCAGCACCATCGGCGTCGAGGTGGACGTGACACGTGCCCTCAAGTGTATCAACAAGGGTCACCGGGTTCTGCGGGGGAATTTTCTCGAACAGCCTGCTGAGCCGATCTACGACTTCGTGGTGATGAACCCGCCCTTCGTTGGAAAGCACTACCAGAAGCACGTGGATCACGCGAAGAAGTTCCTGAAGCCCGGTGGTCGTCTGTTAGCCATCCTCCCGGCCACGGCAATGTACGACCATGGTTACGTCGATGATGATCCAAGAGGCTGGCACAGCAAATGGCGTGACCTACCCACAGGATCCTTCTCAGAGAGCGGCACGAACGTTCAGACCGGCATCTACCAGTATTTCGCCCCTAAAGATTGAGGCAGAAATAAGGTTTTTTGCAACTCGTTGCATTTTTCTCTTGCAAAGAATTGAGGGTGTGGTAGAAGTAACTTGTCAGATGAGAAAGGAACTACCCAATGTTTGCCAAGTGGATCGAAACCTTCGTAGAAGAAAAAGGCATCGCCCATGAAATCCTCGAAGTCGAGGGCATGAGCGGCCTGAACATCATCCCGGTCGAAGCACTGGTTGAGGTGATGAAGTCGGCACCGGCCCACGAGCAGAAGAAGATCAAGACGATGCTCGTCAAGATCGACTTCTTCAACGGCAACGTTCTCAACTACTTCAAGCATCTCGCACACGCGGTGGCCCTCTAAGGGTCGCGCCCAACCAAGGACAAGATCATGACAGACCAAATCATCAACACCGAAGCACTCGAAGCGGCTGAGCCGTGGATGTTGCAAAACGCCCTGAAGCAGATGGTCACCCAATTGGAGACAGCCGTACAGGCGGACCTTTTCACGGGTATCGTCGCGGCCAGCTTCCTGAACCACCATCGCGAGCCTCATGACCAGTTCTATCGCGAGGTTACCCGTGAACTGGTGAACGTGGCCCGGTCGCATAGCTCAAACTGGTCAGGAGGGAATTCTGCTAAGAACCTATATGAGCAGGTCGTGCACCGAGTTGCACTGGATATGGCGAGCCATATCTACATGGTCAGCGAGCAGAGCCTGAATGGCGCGGCCAATGATCTCGAAGCCAAGCGGGAGGCGAAGAAGTCATGAGCACGTCCTGCGTCACATACATAGGCAAGCGCTTCGTCAAGGGTGCGAAAGACAAGACCGCCAAGGTTCAATTCTGCTTCCTCGAAGATGGCCGCACCGTGTGGTGGTCCAGCCTGAAGACCTCGAACATGTGGGGCATCCAGATCGGGGCCACATACGAGGTCGAAGACCACTTTCCCCGGGACTGGCAGGACGTCAAGGTGGACATGTGTGATGCAGAAGAGTGTCTGAAGTACCAGACCGAGGATCGCGCCACCACGGCCCTTCAGCAGGCCAAGAAGGTTCCGCAGTCGGCCACACTCGATAAGACGGTACAGCGGCTCCGTGACGCCCGCTACCGGCTTTCAGCGGCCCAACGCCCGGCATTCGATGCATGGTTGCTTGGGGAGCTTCGGAAATGACCCCAACACCGACAGACAACCTCATGAGGGCCGTAGACGAGGTGACGCGCAAGCTCAAGGCTACAGAGGCCGAGGCATCCCACTACAAGGAAGCCCTGAAGCAGATTGCCCGTCAGGAGGGTAAGGCCGCTCACGACCCTGCTGCGGTCGCATTCATGGCATTGGAGAAATATGTAAGATGACAGATCTGCCACAGAACAACCCGCTTCACCTGTACCACTATTGCCGGGAGATCGAGCGCCTTCTACCCCAGCCCAAGCTCGGCCTCATGATGGTGGGCCGTGGAACGCCGACATTCCCTGAGGGATCGTTCGGCCAGAACCGAGGGACATAATGAAACGCCGACTGAAAGACTACCCGGAGTTGTTCCCATGAGCCTTCCAAACATCTTCCGTAAAGCCCGCAGGCAAAAAGGCTTCCCGAAAGTGGACGCGGTCATTCACAGTGACACACTGCATACTGAGGGCTTCAAACCAAGCGACCTGCCGGACATGAGCTTCGGCGACCTGCTGTCCCACTTCTGGGATGTCATGTGGATCGAGATCGAGCATGCCACGGCCCACACCACTGATAGTGACGGTCTGTTCTTCACAGAATTTGGATTTCTGGTTCGCTTAATCCGCAACGACGCGGGAGAAATCACCCAGATGGGTGTGAACATGCTGGATTATGACGCAGATCATCTTGAGGTGTTCGACGCGCTGGATGCGATCGACTGGGAGAATGACGAAGACCCGATAAAGCGTAACCAGTGGGCCGGTGCCTACAAGATTTTCCACACACTGGCGTGGATATACTGTCAGGCCCACATGGCCCCGGAAGATCGTCAGCCAGAGGTGAAATCTAAGATGGATTTCCAGACTGGCATAACCACCAAGACCAAGGCTCCAGTGATCAGGGAGAAGTCGGGTGATAGTTGGGCCGTCGTTAGTACCGACACCATGGCACGACGTATGCAACCCGTTGCACACGCTTCTGTTCACGGTCCCGGACACGCTAAGCGAGATCACGCCGTCCGAGGTCACTGGCGTCGGTACAAGAAGTCCGGCAAGCTGGTTTATGTAAAGGCACATCGCCGAGGTGACGCTGAACTGGGCACAGTCACCAAGTTGGTCACAACCTGACCCTCAATTCTTGCAATCTTCTTTGATCTGTGATTGTGTCCCAGCACTGTTAACAGAACTAAATGGAGAGAGGCTATGCCTGACCCAACGATCCAAGACATCCAAGAGGGTGCCGATGCCGGTGCACTGTCCGCCACAGACGCTCCCATGACCCCTGAGGCCCGACGTGCTGCCATGGCCGCCCAAGCTCAAGAAGCGACGGAGGTGGCCGAAGACATCGACGGTGACGAGATCACCACCGAAAACGGGGCCGAGGAAGTCGATCCCGCAACCATGGACGAGGAACCGATCAATGAAGATGATGAGACTGCTGCTGTCAACGACGGCTCTGGGGACGATACCGTTGCATCAGCGGAGGCACAGCCTGAACCTGAGGAAAGCGGAGACGTCGAAGAACCAGCAGCCGCACCGGTCGAAGACGAAGTCGTAGCCCGTCCGGGTGAACTCTCCGGCACCCAGACCGAGATGTTCCTTGTCGGTTGCCCTGCGGAGCAGATCCTTGAATGCCCCAAGGAAGTATTCTCGGACGTCCGTGTGACCCGCAAATGGTTTGACGCCGTCGAGGTTGGGGACGTGCTCCCTGTTCACACCAGCTTCAAGCCTGCCGACTTCGTGCCGTCCGAGGACAGCTATCCCGGCGTCGGCCCGTGCATCGCCCATGTGGAGGTCGTGGAGAAGACGCTGCACCCCTACTGGTCGCAGGCACTCGATGACACCGCCAAGGACAACCACTTCCTGCTGACAGGACGTGCCACGGTCCACTTGGAGGAACTGATCAAGTCCGTCTATCCGAAGACCGCTTGGGACCGGGCCAAGTCCGACCCTGAAGATGGCTTCACCGTTCTCCGGCTCAAGCTGATGAAGGATGCGGACCCGGCGGCTGAGTAGGCCGTGGACGGGGAGTAGAGTAGCGGGGATGGCGACATTCGCATGATCCTGATGCCCTCTTAGACGGGGGCACCCACTGCCCATGAGAGAGGATTTATAACCATGGCACTTGAGAGACCCGCAGATATACGCCGCGGAACCACCCAGTCCGAAACGTTCAGCCTTGGATACGCCGTTGTACGGAAGATGGAATTCGGTGGCTGGATCATCAGCGAGAGATCACCGGGGTGCGGAGACACGAACACCCTCGCTTCCGTGACTACCAAGAAAGAGCTTTTGGAGTTCTTGGACGAACATCTCACAGACGACGATCTGAAGCCCGGCGAAGTCTGATCAAATTTCTCTCTTGCAAAGAATTGAGGGTGTGGTAACGTAAACCCATAACAATCAGACGAGAGAGGAAAGATGGACGACGAATTTGAAAGAACCACTGGGAAGAGCTTTGAAGAAGAAGCGACCGACAGCACCCGTGCCGCAGGCGTCCTGCTTGTCTACATCGCGCTGCTCTGCCTGTTTCTATTCGGCCTTGCATTTTATTTCTCACCGTAGAATACATAGGGGGCTGTAACCAACGGAGGGGGCCGCAAGGCCCTCTTCTCACATCTGAGGATACACGATCATGCCGAAAGAACCAAAGCCCATGTACTACAAGGACCCAGAGCGAGAGACCCGCGTAGGAAGGTTCCGTTTCCGGATGAGCAAGTACGCATTCCGTCTGGCTTGCTGGCTGATCCCCAGCCCCTACTACCGGACCCGGATGATCCAAGGGCAGGCTATGGCGACCGATCTGGCCAAGGTCGAGATCATCGGCCAGCGCAAGCTCAACGGTATGCACTTCAGCTTCCGGCCCTACCCCAAGGACCTTCCTCCCAACCGCACAAAGTACACCGAGGCTGACCTGCCTGACCTGATCGGAAAGCAGTTCGACATCGGAACCCAGAAAGTGGTTGACTAAGAATTGGGGGTGTGATTAGCTCGCCGATACTGCAACCAGTTGCATGGAGACAACATGACGACCGAGACTATCGATCTTCCAGAGGCATCAACCCTTAAGGAAGAAGAACTGATCACCATCGCGGGCGCGATAGCCACTACTGCCCAAGGTCGCCCTTTCCGCAAATCAGACGTCGAACAGGTCCTCATCAAGCACGGTTTCCCTGCCCGAGTTCACGGCAAGCACTATGCGAAGCGCCATATCGGCACGCTGCTCCACCGCCTCGAAACCATGGGGTTTGTAAGAAAATCAGGGTCAGGGATGTGGACGCCCAACCACACCTGACCTTCAGGGGAATTGAGAGAGAATGACCCAGACAATGACGGACGAAGAGATCGCTGCGTATATCCGAGAGCACGTCTTCTTCACCAAGCGGCAGTATACCTTCCGCAAGATGTTCTATTTCATGATCGGCATATTCCTCGGCGTGATGATCGGCCAAGCTATCAATCACTATCAGCAGGTGAACCAGATCGGGAAGCATGTACCGCACGTGGAGCGTGTGACGTCGTTCGAGGAAGAACGGGACGTCGGAAGCTTGATCACGTGCTCACAAATGCTCAAGGGCGGAATGGTCACGCATCCCTCGCAGCAGGACGCCTGTGCACACTTCATTGACGAGGTTCTGACCCACGCCGGACACGGCGACAGGGTGCAGGTGGCCGCTGACATTACGCAGGAGGTGACCGAGGGTCTTGAGGTAGCTGAGCCTGCTCCAGAACCCGAGCCTGAGCCGGTTCAACCGACACCGGATCCAGAGCCGGAGAAAAAAGAGCTTCCCAAACGGATCAATATGGATCAACCTGAGACCGAAAATGGAATTGGCATCTCGGCCAAGTTCCTCGCACCGCCGGGATAGGAGACCCATCATGGCCAAGTACCTAGCAATCTTCTTCGCATTCCTGTGGGCTGTAGCGACCCTGATCGCTGCAACGCCTGCCATGGGAGCAGAGCAAACCGACGTCGAATTTCGTGGTCTGACGTTCGAATACAAACAGCATTACAACATGGAGGACTACGGTGCCCCGGAGCACGAATGGGTCGTGTTCTCCTACGCCGAAGACGAATGGGTATGTTATTCCGGATGGGTCGAGGCAGACGCGGCGTCTATATCTGATGGACGCCTCCTTCTGTCCAATGCCCGCACAGGTCTTCAAGAAATTTTTGGTGAACCCGCGTTACACTATCAGGTGGCGTTCGCAGTCAACCCGAATGATGGGTCGGAGAGTTTCTATTCAGAGTGGTGGGCTATGACGCCAGATCGAGGGGTTTGCATCGTTCAGTTTGCTGTAGACAGCCGGTTCAACCCCGCTGTGCTCGACTACATCCCGCCTGAAGGGGAACCGCTTTGAGCCTAGGAGAGCAGCTTGATATGAGGGTATGGGAAACCACCCGCGAAGCGTACCCTGAAGGCTTCAAGCTGGAAGACCTGAGGCTCCGTGTGCGAGAGTGCCGAGGCTTCAAGGTCGTCTCCATGGATGAGGCCAAGGTCCGGTACTGCGACGAAAAGGCACGGGATTACGTAGATCGGTGGAAGCGACAGGGAGAACTCAAGTCCCACGAGGGCAGATATGTGTGGATCAACCCACCCGAGATGCCCATGTTTCCCGGTCAACCCAAAACAAATTGATCGGACGAAAATTCGCGCTTCCATCCTATCTCGGCGATGCTAAAGTGGCCCTATAACAAGAAGGGGCACCTGCACTATGGCAAGGCAGTCAACCAAGCCGGTTAGGCAAAAGAGACAAGAAAAACGCGGACACGAGCCTTCATCCTATCGAGCAAAGAACCCCCACCAAATCACTGACATCTTCGAACCCATAGGCGATCGACAGGAAGAGCTTGTCGCGTCTATATGCACCAACACCCAGACCATAGTCACCGGCCCAGCCGGGACAGGGAAGACCTACGTGGCGGCCCGTATGGCGGCTTCCATGCTGGACAATGGTGAGGTCCAGAAGATCGTCCTGACGCGCCCAAACGTCGCCTCCGGCCCGACACTGGGCCTATTCCCCGGCACCATGGAAGAGAAGATGGCCGAGTGGACCGTGCCGATCATGGCTGTGTTCAACGAGGTCTTCGGCGAGAGCCATGTGAAGAACCTGATCAGGAACGGGAAGATTGAGGTCGTACCCTTCGAGACCATGCGGGGCCGGACCTTCGACAACGCATTCGTTATCCTTGATGAGGCCCAGAATACCACGCCGCACGAGATGAAGATGTTCCTGACTAGGATCGGAGAGCACTCCAAGGTGGTCATCAATGGCGACACCACGCAGCGGGACAGCCGGGGCCGGTTTGACGAGGATCGCGAGGATGGTCTGTCCATGGCTGTGCAACTGGTTGCACGCTTCTCACTTCCTGTAGGGGTCGCGGAGTTTGGCATAGACGACGTCGTCCGATCGGGTATCACAGCCCAGTGGGTAAAGGCGTTCTATCAGGCCGACATTTAGGGTTGCAAAGAATTGACGGTGTGATATTCTACGTCATTATGAGCCAACAGCCCGAACTCAAACCCCGCAATAGTGTCCCCTTCTGGACGGAGCTTCCGACCCAAGAGGGGACTTTGATCCTGATGGTCCGTGGAGAACACGGCGAAACAGGTGAACCTATGGACTTGATAGTTGCCGAGGTTGTTCCCTCGACCCCAGTGACGCAGGGCAAGAACATCGGAAAGATGCTCTACAGCGTCACGCTCTACATGGAGGTCATCCCCGGCACCCCGAAGTTCGAGCGTATGGTGGAGAACAGCCCCTTGGGTCACGCGATCTTGGGAAGTGACGCCCGGCACTACGTTATCCGGCAACACCACCGTCTGACCCTCGACATGGCCAAGTTCTACGCTCTGGCCCACTGCATGGATACGTCCGAAGAAGACCTCGACGCCATGGATGACAAGACCTACGAGGAACAGATCGCTGACAAGCGAGAGGAAGAGGTGTTCACCACACACGAGCGCCGTGCCCGGATCAAGCAGATCCAAGACGCACATGCCGAGATGAAGAGGCAGTTCGGTGGCCGCGGGTTCGGTGGCCGCGGGTTCGGAGGGTTTCCGGGTGAGGACGCATAAGCAACTCTTCAAGCTTTGGTTGATGGCGGCCCGGAGCCTGACCATCAAGATCACCCCATTCAACTGGTCTGTATCCAAGCGTGCCCGTATCCTATTCTACCGAGACCTGTACCTAGGGCCAGTCCAGATCACATGGTACTGGCACCCGAGCGACAGCAGGATCAAAGAGATCGTGCAGACAACGCAGCACGACCGGGCGCACTTGGGACGTCTCGACAAACTGAAGGATGAGAGAGAAAATGAGTGATGGTGCTTGGATAGCTTTTTGGGTCGGATGTTTCATTGTCGGTGCCGGTGTTGGCGCTGTGCTAGGATCAATGTGATGTCCAAGGAACCGAAGTCCGAACTCGCACGCTACGCCTTTGGGTACAGCAATAAGAAGCCGGGACTTGCCTATTGGCTTGTCCAAATCCTTATGTTCGCCGCGGCAATCGCGATCTTCATTGCAAATGGGGTCACTGTATCCGTTGCTGGAGCGCACCACCCATACGGACAAGACAACTACGTCTGGGAAGAACCAGCCGAAGTACACCCGTTCCCCATCGACAAGGAAGTGCTAGACAAGGGTTGGATACTGAAGGGAAAGAACAGGAATACCAATTATACTAAGACCGAATATTCGATCGAGGTAGAAGGTTACGGTACGATCTCGTGGCAGCACGAACGTACACCGAACATTTTGTGCTCACCCAACGATGAGACTATTCCGGAGCCACCTGAGGTATGCGCTGACACTCTAAACGTTATCGGAACTCCAAACGGCTTCATCGCAATACCTCAATCTCAGACGGTAGAAGAGGGTGGACAGTATGAAATATGGATTGTTCCTGAACTTGTAGGTTGATCCGTATATGCCCCACACCTTGCGGATCAAATCATTGCTAGTTCACTGACCCGAGAGGTCTGCTATACGGGTGGCAGACACTAACTAGGAGCAGTGAAAAATGGCTTGGGATGCAATAAAAACAAACGGAGAAGTATGGGACGGAAAGGACTTTGTGTTCGATCTGACCAACTACACCCCCGGCGATGCAGTCGTTATAAGCGATATGATCACCAACAACTCGGAAAAGGGTAACATGGATATCGTGGTCGATCTCTTGGAGATTGAGACCGTGGACCCAGCCTCGACTTTCCCTGACGGGACATTATCACTGCTGGTGCAGGAAGAGACACTTCCCGGAAAGTTCGCCACCTTGGTGGCCAGCGACGGTCGCGACCTGTCCAAGGCGAAGGTTGCCGGATGGACAGAGATCAAGTTCGTCATCCAGACAGCTTCACCCGCGGACCAAGGTCAGCCTTACGATACTACTGCTGGTCTGAAGTGGTACTCTTCGGAGGCACCGAGTGGGATTATGCGTATGGCGTTGATTTACAACGCACCGGATGTGGCATCCCCGAACTTCATCAAGCGCGTCAAGATCAACGGGTCCTATCGCCTGTACTGACGTGCAACCCGTTGCATATTAGCAACAGTCGTGATACTGGTGGGGCATCGTCTATTGGAGGGTGCCCCGATGAAGATCATCGTCAGAGGATTGCAAATCCCCCACACCAACGAATGGCACGTGGATGAGACGTGGACTGTCCAAGACCTAATAGAGGATGTGGTGAAGATCGCCTCCGCGAAAAAACATGACCCAGATCGTTACCGTGCTCACCTAAAAGACCGGCTTCAACCAAACACACGCCTGACGGACATTTTGTCTGAGGGGGACGTGATCCACATCAAGCGGAAGAATTGAGATGCCAATCACGTCCCTACTCACCTCCCTGATTGACTTCAGCGGGACCCCTACTCTGCCGGGATACGGCGGTGGTCAGGGTGCGACTGTGAACGACGACATTATCATTGAAGGTGGCCAGTCCGCTGGACGACGAGTGGACAACACCGCGAACAAACGGTTCGGCGGTTCATTCACCGCAGCCAACCTCTCAGCAGCAGGTGTGCACGCCAAAGTATGGCTGTTCATTACCCAATGGTCGTCAGTAACCAAGGTGCAGGTGCGTGCATCCTCGGGAGCGGACGACGATCACGAATTTCCGACAGACGAATACCCGGCACTAGGTGGCTGGGTTCCAGTGTGGTTTGACATTTCCCGGACCCCGGAAGTGGGCGGCTCCGCGAACGAAGCGGCTATCAACGAGATCGGGGTCTTGATCGACATCGGAGACGTTGGCGGTAACGCCCAGAACTTGATCCTTGACGAGATCATGTACGGCACCTCTGGTCTCAGGTGGGATGGAGCATCTGGAGACCTACAAGACTTCCGGGACTACGAGAACACCAACAACGAAGGTAACCTCGTCAACTTGAACGGCGTGGACTTCGTGTACTCGCGTTTGGAGATCGGCAGCGCCACGGCCACGACCTTCACGGACAGTGATTTCACCATCATCTTCCCGGCTCAAGACCTCGTTTCCTCTACGTTCATGGGATTGACGTTTGACCTCCAGAACGCATCCACTTCCATATCACTTTCGAACGGCTCTGTGCAGAACGGGAACGTCTCAAAGCTGAGGGACCCCAACCTAGACGTTAGCGGTACCTCTGGTTCCCTGACACTGACGGACATGAACTTCTCCGGTTTCCGGTCTGGGGTCCTCACTTCTGGCGTCACCATCTCCGGCGGGCAGTACGACTTTGCTGACATAACACAAGGTGGGGCCGACATAAGCGATGCCCGTATCCTCTGCCGTACCGGACCCGGCGTAGCTTTGATCGATGACGCAGACTTCACAAAGCTGTCCGGCATCACCTTTGTCAGGACCGGCGCTGGCCACGCAATCGAGATCACCTCTCCGGGTACCTACAGTCTCGATGCTTTGACCTTCGAGAACTTTGGTGCTGACGAAACCACGACAGCCGCGATCTACAACAACTCTGGTGGTGCGGTCACATTGAACATCTCGGGTGCCGCCTCGCCGACTGTCAGGAACGGTACGGGTGCCACCACGGTCGTGTCGAACCCAGCTACTCTGTCATTCACGGGCATACCGAACGGACTTGAGGGCCGCGTCAAAAAAGGCGCTGTGTCCCTATTCCATGAGCAGTCCATAACCGGCAACACCTTCACCTACACCTATAACTTTTCCGGGGTGGAGAAGGTCACGGTGACAATTGGTGGGGTAGCAGACGACAGTTTGGCATACGAGCGTCAAACTCTGCAAATCGAGTTGGCCGGTGGAGATGTTACAATCCCGTTGTCTTTTGAACTCAACCCATCGTATACGTAACCCTAAGGTCAAACCGAAAAGGACAAGACCAATGAGCAGAAAAGAAACCAAAATTGAGGATCAGGTCGAGATGGACGTGGCTGAAGCCGTCGAAGAGACAGTCGAAGTTAGTGTCCTGACTGAGGAAGAAGTAGAGGCGTCGAACCCTCCCAGCCCGGAAGAAGAAGTTCTCTATGAGAACTCGAAAGGGACTTTCCTTCTGATCGAAGGCAAGCTATACGACAGTGAGGGCAATCGCACCACTTCGTCTGCGGTAGCTTCAAATCGCGACCCCCTCAAGCGCGTTGTAAGCTAGGAGCAGCACCATGGCGAAGATTGAACTTAAGGCCGACCTCACGTTGGGCACCAACTACTTTTTCCACCTCGTGGATTTCCAAGGGACGGACATCGTTGTTGATCAAACGAACACCCGCATCACCTCGACCACGACGGACTTCACCGCATCCACCACTGTTGGTGGTATCGTGAAGCGTGCCATCGAAGTTGGCGATGTGATCGAACTCAAGAACACCAGCAACGCGGCCAACGAGGGTGTAACCCTAACCGTTGACGTGGTAGCCGCGAACCAGATCGACTATACGGTCGCCACCGGTGCGCCGGTCGATGAAAGCGCTGGCGCGGACATCAACATCATCGCGTTCAAGAAGACCTTCCGCTTCGTGGAAGCAGGCGCTCTGTCCTTCGTGGATGGCGTGGCCGGTCTGACTTGGGCTTCGGAAGTTGTGGACCAGTGGGACACTGGCAACCTCGACATCTACCCGAAGATGTTCACCTCTATCGAACCACGAGCCAAATCGCTTGCGTGTCTGAACGGCTGGGAGCCGCATGACACCGACACGCTGAAGGCGCTCCGCGACATGGCCATGGAAATCCGGGACACCGCCACCTCGACGGCCCGCCGGATTTACGCCCTGCCACGTTCGGGTAACCTTGACGAGACCACGGACCAGTTCTTCTTCTGGCCCGCGTCCGACGCCGAGCTTGACGCTCCGACACAGGCTGTGACCACGGGCTTCATCAACGAACTGATCCTGATCTTCGACAGCGACAACGCGATTGACGACCGGGGCAACTGGACGTTCCGTTGCTTGGAGCCGGGCAAGACCCACCTTCAGGAAGTCATCGACATTCAGTTCGCGGAAATCATCCCCGTGGCCTCGAACAACGGCATCGACCCGAAGCTCGCCGACCCCGGTACCGGCACCCAGTTCGTGTCGGACGCAACCGTGGGCGCTGGCGGCATCTACGCCAACATCCTGTTGAACGTGGACGTGGACAGCCAGTACGACGGAGATGTGGACAGCATCCTGTACTCGTTCGTCGGTTTCGTGGATGGCGACAGCCAGACCAACGAAGACGTGCACACCAAGCTGCACTATCTTCTGCGTCAGCCTGTCAACATCAACAGCGACGGCACCGGCCCGACGATCCGGGGCGACAAAGCTCCGCCGATCTCGTCGTTCTCCGGCGACCTGTTGACGCTGGTCGATTACTACCTGCTGAACTTCAACAGCGCTCAGCGGAACAACTTGCAGCTTGTCGATGACGGTGGCACGACCCGTGCATGGCCCGCCATCTTCACGCTGACCATTATCGCTCCGACGATTTTGGTCGGTGGTACGTTCTCGATCATGCACGAAGATACCTTCGGCGCATCGTCTCCGACGTACCTGCAAGACGAAGGCTCGGTGGCTCAGCAGGATATCGTTCTGGCGTCCTCGCAGTCCATCGTGATCGCGTACTCGACCTACAACGTGGACGGGCACCCCGCTGGTACGCCGATCCCGCTGGTCTTGTCGTACAACCGTCCCGGCTTTGTCGAACCCGACCACATCGAGTTCACCCAAGGCGCGGCCAACCAGACGGTCACGATCTCGCCGACCGCCGACCCGTCGTACTCGGCAGCTTAAGATGGAGGCCGCAACATGGCCTCTCTCTTTCACGATGGAGACCTACGCGTAATCTACGAAGTCCCCACCGATCCCACTTTCACGGTGGACGGTGGGGGCTACCGTATTTATACGCCTGCCTCCGCCCCAGAAGACGAAGTGCGGTTCACCACCACCGATCTGTGGTCGCGCTTCGTTGACTATCGAGCGATCGAAGAATGGAGCACAGTCGCCTACAGCCGTCAGGGTGGGGCGTTCCGCTTCCAAGACGAACTCGGGAACGACGTGTTCGCTACCTTCGACCTTCGCTGCATCAACGACTGGCTCTTTGTCCCCGCCAACTACCCGCACAAGGTTGTCATAGCTGGCAACTTCTTCCCGAACCTGACCGGCCCCAATGCTGGGTCGGAGTTCGACACGTCGCGTCTCACTGTCCAAGGCGTGATCCCTGTGATCGAGAGAGCGGACAGCTTGCAGGTTATCAGAGAGAACATCACGTCTGCCGGTGGCTCTCTGACACCAGCACAGGAGGCCATGCTGAATGAGCTTTGGCGTATGCGCGGTCTCGACCCGGCAAATCCTGTCACAGTTACTCCTTTGGAAGAGAGCGCCGGGGATATCACTCTGGACGTTGGCGGAGACGGAACCACCTCTCACACGCTTACCCGGAGGCCGTGATGCCAACTCAAGACCTCCTAGCCCGCATCACACTGGGGCGTCTCGTCACGGGCGGTGGAGGCGGCCCTTCTGGTGTCATGGTGATCGAAGGCGGACTACACTTGCTCGACACCTCGCAACAGGATATACCGGTGGCAGACATGACCGAAGTATTCTCTGTCGAGGAAACGCCGGAGGTGCCAGTCCAAGAAGCGCCCACCGAATTTGCAATCGCGGAGACCGACGAAGATGTCCATCTCATTTCCTGATCTTGAACGCTTCACAGGCGACACCGATCCGCACATCCTGACGATCTATTCGGATGTACGTTCCGAGAAGACCATAGACGTCACGTCTTGGGGCTTCATCCTCACCATAGACACTCGACTTGAGCCGGACGATAACTCGACGCAAGTCGTCTCCATCTTTGGTGACACGGCGACTGATGGTGCGAACGGCAAGGTCATATTCGTATTTCCCGGAACCACCCCTCCGGGCGACTACTTCTACGGTATCAAGCGAACTGATGGGTCTGGGAACACCAAGACCTACGGCTCTGGCAAGATCACCTTCAAGCAGGGCATCCCATAAGCCCCTTGAAAAAGAATTACGGGTCAGGTAAATCTCGTTTCCAAATGAGAGAGGACCTGCCCCGTGATTGACCTGCCCGTCGTATTCAATCCCGCTTTCGATATCGACCGACCTGTTTTCGCCACTGAAGGCGCTGCTGGTTTTGACGTCAGAGCCGATATCGCTACCCCACACGTTCTTCACCCAACCCAGATGCACCCGTTTCCCACGGGCCTGTACTTTGAGGTCCCGAAGGGATACGAGCTTCAGGTTCGACCGCGGTCTGGTTTGGCCTACAAGCACATGCTGACGGTGATGAATTCCCCCGGCACCATCGACAGTGACTACCGGGGCGAAGTGTTCGTTATGTTGGTCAATCACGGATCGACCATATATTCGGTGCAGCCCAATGAGCGCATCGCCCAGTGCGTGCTGAAAGAGCAACCAGTTGCAGTCCTCAAATTCGTGGACAAGCTAGGAGATACGGAGCGAGGCCAAGGTGCCTTCGGTTCGACGGGTAGGGTCTGATGCGTCAGATCCCCACTGCCCTTGTCAAGCACCGCCCCACAGGGGGCATCCTTGGCCGGATGAACCCAGTTATGGTTGATGCCCCGTTCTTCACCATTCCAGTCATGGAGATGGAACCATGGGAGTTGTCTCCCGTGGGCAGTTTGTCTGAGCGACAACCTATCAGACATGAGCAGCACACCTTCGAGATTGAGGGCTTCACTTCTCGTCGTCTTGAGATTGGAGACGGCTCGATCCCGTGCGAGCGGGAGATGTTGAAAGAACCAGAGACGATGGAGGACATCCCATACTTCCATTACAACGTCTTGGTGGTGGACCGTCTCGAACAGACAAAGTATCTACCAGAGTTTCAGCCGATGGACCTGTTCGAGCAAACCATGAACCAGCCGGGCATGCTCACCAGAGAGCAGGAACGCCAGAACGAAGCCGAGCGCCGGGCACAAGCACGAGCAAAACCTGTAACAGATGTAGAGCGTGCTCAGTGGAAGAAACGTATGGATGAGAACCTTAAGGTCAAGAACCAAGCTCTGGACGTGGCTGCGGCCCACGAGAGCGCGTTCGAACAGATGAAGGAAACACTGTCCGCCCTGATTGAGGCCGTCCCTGTTGGGATTATCCCGGATCAAGTTCTAGAAGATGTCCGGGCGCGGGGTCTCATGGACGAAGAACGTATGCAACGGGTTGCAAATCCTGAGCGCAAGATAAACCGATCGATCGAATTGTAGGAGAGAGACATGGTCAATTTTGTAGAGAACAGCATTCACGTGATCGGACAATCCGAGGTGGATTATAACGGTATGGGGGACGCATTGGAGGCCATCGGAACGGGTTGGCGTCCCGACCCAAGCGTGTCTGGTTCCGAGAACCTGATCGAGTTCGGAGGTCGCCTCTGCTACATGAGCTTCGACAAAGACCTAAACCCGAACGTCACGCGAACGAGGCAGGGAAACCAACCCTACATTGCGAACGTTCTGAAATCGAAGCACGGCTCCGTCATCGAACACGGTCTCGTCAACTTCGCGGCTCTGAATGTCACGCCAGTGTTCACACACGAGCTTGTCCGCCACCGCGCCGGGACCGGGTTCAGCCAACTCTCTGGAAGGTTCGTTCGACTGGACGACATCAGCTTCATGTGGCCCGAGACCCTGACAGAGGGTGGTCGCTACGGCGAGGTCACGGTCGAGCAGGCCATGACTATCGAAGCCCGTGGAACTACGCTCTTGGAGCACATGGAGGACTTCCAGAAGTGGATGGCCGAGTACCTGAAGCTGGACCAGCAACCGGGAGAAACCGACGAGGAATACCGGGAGCGTATGGACTTCGGGGTTAAGAAGAAGATCACATCGGCGATGCGCCGCTGGGCACCATACGGCGTAAGGACCCACATCATGTTCTCGGCCAATCACCGCGCTCTCCGACACATGATCGACGCCCGCAACAACGTTCACGCGGAGGAAGAGCCAGACAAGGTTTTCCAGAAGATCGGCGACATGATGATGGAGCGTTTTCCCAACATCTATCAGGACATGCACCACGACGAGACGGGACGCTGGACTTTCGAAAATCAGAAGGTATGATCTGAGCGACACCCATGGAGCAGCGCGATGTTTGACCTGATCTTCGGACTGATTGGATTTGCATGGAGCCTTCTCTGGCTCGCATTGTATCTTCTGGGCGCTTATGCCCTCTTGGCCGTATACGCCAAAATCTTCCACGGCAACATCGCGCGAATGGTGTTCCACTACCTGAACAAATGGGTGGTGGACCGCCGAGACCCTGACCTCAACATCAGCCATATAAACGGGGGTCTCTACCTGAGACGTTGGTACGTGCTTCCCCGTAATGGCTTCTTCAACATCTATCTGCACAACTTCGTAGGTGACGATCATCCTGTGGCACACGATCACCCGTGGTGGTCCCTGAGCTACGCCCTAAAGGGAGAGATGATCGAGTATCAGGCCGACGGAGATTTCAATTTCATCAAGGAAGGCGACTGGCGTTTCCGGTCTGCCACCTATGCCCACTATCTTGCACTGCTCTCCGAAGACGGCGTGAAGCAGCCCGCGTGGACCTTGTTTATGACCGGCCCCCGTCTCCGCCGCTGGGGATTTCATTGCCCGAAAGGATGGATGTGGTGGGGGGACTATATGGACGTCGAAACAGGCGTAATCCATGGTTGTGGGGAACTGTCATGAGCCAGCACCAAGCACAGATCATCGCGATGGCCATCACCATGAAGGTTGTCAGGCCAGCGAATTACGTGATATGGGGGTTGGCAATCGTCATCGCAGTGGCAGCAATAGTTGCCCGATAGGAGAGAGATCATGTCCGACGAACTGAAGAAGCCATTCATCGGCACCAAGCAGCCCCGCACCCGTATCACCAAGCCCGACGAAAGCCCCGTCGAGAAGGTCGTCGCAGACACCGCACCGGTCGAAGAAGCTCGCGAGGATAATGGGGAAAGCACCCCCAACTTTCCGTTCCAGAAGCCGTTCAACGCCGCTGGAACCGTTGTTCAGGACAGCACCGGGCGGACGGTCACTCAGGTTGGCCTCCCCCACGCGCCCCAGAAAACCCGAGAAGCCCTAGCGGAAATGGTGGCCGCCGCCATGAACTCTTTTGTCGAGGATTGACAAAGAATTGGGGGTGTGGTAGTATCCTAGCGTCAGACTTGAAAGGATACTACCATCATGATCAGGGTAAGACAGCGCCCCCCTGCACTTGAACAGCCAGTAGGCGGATACGATCTGTTCTACTACGAGGGGGATGACACATCCAAGAAACGGCACCACGCGGGACGCGTGACGAAGAAGGAAGGAAAGCATACCGCATGGGTGCTCCATCCCTTCACCGGTTCTTGGGAGAGACTTGGTGAGATGCATCACCTCGAAGCTCACGCGGCCATCCGAAAGAGACACGCCGTTCAATTGAAAGCCGGTCGTGTTCGGAGACGAAGGAAATGAGGCTTGGAACTCATAATACTCCTACTGTGCGGGTTCGCCGGGTCTTGGTTATTCACCAAGAACATGCACCGTATGGTGTCACACAGACAGGAGCTTAGAGAAAGAGAATTACTCGAAGATCACGCGATCAGGCAGGCTGAAGAGGCGATCAGAGACCGCCGGTTGCAACAGGCCGAAGAAGCCCTAGACGCAGAGATCGATCTGGCCCAAACCGAACTAGATATCATCAACCAATCCTTGACCCGGAAGCGAGCCAACTTTCGGCGTTGTGTGGATCTGGACTAGGGCTTGAAATCCCCAAGCCGATACCGTACTCTCTCCCCAACGTGTAGCGCACACATGAAGAGCGAGAGCGGGATGTCCGAGCAGAAAACACCCCCCGTTCGCCAACGTCGTCGGCTGACAGACACCACACAACGCACAAAGCGGGTGGTTGATCTGGGTGAACTGTCCGATAGCGAGGCGATGCTGGAAAAGACCCTAAAGGGTGAATTCACATCCACGCAGATCGAGGACCCGTTCTCTGATCAGGCGGGTCACGCTTCTACCTCGAAGCTCAACGAGATTAAGTGGCCGTTCAATCCCGCCGCTCTCTTGAAGCTCGCTCAAGAGAACTCCGTCCTGAAGCAGTGCATCGAAGCCATGGTGACCAACGTGTCCGGCCACGGTCACCGTCTCGAATACGTTGGGCCGGAAGGGGATGCTCAGAACGACGCGTCAGAAGCAGAGGCAGCGGCCATCGAGAGCTTTATGTCCTACCCCAACGACGACTACTCGATGCTGGAACTTCGGCGTCGGGTTCGCTGGGATCTGGAGGCCACCGGAAACGCGTTCATTGAAGTTGCTCGCAATCGTCGCGATGAGGTGTCGGCATGCTGGCACGTCCCGGCCCATCTCGTGCGTCTGACGGAGACGGACAAGGAAACCACCACAGTCAAGACCACATTGCCCCGCTTCAGCGGACCACAAGAGGTGAACGTACAGAAGCACTTCCGACGCTTCGTGCAGGTCAAGGGTACAGAAAAGGTTTACTTCAAGGAATATGGAGACCCGCGTTCCATTGATCCGAAGGACGGATCCGAGAAGGCCCTGCCTATCGAAGATACCGCGACTGAGATCATCCACCTGAAGCTTTACCATGCTGGTTACGCGTATGGCCTGCCACACTGGATCAACAACATCGTTGCTATCCAAGGCTCTCGTCAGGCTGAACTGACCAACCTCGATTACTTCAGCGACAACGCGATCCCAGCCATGGTCATGATGGTCTCAGGCGGCCAGCTTACCCAGAACACTGTGACCGCTCTGGAAGATCACTTCACTGCGCTACGTGGTCGTCAGGCAGCGAACCGTGTCGTTGTGGTAGAGGCCTTTGGTGATCCAGACGCCAAAGGGGAAGATGGAACCATACCTCCGCCGAGAGTTGAACTTAAGCCTATGTCGAGTGAGCGCCCGAAGGAAGGGATGTTCCTAGAATACGACAAGCTCCAGACTGAGAAGGTACGGTCGAGCTTCCGTCTGCCTCCGATCTTCCTCGGCCTTTCGGAAGAGTATACCCATGCCACGGCCAACACCTCCTACGACGTCGCTGAGGGGCAGGTATTCGGCCCGGCCCGCGTTATGGAAGATGACATAATCAACCGTAAAATCCTCGGCGACTACAACCTGCAATACTGGGAAGTTCGATCGAACCCGCCGCGGATCACCGATCCGACAGAAATTCTCGACGCCATCGACAGCTTCAACGACGTTGGAGCGATGACGCCGAATACGGCAATAGGCATCGCAAACGAGATGTTCGACTTGTCCATGGATCTCATCGAAGAACCTTGGGGCGACATGCCTATGTCTGTGGTCGATCAACTGGTCACGTCTGGCAAGATAAAGCCTGATGAAGACGGCAAGCTGATCCTGTCTGAAGAGGACGATACCCAGAACCAACCTCCGGTCGTACCCAGTGTTCCGATTGTCGAGCCGACAGATCCAGAAGGCGACGATGGTGTGGTTCAGGCCATGCAAAGCCTTCGCAAGTCGCTGATGTCAGACACAGCCCTCGCAGCGGCCCGCGCCAACATTCGCAAGAGGACGCTACCGGATGTTTTGGATTGACGACACCGTCGTCTACGATGCCAAGTCGGTCTGCAAGTCCTGCGGGTGTAGCCACGATGACGGAGAGTACACCAGCCTTGAGGACATGGCTTACGATTGCTTGGCCCTGTCCCTTGAGCGTTTGGGTAAGGCCGAACCCGGAAGCATAGTGAAGAAGGCGGAACTCGCGAACCGAGATGATGTTCCGTACCTTGAGATGGAGCTTGCAGCCGCATTAGTTCTGGCCGCCGACGCTGGCCGGGTCAGCAAGACGATGCAGGACATCCTGTACCCGGTGATGGGAGACGAGGAGATCATCGCCGAGGAAGTGTACGATGCCATCGACCGGGCGAACCGTGTCTGGCGAGAAGAAAGCTTCAACGAAGAGACAGAGAAGAGCTACCGTGACGCGATCCTTCTGGCCATGGCCGTAGGGGTTCTGTTCGTGAATGACGCCGTGTTCGTTGACGAGGCGTTCCGGACCCCGATGATAGAAGCCATGGTTCGGGCCGGGAAGTACTATACCAACGAGTACTTCAACACTCAGGTGATCCCGAGCCTGTATGACGCTGTCACCAAGGTGACCATCGGAGACCAGACAGGCGCAAAGCTCGCCTTCAGCACTGTCCGACAAACGCTGGACAAGCGTCTAGCGTCCGTTCCTTATTGGAATGTTGTGGCAAATGCCGCGTCCTCCCGTGCCTACCACACCGGAGTTCTCAGGGCCGGGCAACTGATCGGTAAGACCACATTTACCTTCGTGGCCGTCCGAGACGAACGCACCTCTGAAATCTGTCGCCTGATGCACGGCAAAGTCTTCACCGTGGATCAGGGCCTCGACCTCATGCAACGGGTTGCAGCGGCAGAGGATCCTGAAGAAGTTAAAGCAATCACACCCTGGCTCCGGATCAACGATGTCCGGGACCTGTCTGCCTCAGAACTAGCACAAGCTGGCATTATGATCCCCCCGCTGCACGGGAACTGCCGGAGTACAATCGAACTCTCGTGATGGAGGTAGACATGGCGTTCGGTCCCATATGGTTTCAAGCAGCATCAGCCGCGGTCCTAAGTTTCACGTCTCGGTTTCTTAACTTCGTCACAGGCGGCTCTTTCCATCAGACATTCTGTGCCCGTGCCATGAGGGCCTACATCAACTCTAGTTTTCCCGGTGAGTGGTTCTGGAAGTGGTGGAATAAGACCCTCGACGGGGTGTGGAAACGGATCATGGGTCGAGGCAACCATTGCTGGGACCAGTACCTAAAGTACCCCCACCCGAAGGACAAAAAGCCCGAGGAATAAATTTCCGTGCAACGGGTTGCATTCAGAGTGTTGCCTTGTTACAACACTATGGACGAAGCCGCGCGAAGACGCGGCATCAGAGAGCAGATTTCATACAGGCATCGAGCAGATGACCACTGATCCTGAGAAGAGCACACGCTTGTGTCGCATTCGTCGCACTGACGACGATGAACGGATCGTGTACGCCGAGGTGTATTCCCCGAACACCCTCGACAGTCACGGCGAGTTTATGCTTGCCGAAGACATCAAGAAGATGGCGCACAGGTTCATGACGCTCAACGATCTTGGGACCACCATCGACACCAACCACGACAACATTCCCAACGGGAGTTACCCCATCGAAAGCTTCATCGCGCGAGCAGGGGATCCAGACTTTGACGAGGGCGCGTGGGTCCTTGGTGTGAAGGTTCCCGATGACAGCATTTGGCGGAAGATCAAGGACGGCACTCTGAACTCATATTCGTTCGAGGCCATGGTGCGACCGGTGAACATGGAAGTCACCGTGCGTACAGTTCGTGATCATGTTGGGGTCACCCGTGCTGAGAAGGGAGTGGATCACGATCATTCCTTCTTTGCTCAGGTGAACAAGGCCGGGAAGATCGTCGGTGGGATGACCAGCCCCGGACCTGACGGCCACGTTCACGAGATCAAATTCGCGTCCCGCACCGAGCGTTCTGGGGCGAACAACCACAACCACCGGTTCGATCTGGCTTAAGGGAGCAAGACGATGCAGCGCAAGCCGAAGACATACATCATTGCAGCCCGTGCTTTGACGGACCCGAACCCAGCATTTGTTTCCATCGTTGGTGGTGGAGCCAATCAGGCCCCTTTCCGGGCCGTCAAGATGGATGAAGACACGGCGTCTCCGTCCGAAACAACCGCAAAGGAAAACCTCATGGCACAAGCAGAACTGGCCCCCGGCCACGACATCGTTGCCCTCAAGTTTTCGACCGCAGCTTTCGCCGACGAGAATGCCGTGAAAGCTTGGCTCGATGAGGGTGGCTACGACGGCTACGATATCGAAGCAGGTGAGAAGGAATTCACCGTTTCGAACAAGTCGGTCGAATTCGAAGAAGGCTCGACCCAGAAAGTCGAAGGCGCTGTCAAGGGCCTCACTGTCTACGTTGGCAAGGTAAAGGTCGAAGAAGAGACCGAGAAGACTGAGGAAGAGGCCGCCGATGACGCAGCCCTGACCAACGCCTCCCATGTGGAGCCGCAGGCTGTGATCCGGTCGGAAGATGCGACCGAAGGCGAAGCCGCCTCCGATGAGCCGGAAGCCGAAGCTGAATTCGATGCCACCAAGGCCGACGAGTTCGTCACCAAGGTCAAGGGTATGTACGAGGTGAGCGAGCTTGCCTACGTTCTGATGTCCCTGAAGTACCTCGTCATGGACGCTGACTATACCGGCATGGCCGACGAAGACGTCAACAAGATCAAAAGCGCCGCGGGCGAACTGATCGACGTCATGGGCAACGCGACCGAAGACATGATCAAGAACCTCGAAGACGCCTTCAAGGCAATGAAGGGTGACGGAGGCACCGCTGAAGCCTCGACCGAGGAACCGGCGGAAGACGCCGAGAAAGACGAAGCTGAGGCCGACGCGGCCCCGGCAGAAGATGCAGCCGCACCGGAAGGTGAAGCAGCAGAGAAATCCGACGACGCCACTGAGGGCACGGCGGATGAACCGGCTGAGAAAGACGAGGTTGACCCCGTCCTCGAAGCCATCGCAGGCCTGAAGACCTTCGTGGAAGAAGGCCTGAAGCAGGTCAACGACAAGGTTGATGCAACCAAGTCCGAGATCGATGAACGGTTTGAGGCGGTGGAAAGCACCGGTCAAACCCGGAAGGGAGCAGACGTGACCGGTAAGGGAGAAGCACCCGCCGAGGATGCGAAGAAGGCAGAGGTCCGCAGTGCGGCCAAGACCAACTTCGCTCGGGCGATGGGGCATCCAGACCCGACACGGGCATAAACGCACTCTGATCAACACACTTGAGAGCAGCAACAAGACATTCTTGGAAAGGACAAGACCATGTCGAACGAAGAACTGATGCGCAAAGCAGACCTCGCCCTCGCCGACCTGACGGCTGGCGGCGGCGTCCTCGACCCGGAGCACCAGAACCGCTTCTTCCAGAAGGTGATCGACGCACCGACCATCTTCCGTGAAGTGCGTTCCGTTCAGATGAACGCCCCGGAAATGAAGATCCCGAAAATCGGCTTCGGCTCGCGCGTTCTCCGCGCCGCCACGCAGGCTGGTGGCTTCAATGATGGAGCGGACATCGCCGCCAACGGCGTGAACGACCGGTACCTGCTGGAAGCTGACCGCACGAAGCCTGACTTCGAGCAGGTCAACATGCAGACCTCGGAATTCATCGCCGAGATCCACCTGCATGACGACCTTCTGGAAGACAACATCGAGCAGGATGACCTCGTGGATACGATCATGTCTCTTCTGGCTGAGCGCGTTGCGCTTGACCTCGAAGAACTGGTCATCTCGGGCGACACCGGCTCGGGCGATGCGTACCTCGCTTCGCAGGACGGTCTTCTGCAACTGCTGAGCACGAACGTGGTTGACGCTTCCGCAGCGCCGATCTCGGTTGGTGTCTTCAACAACATGAAGAAGGCCATGCCGACCCGCTACCGCCGGAACCAGAACGCGCTGCGCTTCTACACGTCGATGAACGTGGAAGCCGACTACCGCGTTGCTGTGGCTTCGCGTGGTACCGATCTGGGTGATGCGATCCTGACGGGCAACAACCCGCTTCCGGTTCTGGGCGTGCCGCTCCGCGGTGTGGCTCTGATGCCCGAGGCGAACGGTGTCCTGATGAACCCGCAGAACATGATCTTCGGTATCCAGCGGAACATCCGCATCGAGCGTGAGCGCGACATCCGTGCACGTTCGTGGATCATCGTCCTGACCATGCGCGTGGCCCTTCAGGTCGAAGAGGAAGAAGCGGCTGTCAAGCTGATCAACCTCGGCTAAGCCCCCGGCGGGGCCGGGTAACACCGGCCCCTAACCGCAACTGGAAAGGACAAGAGCCATGAAGATCACGAAGCACGGCGAAGTCATCGGCGGAGCAGCCGGTGCACAGGTGGACGTCATGTTCGCCCTCGCCGCGGCAGTCTTTGGGGTGGACGCGGACGGTAGCGTCACCATCCCCGACGATCTGACCGCCGCCCCGACCCTGTTCACGAACGACAACATCGTCGCAGAAGTGAACTCGAAGACATAATCCCACAGCCTCGGCCCTCGGGCCGGGGTACCTCTCATTATGGCATCACTTGGAAGGAAGCCACCATGTCTGACAAGGCGAAAACCCCCGAATTCAAAGCGATCCTCACGGAGGCTCGCATCTACGTTTTGATGGTCCCCAAAGACGAGACCGATCGTAACCCGGTCAGCATCGAATTCCAGCGCGGCAAACCGAAGAAGGTTAGCGCTAAGGTCAAAGCGATGCTTGAAGAGCAGGCGATCGACAACGTCGCTGTTGGCTCCGGTCGCCGGACACGTACCGAGAAGCGGTGCAAGTTCGAGTTTGTAGAGATCGGATCAGACGAGGACAAGGCCGCTGAAGAAGCAGCCTCCGCCCCACGTCGCCGTCGGGCACCCCCGGCGGAGACC